>Ga0126305_10001306_pt1 | contig 11011 bp, 9 predicted proteins | sample Plot26_FD_92536 | JGI IMG/M metagenome (GOLD analysis project Ga0126305, IMG submission 92536) | Serpentine soil microbial communities from UC McLaughlin Reserve, CA, USA - Plot26 | ecosystem: Environmental > Terrestrial > Soil > Grasslands | place: USA: UC McLaughlin Reserve, Lake County...
CGGTGCGGCCGCTGCCGGCCGAGCTGGTGATCGTCGACGAGTCCTCGATGCTGAACCTGCGCCTCGCCGAGGTGCTGCTCGACGGCCTCGCCGAGTCCACCCACGTCGTCCTCGTCGGCGACGCCGACCAGCTGCCGCCGATCGGCGCCGGGAAGCCGTTCGAGGACCTGATCGCCTCCGGCGCGGCTCCGGTCGTGCGGCTGACCCAGATCTTCCGCCAGGCGGCGCGCTCGATGATCACCACCGCCGCCCACGAGATCAACCACGGCCGCCCGCCCCATCTCGACCCCGGCCCGGATCAGGACCACGACTTCTTCTTCATCGAGCGCGGAACGCCGGAGCGAACCCTGGAGACCGTGGTCGAAGTGGTAGCCGAGCGGGCGCCGGCAAAATTCGCGGTCGACCCGATCCGGGAGGTCCAGGTGCTGGCGCCGATGTACCGCGGCGCCGTCGGGATCGACGCCCTCAACGAGCGCCTGCAGGCGGAGCTGAATCCCGAAGGCAAGCGCGCCTTGAACGATCGGTTCCGGATCGGAGACCGCCTGATCCAGACCCGCAACTCGCACGAGCTGGGGCTGATGAACGGCTCGATCGTCTTTCTCCGCGACGACGATCCCAACGAGGAGACGATCGTCGTCGACACCGACGAGGGCGGCACGCTCGTCATCCCCTACGGCGAGACCGCCACCCTCCGCCTCGCCTATGCGATCTCGGTGCACAAGGCGCAGGGTTGCGAGGTCCCGGTGGTGGTCGGCGTCTGCCACCGCTCCCACGCGCGGATGCTGAACCGCCCGCTGCTCTACACGGCGATCACCCGCGCCCGCAACAGCTGCGTGATCGTCGGCGACCAGGCCTCGCTGGCCGCGGCCGTGCGTCGCGACGACAGCGGCGGCCGCCACTCCGGCCTGGCCGAGCGGCTACGCGGGGCGCGGGCGCTGCCGCTGCCCGACGTCGATCGCTCCTAGCCAGATCTCTCCTAGCCTAGGCGGGTGGAGAGGAGCCGCCTGCCGCTGACGGAGATCGGGGTCACCCTGGCTGGGATCGCGGCGATGGCGGCGATCGTGGGCGCCGTCGATCCGCTGCGCGAGTCGGTGATGGCGGCGATCCAGGGGGATCACGACGAGGTCCGCGAGCAGATCGATCGCCTCGGGGTCGCCGGGCCGCTAGTGATCCTCGCCCTCTGCATCCTCCACAGCGTCGTCTTCTATCCCGCCGAGATCGTCGACGCGGCTGCCGGATTCGCCTACGGCTTCTTCCCGGCCCTCGCCCTGGTGATGTTCGGCTGGATCCTCAACGGCCTGGCCTGCTGGGCGATCGGCCGCTCGATCGCCCGCCCCCTGCTCGACCGCTGGTTCGGCGAAGCCCGATTCGAGCGAGCGGAGCGGACGATCGAGCGCGGCGGCCCGCCGCTGCTGCTGGCGATGCGGCTAATCCCGATCCTGCCCTTCAGCATCGTTTCCTACGCGGCAGGGGCCGCTCGGGTGCCGCTCTGGCGCTTCCTCTGGACGACGGTGCTCGGCTACCTGCCGATCACGGCGCTCTCGGTCTACTTCGGGACCCGCCTCGAGGGGCTCTCACTCACCGACCCGCTGGTCCTCGGCACCGCCCTGGCGCTGCTGGCACTGCTCGGAGCCGGGCACTGGGCGATGCGACGACAAGCCCGGAGGCCGTCCGCCTAGGCGCGAAAAGAGCGCAGAGCTCAGCCGGCCGTGACGACGCGGAAGCGGACTGACGCCGGCGTCGCGTCGACCATCCCGGTCTGACCTCTTGCCTTCACCTTCAGCAGGTGCGTCCCTGGCGCAAAGCGCCGCACCAGGCGGCTGGAGCAAAGCCGGAAGCGGGAGCGATCTATCCGGCAGAGGAAGACCACGTTGGACTGATTGGAGCCGAAGCGGAAAACGAGACGCGGCGCCGCAACGGTCGTGCGCACCACCTTCCCGGGGCGCCTGAGGACGAGCGTGTCGGGAGCGGGAAAGACCGGCGGAGCCGGTTCGGCCGCCGGCGTGGGACCCGGGACGGCGCCTTGGGTGATCGGAGGTGCCGGGGTCGTCGGATCGATCACGGCCGCGCCCGTGCTGGGTCCGTCGCCGCCTTCGATCGGACCGGGCAGGTTCGCGATCGCTCCGAAGGCGTCGACCAGTCCTGCACCGGCGGCATTGGCGGTAAAGGTGCCAACCGGCGAGGCCGTTTCGGTCAGGGCATCGCGGACCTCCTGCTGGGCCAGCGTCGGTTCGGCCTGGCGCACGAGCGCCGCCACGGCCGCGGCATGGGGCGCCGCTGCCGAGGTGCCGCAAAAACGCCAGGCGGCCGCGTCGGGAAAGGCGAAGAAGGTGGTGACGCCACAGTCGGTCGCGGCCAGGTCCGGCTTTGGCACCACTTCGGGCGCCCCGAGCGGGGTGGCGGCAGTGGTGCCCTCGACGGGCCCGAAGTAGTGCGTGACCGGCCCGCGGGACGAATAGCGCTCGACCGCGGCGCTGTTGACGGCAGGGACCGCGGCCACCGAGATCGCGCTCGGCGAGCCGGCGTGGCCGGATATCGCGGGACCGACGACATCTCCGCTGCTCGACTGCGGGTACTCGATCGCGGTCACCCCGCCACCGTTCTGCATGAGGACGAACTTGAGGCGAGGGTTCGCACCCGAAAAGCGGTTGATCGCCAGCTGCACCGTTTTGGGAGCGGAGGATTCGTTTTCCCATTGGATCATCTCGAACGGTCTCTGGGTATCGCCGACGTTGTCTTCGAAGGATTTCTCCAGAAGCTGGGCCCCGGAGATCAGAAAGGCGTCGTAGTCGGTAGTGACGCCGTACCAGGGCTCCGCCCATTGCAGGCTGAGGGTCAGGGTTTCGTGGCCGGCGACGGTGATGCCGAAGGTGTTGTCGATCGCAACTCCAGGATTGAAGTCCATGCAGTGAATCCCTTGGGATTCGGGCACAGCCACAACCGCACCCGGGCATAGCCCCGCGTCGCGGAACGCGGGCGCTTCCCAGGAGGAGATTTCCCTGCCGGTTTTCTCTTCGAGGAGGTTGTCGTTTCCGGCGGCGGTCAGGTAGCTGGCGCCGGCGTCGGTGACGTTGTCGATCGCGACCGCCACCGGACCCTCCTGGAAGAAGGGCTCTTCGAACCAGGCGACGTCGTCGACGATCACCTCGGCGCCCGCACCGCCTGCGGAAACCGGACGTGCGAGTCGTTCGATGTTCTCCGCGAAGCCCGCTTCGCTTTCGAACGCGGTCGCGAAGGCGAGCGAGGCATGCGGGGCGAGGTCGTGGACGATCTGCAGCATCGCCCGGCCCTCATCGCCCCCCGGTTCGCCGAAGTCCTGGAGCACATCGACCGGCAGCTGCTGCCCGGAGCAGATGCTGGAGGGGCCGGGAAGGTCGTTGCTCGCTTCGTCGTCCGCCGCATCGGTCACCGGCGGTTCGCTGCCGGCGCGGCCGGTGTCGAAGGAATCGGAGAGGACGCCCACGGTCATTCCTTTGCCGCGGAGCTGGAACGCGCTGCGCGCGTCGTCGACGCGAAGCTGGCCGAGACCCTCGGAGATCGCCGAGCCACCCTCGCAGGAGCCGGCGGCGTAGACCACCGGCTCGCGCACCTGCCAGGCGCCGGCCAAGTCGGGCACCGCGGCGAGTTCCGCGAGGTCCCGCGGTGCGACGGAGAGCGTCAGGGTTTGGGTCGACGCGCTGGTGTCGACGACGCGCGCGTCGGCCTCGCGAAGCTCTTCGCGGGCGGCGTTGGCGCCGCGGTTGAAGCGGGCGGTGACGAGGATCCTTTCGCCGTCACGAACGAGACTGCCAGGCCCACTCACCGGAACTCCGATGCGGTCCGCCTGGGTGGCCGGCGGGCTTTCCGCGACCTTCGGCCTGGCCAGAACTTCAAGGTCCGGCGAGAGCGCGCTTCCGCCCTTTTCCCCCAGCGGATCCGCGGCAGCGGTGACGGGGACCGACGCAACCAGCGCGACGCCGCCGACCAGCAGTCGAAGCACGAGGCGGTTGAGCCGGGAATCCAAAGCCATCGGTTCCCTGATTATCGGCAACGCATGACGAGGCCTGAACCCGCCGTGGACGGCGGCGATGGGGCCCGATCCTGCTACGGTCCTCTGCGTTAGGGCCGGTGGAACCGGCGAAAAGTTGTGCGTAGCGCTCGCAGTCGTTGCTTTTGCATCCTCCGCGTTCGCAGCACATGAAGTGGAGGCAATGTATGCCGACTGGAACTGTCAAGTGGTTCAGCGACGACAAGGGCTACGGGTTCATTACCCCGGATGACGGCTCGAAGGACGTCTTCGTCCATCACAGCGCGATCCTGGGCGAGGGCTTCAAGTCCCTGACCGAGGGTTCGAAAGTGAGTTACGAGTCCGAGGAAGGCCCCAAGGGCCCGGCCGCAGCGAGCGTTCAGCAGCAGTAGTTTCGCTCAACGCTTCCAGCAGTTCGAAGCCCGCCGCCAGGCGGGCTTCTTCTTGGTCGCAACCACTCTCCCCTACTCTCTCCATTCCGCTATGAGCACCGCCAGAGAAGACCTCCGCAACGTCGCGATCATCGCCCACGTCGACCACGGGAAGACGACGCTGGTCGACGCGATGTTGTGGCAGACCGGCACCTTCCGCAAAGGCCAGGACGTCGCCGAGCGGGTGATGGACTCGATGGACCTCGAGAAGGAGAAGGGGATCACGATCCTCGCCAAGAACACCGCCGTCAACCGCGACGGCGTCAAGTTCAACATCGTCGACACCCCCGGCCACGCCGATTTCGGCGGCGAGGTGGAGCGGGCACTGACGATGGTCGACGGGGCGCTGCTGCTGGTCGACGCCTCCGAGGGACCGCTGCCGCAGACGCGCTTCGTCCTCCGCAAGGCGCTGGAGCGCAAGCTGCCGATCATCCTCGTCGTCAACAAGGTCGACCGGCCGGACGCGCGGATCGACGAGGTCGTCGACGAGGTCTACGAGCTCTTCATGGACCTCGACGCCGACTCCGAGCAGATCGACTTCCCGATCGTCTACACCAACGCCAAAGCCGGCTGGGCGGCGCTGGAGCAGGGCGTCGAGGGGACCGACCTCTCCCCTCTGCTCGACCTGATGCAGGAGAAGATCCCGGCGCCGGAGTACGACGAGGGAGCGCCGCTGCAGGCGCACGTCACCAACCTCGACGCTTCCCCCTACGTGGGGCGGCTGGCGATCTGCCGGGTGCGCCAGGGAACGATCCGCTCCGGCCAGCAGATCGCCTGGTGCCGGGCCGACGGAACCGTCACCCGGGCTGCGGTCTCGGAGCTGTTCGTGACCGACGGGCTGGAGCGGGTGGCGGCCCAGGAGGCGGGCCCGGGCGAAATCATCGGCGTCGCCGGAATCGAAGAGGTGACGATCGGCGAGACCCTTGCCGATCCGGAGGACCCGCGACCGCTGCCGGTGATCACCGTCGACGAGCCTTCCCTCTCGGTTGTGGTCGGCATCAACACTTCGCCGCTGGCCGGCACCCAGGGCGGCAGCAAACTGACCGCACGTCAAATCCGCTCGCGGCTCGACGCCGAGCTGGTCGGCAACGTCTCGATCCGGGTCAACGACACCGAGCGGCCAGACGCCTGGGAGGTTCAGGGGCGCGGCGAGCTGCAGCTGGTCGTGCTGCTGGAGATCATGCGGCGCGAGGGCTACGAGCTGACCGCCGGGCAGCCACAGGTCGTGACCCGGGAGATCGAAGGGCAGATCCACGAGCCGGTCGAGCGCCTGGCGATCGACGTGCCCGAGGAGCACGTCGGCGATGTCACCCAGATGCTGGCCGGTCGCAAAGGCCGGATGGAACAGATGGTCAACCACTCGACCGGCTGGGTGCGGATGGAGTACCTGGTTCCCGCCCGCGGCCTGATCGGGTTCCGCACCGAGTTCCTCACTGTCACCCGCGGCAGCGGCCTGCTGCACCACGTCTTCGACCGCTGGGAGCCCTGGGCGGGCGAACTGCGCACGCGGCAGACCGGGTCCCTCGTCGCCGACCGCCGCGGCCAGACCGCCGGCTACTCGCTGCAGAGCCTTCAGGACCGCGGCACGCTCTTCGTCGGCTCCGGTGAGGAAGTCTACGAAGGGATGATCGTCGGCGAGAACTCCCGCTCCGACGATCTCGACGTCAACCCGACCAAGCCCAAACAGCAGACCAATATGCGCGCCGCCAGCGCCGACGTGCTGGTACGCCTGGCGCCGCCGACCCGCCTGACCCTGGAAGGTGCGCTCGAGTTTGTCCGCGAGGACGAGTGCGTGGAAATCACCCCGGATGCGGTACGACTGCGCAAGGTCGAGCTCGAAAAAGTGAAGCGTCTGAAGGCGGCCAAGCGCCGCGACGCAGCTCCCGCTCGCTAGCCGCGACACCGCTCCAAGAGCTTCGCGACGCGCGCGACGACCTCCTGCGGTTCTCGTTCCAGGCGGGGGCCGGTCACACGGATCATCTGGATACCTGCCAGCAACAGGTCCTCCTGCCGCTTGCGGTCGCGCTCGAACGCCTCCCGCGTCCCGTGCGTCTCAAACAGGTCCAGTTCGACCGCGAAGCGAAACTCCGGCCAGTAGCAGTCGAGCTCGAATCCGTGCTCGACGAAGTTGGTGTGCGGCTGCGAGAGGCCAGCGGCCACGACCAATTCCAGAAATCGCTTCTCCAGACCGGAGCGCGTGAAGCTGGAGGGCTTGTAGATCGCGATCGCGCGGCGCAGCCGGCCATGGCCATGGTGGCCGATGGTCCGCGCCAGCAGCTCTTCCACCTGCCGTAGGTCGAAGAGCCCTCGTTCTTCGGAGCGCTCGACCAGGCGCTCCAGCTGCTCGAATCTCACCGCGGCCGCCAGGTCCAACAGCATCCGGGCCACAGCCGTAACCGGCACCCCCTCCACCACCACCCGGTCCGCAACCTCCAGCCGCCGCGCCCGGTGGATCCGCACCGGCAAGCGCGGCAACCGCGCAACCGGTCCCGTCACATGGAACGGCTCCGGGCTCCACCGCGCCAGCCCGTGCAGCCAGGCAGCGGAATGGTGACTCAGAACAGCTCCAGGGCCGCAGGCGAAAACAGCGGCGAAGCACCTGCCGTGCGGCGACAGACGCGTATGTCCCACCGCGTAAACGCCGCGGTCAATCAAATGAAGGCGTCCACTCGCAGCCGCCCGCCCAACAGCACTTCTCGTATAACCGAGCCGCTTCAGCTGTCCGATTGACAGGACGCCATGCTGGCGACCTGCAAGGTCGGCCAGCGCCTGATGCTGCCCCGCCCCATCAGGGTGTGGTTGAGGTTTGTCCCGCATACCGGGTCAAAGCTCGACCACACCCTGTTTCTTCCCCCCACCGGCGCCCAGTTGCCGACGCGGCTACGAAAAAAGCCGCCGACCCGAGGGCCGGCGGCTTTGCCAAACGTCCGTCCCTGGAGGACGCGGGGCGGAGCTAGACCGTTGCGGCTGCCTGCTCGGACTGGCTCTGCTCGGAGGCCTGGGCCTTGGCGTCCGGCGCCGGCGCGGCGACTTCCTGGCGCGGGAGCAGCACTTCTTTGGCGATCACGAGGCGCTGGATCTGGCTCGTGCCCTCGTAGAGCTGCATGATCTTCGCGTCGCGCATCAGTTTCTCCACCGGGTACTCCTTGATGAAGCCGTAGCCACCGTAGACCTGGACGGCGTCGGTGGTGACCTCCATCGCCGAGTCAGCGGCGAAGCGCTTCGCCATCGAGGAGACCTTGCTGTTGCGGAGGCCCTGGTCGAGCTGGAAGGCCGAACTCCAGACCAACAGGCGCGAGGCCTCGACCTTGGTCGCCATGTCGGCGATCATGAACTGGATCGCCTGGTGCATCGCGATCGGGACGCCGAACTGGACCCGTTCTTTCGAGTAGTCCGTGGCATATTCGAGGGCGGCGCGAGCGATCCCGACGGCCATCGCCGAGACGCCGGGCCGGGTCCGGTCGAGGGTCATCATCGCCAGCTTGAAGCCCTTGTTTTCCTCGGCGAGCAGGTTCTCCGCCGGGATCTCGACTTCGTCGAAGGAGATGGTCGCGGTGTTTGAAGCCCGCTGCCCCATCTTGTCCTCCTTCTTGTCGACGGTGACCCCTGGGAGGTCGGCGTCGACGACGAAGGCGCTGATGCCGCGATGGCCGGCCTCAGGGTCGGTCTTGGCGAAGACGGTGAAGTAGTCGGCGTAGGTGCCGTTGGTGATGAAGCACTTGGAGCCGGAGATGAGGTACTTGTCGCCCTTCTTCACGGCCTTGGTCTTCATCCCGCTGACGTCGGAGCCGGCGTCCGGCTCGGTCAGCCCGAAGGAAGCCAGCTTCGGCGCTTCGGCCAGCATCCCGAGGTACTTCTTTTTCGTCTCCTCGGAGCCGCCGAGGGTGACCGGAGCCGAGGCCAGGCCGTTTGCCATCAGCGAGGTGCCGATACCGGAGCAGCCCCAGCCGACCTCCTCCTCGATCAGGCAGCCGGAGAGGTAATCGAGCCCGGGACCGCCGTAGGCCTCCGGGATGTGGGTGTTCATCAACCCGACCTCCCAGGCCTTGTTGATGACCTCCTGCGGCCAAGTGCCGTCCTTGTCGTACTCCCAGGCAACCGGGCGCATCTCTTTCTCAGCGAAGCTGTGAGCCAGCTCGCGCAGGTCCTTCTGCTCGTCGGTAAGGGTGAAGTCGACCACCGGTCGGTGCTCCTTTTCTTCGCGGTTCTTTTGAAGTCTGCGGGAGCGCCGCCAGGAGGCTGACGTTCCTACCGATTGACTCGTCAGTCAACCGGTCCTCAAGGTTAGCGGACGGGGCGCCGGAAACCGCCCTCTACCCTTGGAAGATGGACCTTCCGACGGCCCTCACGGCGCTCCAGAAAGGGGGCGCGCTGCTGGTCTTCACGGGCATCGCCGCGCCGCTGGTCGGGCTGCTGTTGAGGCGGGTCGGCGGCGGCTGGGAGAGGATGGGCGGCGGTCCCTTCGCGATCCTCGACGAGCCCCCGCGCAAAGGTGCCGCCGACGGCGGCACCGCAGTCGACCCGGCGATCCAGGCCGCCGAGGTGCGCCAGATGCTGGAGGCGAAATCGCAGCGGCGCCAGGAGCGCGGCGAGGCGCCCCTCGACGTCGAGGCGGAGACCGCCCGGTTGCTCGCCGCCGCCGAGCAGCCACGGGGCGGCGACGCCGTCGACGCGGAGCTGAGGGCGGAGGTGCGCCAGCTGGTCGTCGCCCGCAACGAAAGGCGCATGCGGGAAGGCCGGGAGCCGCTCGACGTCGAGGCGGAGACCGAAAAGCAGCTGGCCGATCTCATAGGATCGCCCTGATGGCCGGCCCGGAGAACCTCTACGAGGTTGAGGAGATGCTCAACCAACCGGGGACCTACTTCAACCCGCAGACCGAGGTCGTGGTGATCGTCGACGACTCCGCCTCGGTCGACCAGGAGGTCTTCGACGACCTCGAGGGCTACGGAGGAACGGAGTGGGTCCGGGTCTCCGACGAGCTGCCCGTCGACGAGGACGGGCGCGACCGCGTGCTCGAGGGCTTCGAGACCCGCAGCCAAGGGGATTCGCTCGGCGGCGACGCGCTCGAAACGACCGAAGACGATCTCGAAGAAGAAGAGGAACGGCCGGAAGCCGACCCCCCGCCGGAGGAGTAGCCCGATGCTCACCGAGGGAAATCCGGCCCCCGACTTCGACCTGCCCGACCAGAACGGCGAGCAGGTCAAGCTCTCCGACCTGCGGGGGCAGACCGTCGTCCTCTACTTCTACCCGAAGGCGAATACCTCCGGATGCACGACCCAGGCCTGTGGAGTTCGCGACCGTGGGGCCGACTACGAGGCGGTCGGTGCCCGGGTGATCGGGATCTCACCCGACGAGGTGAAGGAGGTCGACAAGTTCGCGGCCAAATACGACCTCGACTTCACGCTTCTGGCCGACGCCGACCACTCAGTCGCCGAGGCCTACGGCACCTGGGTCGAGAAGTCGATGTACGGACGCAGGTACATGGGCGTCCAGCGCGCCACCTTCATCGTCGACCCGAAGGGAAAGATCGCGAAAGTCTTCCCGAAGGTCTCGCCGAAAAAGCACGACGAGCTCGTGCTCCAGGCCCTCAGCGCTTAAGCGCTGAGGGCGACCGCGGCGATGAAGCTGGCGTAGAGCACGAACCAGCCAATCACCGCTGGCAGTTTGAAGCGCCGCCCCAGGTGCAGGCTCTCGTAGGCGAGAAGGCCGCCGGCGAGGCCGAGGCCGATCGAGAGGATCGCGGTCCAGGTCAGGTCCCAGTCGGTGAAGATGAGGCCGATCCCGACCGGAATCATCGATTGGAAGACCATCGCACCGGTGATGTTCCCCAGGGCCAGCGCGTCCTTGCCTTCGCGCACCCAGAAGAAGCTGTTCACCTTCTCGGGCAGCTCGGTCGCCAGCGGCGCCAGGATCAGCGCCAGCACCAGCGCCTCCACCCCTATGTCCTCGGCGATGTGGAGCAGCTCCTCGACGAAGAGGTGGGCGCCGCCGACCATCGCCCCCAGGCCGACCAGCAGCTGGATCACGCAGAGGGCCATCGCCGGGTCTTCGCGCCGTTCGGCCCGCCGCTCGAAGATCAGGGGGTTGAGCGAGTCTTCGCTCTGTACCTCTCCCCCGCCCTTCAGGGTCAGGCGGATATAGAAGACGTAGGCGAGAAGGAAGGCGACCCCTACCGCGATCCGCACCGGCGCCGGCGGCCCCCAGGCAAGGGCTCCCGCGAGGGCAAAGAGGACGAGGAAGAAGACGAGGTCACGCTCGAGGGTCGGGCGGTGGACGTTCAGCTGCACGCCCTGGTCGCGTTTGTCGCGGTAGAGGTAGGCGAAGAGGCCGACCAGCCCCATCGCCAGGGTGCCGAGCAGGAAGGGGGCGCCGACGATGGCTCCGATCGCCACGTCTTCGGAGCCCGCGTTGGCGCTGAACAGCGCCACGATCGCGATCAGCGTCTCCGGCATCGCCGTCCCGACGGCGGCGAGGATGCTCCCCACCGCCCCCTCGCCGAGGTTCAGCTTGTGGCCGATCCACTCGATCGCGTTGGTGAACAGCAGCGCGCCGGCGAGGACGACGGCAAAGCTGA
>Ga0126305_10001307_pt1 | contig 11005 bp, 10 predicted proteins | sample Plot26_FD_92536 | JGI IMG/M metagenome (GOLD analysis project Ga0126305, IMG submission 92536) | Serpentine soil microbial communities from UC McLaughlin Reserve, CA, USA - Plot26 | ecosystem: Environmental > Terrestrial > Soil > Grasslands | place: USA: UC McLaughlin Reserve, Lake County...
GCGCTCCTGGTAGCGGCGCCGGCTCGAGGCCTTGAGGAAGCGCGCACCGGCGATTCCAAGCGCGAGCCCGCCGACCAGGACGACGAGTGGGCGGCGCCGCCCGAAGTCTTCGATGTCCGACAGCAGTTTGTCGGCGTCGGAGTCCTGAAGGTAGGTCCCAACGCGATCGGCTCGCTCGGCCGCCTTGTCGGCGAGGTTCGCCGGGGTCTCCTTGCCCTGCCGTCGAAGCTCCTGACCGACCGCTCGCATGTCTCCGGACATGGCCCCGACCTTCTCGCCGGCCTCGGTCGAGCGCTGGCCGATCTGCTCTCGCACCTTCTCCTGCGCCTGGCTCGCCGCCTCCTGCGCCTTCTCCTGCGCCTGACCCGCCACCTGCTGCGCCCTCTCCTGGGCCGCTGAGGATTCATCCTCCTGTGCGGCCTCCATTGCCACATGGCTTCCCGTTGCCTCGTCCATCTCGACCTCCAGACCGGTCACGCCTCTCGCCGTCGGCTGTTTGTTCCCGATCCCCCGGTTGCGCAAACACCGAAGGTCGGCGAAAAGCTGACACCCCCTTCGATGCGAGGCGCCTGTAAGGTGGCGCAGACGCCGGATCGGCAATGGGATAGGGGACAGATTTCGATGGCGGAGACCACGGCCCGGGACGCGAAGCTCGTTCAGTACCTCCACGAGGCCCACGGCAAGGAGCGGGAGCTTGAGACCTCGCTTCAGGCACACATCGCGGTCGCGAGTCGGCCCGTCTACAAGAAGCGCCTCCAGCAGCACCTGAAGGAGACCAAGAACCATGCCCGCCAGGTCGAGCGCCGGATCAAGCAGCTGGGCGGCGCGTCGCTGCTGCAGACGGCCACCGCCAGGGGCGCCGAGGCGTGAGCCGCGGCACCGCCCTCGCCAAGGGCCCGCTGCACGTCGTCCGCGGCACCGGCGAGGAAGAGGTGCAACTCAAGAACGCGATCACCGAGCATTCCGAGGAGGGCGAGGAGATCGCGCGCTACACGGCGATCGAGGCGCTCGCCGAGGCGGTCGGCGACACCGACACCGCCAAGCTCGCCCGCGGCATTCGTCGCGAGGAGGAGCGCATGGCTGCCTTCCTCGCGCGGCAGATCCCACAGCTCGCCAAGGCCGTGGCGCGGGGGGAGATCCCCGCGTCGGAGCGGCGGACCACTTCGAGGCGGCGCTCGCAGAAGCGGAGCTCGCGATCGCGCGCCTAGGAGGCCGTGAGCAGCTCGCGCTGATAGGTGTCTCCAGCGGTTCGGGCCAAGCACACGTTGGATTGAGTGGTAGTCGGCCGGTAGATGCGAGGAGGACTCAGACCCGTTTACGGTCTGAGGCTGGCAAGCATCGACGGCCGGTAAGACGGATGGAGGGGTCGGACGCTAACAAGGTCGGCCGTTCGGATCCGCGGAAAGGGTCGGGCCAGCGGCGTCCCTGCCAAGATGCGCCTCTTCTCTATATGGATGCTCCGCGCGAAGGAAGCCATCGAGCCCCCGGTGGACACCGCCGGGTTGAATACGTTTCGCGACAGGTCGAAGGCGAAGTCGGGATCGGCGAGTTCCGGGACCGCCGAGAAGTCGCGGCTCTCCCACAACCGGTAGCGGCGGCGGAACCTCGACGTTCTCCTTAGACATCGCCTACCGAGTATCTGGCGCTTTGGCTCATCAAGCGCGGAATGCTCCTTCTTGATGGCGAGGGTTGATCCGTATCGCCTCGGGTAGCCGACGGAGGGAGACGATCGATTACAAGGAGGACGCCATGGCGGACAGCATCCAGGGCCAATTGATCTCGTACTTGAAAGACGCTCACGCCCTAGAGCAGATGTCACTGCAGATGACGGAGGCGGCGGCGAAGGCGACGGATGATCCTCAGCTGCATCAGCTGTTCGAGCACCACCACGAGGAGACCGAGGAGCACGAGCGGCTGATTCGTGAGCGAATCGAGGCCCACGGCGAGAGTCCCTCGAAAGTGAAGGAGCTTGGCGGTCGGGTCGCCGCGATGGGAAAGGGCGTCGGTGCGATGGCCCCGTCGGACACCCCGGCCCGGCTTGCCCGTGACGGATACGTCCAGGAGCACACCGAGGTGGCGGCCTACGAGCTGCTATGCCGGGTGGCGGATCGGGCCGGCGACGCGGAAACCGCCGCCGTGGGCCGGCGCATCCTGGAAAACGAGCGTCAGACGGCCGAGAAGATCGCTGCGACCTGGGATCACGCGACAGACCTGGCGCTACGCGAGGCCGGCGTCACCGCGTAAGTCGCGCCTGACCGGCTGCGTCTGCGGCCGGTCCGCACGGGCGCGCTGAGGGTGTCCCGCGACCAGTTTTGATCAGGGTTCGCCGTATCTCGTACCGGATCGCCAATCCTCTGGAGACAGTCCAGCCTGAGCTCGCGGCTTTGCTGCAGACGTCGCAGGAGAACTCCCGCGCGTCCAGCGCAGCGACAACATCTACGGCACGTTTCGGCTGGAGTGCGTATCTCCACCGGGGGCAGTCGGAGCTCCGGATCAATAGGCATGTTGACCGAAGTCAAGCGGCCACTTGCACGCGCGGAAGGGATAACGCTCCGAGACGGCGCAGTAGCTGTGCGGTTAGCGTCGGGTAGCCTGGCGCGTGGGCCTGGCTCAAGACGTCCACGTCCCGCGGTCTTCGCTTTCACGCGCGAGCAGCAGCTGACGGGTCCACAGTGAGACGGGGCGCCCGCCGCGGTAGGGTCGAAACCGATGGTCGCCCTTCTGCGCCACCCGCTGATCGACGAGATCCTCGACGCACAGCGGGGGTATGCGCGCGGCCAGCACTCGGCTTTTGAGGGCTACCGTAACCACGCGCACCGAATCCACAACTTCGTCGGCGCGATTTCGTCCCCCTCCGCGGAAGACGAGGAAAAGATCGCGATCGCTTCCGCCTTCCACGACCTGTGCTCGTTCGACGGATTGGATTACCTCGAACCCTCGATCGAGGAGGCGGCGCGGTACCTGCGCGAGACTGGGCGGGAGGCGTGGGACTGCGAGGTCGCACTCATGATCGCCTTTCACCATCGGATCCGCCCATACCGCGGAGAGTTCGCGAGGCTCGTGGAGCCGTTTCGCCGCGCCGACTGGAATGACTTCACGATGGGTCTGGTAACAGGGGGCGTCCCGCGCGAGGTCCGAAGGGCCGCCGATGCCGAGTTCCCAGTTACCGATTTCATCCCACGAGCGGTCGTCAAGGTGGCGTTGGGCTGGCTTGCGCGCCATCCCCTGCGTCCGGCCCCGCTCTTTCGCGGCGGCGCCGCATTGCGGCGCACCGGCCGCGCCTGAGCCGCGGCGCGCTTGGTAACCGCGCCCGCGGGAGAAGCAGAATGCGACGACTGCTTCCAGCTTCGTCAGTTTGAACCGATACTGCGCAGGTGGTTCCGCCGCCGCTCGTGGTCGTCTCAGGTCGCCCGGATCCCGCAGCTGCGCCCGGCCTCCGCCAGGCACCTGTTTGGTCTCGGTGCACAGGTGCCTGCATCAGGTCGCCGCCAGTTCGAGGGGCCAGATCACGACGTCCTGTCTGGGCGCGAGGTGGAGCATCGGGTCGCCCTCGAGCCGGATTCCGACGGGCTGGGCCATCGTGCTGGCGGCGAACTCGGCCCCGCGCCCGCCGCAGCTCTCAGGGGCGATGGTGATCTCCGCCCGCTGATGTCGCCGGCCTCGTTCAGCGTGTAGGCGCAGTAGCGCTCGATCAGCGCCGCTTCGGTCGTTCCCGGTGACGCTTTGAAGCCCGGCCCCTCGGGAGCGCCACATCCGCAGAAACACCGATGCGTCGCGCGGCGAACTACGGAACTAACTGGCCGCCATCGCGTGGTTGGGAGCGCGGCCAGGTGGCCATGGACAGCGACCGCCGGTGCGTGCCCCTAAATATGTCCCGAACCGCCCCGACCTGAGGTGATCTCAGCGCAGTTCGCCGGCTTGTCGAGCCATGAGGCGAGCCGAGCGAACTGCTCTCGCGCCATTCTCAGTCCGGAAACCCGGGTTCGAATCCCGGTAGCGGTGGCTTGCTAGAGCGGTTTACGGGGTTCGGTCAGCGCATCGAGGCGACTGCAGCCATTTTTGCAGCCCTACCACTCGCGCGCCGAGTCTTCGATGGCCTCGTACACGTCGCGGCCGAGGTCGGATCGGCGGATGATCGGATAGTCGGTGTCTCCGTCGGTCATGCGGCGGAGCGCCGCGGCAGGCTGTGCGGCGCCTCGATGCGCTTCGCGGAGCTGGTTTCGGCCGGCATGATCCGCCACCCCGACGATCTCGAGTTCACGAGCCACGTCCTCAGCGCTTCGGCCCGGTTCATCGGCGAGCGCTGGCGCTTTGCCCGTCCTCGCGGGCAGCGAAAGCCGATCGACGCGCTGACCGCCGCGATGACCGCCGTGGACTGGCTCGTGAGCAAGCCGGCGCCTCGGCGTTCGGTCTACGAAGACAGATTTCCGTTGTTCGTATGAGGATCCGGCGTCAGTCAAAGGAGGACCGCCCGTCCGACAAGAAGCAAGGGCCGAACACCGGCCTCCGCCGCTCGATCTACGTCGACCGACCGGACCCGAGGCCGGCCAGGAAGCGGTGCGACCAGGGAAGCGACGCTCGCCTCGCTCACCACGGGAGTTCGTCGAAGAGCGGATGCGCGAGATTGGGACTCGGCGTGGCAAGAAGCTAGACGAGTCCGCCAAGGGTCGGCGCCAGCCGTAAGCGAATTCTCTCGGCCGAGCGAAATGCCGTCAGCAAGCGAGGCTGCGCACGCCGGGCCGGGCACTCGCGATTCGTGGGTTCGCGAAGTCGGTTGCGGATCTTGGTGCGCAAAAACCCAAACTTGATCGCCTTTAACATCTTTGTAGGAACCGAGTCCGAAAGGGGGCCGAAATGAGCCCGATCGACGAGTTCCTGAAGAACAACGAGGCCTTTGCCGAGGGCTTCGATAAGGGCGACCTGCCGCTGCCCCCAGCAAAGAAGGTCGCGATCGTTGCCTGCATGGACGCGCGCCTGAATCCGTATCCGATCCTCGGGCTCTCGATCGGGGACGCACACGTGATCCGCAACGCGGGCGGCGTGATCACCGATGACGAGATCCGCTCCCTGGCGATCTCCCAGCACCTGCTCGGCACGGAGGAGATCATGGTGATCCATCACACCGACTGCGGGATGCTCACCTTCAGCGACGTCGAGTTCGAGCAGATGCTCGAGCAGGAGGCCGGCCGGCGGCCCGAGTGGCGCCCGCGATCCTTTGCCGACCTGGAAGCGGACGTCCGCGACTCGATCCAGCGGATAACGGAAAGCCCGTTCATCCCCAGGACGGATGAGGTGCGGGGCTTCATCTACGACGTGAAGACCGGCCGGCTCGACGAGGTCACCTGAGCACCCAGGATCGATCCGTCCCGCCGGCGGTCAGCCCCAGCGCCGCCCACATCCTTAGACCGCGCTCGACTCGAGGAGCCCTGCTCTGACGGCCGGGTGCGTGGCCGCTCACCCGTCGCGTTCGCTCCCCAGCGCCAGCCCCTGCGCCAGTCCCGCCGCAATCACTCGCGAACGCGGACCAGGGTCCATCAGGTTTGCTCCCATCGCGGCGAGCGAGGGTCGGTCGGGGGAGACTGTCGTGACGCGCGCACCGCGCCGCTCGAGCGCGAGCGCCTCAAGCGCGGCAAGCGAGCGGGACAACAGACCGAAGCCGCCGATCGGTGTCGCGAGACTCGACCGCATCGACCCGGTCGGGTTGAGACACAGGACGCGCGTTCCTCGACCGGCCGGGGCGCGATCCATGTTCGTCGGGCTCCAGGCACCCCCGTCGACATAGCTGCGACCCCCCACGACGATCGGCCGGAACACCCCTGGGATCGCGCACGAGGCCTCGACCGCGGCGCCGACTGACGCCTGAGGCGCGCCCGGCTCACCGAACATGACCCGTCGCCCGGACTCGAGCTCGACCGCGGCCACTGACAGGCGACCGTCCCAGCGTGCGCCCGCGCGCTCGAGCTCGCGCCCGAGGTGGGCGAGCGAGCGGCGTCCCGCCGGCACCCGGCTGAGCGCGGCTCGGCGCAGCACTGCGCCGCCCGCCTCCGACGAGCGCAGCCCGAGCACGGCAAGCGGTGCCGCGGCCGTCCGACCCACCGCGAGGCCGAAGTCGAGCGTCCGCCCGGCCAGGCTTTCATCGGCGGTGACGGCGGGGGTGGGCACCGACGGCTGCTCGGGGAGCTCCCCAAGCCGGGAGCGGGGCTCGACGCCTGCGGCCAGTGCCGCGGCGACGATTGAACCCGCAGACGTGCCGACATAGCCGCCGCACTCGCGCGGGTCGAAGCCGGCGGCGTCAGCGAGACCTGCGAGCACCGCGGTCATCCACGCCTCGCCGAGGACTCCGCCGCCGCCGAGGACGAGCACGTCAGGACGATGGAAGCCGGCCACGCACGATTCCTACCCGATGACCGTCGTCGAAGCAGCCGCGGCGACCCTCGCCAGGGTGGCCCCGTGCCCCGCGCCTGCGTGATGGCTCCGAGGTCGACCCCCGGCTAGTTGGCCGGCGTTCGCTTCGCGGGTTGGCGTGCGCGAGCTTTGCGGGCGGTCGTGAGGGGCTGCCCGGAGAGGTCCACGAGTTCCTCCACGCCGTGCTCGATCCCGGTGCAGAGGACGTCGATGTCGGGCGCGCTGTCGTAGTCGCCGCTGACGCCGAAGTTGAGCGCCCCGTATAGGAGAAGACGGCGACGGCGAGACAAATCTGGCCGAACAGGGGAACGTAAGGGAACCACTCCAGCATTCGGCGTCCGGCGGCCGACTTGCACCCAACCGCAAGATGGTGAAGGCGCGGACGAAGGCCTATCCCCGGGGCAACGCCCGCGAGGCGGTCCGACCTCCTCGCCCTACATTTAGCGAAGCGATGGACAATTCGGTTATGTCAGAAAACCTCAGCGAGCGGATCGGCGGCGCATTACCGGCGGCGTCGCCGACGCCACGGCGCCATGAGCCGATCCACCCCGGGTCGGGGCGGCCGGGGCTCGGCAAGCGGCTCGCGGGCGGCCTCGCAGCGCTTGCGGCGTTGCTCGTGAAGGCAAAGTCGCTCCTCCTGCTGCTCCCGAAGCTGAAGCTACTGACCACCTTCGGCACGATGGTGGTCTCGATCGGCGCCTACGCGCTCCTCTTCGGCTTGCCGTTCGCGGTCGGCTTCGTGCTCTTGCTGCTCCTGCACGAGACCGGCCACGTGATCCAGCTGCGGCGCGAGGGGATCAAAGCATCAGCGCCGATGTTCATCCCCTTCCTCGGCGCGGTCATCTCGGCGAGGTCGATGGGCAAGGACGCCGCCGCCGAGGCTCGGGTCGGGCTCGCCGGCCCGGTCCTGGGGACGGTTGCCACGCTCGTTCCCCTCACCATCTGGCTGGCGACTGGCAGCGACCTCTGGCGCGCGCTCGCCTACATCGGATTCCTCCTGAACCTCTTCAACCTGCTGCCGGTGGTTCCCCTCGACGGCGGCCGGGCGATGGCGGCCCTGAGCCCGGCGATTTGGCTGGTCGGGCTGGCCGCTCTCGTCGCCCTGACCATCTTCTACCCCAGCCCGATCCTGTTCTTGATCTTGATCTTCGGGACCCTCGAGAGCTGGCGGCGCTGGAGGGCTCGCGCGACCCCTGAGGGTCGCGCCTACTACTCGATTCCCGCCGCGACCCGCGCCCTCATCGGCGCCGTCTACCTGGGCCTCGCCGCCCTGCTCGCGGTCGGAGTCGCGGAGACCTTCTTCTCGCGCGGCCTCTGAGCGCGGTCCTCGCGGGCCTCTCGCTCTTCAGTTGCCGCGAGACGAGGCCGTGGGCTTGGCGAGGGCGCCTGGTCCCGTCCGGATGGTCGTTGCCGACGATCTCGACGTTCGCCTGCAACATCGTCCGCTTCGTGCCGCGACTTCGCGGATTGAGATGCCGACTTGTCTAGGAAGCCTTATCGATCACCCCGCGCATCTCCTCGCGCGAGAACGCCCGCATCGTCTTCGTGCGGACGTTTCCCGCCGAGCCGAGCATCAGCAGCGCGGCGGTGGCCGACTCATCGTCAGGAGCCTCGACGAGCGCGACGATGTCGTGCTCTCCGAGAGTCCAATAGACGTCAACGAGCTGAACACCGAGCTCCTCGAACTGCTTCTGGGTGGCTTCGTAGCGATCAACGCTCTCCTTGAAGCCCGCTATCCCCTGCTCCGTCCAGTTGATCAGGGTCACATACCTGGGCATCGCACCTCCTCCCCTCGTAGCGATTGGCTCTTGGGGTGAGCCTAGATCAGCGCAGTGATGATGTCCAGAGTCGGGAACGCCCGAAAAGCGGCATCTGACGCCGTCGCGCTCGGATTCACGCGAGGCTGTCGCATAAACCCAAATCGGGCCGATGTAAGGCGGTCTGCGCATGGGTTAACAATGGCGGGAAGTCCGCTCGTCCTGTCCGTGCTCATCCGGCACGCGGTCCTGCCGAGCGCCCTAATCCCTGTCTGAGCATCGTTAGGGGTCCTCTTCGCCGAGACCCTTTATGCGAGAGAGCCTCACGCGAGTGCAGAAACGTGCGTCGCGCCAGGCACCATCGGACACGAATCGCTCCACCCAATCTCGGCGGAGGCAACCGTGAGCATGAGGCTCGGGCCGCGCCGAGCAGGCGGCGGCGGGAGAGGGCCGGCTGTGGGCCGGCCCTCTCGTCTCAACCGTTGCGGGCGCTACGGCGTCGGGTCCGCCCAGGCACCGCCGAAGATGTCGGTGTTCCCGAAGCGGGCGGGGCAGTCCTGCTCGGGCGCCGGCGTCGCCACGCTGGCACCGGTCTCGAGCGACATCCGGTAGGCATCGATGGCCGGGCAGTCGACCGCCCTGCGGACGTCATTCCAGACCGCCGCGCCGTAGCTGTTCGTGGCAACGGCGTAGACGTAGTCACCGAGGAACTCGTCGGTCAGGGCATTCGCGCTGGACCCTCGAGCGTCTCCGGCCGCGCCGCGATTGAGCTCCCCGAACGGCCCCACGGTCCCGTTCGGCGCCACGTCGGCGTGCGTCACGACCCCGACGAGGGGACGGTCGTTGTTCGGACCGATCGCGCTCGTCTTGTAGGGCTCGAGGAACGCGTTGTAGACGAGGTAGACGTCCTGGCCATTGGGCGAGATCGCCGGTGCGGAGTAGAAACCCCGATCCGACGGGTGGCCGATCTCGTCCTCCACCATGCGAAGCGGCGTCGTCCACGTTTGGCCCCCGTTGGTCGACGTCGTGAACATCACGTGCTCGTTGTTCAACCCGTCCTTGCCATCCACCCAGGTCATCACGATCTGGTCCGTGGCTCCTGCGCCCGTCGGCGCGCCGTTCGCGATGTCGACGCTTGGGGCGTCGGAGAGGTCGTCTCTCGCGCCCGTGATGCCGTCCATCACGAAGCGACCCTGCACCGGGTCGAAGACCCCGGTGTGTACGACTTGGAAGAGTCGCCGTGGGGTGCTGAACGTCGCGCCACCATTCGTCGACGTCGCCATGTAGATGCCGTTCTGCTTGAGCTTCTGGTTCCAACCGAGCCAGAACACGTAGACCGTTCCGTCGCTGGCGGTGCGGATCGTGCAGCCGCTGGCCCCGCTCAACACCCCGAACTGGGTGCCGGACGCCGAACCGGGAATGCCGGACACCTGGACCCTCGACCAGCTGTCGCCGCCGTTGGTGGATGCGGCGACCAGCAGGTCGTGTGCGGCGGACCCTGCGCTGGGGCCGCCGCGGTAGTTCGCGTAACAGAGGTAGGCATTGCCGAAGTGCGGGCTCGACGAGGCGTTGTCCGCCCAGATCTGCTCCTTGTCCGCGAACGCCGCCCCGCTGGTGCTGGGGATCAGTACCGGCGGCTTCCACGCGCTCTTGACATCGTTCGCTGCGGCGGTCGCGTTGTCAGTGCGCGAGACGCCGATTCCCTCCACGCCCTTGAACGCGAAGTCGCGTCGCTTGGAGGCGAAGTTCGCGGACAGGTTCGCGTAGTAGAGGCGCGACCCGTTCCCCCACGAGAAATCGCCGTCGGCGTCCGGTGCCGGCCCAAAGGCGACGGCCGGATCACCGTCGGAGACGGCGCCGTTCTCGTAGTACCAGGGCAGCGTGCCGATCAGCCCGCCTTGGGCGGGCGTCAGCGGCGTGCAGTCGGGATCGCTGGGACCCACGACCCCCAAGCAGGTGCGGGCGCTGAAGCCCGAATAGGTTGGCTGCGTCCAGCTGGAACCGCCGTCTAGCGAGAACGAGAGGCCGGAGGTACCGACCCCTGGGGTGAATGGGCACGTCGTGTCGTCGCCCGCGTTGCACGCCTCCAGATCGATGTTGTCGTTGGCCCCCTGCGCGAGGATGTTCGGATGGAACTGGTCGACCGCAAGCGCCGGCTCGTTCTGCTTGTTCTGCGAGAACGGTGTCTGCGGACTGCCGACCGAAACGAGTCCGCTCGTGTCGATAGCCGCCGCTGGTGCTGTGAATACAAAGGCAACCAGGGCGATCACTGCGAATGCCCAAGGGATTCTCCTCATCAGCCTCCTCCTCCTGGACCCACCCGGAGTCCCATCCACTTGCCAGCGGAACGTTACCTCAAGCGGCGTCTGTCAATGACGTATGTCATGCCTGTTATGAGACCCCGAGAGGCCGCTCTCGGGAGATGGACACGCGGGGATTTGCCGTGGCGCTGGCCGAACCGCGCATCGTGCAACCAGCGGTTTGCGAGATGCGTTTCAGTCCCGCGACCCCTCCACTTCCCCAAAGTGTCAGGGAAGCGGGTCGAAGTTTGGCCCCGCTGAGCGCCCCGGGGGGAGTAGCGTCGCTCGCTCTGAGAGGGACGAGGAGGGCTCGGATTGGCCAGTTCGATCTCAGTCCGAAAGCACGGCCGCTCACGATTCGGGTCGAGCAAGATCGAAACTCAATTGTGCTTCGGGCAGGCGGCGAGCTAGACATCGCCAGCCGTGCTTTCGGTCATCGTGTACCGGGCGCGACGGGCCTTCTGGAGGAGTTCCTCAACCCGACCACTTTCCTCCGGGGTACGTTCGCGGCCCTCGAGGTCGGCCTTACGGATAATCCCGCGA
>Ga0126305_10001308_pt1 | contig 11005 bp, 13 predicted proteins | sample Plot26_FD_92536 | JGI IMG/M metagenome (GOLD analysis project Ga0126305, IMG submission 92536) | Serpentine soil microbial communities from UC McLaughlin Reserve, CA, USA - Plot26 | ecosystem: Environmental > Terrestrial > Soil > Grasslands | place: USA: UC McLaughlin Reserve, Lake County...
ATAATTTGCTGCCGGCTTTTGCATTTTTTATCGGTCCAAATGGTCCATACTTGTGTTGCAGTTCCGAAAAATTATCCGTGTAGGGAGCATATGGATAATCGAGTGGTTTTTTGACGAGATTTGGCCAATCGGTTGTAAACTGTGTGCCTGGCCTTGGTTTTGAAATAATATAAGCTGCAACATCCCAGGCTTCTTCATCGCTTAAAAACGTAGACGAGTTCACTTTATCAAAAGGCATGTTGGCTTTGATAAAACTGGACAATGGAATGATCCTGTATAGCGTTGCGTTTATGTTATAGCTGCTATCGCCCCATAGAGCAGGATAAACATGGCCTGTGTTATCCGTTGATAGTATTCCTTCACCATTTGTGCCATGACAACGGCTACACTCATTTTGATAAGTTATTTTTCCTTTTCCGGGGTCTGCAGCCCTGGTTAAATACGGAAGTGCGTGAATACCACTGCCTCTTGGCTTTACACCTTTTGGCACTTTGTGTCCAAGCCATTTCAGGTAAGCAACAAATGCCCGCATTTCATAATTCAGACTATCCAGCGGTTTACCATTAAGGCTTCGTTGAAGGCAATCATTTACTCTGCTTTCGACAGACTGTATTTTTTCGCTCCTGTCTAACCATTTTGGAAAAGTGGCGGCAACAGCTGAAAGGGGAATGGCAAAGTTTTTTCTGCCAGCATCAAGATGGCAATTTTGACAATTCATTCCGTTAGTAATAGGTACAACAATTCCATTTGGACCTAAATACTTCGAAGTATTAACTATCAATTCTTTTCCATATCGAATTAAGTCTCCATTGCTGTCGTCAGGAATTTCTTTTTCCTCCGGAGCTATCCACTCTTCGTCTTCTTTATATTGATCGGTGGAAGAATTGACTAAAATTGTCTTCGGTGCAGATGGCAATAAGCTGGTCAGAATTAAAACTGTTATAATAATTCCTAAACAAACCGGGAACCATGTGGATTGAAAAATTCGCATATAGACTTGGCTCTTTACTAAGTTAAGCATTAGATTGAAAGGCTGTTCCGTAATTGAGTCAAAATAATCCCTGAATGAGTAGATAAATTTTCAAATCACAATTCGTTACAAAATGTAAATTCGCAACCAATGCTGCAACCATACTACAACGAAAAATTCCTTGAAGCTGGCTGCGATGAAGCTGGCCGCGGCTGCCTTGCAGGCCCTGTGTATGCAGCAGCTGTTATACTCCCCAAAGATTTTTTTCATCCCGTGCTTAACGATTCAAAGCAATTAACTGAAGAAGAGAGATATGAACTTCGCCCCTTCATTGAGCATCATGCCATAAGTTATGCTGTGGCCAGTTTGAACAATAAACAAATTGATAAGTACAATATTTTAAGAGCTTCATTTAAAAGCATGCATCTTGCTATTAAACAATTAAGTCTTCAACCGGAATTATTACTTATCGATGGGAATCGTTTTGCCCGGTATAAAAGAATACCCCACAAATGCATTATCCAGGGCGACGGTTTATTCGCTTCTATTGCGGCAGCCAGCGTACTTGCTAAAACTCACCGCGACGATTTTATGAAAGACCTTCACCACAAGTTTCCCAAATATAATTGGGCACAGAATAAGGGCTATGCCACCCGCGAACACCAGGAAGCTCTGGACCAGCACGGTCCCTGTAAATATCATCGTAAAACTTTCAGGCTGAGCTACGACCAACCGGAACTTTTCGAAGGGTAATTCCTGATTAAACCAAAGCAGCGTTTTACTGTCTTAAACTTGTCTTTTTTATGTGCTGCTCCCGTGAAAAGCGGGATTTACTGATCTGCCGTAAAAGAATGGTTGAAGGTTAACAAGTCCCGCATCTTTGCGGGACTTTGTTTTATAAATGTGATAAAAGCAGCGCAAGTATTTTATTGCTAAAATGGCGGTCACTTAAGAATGAATTATCATTTTCAGTGATTTTCGGAATGGTTTGCTTTTTGTACTCAAAAACCTAAATAAAAATTATGAGTATTGATAGGAAAAATGCAGACACCAACCACCAGGATCATCCTCATCAGGAAGGACAACAGAATAATACACCGCCTATTCATGAATTTGATGGCCAAAGGCGTAGTAATACCCAAAAGCAATCAATGAGCAATATGATGAATGAATCTGAAGAACAGAAGGCCGGACGGGCACATTCACAAAATGATGAGGGCGATATTCAACAAGATGAAAGGCAACCATAAAAGTTGGTGAGCTCTGCAAGATTAAAATGTTGACTTCCGATCCACATTACTTGAATTCATCTTAACAGTTTTTACAGCCATGCCCATTGGTAAATCAGTATTTTTAAAACATGAAGCGTAGTGGTTCTGCCGATCTTCCTCTTCATAATGGATCTGTTCCAAAATGGTTGTACGAGCGGATGGCGAAACTGGGTTTTGCCATTACAGAAGCCATTATCGAAGAATATGGCAAGAGAGAATTTTTAAGTCGAATGAGTGATCCTTTTTGGTTCCAAAGTTTTGGGGCTGTAATGGGAATGGATTGGCATTCATCAGGCATTACTACATCCGTGATGGGCGCATTAAAAAGATCAATTAACCCACATTCAAAAGAATTAGGAATTTATATCGCGGGAGGTAAGGGAAAATTTTCAAAAGATGCTCCCCGCGAATTAATATTGATAGGCGAACAAACCGGTTTAAATGGAAACGAATTGGTTCGTTTCAGCAAGCTAAGTGCAAAGGTTGATAACACTGCCGTACAGGATGGCTTTCAATTATACATTCACAACTTTATTTTAAGTAACGAAGGCGATTGGACGGTAGTTCAGCAAGGGATGCGCGAAGGCGACGCCATGGCAAGAAGGTATCACTGGCATTCGCAACACGTAAAAAGTTTTGTTGAAGAACCCCATACAGCAATTTGTGGAGAGAACCAGGGCCAGATTTTAAATCTTACCGCATCGGAGGCCAATACAACAAGAGAAAAGATTTTAGACATTACTCAGGAAAAGCCTGAATTGATGATGCAGCAGATTCAAGATCTAATCATGCCTGGCCACCACGACGTCAGAACCCAGGACGTGAACTTAAAAAGATTAGGGAGTATTCTTTGGCTTGCTCACGATTCAGAACCTAAAGACTTTGAAGAATTGCTTTTGTTGCAAGGAGTAGGTCCACGTACGGTACAATCATTGGCATTGGTAAGCGAAGTAATTCATGGTACACCTTCACGTTTTAAAGACCCTGCACGTTTTTCATTTGCTCATGGTGGTAAGGATGGGCACCCTTTTCCTGTTCCTACCAAAACCTATGACGAAGTAATCAGCACCCTACAAAAGGCCGTGCAACGTGCTAAAATCGGACAGAACGATAAAGTTGAAGCGATCAAAAAAATCCACGAGATAGCTGCCAGGGCAGAAAAGGAATTTATTCCGACTGACAATTTGAAACAAGTGATCCAACGGGAAATTGAAGACAGCTGGAAGTATGGAGGTAAAACTATTTTTGGTGATGCTAAACCGCCAAAGAAATCAAAGGGTGTTCAATTACGACTATTTTAGCTGTACAATACTTTAGAAGAATTTTAATTATCCCCAGTTACGGCGGAAGGCTGAAATCGATCCTGATACGGTATTTTTTATCACTCTGCCAAAATCCATGGTTATGCTCTTTGAATTTCTTCAAACTCACCTGTCTCCTTATTTTTTCGAACGTTATTGGCGTTAAAATAACGACCATTCATGGCTACATAAACACCATTGGGAAGTGTTTGAACGAAAGCCATAGCACTTCCTAAATTGAACAATCCATCCGAAGATCCAAACTTGTAGGGAACCATAGCCCCGGTGAGTACGATAGTTTTATTTTTCACTCTTTCCCACAGCATCTTTGCTGTTTCGGACATGGTATCTGTGCCATGAGTTATGATGATCTTATCCTCCGGGCTTTTGCTACAATGTTCCGCAATTAATTTGCGATCCTCATTGCTCATTTCAAGGCTGTCTACCATCATTAAAGTTCTGATCTCCACCGGGATTAAATTTCTTCCCAGTTCAAGCATTTCAGGTAAGTGAGAATCTTTAAAATATAATTGTCCTGTCAATTCATTGTATTCTTTGTCAAACGTTCCACCCGTAATAAATATTCGAATAGCCATAGCTTATGATTGGGCCTAAAATTATGCTGATTAGAATTACAAAAAATAGAGTGAGCCTGATCACATCAGATCAAAAGCGTTAAAATGGCAAATCATTTTTTTTAGATTAATCAGAAGCTGCCTGCTCCATATTTTTCCCAATAACATAACCAATCAATCCGGCAACAATTGCCGCAATAATTAATACCACCCAATTATTGCCCACAGCAAAAAAAGTGAGTACAAATCCAAACACAGCAAATAATATGGCCCAGATAATTCTTCCTTTTGTACGTTGGCTGGACGGAATATCAGAAGGTTTCTGATAGCGATGGCCACGGCGTTTACGACTTTCGGGCATAAGATTTCTTTTTTGAAAAGTTAATAGAATGAGATCAAATCACAATGATATTAAACACCAGATGCAGGAATTTAAATACCCTTCATATGACTTGGTTACATTTGAATGATGCAAGAAATACCCATAACCAATGAACAGGAAGCTGCTGTTGCTATACTTTTTGCCTCTGTAATGGCAAATAATAAATCAATGACCCAGGCACAAATTGAACAGCTTTCCAGAATGCTTGTATTGTCATCCAAGTTCACGTCTTCCTCATTGAATGAACTTACAGTCAAGGCTCTTTCCCTTCAGGCTGCCCATGGTAGCAAGGCACTTATTGAACATAGTGCCCCTCAGATTACTGAAGATTTTAAAGAAACGCTTTTCGCCATGTGCTGCGAGATCATGACGGCAGACGGCAAAATCGACGATGATGAAAGCGAGATCCTTGCAATGGTGGCTCTTTATTTGGGACTATCCATTGAAAATATGAAAATGATGCTGACAACTTACCTAATCCGTAACCGCTGGAACGTACAGATCATTGAGCAGGAATAATCGATTTTCTGAAAAATAATCTTTTGGGAATGTTGTTTTTACGAAATCTGCCTGGTATTTTTACTTGACCAGCCAGTATTTTTACTAAGCAACTAAACTATGATCAGAGAAATTCTTACCCTTATTGTAAACAAAACTCCTACTCAGTATTATATTGACTTTGACCGGGATAGAAAGCAATTTACCCTGCATCCTGCACTCATCACCAATTCAGCACCTTCATTTCGTATAATTGAAAGATATGGGGAACTGATCGAAGTCGAGGAGATTGATCCTGAGATCATACAACAGGCAAAGGAAAAAATAAAGGAAATAATGAGGGATTCAAGCCTGGACCGATTTTAAACCAGCATTTCTACTGTCCTTATCAATTTGTCGGCGTGAATTGGTTTTTTTAAATGAATATCTCCGTAGTTCAGTTCAATGGCGGACTGATCGTTTTTTTCACCCAAAACAATGGCTGGTATTTTTAATTTCAGACTTAACCTGCCATATTCTTTGGTACCAAGCACTATTACAGCCGGCTTGAACCGTTTCAGCCGCTCCGGAATTTCGTGAGGATTATTGCAGGCTTCTATTTTAAATCTCCTGTGAATTAGGGACAGATAAATTTTTGATAAACTGTCGAGATCTTCATCGACCACTAAAATTTTTTCCCGCGCCATTATTAAATGGGTGTTTTGAATAGAGAAGAAGCCAAAAGTAAACGCGGGGCATTAAAAGGACAATGGCAATATTACTTGCAGATTTTACCAGGTGGCATAAATTCACTTACTAACCAGCGCTGAAATATCGATGGACTCGAGATAGGGTTGAAGAGCCTCATCGTCTCCAAAGCAGCGCATACCCTGCATAATATCGAAGCGAAGATTGTGATAGACTTCTACATAAAAATCATCCAGTTGATAGAGAAAGATCGAAAAGTTTTTATATAGCCTATCGGCTAGAAAAATACCACGCTCCAGTAAGGTCTCAGCCTGCCGTGTTTCATTTAAAATTGTGAATTGGTCCAGTGTCATTAAGGCGAAAGTAAAATTCAATAGCGAGGATATCAAATTGTGAGTGGAGAAAATAATTAACCTTACAACTACAAGTTATTCACATGATCCTGCTATTTAATTTGACTGGGAAATTACCATAGTACGTGTAGCAAATGTTGCACAACCAATATATGATTAGCAAATCAGCATGACATACAGTATTACATGCGTTTAAAAAATGCTGTAATTACTTTCCGAAAATTTCATTGAGTAAACCTGCCAGATGAACGCCACCTTTTAGTAACTGATCATTCAGGGTTTTAACATGGTCATAATTATAACGATAACCTAGTCTTGGATTGGTTTCCGTGAGCTCATTATGTAAGTCCTGGGCGATACTATACGAATCATACAACCATTTGCTGAGCGGCTGAGCCTGCAGTTTCTTTCTCTGCGAAGTTGTAGTGTGATTTAAATAGGTTGAATACTCTGTATAGCTTAACTGTTGCCCTTCAATAAGGTCAGAATCCCAAACCCGGTGAAGATTGGATGCCTGTCCAAACCATTGCAGCTTGATATCATTACCTCCAGTAGTACCTACAGGGCTTACGTGCAAAGGCTGATGTATATCGCCAACTATATGAATTAACAATCGTAAATAACTTTGCTTTTTATCTAACCCAAGATTTTTTTTCTTTAGCTGTTTCGTCAAAAAAACAATAGCGGAATAAGCATCTTTGACGGCCCCTGTATCTTTTTTAAGTACGTTTTTAAGCTGATCGTAAGTAAGGTTTTTTTCGAAATTGATATAATGCCAGGGATCCAAATATTTATACACAGAATCCGATTTTATAAAGTCTGCCCAGTTACTCGACATGGCAACGGATTCATTACCCAGTATTTTTTTTACTTCCGCTTTTGTTTTTGCTGTCAGGTAACTGTCGGCAATTTCCCCAACAATTCGATGTCCCAATTGTCCCCAGCACATTGCTTTCAATGGAACATAAAATAGTAAAACAGACAACCAAACTTGGAAAGCTTTTTTATGCATATAAGCAAGTTAGTGGCAAAAATAAATGTATCAAAACAAGTGGCAGATCAAAACTTGAAGTATACGAACAAGCGTCCAAAATTTTTGCTGTCATTTTCTATACGGTGATACAATGGTTTAATATGCGGCTGTTGTAAAAACCGGTCAACTTTTTTTCGCAGCTGGCCGCTGCCTTTACCGGGAATAATTTCTACTTCTTTTATTTTGTTAGTAACTGCGTCATTAAACGCTTTTTGCAAGGCCTTGTCAATTGCTGCGCTGTTATTGTAAATGTCGTGGAGGTCTAATTTGATTCTTGCCATTATTCCATGATCTGTTCGTAGTGCGTTACAAGTCCATCGCGGGTCATTCCTTCAATGACCACACGGAATGTTTTTGTAACGTCATTATTATAAAAACTTAGCCTGATCTTTTTATCTTTTTGAGTGGTTTGCACTAATGGATTCCAATATAAAGTTGTGCGAATATCCAAATGGTCATTGCGGGGGTCAAATGTATCATAATTAGGAGAATAATATTGTTTAATGGGAGAATAACCTGCAACTGTGTTAGATGATAAACCTTTACCTGGTGTTTGGTCGCCACCTTTTTTGGTATAAATGGCAATAGCGCCATTGCTTCCTCCAAATCCACCAACAAATGGCGGGCGAAATACTTTTACAAACGCAACATCGGATACCGGTATACTGCTAACCATGTCTAAATCCGTTTGCATTTCATCAAGGAAAACTATGGGTGATCCGCCGCGCCAGGAGAGTGACGGAGGATTTGTATTGGCATTGATTTGCAAACCGGCAACTTTGCCCTGCAGAAAATTGAAAATGTTCATATAACTGCTGGCAAGGGGGTCATTCACCAGGTCAAACTGGTAACCATCGCCACCTTTAAATAAGCCAGATGTATATTTTTCATCCAAAACCTGAACGACAGGCTTCTTTGTAGTTTTAATTACTACAGTTTGCATTATATGCCCACGGTCGATATTCATGATTTCAAGTGATTTAGACGCAAGCATATTGTGCCGGGCCATTCCTGTGGTATCAAAAATGTGATCAGAATACATGAAGTTTTTGCTAAAGGCCGCATAATTAGGAGAAGGCAGGCGGTCAGTCATAAACCTGGCTTCTGCCTCTTTTAAAAACTTTGATTTCAAGCTGTAGTACACTTTAAGAGTATCGAAAAGTATCATGGAAGGGTCACCAAAACTGCCATCAGTCTTAATGTCCATGATCAACAATTTTGACGAACCGGAATCCTTTACAAGAAGTGCAATACTTTCTTTTCCTGTAAGTTGATTTTTAGCGACGCCAAAAATTTTACCTGACATATATAAGTAGGACGTGTCACGCGGAAATCTTATGTCAGGTAATTTTCCTCTTACCACATCTTCCCATTTAAATCTTCTCCAACCATTCGTAAGCATTACAAGATCCAGGTGTTCGGCAACCGAATCACTATTGTGTGAAAAATAGTAAGCCGGATTGGCTATTTTTCCTCTGATATCACTGCTTAATAAAAAATGCGAAACAATATTATTGGTCGTATCTTTTTCAATTGCTGCATCCGTTACAGACACCGAAAGTTGTGCGTCCTGCAAATTATCGGGTAATTGAATTTCAATTTCATTTCTTTTTCTCTTTCCAAGGCCCCATCTCAATACTTCCATTTGCAACGGAAAGGAGTAATCATGATTGTTAATGAAAGTGATACGTTCAGCAATTGCATTCCAATCACTATCAAATAGGGTAATTGTTAAGATGCCCGATGGAAGGTTTTCAATTGGAATGATTCTTTTGGACGTGGCGTTTTCGGCTACCGCAACATCATTCTTAAAAACCATTGTTTGATTCATAGTGCCAACAAGATGGAGTTGCCTTGAAGACCTACCGGCACGATCGCCTGCATTAATAGTGATAACTCTTTTGTTTGCCTCGATAGCAACCTGCAGGGTAGTTCCCGAAGATTGAATCGCTGGAAGATCGGACATGTGCTCACTATTTTTTTCATCAGTCCATTTAACCAAGTACGAGAGCCCGGGTTGGGGCACAAAAACAAAACTTCCCATACCATCGTGAACTGATGAAAAACTTTGAATCACATTATTCTTAGTGTCCAGCAACTTTCCTTTTATTTTCACAGGTTTCCCAAATTGATCATTTGCCTTAAAAGCGATCCTGTTTTTTACACCGGCAATAATGTCTCCGCCCTCAGGAAAAAATTGAATTGCGGGAACAGGGACTGCACTCTTTTTGTTAACAGCATCTGGTGAAAGTATATGAATATCCTTGCTGTATAAAAAAGCTGTATCAAAGTTCAGCATCCATCGTGTGTAAGCCCGCACATGAACGAAGTTGGAACTATAAATTTCAGGAACTTCAATTTGTCCGTTGGTGGTACCGTCCACAATTGGACTAACGGTATGAGATAGAAGTGTGCCATTATCTGATACCCAGTCGATATACAATGTTTTACTTTCTGTGGCCGGTAGAATGCCATCTAATAAATATGCTTTAAACCAAATAGTTTCACCGGCATAGTATGACGATTTATCGTATTGCAGGTAAATTTTTTCCGATTGATAATTAGATGATATTTTCAAAAGTGTAGAATCGAGCGATTGGCTGCTGACCTTGACAATGAAAATTATTGACAGAAAAATGAATGATGCAATCCTTCTCATAACGCCGTTAAGATACAGCAAGAATTAACCTAAGAAAATTCATTAACAGATTAACAACACGGGCTGGCGATTTGTACATCTTATTTTTTTTTACTTCGGTTATCAATCAAAACTAATGGAAACAGTACAACAAGATATCCTGATAGATTTTCAACCTGAGTTGATCCAGGCAAGTTCCGGTAAGCGTTTAGCTAATTATTTTATTGATCTCATCGTTTTTTATGTTCTTATTTTTATAGTAAGCTTATTCGTAGCTGTGCTTTCTACTTCTGGCCTGGATGATTCTGGTCAACTAGTTAGTGATAACCCACTATTGGAACGATTATTCTGGCTATTCATGTATGGTGCTTATATGGCGGTTGTCGAAGCAATTTTTAAGGGGAGAAGCATTGGGAAATTTATTACAGGCACTAAAGCAGTGAATACAGATGGAACTTCTATTTCATTTTCAAAAGCCATAGCAAGAGGATTTTCCCGCATTGTGCCATTTGAGCCTTTTAGTGCATTAAGAAGACCTGCTTATCCATGGCACGATAAATGGAATGACAGTTATGTTATCGATATCAGGAATTCCGCGCTTAATTAGTTACATATTCCTTCTATATTGGCCACCAACCTCGTACAAGGCATGTGTTATTTGTCCTAGCGAACAATATTTTACTGTTTCCATTAATTCAGCAAACAGGTTTCCATTATCTATGGCCACCTTTTTCAAACACTGCAAAGATTGTTCGGCTTTTTGCTCATTGCGTCTCCAAAAACCATAAAGATTTTGAATTTGCTGCTCCTTTTCTTCTTTAGTGGAACGAATAACTTCATTGGGCAAAACTGTAGGACTGCCTTTTTTATTTAGAAAGGTGTTTACCCCGATCAATGGCAATTCACCGGTATGCTTCATGTGTTCATAGTAAAGGCTTTCTTCCTGGATTTTGTTTCGCTGGTACATTCTTTCCATTGCCCCAAGTACACCACCGCGTTCTGTAATGCGATCAAATTCTGTTAGTACCGCTGCTTCAACCAGGTCTGTTAGCTCTTCAATAATGAATGAGCCCTGGATGAAATTTTCAGTCTTTGCAGAACCGAATTCCCTGTTGATGATCAATTGAATTGCCATAGCCCGGCGAACGCTTTCTTCTGTAGGAGTTGTGATGGCTTCGTCGTAAGCATTTGTATGAAGTGAATTACAATTGTCATAAATGGCATACAAAGCCTGTAAGGTTGTACGAATATCATTGAAATCAATTTCCTGTGCATGCAAGCTGCGACCTGAGGTCTG
>Ga0126305_10001309_pt1 | contig 10998 bp, 9 predicted proteins | sample Plot26_FD_92536 | JGI IMG/M metagenome (GOLD analysis project Ga0126305, IMG submission 92536) | Serpentine soil microbial communities from UC McLaughlin Reserve, CA, USA - Plot26 | ecosystem: Environmental > Terrestrial > Soil > Grasslands | place: USA: UC McLaughlin Reserve, Lake County...
ACGCTCGGCGCCGTGCTTTCCGGGCTTGGCCGCCACGCCGAAGCCGGCCCCGTACTCGTCGAAGCCTGGGAACGATCGGCCCACGTTGAGGTGCCGGTATTCATCAGCTTGCAGGCGGCCGGTCTGCTGGCCATGTGCCTGCTGGAAACCGGCCGGGAGGATGAGGCGCGGCGGCTGGTGCATCAGGTTTCGACCACCGTGCAGGCGATGCTGGACGCTCTCGGGGATGCGGCCGCTGCAGCTGTCACCTTTCTGATCGCCGTCGATGGCCGGCTGGCGTACCGCGAGGGCCGGATCGACGACGCCCGGCGGCTGCTTGCCAGGGCAGCTGAGCTCGCGCGTCTTGCTGGGCACCCGAGCCAGCGGGTCCACGTGCTGACCGCGCTGGCTGATGCGGAGCTGGCGGCGGGCGACCGTACGGCAGCCAGGTTCGTCCTCGCCGAAGCCAGGGAGACGGCGGAGACGGAGATCGCGTTCCCGGCCACAGCTGCGCGACTAGCGGCAGCGGAGGAGCGGATCGGCCGGGGTGCGGCTCGCGTCGCACGGCAGAAAGGGCAGCTTGCCGAGCAACTGACCGACCGCGAGCTCTCACTGCTACGCGCGCTGCAGGGCCCGCTCAACCAGCGTGAGATCGGTGCCGAGCTCTACCTGTCGGTCAACACGATCAAGGGCTATACCAAGAGCCTGTACCGCAAACTTGGCGCCGCCTCCCGCGCCGAGGCGGTCGAGCGCGGACGCGAATTGGGCCTGATCTGATCCGGCGAGCTGGACAGCGCAGAGACCACCCAGGGTGGTTTTGAGCTGGGGTGGAGCGCCGCCCCACCATCAGCGTCCAAGCTGGCCCCAACCCGAATAGCAGGAGATGCCTGATGGAGCTGACCTATCGCCTGGAGATCCGTGGCCCGTTGCCACGCGCGGCCCAAGAGGAGCTGGGTCGGCGGTTCGGCGATGTCGAGGTGCAGTCGGAGGAGACCTGGACCGTCGTGTCCGGTCTTACGGTCGACCAAGCGGCTCTTCGGGCGGTTCTCAGCCTGCTGTGGGACCTCGGCAGTGAGGTGCGTCTCGTGGAGGCCATCCCTCTGCCCGGCAGTGGAGAAGAGGAAGTCGAGTCATGACACATACCAGAGAGCAGTCCGGCGCCAGCGGTGTTCGCGCACTTATCAGGCAACACTCGACCACCACGTTCTTTCTCTTTACATTCCTGATCACCTGGGCGGTGTGGGTGCCCAACGTTCTCGACCCGGACAATTTCGTCGGCACGCTGGCCGCGTATTGGACCTACATGCCGGCCGTTGCCGCGGTCATCGTGGCAGCGATCGTGGGGAGCCTCCGCGACCTGGGTGCCCGGCTGGTCCGCTGGCGAGTCGGCTGGCGCTGGTACGCCGTCGTGCTGCTCGGTCCGGCCGCCTTCTACGCCGCCGTGGCGGCGGTACACGTCGGGTTCGGTTGGTCCGGCGAGCTCGACCAACCCAACGCTCTTCGGGCGGCTCTCATCGGTCTCCTCCCGTTGTTCCTCGTTTTCATCCTGACCGACGGGCTCGGCGAGGAACTGGGCTGGCGCGGCTTCGCGCTGCCTCGGATGCTCAAGCGCACCGGCCCGATGCTGGCGAGCCTGGTGCTGGGCGTCATTTGGGCGCTATATCACCTGCCTCTGTTCTGGACCGTGGGGCGGCCGCTCTACGGCGAGTCGTTCCTGATCCTGCTGGTGGAGCTGCCGGCGATGTCGGTGCTGTACACCTGGGTCTTCCAGCACACCGCCGGCAGCGCGCTTCTCGCGATTCTGTTCCACGCCTCGGGGAGCGCCTGGTTGAGCGTGTTCGTGGCCACAGTCAGCGCCGCCGAAGCAGACAGCCTGCGCTCGACACTGGTCATCCTGCTACTGAAATGGCTGCTGGCCGCGGCGGTGGCGGTGTCCTGGCTGCGGCAAGGGCCCGCAGGCAATCGGCGTCGGCTGGCAGGTGCGCGATGACGGGAGCGAACACCCAAAAGGGCGGCCGGCGTCCGGGCGCGGCGTGGATTGCCCCAGCGGCGCTGGGGGCGCTGCTGTTGGTGGGCATCGCCTCGGTCCTGGGAATGGCGCCAACAGCGCCCACCGGTCCCGGCGCGCCGGCGGAAACCTTCAGCGCCGCCCGTGCGATGACTCACATCTCGGCCATTGCGGACGATCCGCGGCCGGTGGGATCGGCGCAGCACCGCGAGGCCAAGGCCTACCTGCTGGACCAGCTCGAGTCGCTCGGATGGCGTACCGAAGTCCAGGAATCGATCGGGATGTTCGACTATGGCGTCGACGACACCCAGTCGATGGCTGCCGTCGCCAACCTGATCGCGACGAGACCGGGCACCGCTTCGACCGGGACCGTGATGCTAACCGCCCATTACGACACGGTCGCCGGGTCACCGGGCGCCGGTGACGACGGGATCGGCGTAGGTGTGCTGCTCGAAACCGCGCGGGCGCTCAGTACCGCAGCTGCACCCCGGAACACGGTCATGATCTTGCTCACTGACGCCGAGGAGGTTGGGCTGCTCGGCGCGGAGGCGTTCGTACGGGAGCGCGCGAAGGAGCTAGGGCCGACCGTCGTGCTCAACCACGAGGCACGCGGCGCTGGCGGCGGGCCGATGACATTCCGGATGTCGTCGCCGAATAGCGAGCTCATCGAGGTATTGGCCAAGGCCCCGGGCGTGTTCGCAGACTCGAGCTCTGAGGCGACTTTCGAGGCGTTGCCGAACGACAGCGACTTCACCCCGTTCCAGCAGGGTGGCCTGTACGGCTACGACACCGCCATCATGGCGGACGGCGCCTACTATCACAGCCCCAATGACGACCCAGCCCATCTCAGTGCAGCCTCCCTGCAGCAGATGGGTGACACCACTCTCGCCATGACCCGCGAGCTGGACGGTATGGACTTGGCCGCGATCGGACGCGGCGGGGAGGAGATCGTCACCGCGCTGCCTTGGGGCTTGCTCTGGTATCCGCAGAGCCTGGAGATTCCGCTCGCGATTGGTGTGCTGGTCCTCGCAGCCGTGCTGGTGTGGGTGTTGCGGCGGCGAGGTGCGCTGACGCTACCGCGCGTCGCCCTGTCGGCGGCCGCTTCGGTTGTTGTGCTTGTGGTAGCAGGCATCGCCAGCTACGCGGTGTGGCGGTTGGCGCTGCTGATCGACCCAGCCCAGGCGTCTGTCGTGGTCGGCGAGCCGTACCGACCCCTGCTTTACCGGCTGGCGATGCTGCTTGCCGGTTTGGCCGCCGTCCTGTCGTTGTTTGCGCTGCTACGCCGCCGGCTAGGTGCCGTCGGCCTCGCCGTCGGGATGCTCGTCGTGCTTGCCCTTACCGGCGTGCTTCTCGCGTTCACCTTGCCCGGCTTCTCCGGAGCCGTCGTGCAGCCGACATTTGTCGTGGCGGCGGGTGCGATCGTCGCGGTGCTGCTTCCTGAGCGTCGAACGGGTCTCCGTAGCGGTGTCTACCTGCTTGCTTTGGCCGTTACCGCGATCCTGCTCGGGCCGGCCGTCTGGATCGGGTTCGATCTCGGGCTCAGTGCGGGACCGTTCAGTGCGGTGCTGCTGGCGATGTTCGTCATGCTGGCACTTCCGCTTGTCGAGGTCGCCTGGCCGCCACCTGCAAAGGCTGTACCGCGACGGAGAATGCGCATGGCGGCGGTTCCGATGTTGGTCGTGATCTTGACAGTCGCGCTCACGGCCGCAGGTCTGGTGGCCAACCGCGAAGGCGCCACGGATGCCCGTCAAGAGAACGTCGTGTACTCCCTTGATGCCGACACGAAGCAGGCGCAGTGGGCTTCTGGTGCGGTGCCGACAAGTGAGTGGGACCGGTCGCTGTTGAGTGAGCCTGCTGTGCCGCTCGAAGATGCCTTTCCGTGGTCAGCCGGTAGAGCGCTGTGGCACGGTCCGGCGCCGGCAGCAGACCTCCCTCCGCCCGCTGTGACGGTGCTCAGCGACGTCACCCGAGGCGGTAGGCGAGAGCTGGCCCTACGGCTGTCGTCCGGCCGTGACGCCTCGACGCTCGGGATGTGGGTCGACGCGGGCAGCGCAACTGTTCGTAGCGCGACTGTCGCCGGCCGGGAGGTCCCGACCGATCGCGCCCAGGGGAAGTGGGCCTTTGGGTTCCGCTTCCACGGGCCGCCGGCGGCTGGCGTCGAGGTGCGGCTGCAGCTGGACCAGCACGCCGACGGTGTTGCGGTCCGAGTCGCCGACTCCACTCACGATCTCGGCGTGGTGCCTGGCTTCACGCCGCCGCAGGGTCGGGTGCTCGTGACACCAGAGGTGGTGGTGACCCGTGCGCTCATACTTTGAGCTGCGGCACGGTGACGCCGAGATCGGCTGCCGAGCCCAACCCCAGTTACTGCTCGTCGCAAGCGCCCCACTGTTATGCGGCGCGCTCGGCGCCCTGACTATGGGATTTACCTCCGCTCGTAAGAGGTCGGCCTAACTTTGGCGTCGTGAGCGATCGTTTGGGCACAACTCGGCGGTCTTGGTCACCGTGGCGTACCGTCGTCGGTTTCGGAGTGGTGAGCCTGGCCGCCGACATGGTGTATGAAGGTGCGCGCTCGGTGACTGGACCATTGCTGGCGTCGCTCGGCGCTTCCGCGGTCCTGGTGGGGCTGGTCAGCGGCGCGGGCGAGGCGATGGCGCTGCTACTCCGACTGGTTTCCGGATCGTGGGCGGACCGCAGCGGGCGCTACTGGTCACTCACCTTCGCCGGCTACGCCCTTACGGCGATCTGCGTGCCGGCTCTGGCAATCACCCCGTTCGTCGCCGGCGCGGGGTTGGCGCTGGCCTGCGTCCTGATCTTGGGTGAGAGGGTTGGGAAGGCAGTCCGTAGCCCCGCCAAGACTGCGTTGCTGGCACGCGCTGCCACTGGCGTCGGGCTGGGACGCGGCTTCGGCGTACACCAGGCGCTCGACCAGGTGGGCGGCGTCGCGGGGCCACTTCTGGTGGCGGCGATCATCGCCGCCGCGGGCGCCATCTGGCCGGCGATGGCCGTGTTGGTCATTCCTGGAACGGTGGCGTTGCTGGTGCTGGCCCGGATTCGTCGAAACATGGGCAACCCTGTCGTGAGCGCTGAGGACATCGCTCACCGAGAGATGGCCGCCGAGCGGAAGCGGCCAGAGGCACTGCTTGCGAGCTTGCACGGCCGGTTACCTCGCGCGTTCTGGCTGTTCGCAGCCGCCTCTGCTGCGACGACCGCCGGGCTCGTCAGCTTTGCCGTAATCGGCTACCACCTGACACAAGATCACGTTGTACCCATAGCCGCCGTGCCCTTGATCTACGCCGCAGCTATGGGTGCGGCCGCACTTGCCGCGCTCGGATCCGGCTGGCTCTTCGATCGCACCAGAGGTCGCGTCCTGGTTGGGCTGCCGCTGCTTGTTGCGGCGGTACCGGTGCTGGCGTTTGCCGGGTCCCCATTGATCGCCATTGCGGGCGCGCTGCTTTGGGGAGCGGCAGGTGGAGTGCTGGACTCCAGCATCAAGGCGCTGGTGGCCGCCCTCGTCCCGACAGCGAGACTCGCCACCGCGTACGGGGTGTTCGCCGCTGTTCAAGGCGCAGCCGCCATCGGTGGTGGCCTCATGGCCGGTGCCCTGTACGAGCGATCATTACCGCTGCTGATTGCAGCCGTTGGAGCGACTCAGGTCGTCGCCCTCGTACTGCTGATCGCAACCTTGCGGCGGGAGCAATCTCAATCGTCTGAGTGATCGACATTATCGCGGCGATCTTGCTCCTCGGTCTGCTTGGCGAATGCCCTGCGCCAGGTGGTGCCGGGCGGCAGCCCGCGCGGCAGTGGTCGGTCAGGGTGTGGCAGGGCCGCCTGGACTATCGGTGGCAGCTGCGAGAGTGGCCTGGTCCGCTGCACGTCCTTCCAATGCTGCCGGGCCCGTACGTGTTCCTCGAGATTGAGCTGGCTGAGCACATGCTCGATCGCCGCCAGGATGGATCCTCGTAGTAGCCAGGAGGATTTGTTCTCTTGGAAGTCGACCGTAACCAGGTCGGTCAGGACTGTCTGGGTTTCCCGGAGGATCTCCAGGCTCTCGTCCAGGGACCGCTCAGCTTCCTCCTCTCGTTCCTCCACTTCGGCAAGGACCAGGCTGCCGAACGCGCGAATGCAGTCCGCCGCATCGTGCAGCACTACGGCAAATGCAGCCCGCAGCTCCTCACCGTATGGGTCGTCAGGCCTGTCTTCGGTGGGAAGTTCGGCTAGCAGCACCGTGAAGAGGGCGCGCATCGACAGCAGGCAGCTTTCCAGGGTGCGCAGTCCACTCGCCAGCACCGGTTCGATGTCGGTGGTACCGATTGCTCGAGGATTGAGGCGACGGCTGTCCTTCAACGTCGTGACTGTATCGGTGGCCGACTTCAGGCGCAGTGTGCCGGCATGCACCCTGTCCAGCCAGTCCTGCACCTGTTCACGATTGATTGGACCTTTCGCGAGACCGTTGCTGGCGGCGTCGAGCGGAGCGGCCGCCGCCTCGGCGGCGCTAATGACCGCTCGACTTGCACGTCTGGTGGGCAATGCCGGCGGGTAGATGAGATTGAACGCAACACCAACCCCGGCGCCGATCAAGGTGTTCAGCACTCTGATCTCGGCTGCGACATTCGGATTGGTGACGCCGAGGATCAACATGGCGCTGATCGGCGCCTCCATCGCCTGCTCGCCCAGCCGGAAGATCTTGGCCAGCAGCAGCGAGGCGGCAATCACTGCGCCCAGACTCCACCAGGTGAGGCCGATCCAGATCGACACCAGTGTCGCGACCAGGACTCCCGCTAAGACTGCGCCCACCCTGACCGCACCCATCCTGAGCGTCGAGAATGCCGAGGCCTGCATGACGAGCAGTGCGGTGAGAGGTCCGGTCAGATCGATCGCGCCACTTGTGGTGGCCAAAGTGAGCAGGTACGAGAGCACGGCCGCGGTCGTTAACCGGATCACGTTGACGAAAGTGGGCCACAGCCTGCGCGGCACGTCCCGCCATCGCGTTGGCCGCCCGGGCCAGGCCAGGCTGGCCAGGCGTTGCCACCGCAGGTAGCGGAGCGCCGTTTTGATTTCCCTCTGCACGCGTTCCTTTCGGGGTTGCGCTACCCGTTAAGGGGCGGATCGAACGTGGTCAGAAAGATCAGCTGAGACGCGCGGCTCAAAGCCCGGCTTGGCAGTGAACTCGGCGTACAGAATCACGGGCACGAACGACTTCCTACCACGCGTGGCGTAAAAGGGCGGTCAGGCAGGCATCAGCCGCTAGGCTGGCCGAGCGGCTGGGCCGCCGACGTCGTCGGGCCAGCCGTCCTGCGGCGATGAACCCGCCCGAATCTCTCATTGCCCCGAATCTCTCATTGCCGCGAATCTTTCATCGCACAGTGTCGAAGGACGACCATGCCCCGCCCAGCCGGTTCGGAGATGAAGTACCTTCCAGGTCTTGACGGCATGAGAGCGATCGCGGTGGCTGCCATTCTCGGCTACCACCTCGGAGCCCCGTGGCTGCGGGGCGGCTTGCTGGGGATTGGGGTCTTCTTCACTCTGAGCGGCTACCTCATCACGACGATCTTGATCACTACCTGGGATCGCAGAGGCGATCTGGACTTGGGAAACTTCTGGCTACGACGCGCCCGACGGCTGCTGCCGGCGCTGATCATGATGCTCGTTGTGGTGCTGATCGCCACCCCGGTCCTTGATCATGAAGTGTTGCCCGAGCGCGGCATCGAAGCCTTGGCGGCGCTGTTCGCTGTCAGCAACTGGACCACAATCACATCAGATGTTGCTCATGTGCAACCCTTCAGCGGCCCTGGCCCACTTGATCATTTGTGGTCGCTGGCGGTTGAGGAGCAGTTTTACCTGCTGTGGCCCCTCGTGCTGCTGCTGCTCTTCAAGACCCTGCGCGGCAGGCTGAATCGGATGACACTGGTGACTGTTTGCCTGGCCACCGTCTCGTTCTTGTTGTTGTTGCCGTTGACGGCTCCCGGCTTGGAGAAATTGCATCCATACCTGGGAACCGACGCAGGCGCCGCCGGCCTGCTGATCGGGGCTGCCCTGGCCATGGTCTGGCCGACCCTGCTCACCAACAACGTCTCTGAAAACAGGCGGCACATCGTCGACATCCTCGGCGCGGCCGCGCTGGCGATCATCGTCGCTATGTTCGTCCTGACCAACGAGCATTCCGCATGGCTCTCTCGGGGCGGGCTCTTGCTGCTGTCAGTTGCGACCGCGGTTCTGGTGGCGGCAGTGGTCCACCCTGCATCACTGGTCGGACCCGTTTTGGGCGTTTTGCCGCTCCGCTGGATCGGTGAACGTTCGTACGGTATCTATCTGTGGCACCTGCCTGTCGTGGCATTCATGCCGCAAGGGGTGCTGGCTGAACGTCCGCTGGTCCGAGCAGGTGTCCAGCTCGCTCTGATCATTTCGCTGTCAGCCCTGAGCTGGGCGGTCCTGGAGAGCCCCATCCGTCGCCATGGGCTGCTGGGTGCGCTTGGCCAGCGTCGATACGAGGTGGTTGCAGCTCCGGTCGAACCGGGAGGCGACGACACGCCGCGGGTACGTACGCGTGCGCCCGCCCTTGTCTCGGGCTCCGTGGCGCTGCTCTTGATCGCCACCGCGAGCCTGACCGCGACTGCAGCCCTGCGGCCGACGGATACGCCGAAGCCTCCGGAGCCGCCGGCCCAGAGCAACCTGGAGGTTCCGGCAAGTCCAGCTGATCTTGACGACGGGCAATAGCGCTGCTGTGCTTGACCCGGCAACCGCCGGTCGCGAACATGGCAAGCCTCAGCTGAACGCTCCCAAGGAGCTGCAGTGAAAGTGACCCGGTGAGCGCCAAGGCGCAGCCGAGCAACAAGGCCGAGCCGAGCCGGACGATCAAGTCGACTGGCACGGCGAGGGTGCCGCGCTCATGCTCGGATGTGTTCCGGCTCTGGGTATCGGTCGGGCTCGGTGTGCTGGTCGCAATCGCGTTCGCGATCATTGTGATCGCGCTGCAGGTGACGGGCGCCCGGGCACCAACCGATGCGCAGTTCGAACTGGAGTTTGGGTTCGGCGGCAGGCTGGCCGCCTGGAATGCGTTCGCGGTCAGCTATCTCGCCCTGGGGCTGCGCGCCTTTTCCCGCTGCGATCGGGCTGAGCTGGTACAACGCGTGCTTGCGAAGCCTCTCCCAAGCTCCCGTGCCAAACGGTGGTTGCTGGCCGGCGGAGGTGGTCCCGGCTGGCCAGTCGTCATCGCACTGGTCGCGTTCGGGACGATCATCACCGCGGTGCTCAGTCGTGACGACGCCTCCAGTCTGGTCTTGGCGCTTGCCGCTGGTACCGTGGCGACCTGCTGGATGGTGATCACCTTTAGCTTCGCCTTGCAGTATGCGCGGCGTGATATCGAGCAGGGCGGGCTGAAATTTCCAGGCGCGCAAGAGCCGGTGTTCTCCGACTACATCTATTTGGCGATTGGGTGTACGGCGACCTTCGGCACGACTGACACGACCATCGTCAGCAGCACGATGCGCAATCTCGTTAGCGTGCACAGTGTGCTCGGATTGCTGTTGAACACGGTCGTTGTTGCGGTACTGATTTCGATCATTGTGAGCTAGTGAGGGCGCCTTGATCACGCGCGACGATCATGGATCTCGAGCGCTGTTCGAGTCGTTGTTCTGGGCCGCTGCTGGGCACGGCGGCGCTTCCCGTTTACCACACTCGCCGCAGTTTGGGCGGTGGCAGCGGTGCTCTCGTTCATCGATGGCCTTCGAAACCAGCCCTCAGGGATCGCTGCTTCCCGGTTGCGTACAACCGCCACAATGCCGACGCAACGATGACTACCGCAATGACGACAACGATCGCTGTCGCGGTAGGGACTTGCTCCTCGCCATTTGTGATCTTGATTTTTGCTTAATGGCTCAGGAGGAGCTCGAGGACCTGATCTGCTTGGCCGAGGTCTTGAAGCCGTCTGCTTGAACCGACTCGTCGGCAACCCGTACGCCATAGCGGTAGGCCAGCTTGCCACCTAGAAAACCGGACGCTCCGATGACAGCAAGTCCGAGGATGCTCGACACCAGCGGCCCAACGGGCGCGGAGTCCCAGCCATCCCGGGTATTGAAGCGCCAAATGAAATCGACGAGAAAGATCATTAGCGCGGCGGAGTTCAGAATTGCGTGCAGTCGGCCCGTGCTAAACGCCGCGGTATGCCGCGGCACGTTAAGCAGGTCAAGAACGCCGAAGATAGCAGCAGCCGCAGCGCCGATCACACCGATGAGAATTAGCCACATCGAGCCAACGCTCCAGGTTGTGGGCTCCGAGCTGCCGTAGGACACAAGATCAAAAATGAACGAGCAAACCCAAGCGCCGATCGGCAGAGTCACCAGAATCGGATGGACCGGATGGCCGTAGCTACCGGCGAGCGCTGATCGCGGTTGTTTTGACTGCAATTGCTCGGCGTCCATGGGAACGATCCTCCTTATCAATAGGCTCTGGACTTATACCCCCCACTTTCCATCGCCAAGCACACTTCGGTCCAATAGTGTGATCGCCTCACTAGCCCTGGGGACAGTCGGGCCCGATGTGGCAGGCACTATGTCCGGCGGGCTTCTTTCTTCCTTGCGCTAGCAAGGCTGGGTGGGAACCTCGCGTATGGATACGGGCCCAAGACCGCTGACAACCGGCTAACAACCGCCGCCCGGTTCGGACATCCTGCGATGCTGTTCGGCCTTGAGAACGTCGGGCATCACCTTGTTGGCCGCCTCCATGCTCTTGGTCTTGAGTGAGCCGGCCACGACTTTCTGATCGCCACTCATCAGTGCCTCGAAGCCCTGGCGAGCGACAACGGCAGGGTCGTCCTTCGAACCTTGACCCACCCTGGTGTCGTCCATCTCTGCCCGGTGGAAGAAATTCGTGTCTGTGGGCCCCGGCATGAGTGAGGTGATCACTACGCCGGTGTCCTTGAGCTCGTTGGCGACCGCTTCGGCGAACGACTGCAGAAAGGACTTCGTGCCCTCGTACACCGCCTGAAAGCTTCCCGGCATGGTGGAGCCAATCGA
>Ga0126305_10001310_pt1 | contig 10998 bp, 10 predicted proteins | sample Plot26_FD_92536 | JGI IMG/M metagenome (GOLD analysis project Ga0126305, IMG submission 92536) | Serpentine soil microbial communities from UC McLaughlin Reserve, CA, USA - Plot26 | ecosystem: Environmental > Terrestrial > Soil > Grasslands | place: USA: UC McLaughlin Reserve, Lake County...
TCAATCCAATAAATTGAGCATTTGCTCACACTACATTAAAAGCTCGGAGGGTTACTCCATTTGAATTACAGTTTTAGCTGCCTGCTTAAACCAAAAGGGTTTTCGTTTGTTTGTCATGCATGCATATCCGAATTCTTATTTTTCTAAACTTTTGCATTTTTACCCAAACCAATGCCCAAACAGGTAAAGTGATTCTGCAAATAGAAAATATTCAAACAAAAAAAGGCGGAGACATTTCTGCAGCTGTTTTCAACAAATCCAATTTTTTGAAAACAGGCAAGCACTTGTTAAATAATACCCAGGAAGTTACGTCGTCAAAAATGGTATTTGAATTTAATAATCTTCAAATAGGAGAATATGCTTTTGTGGCATACCAGGATATTGACCGCAACAAAACCATGAAGACAAATTTTATTGGATATCCAAAAGAGCCATGGGGAATTTCCAATAACCCACGTATTCTTTTTGGTCCTCCTTCGTTTGATGAATCGAAGGTAAAAGTGGTAGCCAATCAAACCACAACCGTTCACATCCGGTTGAATTAGTTTAGTGAAGCTTTTAACATTCTTTCTTTAAATCAGGGTTAAGGAATGACATAAGTGATTGGGGTTAAATGAAGAAAGTATCCTTCACAATGAACTCTAAAATATACTTCAAGCAACCTGGTTGACAGTGATTGTTTTTTAATCGCGAAAGCAAAGCAGTAGTGAGCTGTGCTACTTCGTGTCGCTTTGCGATTTTGCATTACAATATACATGACCCCGATACTCGCCCTTTTGCCTGATTAAAATTTTAATTGTAGGTAGAAATACGGTTGTTATCGGTTTTTAGAATAGTTAGATTGCCATACATTCCTTCATCCTAAACATCTACTGCTTTTTTTCTTTCTCCCTTAGAAAATGATTTAGCCAGCATTAATTTGAACAGCACATCAGCATTATTAAACCGCTGATCTTATGCAACCAGAAACTGAAAAAAAAGAAGCTGCTAACTTTTGGTTTTTTTGTACCTCATTGTCAAACGATTCAGTGATGAGCAAAATCTTATCATCACTCTACAAACAAAAACTGATTTCCGAAAAATGGAAGCCTTCAAGTGACCTGAGGTTAGGCCTGGTGTTTATTAATGGAATTGTAGACTATGAAAACCTTATTTCTTTTCTGCAATTTCATATAAAAGCGCAGGGACAAAGGGTATGTGTCTTAAATATTGGAACAGATGTTCTTAACGCGGATTGTAAAATCAGGATTTTAAAATATGGTGCCGAGTATGTTTACGAACGTGATTTCTTTATTGGCACAATTGATACTCTAGTTGATCGATTGAACAGATGGGTTACTATTGAACGGCTTTTAAATTCGCCCGTTATCACAAAAAGAATGGTTGGTAAAAGCATCGCAGCTATTTGCATGCTAAGACAGGTGATTGAAGCAGCTTTGTATTCGCAAAATAACATTCTCATATTGGGCGAAAGAGGTGTTGGTAAGGAACAGATAGCAAACATCATCCACGAGCTGGATAGCCGAAAAGAAAAGGGCGATTTCATTATCCTTGACTGCACTACCCTTAAAAAAGAACTTTCGGGCAGTGAATTATTTGGACACGAACGCGGATCTTTTACTGGTGCCGATTATGCAAGAGACGGTGCCGTGGCACTCGCAAATAAAGGCAGTTTTTTTCTCGACGAAATAACAGAGTTGCCTGTGAATCTACAAGCTGAATTTTTAAGAGTAGTGCAGGAAGGAAGTTATAAAAAAGTGGGAAGCAATATTTGGCGTCAGTCGCAGTTTCGTTTGATTGCCGCAACAAACCGTAACATTCAATTGTCAGTTGATCGGGGCGAATTCAGGAGCGATCTGCTTGACAGGATTGCCACAACTGTAATTGAAATTCCGGGTTTAAACGAACGTAAAGAAGATATTCCGCTGATCATAGATTTTTATCTAAAAAAAATATTTAACAGCCAGCTTCCTACAATTGAAACCGAAGTGTACGAGGTATTGTGCAACAGAAACTACGCTGGTAACATCAGAGAGTTAAAAAATGAAGTTCATAATATTTGTATGCGCTATTCCGGCAACGGTCCCATAACGCTTGGTGACCTTTCAAAAGCTTCACTTGATTTGCCTTTATTAGATGATGAAACTAAATGGTATGAAAAAACTGAATTGATCCAATTAATTAACCAGGCCATTGATGAAGGTTACGAATTGAAAAAAATTGAGGAGGCCATTCAATCAATTGCTACCAGGATCACTTTGCAACGAGTAGGAAAAAACAAAGACGCCTCCCGAATATTAGGCAAAAGTGAACGTTGGATCCAGTTGCAAAAGATTAAAGAGAGAAATGGCTGATGCAAGCTTTTATTTTGGACAAACACATGTTTTAAGGGCTACTTACACTTACAATTATGAACTGGTTTCTAAACCGCATTTTTTTTCGCCCTTGTTATGAATATTTCGCCTTACACGAAAAATAATTCGGATTTACCCTGCAAAAACGGGTTTTTTGGCACTGGCATGTCGTTTGGCCTATTGATGTTGCCGGCTTTATTTTTTAACCAAAAAAAAATTCTTTATGCACAACATCGATCGCACAACTGGCGAAACAGGCTACGAATTCGGGAATGAATTTGGCCAGGAATATTCGAATGAATTCAGTAACGAAAATTTCGAATTCCAGGAATTGGGACAGGAGTTGGAAAATGCTTTTGAACTTGGAAACGAATATAGTGGTGAAGTCTCTGGTGAATATTCCGGTGAGTACTCAGGCGAATTATCCGGTGAAGAGGAAGTATTTCATGAAACAATGGAAATGGAGCTCGCGTCTGAGTTGTTAACGGTAAGCAATGAACAGGAGATGCAGCAGTTTCTTGGAAAATTAATTAAGAGAGCCGCAGGCGCTGTGAGCAATTTTGCAAAATCATCTGCAGGCAGAGCCATTGGTGGCTTCCTTAAATCTGCAGCTAAAAAGGCACTTCCCTGGGCTGGACGTGCACTAGGCACGGCTTTCGGCGGACCTCTTGGTGGTGTTATTGGCGGAAAGCTTGGCGGCATGGCATCTAACCTTTTTGAACTGGAACTTGAAGGCTTAAGCAACGAGGATAAGGAATTTGAAATAGCACGTGCCTATGTGCGTTTTGCAGGTGATGCTGTTAAACGTGCAGCACGAGACCCACGCTATCGTTATAATCCACGGTTGGTTATACGTAATGCAGTTACTAATTCAGCACGGAGCCATGCCCCCGGCTTATTACGTCGCAGCAATGGCCGCAGACCTTACGGCCGCAGGCCTGCTGGACAAGTACAACAACCGCAGCAACAACAACAACAGCAACAACAATCTGCTTACGGCACGAATGGAATTGGAGGACAGGATTATTATGGAAGTTCTTCTGCCTCAACTCCCGAATCAGGTACATGGTATCGCGAAGGCAACCAGATCATTTTAAATCTTTGATATGCGCAGAAGCATTTTTGAAACCCAGTTTCTTGTAAACGAAGCGGAATCTCTTTTAACTCGTTTAAATACAATCAAGCCATTTGCTTTAAATATGCCGATGGTAATGGCTGCTGCCGTTTCAGATGATGCTCTCAAAGGCATTACCGACCTGCTTATCAAAGGTTATAAAGAACTGAAGCAGAAAATAAATGAATACATTCAGTGGACAAGAAAAACAAATCCTTATACGTCTACCGACAATGCACAGGCGAAATATTCAATACTTAAATTAAGATTCAACGCTCTTTTAGACCAGCTTGACATATTTGCCGACGTGCTTTCGCAAAGGGCAGAACATGACACTGGAGTTTGGATGGCAGGGATGGATGTATTGGCCCAGGATGCAATAAAACTGAATGGTAATTATTATGAGGCTCCGCCATTGATTTGCTTTCTGGAACGGGGACATGGTGCTGCCATCAGGCGTGCAAGAACCAGGTTGCCCGGAGGTGATCTTAATCCTGTAGGAGTAATACAGGTACCCAGGGAAAGGATGGTAGGTAGTGGTATTGCTTCATCATTAATTCATGAAGTGGGACACCAGGGTGCAGCGTTGCTCGATCTGGTAGAAACGCTTAGGGAGGATATTCGTTTCCTGCAACAACAAAGTCCTCATAAGTTAAGCTGGGAATGTTTTTACAGGTGGATATCAGAGATCATTGCAGATTTTTGGGCAACCGCGCATTTGGGAATTGGTGCAACGCTTGGCTTAATGAGTGTAGTTAGTCTTCCTAAATACTTCATCTTTCGCATTAACCTTAATGATCCCCATCCCTTTCCGTGGATAAGGGTAAAATTGAGCCTGGCTTTTGGTAATGCGTTGTATCCACATATGCAATGGGAGCGTTATGAAAAGCTATGGGAAAGAATGTATCCCGCCGCATCGGCCGATGAAAATACGCAGGTGCTAATGGAACAATTACAGTTGACGATGCCGCATTTTGTCAAAATGGTAATCAACCATCAACCGCCAAAATTGAATGGCAAAAGATTATGCGAGGTATTCCCTTATAACTCAAGACAACCAGCCCATTTACAACACCTGTTTAATTTGTGGCGGTTTTCTCCCGACCAAATAAGTAAAGCGCCGCCATCGCTTTTGTTTGCGGTGATTGGACAAGCCCGTGCCGATGCTAATATTTCTGCAGTCAGGGAAAACCAACTTCTTAGTAAATGGCTGACCAATTGGGCCTTTTTCAGCTCCGAAAACAGATCAAAAAAAGAACTGCCCAAAGTTTACAAAGAATTAAAACATTTGGTTAATAATTAAAAAAATTTGTATGAGCAAAATTAATCGATCCTTAAGTTATTTTGACTATAACATAACCGATCAGCATTATGATTTTAAGGCTTTAAATGAACGTAATAGGAGAGTGAAGATTGCTGTTAACGAGATTGGATCAACAACTTTTACTTCCTATATCGTTAAGTTACAAGGTCCACGATCGCTTCCCGATATTATAGTTCCCCGGATAGACTCCGAAACTGAAATCAGTCTAGACATTTCCGATCTGCCGGATGGAGTCTACAACTGCAAGATTGTTGGTACAAACGGTAGCCACACTACACCAAAAGATCTCGGCGAAATTGGCTTTGAATTGGGTTCTGAAAATGATATTCAGCAGGTACGCTTAGGCCGAGCCGGTTTTGAGCAAACGGATGATGAAATTTTTTGGGATGCTATTAAAGAAAGACAACTTGGTTTTAATGCGTATGTCAGTTTCATCAATAAAATACTCTACCTGGATGCTCCTGAGTATAACGACCCAACCAGAAAAAGGGTTAGTGGACAGGGCCCTTTTGTTGGTGTTAGGGAGTACAACTTATTAAAATACGGCACCGCATTTTATATGCTGAATCATTCTGCCCTGCAGGCTGAAGAAATCAAGGCTTATTTAGGTAATGACAATATTCTTCCCTATTACGAAAATCTTTCCGATGCCTATAGCGAAGCTATAAAAGAGTATCCTTTACAGGCATTAACCAGCTCACGCACTGACAAGGATGATAAGGAATTCATTAAAAGCCGGTTTGAAAACCCTTTTTTTATTGAGTTGATCTGGAGTTATTGGATGGAGCAAGGAATGTTGATGCAGGCAATGAGCTTAATGAGTTTTCGTTTTCAGAATATTAATGCAGGTAACATTGGTCAACTCGCAAGATTTGATTTAAGTCCGCTACGTGGGTTAAGTCATATATTATGGGGATTTATCCAGGACGAACAACATCGTCTTTCCCTTCCACGCCGTTTACAGGAATATAGTCATGAATATGGGTTAACGCTAACCGGTAAATCAGCGCCTCCGTTTCTTTCATCGGATTCACGTTCAAAATTCCTGGAAGCGTTCCATAATCTGCTTACCACAACTTCGATATTCTACAAAGAAGCGGATGACACTACTCGTATTGCCGATGCATTCCCTGTGTTAAACAGTTTAAAAGAAGTGCATTTACTTTTAGCTGAAGGCAATCATAATGCTTATGGCAATCTTACCTGGACAGCCCGTCATGAAATGATGATGACACAATACATTTTTGCAAGAGAAGAAGTGCGTCAATTTTTGGGTGGTCGGCCAATGGTTCCATATCCTGAGCGTTGGATGGACAGGATTGATACGGTAAGAAGCATGATGAGCTGGGGTGGCACAAGCATTACCTATTTCTACGACCTGGCAATTCATGGTGAAAAGCTTCTTTTATCTATCAGGTATGGTAACTGGAGTGATGCCAATATGCCGGTGGCAAGTGCGGCCAACTGGGCGATGGCATTCCGTGATAGTGTTCAGAAATATATTCACGCTTATAGAACAGTAACTGGAGTGGATCTCTCTGCCGATGCTACGGGCAACGGGAGTATAACGAATATTCAACCGGCTATTCTTATTCAGCGAAGAGTATTGGAAGAAAGAGCAAGACTAAGAAGGGCATAAACTAAAATAAAGTCACTGGTGTTAACGTAACACTGGTGACTCTTCTAAAAATTTGGTCATGAAACTCCTTGAAAAAATTCAGACAGTTTGGAGGAAATCTGGTGTATTGAAATTTACTTCTTCAAAGGAAAAACTTTGCGGGCAAACTGCTAAGATTATTCCCCTTTATCCCAGGACCAAAAAAGGGAAAATTATTTTCTTCTAATCTTTTTGAGTCAGCAATAAAAATTTTAGCCATGCCAGCAACATCACAAAGAAGTAAGTCCGAAGTTCATGCTTCCGACTGTAATTGCAGATCCTGCCAAAACAATGCAAGGGACAAAACCGTAATGGATGAAATTTTACAGGAAGTTTATCAACCACATTCTAAAACTAAAACTAGCTGTTCCTGTCATGCCTGTACACATGCAAAACAACAAAATGAACTGGGATTAATACACCAGGAAATACAAAGGATTGGTTCCGGATTAAGTTTTGAAGAAGAACTTGAATTGGGCAATGCCCTTGTTAAAATAAAAGAACTGGCAAAAAAAGGTTTGCGAAAAGCCAGTCATCCTGCATTTGCGTTGTTACTAAAACTTGCTTCCGTTTTTAATCCTCATCAGCAATTGCCTGCTCGCCCTGAACAAACAGTGGATTATAGCCGATATCAAGAAGAAGAAAAAAGAAGGAGGAGACAAGCTGCCATCCAGCAGGCAATACAAAATAAAAGGGCTAAGGTCACGGACAAACCTCGATAGTGATCGATTGTATGGATCCGCGTATCGTAACATTTAAAATATTATCTAATGAGCAATAATCCCTCTTTACTTGAAATGATGCTGGAGCTTGAATTGCCATTAAAGCATGACGGCACTAAACTTACCACAGGTCAAAAAGATGCTCTTCGGGCCCAGGCACGTAGGGGAAGAGATAGTATTGCTCAATGGAAAAAAAGATGCGGTTACTTAAAAAGAATCGGCCAGGATTGCCACATTCATCACGCCATTCCGCTTCAATACATTCATCTTTTTAAGGGAAGGAATCCCAATAGGACCACCAACGTATTACTGGTGTCTACAAAACAACACCAAAAAATACATGCTGCTTTACGTAAGGTTTTAGAAAATGCAAAGGACAAGAAAAAAGCGCTTGAAAAATTCAGGAATTATTTATTGAAGACGTACACTGAGGCCAGAGTTCCCAGGAATTATAAAGACAAAATTCTGCGAGAAATTTTACAGGAGTTACAATTAACAGGAATTATCAGGGGTTAAAATGTCACAGGTTCTTACCAGCAAAAGCGAGTTGACTACAAATAAAATCATCGAAGATTTTAAAACCTTTTTGCGTTTTCCCACAATAAGTTCCGATTCAACAAAAAAACAAGCGATACAGCATTGTGCCCAATGGCTTTCCGATCACTTAAAAATTATTGGGCTTCAGAAAGTAACGCTATATCAAACCAAACAACATCCTGTCGTATACGCAGAATATATCGTTGATCCATCATTAAAAACAATTTTGTTTTATGGACATTATGACGTTCAACCTGTGACACCTGTTTCCGATTGGAAGTTTCCACCGTTCCATCCAACCATTGTTGGAGATTATATTTATGCAAGGGGCGCATCCGATGATAAAGGGCAAATGTTTATTCACATAAAGGCCATTGAATCTGTACTCCTAAGTAAAAATTGTTTGGGAGTAAATATTAAATGCCTGTTTGAAAGCGGGGAGGAAATAGGCAGTCCTGATCTCTTTAGTTTTATACATGATAATAAACATTTGCTGCGCTGCGACATAGCGGTTGTATCTGATACCAAAATGCTTGCTGCAAATAGACCTGCCATTACTTATTCGTTAAGAGGTTCATTGAATGCTGAAATTGTTATTAAAGTAGCGGCTAAAGACTTGCATTCAGGAACATTTGGAGGTATGGTAAACAATCCCGCAAATGTTTTGGGCAACATACTTTCCAATATTCATGATGATAAAAGCCGGATAAAAATTCCAGGATTTTATTCAGGCATAATCAACGAAGGTCATTATGAAAGAGATTACATGCGTGTTGTGGGCCCTTCGGATGAGGCCTTACAACTGGACGCAGGTATTTCAAAAAACTGGGGTGAAGCCGGGTTTACCAATTACGAGCGAACCACAATACGACCTTCAGCAGTGGTAACTACTCTTAAGTCAGGACATATAGGAGAGGGATCTAAAAATGTTTTACCGTCTGTGGCAATCGCAAAAATAAATTTTAGACTTGTGAAAGGGCAACACCCTAAACAAATTGCTTTGTTCTTCGCAAGGTTCGTAAAACAATATATTCCCCCTGGGGTGAACTATAAACTTAAATTTAGTTCAGCATCAAATGCGGTTGAAGTTTCAAGAAGGCATCCTTATTTAAAAGCAGCCGGTGATGCGTATACAAAAGTATTTGGATACACACCTGTATTTCTCCGTTCGGGAGGAACTATTCCTGTTGTAAGCATGTTACGTGATCAATTTCAAATTCCGGTGGTATTAATGGGTTTTGCTTTGGCAAGTGATAATATGCATGCTCCGAATGAACGATTTTATCTGCCTAATTTATTTCGTGGTATCAGGACAAGTATCCGTTTTATCAAAAATGTTTCATCGATTAAAACTTAAGTACATGTTGGTTATAGATAGTCATTGCCACGCCGGCAAAGGTGACGGATTTAATGGACCCTGGGATACGAACGCTTACATCAATAAATTCATTCAACGTTCACACGAAGCAGGTATCAGGAAAACAGTTTTATTTCCTGCTTTCTGCTCAAACTATGAAAAGGCAAATGAAACTGTAGCCAGGATTGTCAATGATCATCCAAATTTATTTTTTGGATATGCTTTTGTTCATGCAGAAAGAGATAAAGGAATTATTTTCAGAATGGTGGAAAGCGCTGTTCATGAGTATGGTTTTTGCGGAATTAAAGTACACCGTTATGATGCCCGCATTTCCCGCGAGATATGTGAAGTAGCAAAACACTTTTCACTTCCCGTATTATATGACGTATTGGGTGAAGTCCAGAGCATTGAATTATTTGCTGTAGAATACCCAACGGTTAATTTCATAATTCCACATTTAGGAAGTTTTGCAGACGACTGGAAAGCACAACTATCCTGCATCGATTTTTTAGTGAGACATAAAAATGTTTACACAGATACCTCCGGCATTAAACGCTTTGACTTATTGGAGATGGCATTTAAAAGAGCAGGCGCCAAAAAAATATTATTTGGCACGGATGGCCCCTGGCTACATCCAGGCTTGGAGCTCTTAAAAGTTAAAGCACTCAAGGCATTGCCCAGGGATGAAGAATTGATGTGTGGTAAAAACTTTTTGCAACTTACATCTGCAGTCCGGCAAAAAGTATCTGTAGAATAGGCGGTCAAACTTTCTTCCGCCTCGATCATTATCTTTTTGGGATATGGCACTACAATCATCCGGGATTTAGAACCGTGTTGTTATAATTTCCTACCTGACTATTCCATTTTCTGTTTAATGGGCCAATGGATGTAACCTATAAATAAGGCCCACTTTTGGCACCGTTTCGGAATTTGGGCTCCTTATCCCGCCCAAAACTTGTTAGCCACACAAAAATTTCGAAAGTCAATAGGGGTAAACGGCTCTTCAGTTGTTATATTAAAAATTACTTTTGACGGAAGCTGTTGCATACAGAGCACAATTCATAGGGATGGACGACAATGACGGCTATTTGATTGCTTCGTTAGTTAAACAGGACGAAGCAGCATTTGAACAGGTTTTTAAAACTCATTTCAAAAAGCTGCATGCCTATGCCTGCACCATCATCAAAGAAGATACGGCTGCCGAGGAAGTGGTGCAACAGGTTTTTTTCAAGCTTTGGGAACGTTCGAAAGGTCTTTCTATTTCAGGTTCGGTTGCAGCTTACCTGTACCGGGCGGTTTATAATGAAAGCCTGAATTATCTAAAGCATCAGAAGGTGCAGTCGCAATACCAGCAACATGTCACACACACCATGAAAAATGAGAGCTATACCCCGGGAAAAAAATTTTCCATGAAAGAACTGGATGAACAGTTAAGCAAAGCAATGAATGAATTACCCGAACAATGCAGAACTGTTTTTCAACTAAGTCGTTTTGAGGAACTGCGGTACCGTGAAATTGCTGATTATCTCGGAATTTCTGTAAAAACTGTGGAGAATCACATGGGAAAAGCTTTGAAAATATTAAGAACAAAATTGGTCGAGTTTCTTCCCTTTACAGTATTCTGTTTATTCAAATTTTTAAATGCTATAAGTTGATTCCCAATATCGACCATATTAGTGATGACCTGCTTGTTAAGTACATGTTAGGTGAAGCGACGGAGGAAGAACGTCTCATGGTAGAAGCATGGATCAACAACAACGCCACCAATAAAAAGCAATATGAAGATTTTGAAACGATTTGGCAGGAAAGCAAACAATTAGCTGCGATAAGCACCGTGGACGAAAGTATAGAATGGCAAAAATTTAAAGAACGAATAAATCAGCCAAAGCAAACTGCCATTGTAAAAAAGATGAATCCTGTAACATGGTGGAGA
>Ga0126305_10001312_pt1 | contig 10994 bp, 8 predicted proteins | sample Plot26_FD_92536 | JGI IMG/M metagenome (GOLD analysis project Ga0126305, IMG submission 92536) | Serpentine soil microbial communities from UC McLaughlin Reserve, CA, USA - Plot26 | ecosystem: Environmental > Terrestrial > Soil > Grasslands | place: USA: UC McLaughlin Reserve, Lake County...
GATCACGGTCCCGACCGGCACCACCTCATTTACATTAAAAAGAATTTCAGACAGCACGCCGGCAGTAGTGCTTGGCACTTCACTATCCACTTTATCGGTCGCAATTTCCAGTACAGTTTCATCCATCGCCACATTATCGCCGGGTTGTTTGTGCCACTTCAGTATGGTGGCTTCCATAATACTTTCACCAAGCTTTGGCATTACCAGATCAACTATTGGCATGATCGATTTTAGATTTTAGATTTCAGATTTAAGATTTGCGCCGGGCGTTATGCACCAAACGATAGGGCTACTACTATCATCTTCCGTTGCGTCGCACTCTTTTACGTTCGGTAATTCTATTCAGCAATCAACAAGCAAATCATTAACCGGCCAAAGGTAATGATTTGGACATTAAAACCCGATCAGGTGTTAGCAAGAATAAACTTCCTTAATAAGTTCAATGCAGTCTGTGACGTCATCTCAATATTTCTTTCACGGTCAAAACGGAAAGCAAGTTTTACTGCTTCAATTTTTTCTTTATTGCCAACGGCCACCCATACCGTGCCTACTGGTTTTGCATCTGTGCCACCATCGGGTCCCATAATCCCTGAAGTAGCCACAACAAAATCAACCTGCAATTTTTCGATAGCACCTTTCACCATCTGTTTTACTGTCTCTTCACTTACGGCGCCAACAGTTCGCAATGTTTTGTCGGTTACACCCAGCACTCTTTCTTTTACATCGTTTGCATAACTGATTATGCTGCCTTTAAAGCCAACAGATGAACCCGCATTTGAAGTAATAAGATGAGCGATATAACCACCGGTACAACTTTCGGCAGTGCCGATGGTTTTGTTTTTTGCTTTCAGTATCTTTTGAACAACCATGGCCAGGTTCTCATCTTCATCACTTACCAGCCATTCATTCACTAACTCTTTCAAAGCCGAAAATCTTTCATCTAACTCTTTTTCCATTTTTTCTTTATCATCACCTTTAGCCGTCAATCTCAATTTTACCATACCATAACCCGGCAAATAAGCAAGCTTGATATGATCGGGCAAACCGGCTTCAAAATCTTTTATCTTTTCTGCGATCATACTTTCACCCGTGCCCATTGTAAAAGCAGTGCGATGAATAATAAAAGGTAGGTCGAAATATTTAGGGATCCGCGGCAACACTTCATTTATCATCAGTCCTTTCATTTCATGTGGCACACCCGGTAGCGAGACAAAAACGGCCCCCCTTCCCCCCGAAGGGGGGGATTGGGTTGTTGATAATTCGAGTCTTTTCTGTTTTGATCGTTGTATTATTACATTTATCACATGATCTGGTTCGTTTAGAATTTGTTCATTTGTAAAACGAATAACATCAAAACCCAGATCCTTTAATTCATTCGTCCTTACCTCATCACTTGCCTGATTCTCTGGTAACTGATGGTGTAACCCATCTACTTCAATTATTAATTTTTCGGACAGGCATACAAAATCAGCAATGTAGTTTGAAATAATATGTTGCCTTCTGAATTTAAATCCTGCCATTTTCTTACCCCTTACAATTTCCCATAAAACCTTTTCAGCTTCGGTGGGTTTGCTGCGATGCTCCGCTACAAAGTCCTTAAGGAAACCATAAGTAATGGGGTCAGCAGTTGCATAAGAGTAATGGTGTTTCAAATTATCGGATTTTAACTCCCCCCTTTGGGGGGTTGGGGGGCCGAACCACATTCCCGGCGCCGTTCCCCTTTCATTGTGCAATACAGTACAGACATCCGGCACTTCGGCCTGTTTTAAGTTACTTTCAAGCAATGGTCCCGGCCGGCGATATACTTTATCAAATAAATATTTTACATGTTTTAATACCTCTTCATTAACAACAAGCTTGCCCCCAAAATACTTACATAGCAAAGGTTTTGTAATATCATCTGCAGTTGGTCCAAGACCGCCGGTTATAATGATAATATCAGATTCTTTGCTTTCTGCATCCAATGCATTCCAGATATCATCCCATACATCACCTACTGCCACTCTTCTTTTTAACCAAACACCGATCTTATTTAATTCCTGCCCTATCCATGCACTATTGGTATCGATGGTTTGACCTATCAAAAGTTCATCGCCAATTGTGATAACGGAAGCGCTAACTTGTTTAATCATCATCATGAAAATTAAAGACCAGTATCATTATAGATTTCCGAAAGAGGTAAATGATAGTTGATTGTTTGAATATGAAGGCTAGTATGATTTTCATTCAAATCCTCAAATTTCCACGATTCATCGGATTGCTTTCGGGCTATTTGTATGAATCTTTTGAGAGAATCAATCATAATATACTCTTTAAGCGAATGTATCTGGCGATAGAAGAAAAATTTCCTGCCTTTATCAATACTACGGGTTGAAGGAGATAGAATTTCAAAAATGACAGATGGATTAAGTAATGTATCAAATTTATCATCTTCCAGTTCGGGTTTTCCACAAACAATACTTGCATCAGGATACATATAAGAATCATGCGAAGGAGTACTGACTCGCATGTTCGATGGTAATACCTGGCAGTTTTTGTCTTTAAGAAAATTTCCAATACTTGTAACTATATTTCCATCAATCCTGTTATGACTCAGGCTTGCGCCGGACATTGCCAGTATTTGACCATAGTAATACTCGTTCTTATATTCCGCTGCCCGTTCAATTTCCAGGTATTCTTCCGGAGAAACATAATTAAATTTCGGCGCTGGTTCTTTAACTTCATTTTCCATACTCTAAAGTTAATTCTTTTTAGTTTTGTCCGAAGACTCATCCGGATATAAAAACAGTATTATGAAACGTAGCTTATTGTTGATTGCAGTTTGTTGGTTGCTGGTTATTTGTTCCTTTGCACAAACAGTTTCCCAAAAACTTCAAAAAGCATTTACTGCATTTGAAAAAGACAGCCAATTGAAACATGCGGTCAGTTCTTTGTATGTTATTGATGCAAATACCGGACAAGTTGTGTTTGATAAAAACTCACAGATCGGTTTAGCACCTGCATCAACACAAAAAATTATTACCAGCGTCACTGCTTTTGAATTGTTGGGCAAAGATTATAAATATAAAACCGAATTTGGCTTTTATCGGAATGACATACCGGTTGGTCCAATAACAGTAAAAAGTTCAGGTGATCCAAGTTTCGGAAGTTGGCGCTACACCAGTACGAATCCTGATACTATTCTTTCGATTTTGATCCACAAAGCAAAAGATTATGGCAGACCATACTCTGGGATGTTTCAAATCGATAATTTTAATTTTGAAACTCAAACAACTCCAAATGGTTGGATAGTTGAAGATATTGGTAATTACTATGGAGCTGGCGCCGGAAGCTTCAATTGGAAAGAAAATCAGTTTGATCTGTATTTAAAATCTTCATCTAAAATAGGCGATTCAGTCAGCATTTTATCAGTAAATCGAAATAAGAAAACAACTCTTCCTTTTGTTAGTGAACTGACATCTGCGGAAAAGGGTAGTGGCGATAATGCCAATATATATTTGCCCGTTGGGAACGACATTTATATGGTAAGGGGTACAATTCCTGTTAATGAGAATAATTTTAAGATCAGTGGCGCAATTTATGATGCCCCTTCGTATTTCAGTTTTGAAATAGGAAGTGGATACTCAGTTAGCAGAATCAAAGATCCGGTCGATATTTTTTATACTTACTATTCTCCAAAACTTGATTCTATCATCTACTGGTTCAATAAAAAAAGTATCAACCTCTACGGCGAAGCACTGATAAAAACCTTTGCTTATGAAAAGAATGGATTTGGCTCAACAGATAGTGGTGTCGTTATTGTAAAAAGATTCTGGAAGGAAAAGGGAATGGATGAAAATGAACTAAATATTGTTGATGGTTCTGGCCTTTCGCCATTGAATCGCGTTACGACCCATGCGCAGGTTGAAATTTTAAAATATGCTACAACAAAAAGCTGGTTCTCCTATTTCAAAACAGCATTACCGGACTACAATGGCATGACCATGAAAAGCGGAACGATCCGTGGTGTAAAAGGATTTTGTGGCTATCACAAAGCAAAGAATGGAAAAGAATATATCTATTCTTTTCTTGTCAATAATTATAATGGCTCTGCTTCGGCTTTGGTAAATAAAATGTACAAAGTGCTGGATAATCTGAAGTAAAAATGTTCCCTGCCTGCCGGGAGGCAGGAATGCTCAATTTTCAATTTTCAATGTTCAATGTTCATTTCATTGAAACCCGTTAACTTCAAACATCAAACCTCAAACTTCAAACCACATGAAGGAACAAAATTTTAGAAACCATAGCCGTTATATCATTTTATGGACTTTTATAACTCCCTTACTATTGCTCGCAATACTTGGAGGCAGTATTGTTAATTTGATCCTTGCGGATGCGCACACTCATTATTCAGCAGCACTAATCCTATTGATCTCTGTCGTTTTAATTATTATTTATTGGTATGCCCGTGCCTTTGCTTTAAGAGCACAGGACAGGGCAATTCGGGCAGAAGAAAATTTTCGCCATTTTATTTTAACCGGTAAACCATTTGACAGCCGTTTGCGAATGTCGCAGATCATAGCCCTGCGTTTTGCGCCGGATGATGAGTTTCCGGAGTTGGCAAAAAAAGCTGTTGAAGAAAAATTAACGTCCAAAGAAATAAAAGCTGCTATTCAAAAATGGAAGGCGGATCATCACCGGGTTTAAAAATAAATAAACGGGTTCTTGATCACGAATGGGGCAAGGAAGAACCCGATCCAGATAACAAGGATCAGAAATTTACCTGTGAGTGACAGATCCTGTATAAGACTTCTTTGCAAAAGCCCTTGTATGGTAGTTATGATCTGATCTTCTTTTGATGATATTTCATAGGGCGGCGATGGGTTTACATCTTTGAATTGCGGGTAATGCTTGATCACCGCATTTCTTAATTTCCAGTACTCATCTGCTGTCAGTTCTTCATAACTTTTCATCAGGTCAATGCCTTCCGCTTCGATCTTTTTTTCAATTCGTTCATGTTGCACATCGCCGATCATTTTACTTACCATCATAAATGGAAATAATAACAGGAACAGGTATCCTGAGCTTATGGCAACCCAACTCATCAACACAACAGACAGGACCACAAAGATCTTTCCAGGAATATTATAATCATCAAGAAATAAACGATGTAAAAGCTGGCCGCCATCGAGGGGATAAACCGGTAAAAGGTTCAAAACATTCAGGAAGATCAGTATCCATGCTACGCTATTAAGAAAATCTAACTCAAACTGAATAGATAGAAAATGCAAAATAATGCCAAGAAAAATTCCGGGAACCGGCCCCGCCAGTAAGATGATCGCTGATTGTTTTTGTGATACCTCTTGTTTTTTTCCGGAAACATATGCTCCTAATAATGGAATAAAAAACATTCCAAGCTCCCGGTACTTATAGATCTTCATTGCCACGAAATGACCAAATTCATGAAAGACTACCACGCCGGTTAATACCATTACCAAAGCTATGGCCGACGAAGAATCGCCGGTGAATCGCTTGAAAAAAAAATAGCCTATGACAAGGAAGAAGCCAAGACTTCCAAGGGATTTTAACCAGACATACCGGCTGCTTTTGGGTTCTTCCAGCTCCGGCTTTGGGATCTCTGCAGGGTTTTCATCGTGTGCTGGTAATGTTTGATCCATTTATTGATTATTGAAAATAACGTTCTAATGTTTTCTTTAGTGCTTCAGGCATCGCCGTTCTTTTCATTCCCTCTTTTTCCATAAAATATAGAATGATCTTTCCAACACAAAGCAATTCCTCTTTTTCATTGTACACTTCATGGTGGAATTCTATTTTGTGATGCGATGGAAGCTCTTTTAATGACGTTTTGATCGTAAGCAGGTCATCATACAAAGCAGGCCGAAGATATCTTGCATGCACGTCCACCACCGGCATGATCACTCCCATTTTTTCCATATCGGCGTATGTAAATCCCATCTGGCGGATCGATTCCGCTCTTGCAACTTCAAAATAGGGGAAAAAATTACTGTGGTAAACCACACCCATCTGGTCAGTCTCAACATAGCGAACTCTTATTTTTGTTTCGGAGGTAAACATACTAAAGATTACTTTGTATTTTCTCGCCGCCAATTTCATACGATGGTTCTTCTTTTCCGAAAAATGAAGCGATATTCTTAGAGATAATTAATAATATGACGCTTGTAATAAAACCGGTCAGTGAGCTCCAAAATTTAATTTTAACTGCTCTCCATTCTGCCGGTTCAAGATCCTGGCCAACTGGATCAACACTTATGAATTTACTTGCCATAAATTGGATAATGTCAGGGATCGTTTGCAAAAAAGAGCTCAGGCATATTGCGATAATGATCACATGAAGCACTGCAACTTTGGTAAGTTTGAAATCAAAAAATTCTTCTTTATCGTGGCAAATAAATCTTGCTAATGGTCTAATATTTCTTGCTAAAAGAAAAAAGGTGATCGTATAAAACGCAAAGAACAGCGCGGTCGGTAAAATTGCCATCCTTATATTCCGGCCGATCCCGGTGCCAAAACCAAATAACAGGCTGGTCACCAAAGTAAGCAACGACGTGATCATTTTATACGCCATGATCAGTGCAGTGGCAATTATCCCTAACTCGACAAGTTGTAATTTTTTCATAAATGATATGTCGGACTTACGTTGCGGCGTCTGGCAAAGTAGTTAAAAATGTTTACCCATTTTTATTTTCGCCGATCCTTTTTGCCACCAATAAAGTAGCCCATATACTTCCCATGATCGGTTGTTTTAGAATAATTTGTTAAACATCTATCAACATTGGACTTATTCACCATTGTTTGGAATGATGTTTGGCACAGGTAAAAATAAATTGAATATTTGCAACGTTAAGTCACCATCGGTTTAAAGGACAATTAATATGAAGAATCGCAGCATCGCTTTAGCAGCCACTATTATTTCAGTTTTTTCCCTCAACGCACAGCAGACCCTTATTTTTAAAGACCCGCAGGAAAAGTTCAAAGAAGCGAAGGAATACTATCAAAAAGAGCAGTATAGCCTCGCTTATCCATTATTCAAGGAACTGAAACAGGCATCTAAGGAAACAAATTACATCAATGATGCACTGGTGACGCAGGAGATCAACTATTACACGACCGTTCTTGCCTTAAAACAAAATGAGACCCGGGCAGAAGAAACTGCCATTGATTTTATTGGCATGGAAGAAAATAATGCGCGGGTACAACAAATGAACTTTCATCTTGGTGAGTTTTATTATCGCAAGCAAAATTTTCCGGATGCCGCGAAATATTATGAAGAAGCAGGTATTGCCAACCTAAGTAACCGCGAAATTTCCGATATGCAATTTCACCAGGGATACTCTTATTTCACCTTGCAAAAATTTAACCAGGCAAAACCGCTTTTCAATTCGATAAGGCAGATCAAGGACGATCCGAATTATATTGATGCAAATTACTATTATGGTTTCCTGGCCTTCCGTGATCGTAATTATAATGAAGCCCTGGAGAGCTTTAAAATAGTGGAGAATGAAAAAGGCTACGAATCAGTTGTACCATATCATATAGCACAGATATATTATATCCAGGGAAAAAAAGAAGAAGCGATCGCCTATGCTGAGAAAAAGATCAAAGGGGGTAATGCCCAATATTACGATCGTGAAATGAAACTCATGCTGGGCCATGGTTATTTTGAAAGAAAAGAATTTGATAAAGGTCTGCCGTATCTTGAAGATTATGTTTCAAAGGCAGAAAAAGTTACCAGGGAGAACCTGTATGAGTTATCATACAGTTATTATATAGCCGGCAAATATCCAAAAGCAATCAACGGATTCAAACAATTAAGTGGAAAAGATGATTCATTGAGCCAACATGCTATGTATCTTTTGGGAGATTCTTATTTGAAGGTCGGTGAAAAGTCTAATGCGAGGAATGCATTCTTGTTTTGTGCATCAAACAGCAGCAATAAAGCACAAAAGGAAATTTCAAAGTTTCAATATGCAAAGCTTTCTTACGAACTTGGGTACCAGGATGAAGCGCTGAACAGCCTAAGTTCATTTTTGGCTGATTATCCTAATTCCAATTATAATACGGAAGCAAGAGACCTGATGGTAATGGTTCTTGCCAATACAAATAATTATAAAGACGCGCTGGCGTTAATGGACGGACTAAAAAATCCATCTGAAACTTCCAGGAAAACCTATCCCCGGATCCTGTTTGGAAGAGCCGCTGAATTAATAAATGATGGAAATTTGCTGCAGGCCGATGTTCTTTTGGATAAAGCGTTGAAGGATCCGAATAACGCGGCAGTTCTTCCTTTGATAAATTTCTGGAAAGGTGAGATCGCTTACCGGGCCGATAAATTAGATAATGCCATTAAGTATTATAATGCCTATTTAGATGCAGGAGCGCCGGCATCGGGTGAAGCAAATGCAAATACGATCAGGTATAATCTTGGTTATTGTTATTTAAGAAAGGAAAATTATCCGGCAGCATTAAAATTCTTCGAGCAAGTGGGGAAGAACCCGGCATTGAATTCTGATGCGCTTACACAGGACGCGTATATACGCAGTGCCGATTGTTATTTTATGAACCGTGATTATAGCCGTGCAAAAGCAATGTATGATAATGTGATCAAACTTTCATGGCCCGCGGAAGATTATGCGACTTTCCAGGTTGCGATGATCGCCGGGGTAAGAAGCTCGAATGAAAAGATCAGCTTGATGAATACGATGGCGAGGAAGTTCCCGACTTCATCACTTGTGGGCGATGCAAATATGGAAATTGCCAACGCTTATCTTGCTGATGAACGCTTTCGTGAAGCGATCACTCCTTTAAACAACGTATTAATACTTTCGACCAATAATAGTTTGAAACCACAGGCGCAATTAAAGCTCGCTATTGCTAATTATAATTTGAATAATAATCGCGAAGCATTGGCCCAATACAAAAACCTGGTGCAAACATATCCTAACTCCCCTGAAGCAGAAGAAGCGCTGGACAATATCAAAAGCATTTATGTAGAAGATGGAAAGCCCGATGAATATGCAAACTATATGCGCCAAATGGGGAGACCCCTTGATGTAAGTACTGAGGATTCACTTTCCTGGTCGGCTGCGCTAACACAGTATCAAAGCGGAAATACGAATGCTGCATTAACGGCTTTTAATAATTATGTACAGCGTTACCCGAACGGGGCATATTCTTTAGAGGCAAATTTTTATCGTGGTGAGATTTATTTTGAAAAGAAGGACTGGAGCAATGCAATGAGCGGATACCAGCCTGTTGCAGAAAAAGCGCCGAATCGTTTTGCAGAAAAAGCGATCCTGCAGGCAGCAAGAATTTATTTTTTTGAGCAGAAGGATTACGCCAAAGCGGAAAGTTATTATGCTCAGTTAAAACAGCTTGCTTCCGGACAGGAGAGCAGGCTGGAAGCGATGCGTGGTTTGCTTCGTTGTCAATATCAATTGCAAAAGTGGAGCCAGGCAGTTGAGAATGCCAATGAACTGGTGACCTTAAAAGGTAGCAGCACTGATGATAAAGCACTTGCCAATATGGCTATTGCCAAAGCATACCAGGTAAATGGCCAGCATGATCTTGCCATTGCAAATTTTAAATCTGTAGTGTCATTGAATAAAGCAGCGCTTGCAGCTGAAGCAAGATATGAGATTGCCAGTAGCTGGTTTGCATTGAACAAACTAACCGATGCAGAAAAGTCGGCATTTGAAGTGATCAATAAATCCGGATCTTACGATTTCTGGGTCACGAAATCGTACATCCTTCTGGGCGATGTTTATTTCAGGCAAAAAGATTATTTCAATGCAAAAGCAACTTATCAAAGTATTGTTGACAATTCGATCGTGCCTGAATTTAAGAAAGAAGCGCAGGAGAAATTGAACAGGGTGATCGATGAGGAAGGCAAGAATAGTAAGGTCGGAAACAATTAAACGAACTAAAAATTAATAATTAATAATTATTAATTAATAATAATGAAGAGTAAAATGAATATAAAAGCCGTTTTAATATTGGGATTTGGAATTTTTTCATTTGGAATTTCCTTTTCACAGCAAGATACCACGAAAAAGAAAGGTACGGTTGATATTACTTCAGCATTCAAGCCTGTGTTGAAAGAATCAGCTAAAATTAATTTTAATGCATCTCCTGCAGTAAATGATACAACGAAACCGAAATTGAATTACGATATCCCTAATCAGAATTTATTATTTGCTTATACGCCGGGAAGCCTTCGGCCGCTTGCATTGGATATTGATTCCGGAGGTTACTGGGATATGAACAGTTATGTTAAAGTGGGATTCGGGAGCTTAAAGACCCCTTTTCTGCAGACAGGCATCTCTTTTGGAGACGGGAAAACAGCCGGACTGAATATTTTTGCAAAACACATTTCATCATCGGGAAAAGAACTTTACCAGGACTATCGCAACACAAATGTTGATCTGAAGGGATTCTTTCAGACGAGTAAGAATTTAGAATGGAATGCGCAGCTGGGCATGAGGCAGGATCGTTATTATAAATATGGTCTTGACCCAATGGTCACTTCTATTCCTCCAAAGGATTCCCTTGAACAAAATTTCCAGACATGGAAGGGGGGAGTAGGCTTTCATAATATCAATAATACACAATTTGGGATTTCATATTCACCCGAGATACTTATCAATGTATTTAATGACGGCAGAAAAAATAGCGAGAGTAACACCTATATAAATCTTCCACTTCAAAAATCGGTTGGCAAAATTTTTGCTGTTGATCTTGGCGCTACTTTCGATCTGACCAAGTATAAGCCAGATAATAAATCAGCACAGGATAATACATTCTTTTATATAAGCCCATCAGTTTTATTCAAAACGCCGAAAATCACCGCACAGGTTGGTATCCGGCCGTCATGGGATAACAAGACCTTCAAAATGTTTCCTAACATGCTGATCGAGGCAAGCACAGAGGATAAGCGGTTTACTTTCCAGGCAGGGATGTCGGGTTACGTCAGGAGA
>Ga0126305_10001313_pt1 | contig 10994 bp, 12 predicted proteins | sample Plot26_FD_92536 | JGI IMG/M metagenome (GOLD analysis project Ga0126305, IMG submission 92536) | Serpentine soil microbial communities from UC McLaughlin Reserve, CA, USA - Plot26 | ecosystem: Environmental > Terrestrial > Soil > Grasslands | place: USA: UC McLaughlin Reserve, Lake County...
CCGGTATCTCGCCCGTCATCGCGCTGACGGTCGGGATCTGCGCGGTGCTCATCGGCGGCGTTTTCACCTCGCGCCATCAGCGGCTGGTCGTGTCGGCGCTGTCGCTGACGACCCTGGGAGCGGTGGCGGGCCTGAGCATCTGGCAATGGGGAAACCAGGAGGACCTGGTCGCGGGGGCGCTGCGCCTGGACGAGCTCGGGCTCTCCGCGTCGCTCATCGCGATCCTCGCCGCCGCGGTCTGCATCCCACTGTCGTGGCGCGACCCCGCCGCGGAGCCGGAAGGCACCGAGCCGCGTCACACCGAGTTCCAGGCGCTGCTCCTCTCGTCGGTGCTCGGCATGACCCTGCTCGCCCAGGCGCAGAACCTGATCGCCTTCTTCGTCGCCCTTGAGTTGCTGTCCGTACCGCTATACGTGCTGTGCGGCTCGGCGCGGCGCCGCGAGCGCTCGCTGGAGTCGGGGCTGAAGTACCTGATCGTCGGATCGCTGGGCTCCGCGACTCTCCTCTACGGCCTTGCGCTGATCTACGGCGCCGCTGGATCGACCGACTTCGGCTCGATCGACCAGGTGCTAACCAACGGCAACGCGTCCGACTCGCTGGTGCTGATCGGCGTCGCGCTGATCGCCACCGGCCTGGCGTTCAAGATCTCGATCGCCCCATTCCACCAGTGGACGCCCGACGTGTACCAGGGAGCCCCGACGCCGGTCACGGCGTTCATGGCGGTGGCGACGAAGGCCGCGGCGTTCGTCGCGCTCGTGCGCCTATTCGACTTCGCCCTCGGCTCGATCGTCGACGACTGGCAGCCGGCGCTCTCGGTGCTGGCGATCATCTCGATCGCGGTCGGCAATATCGGGGCGCTGGGCCAGGACTCGCTGAAGCGCCTGATGGGCTACTCCGGAGTCGCCCAGGCCGGCTACATGCTCGTTGGCGTCGCGGCCGCGTCGGAGGTCGGGGTGAACGCCCTGGTCTTCTATCTCGCCGCGTACACGCTCATGAACCTGGCCGCATTCGCGGTCATCGTCATCCGAGAGCGGGAGACGGGCTGGGGCGACGACATCAAGTCGGTGCAGGGCCTCGGCCGGGAGCGCCCGGAGCTCGCCTGGCCGCTGACGATCTCCATGCTGGCGCTGGCCGGATTGCCCGCAACGGCTGGATTCATGGGCAAGCTCTTTCTCATCGAGGCGGCCGTGGATGCCGAACACACCTACCTGGGCGTGGCGATCGCGATCGGGACGATGATCTCCCTGGCCTACTACCTGCGTGTCGTGGCGGCGGTGTGGATGCGGCCGGAGGCGGAGCCCGCCCCAGCCATGGCCGGCGGATCGCCGGAGGCAGACCCGAGAGAAGCCCGCGCGCCCCGCGGTACGCGCTGCCTGGCGATCCTCGTCCCGGCGGCGATATGCGCGGCCGCCACGGTGTTCTTCGGCGTCATCCCCTCACCCCTAGTCGACTGGGCGAACCACGCCGGCGGCGCCCTGGCACCCTTCCTCTGAGGGCTGTAAGAATCGCCGCATCGCGCAGCGGTATCAACGTCCCGGCTGGTTCACCGCGCATGTGTTCAATCCCGCGGTCGCCGTGCTCACGCGCCTTGGCCTGAGCGTCGCCGGATCCAGGGTTCTGGAGGTTCGCGGACGAACGACAGGCCAGCCGCGTCAAACGCCGGTCAATCCATTGACACTCGGCGGCACCCGATACCTGGTCGCCCCCCGCGGAAATACCCAGTGGGTGCGCAACCTGCGTGCGCGAGGCGAGGGGCGCCTGCTCGCCGGCCGGCGAGCTGAGGACTTCTCGGCGGCCGAGCTCCCAGACGACGACAAGCCACCCATCCTGCGCGCCTACCTCAAACGCTGGAAGTGGGAGGTCGGCGTCTTCTTCGCCGGGGTCGGCCCGGACTCCACCGACGAGGAGCTCCGGGCCATCGCCGGCGACCACCCGATCTTCCGCATCGATTCTCGGTAAGAGGCCTAGCCAGGTCCCGCCTCGATCGCCTGGCGCACGTCCGACTCCCGGGGCTGTCGCCCGAACCCGGTGAGCACCCAGGTGGCTCCCGCTGCCGTCCAGGGATCGACGTCGGCTCCCGCCTGGATCTCCACCACCAGGTCGAACGGCGCGTTGCCGGGCCCCCGCAACCCGCGCACCTCGTCACCGAGCTCGGCCAGGGCCTCCGGCCCACGGAGCTCGATCGGAAACAGGCCGTCCCAGCGAGCTGCACGGAGCACCGGTCGCCGGTTGGGCCACCGTGCCGCAACCCAGATGGGGATGCGAGGTCTCTGCAACGGGAGCGGCTCGAACTCACCGTCCCAGAACGCCTCGAGCCGTTCGAGTCCCTGGTCGAGAAGTCGCGCGCGCTGGCGAGCGTCCACGGCCTCGCCAAACTGATCGAACTCCCCGCTGCGATCGCTGCCCAACCCGACCCCGAGCGTCAAGCGCCCACGACTGAGGTGATCCAGGGTGACCGTCTCGCGCGCCAACTTGTGTACCCGGCGCCGCGCAAGGGGCGTCACCATCGGACCCAGCCGTAGACGCTCGGTCGCATAGGCGATGGCGCTGAGCGCCACCCAGGGGTCGGCAACTGCCCGCACCGGCGCCCGATACGCGACGTGGTCCCATAGGAAGACACCGTCCCACCCGCGCGATTCGGCGCTGGCTGCCAGATCCGCCAGCTTGCGGGGATCCGACAGCTCGTCGAACGGCGCCAGAAAGATCCCGCGGTTGACGCTCATGCAATCACGCTAGCGGCCCAGAGCGCTGGTCCAAGCCTGGTAAGCCTCCCGCCCATGCTGGCCATCGTGGCGGCGATCATCGCGTCGACCGGAGCCGGGATCTGGGCGGAGCGCCGCTACCGCGACCGGGCGGGGCTGGCCGCCCGGCGCTCGCTGCTCTTCGTCCTCTACTTCGTCCTCCCGCCGACGACTTTCTTCAACCTCGTCGGGGTCCATTTCGATGCCAACGTTGGTATCGGCATCGCGCTCGGGTTCGTCGCGCTCGCGGGCGCTGCGCTCGTCGCGTGGCTCGTCGCGTCTCGCCTTCTCGATCTCTCCCGGCCGGCGACCGGCTCGGTCCTCGTGTGCGTGGTGGTGGCGAACACCGGGTACCTCGGCTATCCGCTCGTGGCCGCCGTGCTCGGCTTCGACGACCTGTCCCAGGCGGTGGTCTACGACGTGCTCGTGTCGGGGACGGCCCTGCTCCTGGGGGCTTTCTCCATCGGGGCCGCCTTCGGCGACCGGGCGGGCGAAGGGCCGCGCCGGCGGATCGCGGCGTTCTTCACCCGCAATCCGGCCTTGTACGCGGCAGCCCTGGCCGTCATCGCCCCCGACGCGCTCGCGCCGACCGCCCTGGTCGACGCGTCCCGGATCGCGATCGTCGCGGTGCTCCCCCTCGGCTTCTTCGCGGTCGGCACCGCCCTGGCCGCCGAGGCGGAGGAGGGCTCGATGCCCATCCCGCCGCCCCTCGACGCCCCAGTTGCGCTCGCCGTGGCGATCCGCCTTATCGTCGCCCCCGGTCTGCTGTACCTGCTGGCGCTGTGGCTGATCGACCTCCCCGACCCCTACCTGCTGCTGGCAGCGATGCCGTGCGGGATCAACACGATGGTGGTCACACATGCGTACGGCCTGGACCTGCGCGTCTCCGCGGGCGCGGTCGCATGGTCGACGGCGATTGCCGTCGTCGCCATCGTCCCGATCGGGCTGCTGACGTGAGCGTCAGTCGCGCTGGACGATCAGGTAGCGGTTGCCGTCCGGGTCGCGGAAGAAGAACATCGGCGGCACGTCGTCGCCCATGCGCATGACCTCCTCGTCGACATCCACTCCCCGGTCGCCCAGGGTCGCGTGGTCGGCGTCGACGTCGTCCGTGGCGAACCCGATGCGCGTCTCGACGCCCACGGGGTCGCCCTCCCTCGGCGGGACGATCGCGATCGACGTCTCCGCACCGGGTGGCGCAACCTCGAGCCAGCGCTCGCTGCCTCCGTAGGAAGGTCGACACGCTTCTCGAACCCGAGCTTCTCGGTGAAGAACTCGAGCGTGCGATCCTGGTCGCTGACGGGAACGATCACGGTTCCGATCTGAGCGACGTGCGTGGTGGATTCGGTCTCGGTCAATTCGGGCCTCCTGTCGGTCGGTTACATCGTTTTAGACAGCCCGCCGTCGCGAAACTCATCGGTCAGGCAAGTTGGGATGCTTTCAGCATGCTCCATCACGTATCGCTCGAGATCGCTCCCGACGAGGTGGAACGCGCCGTCGAGTTCTTCGGCCTGCTCGGCTTCGACTGGATCGCGGCCCCGGATCCGATCGCGCCCTTCGTGACCTGGCTCGAGGCGGGGACGACGCAGGTCCACCTGATCCACACCCCGGAGCCGACCACCCCGAGCCTCGGGCATCCGGCGGTGGTGGCAAACGACTTCGAATCCGCAGTCGCCCGCCTGCGCGATGCGGGCTTTCAGGTGGAGGAGGCAGGCGAGCTGTGGGGCGAGCGGCGCGGCTTCGCAGTCATGCCGGGTGGCCAGCGGGTCGAGGTGATGGCCGCTCCGCCGGAGCCCACCCGTTAGCCGTCACTCGAGCCCCGGCGGCGTCGCGCGAGCATCTTCAAATCCACCTATACGGTGGATTATCGGCCGTTCGCCTGGGGTCGCGGCTCCGGCGTCGCGCCGCCTATTCTCGTGGCGCCGAGCCCCCCGCCGCGGCCGCGACTACGATCACGCTCACCTTGCGTTACCCCGTCGAGACGTTCACCCCCGAGGAGCAGGCGCTCCTCCGCCCCCACTTCACGAACCTCGATCGGCCCGTTTTCTGCCTCGTCAACCTGCCGGAGACGGTCAAGGGTGCGCTGTTCGCGCGCTACTCGCGCTATCCCGGCACATTGCGGCGTCTCTTCCTCGAGGAGTTCGCGGCGGAGGTTCCACCGGCGGGTCGGCCCTTCGACGGCGTCGAGGGTGAGCGCGCCGCGGGGTTGTACGAGCGCGTCTTCATGGGCTACGGGGACGATTCCATCGCGCAGGTCGGCGGCGCCCACCTCGCCTGCGAATGGGTCTCGAACGTGGTCACAAAGGTGCTCCAGCGCGGGCGCCTCGCCGCGTACCTCGAGCAGTCCACCCGCTACATCCCGTACGACCAGCCGATGCCGGACGACGCGGGCGGCGGTTACCGCTACTACCGAGACGAAGAGCTCGGGGAGCCCTACCGGGCCGCCATGGACGAGATCTTCGGCATCTACTCCCGAAGCCTCGAGGCCGTGCAGGCCTGGGCCGAGCAGCGCTGGCCGCGAGCCGACGAGCCGGAGGCCGCCTGGCGGCGCTCGATCCGCGCGAAGGCGCTCGATCTGCTCCGTGGGCTCCTCCCCGCATCGACGCTGAGCCACGTGGGCATCTTCGCCTCGGGGCAGGCCTACGAGCAGCTTCTGCTGCGGCTCATGGCCTCGCCCCTGCCCGAGGCTCGCTCCTACGGCGAGATGATCCACGCCGAGCTCGACAAGGTGATCCCGAGCTTCGTCGCGCGAGTCACGCGGCCCGATCGCGGCGGGGAGTGGATCGCCTACCTGCGGGAGCGCCGCGCAGCCGCGGAGCGGGTCGTGTCGCGGCTGGGCCTGGATCAGCCGGCGGAAAGCGACGCTCCGTCGGTTGACCTGATCGCGGTGGAGGGCGGCGAGGAGGACCTGCTGGCCGCATCGCTGTTCGAGTCCGCCGCCGTCGGCGAGGCGGACATCCGCGGCAGGCTCGATGCGCTCGATCCGCTCGAGCGCGCCGAGCTGATCGCGGCGCTGGCCGGTGAGCGCCCGAACCGGCGCCATCGCCCTGGGCGTGGCTGGGAGGCCGTGAGCTACCGGTTCGAGATCGTCTCGGACTACGGCGGCTTCCGCGACCTCCAGCGGCATCGGCTGCTGACCTGTCAGTGGCAGCGCCTTGGCCCGCACCTCGGCGCCGGAGTCCCCGAGGAGGTTCGCGAGGCCGGAGCCGGCGACGACTACGAGCGGGCCCTCGAGCTGTCGCGCCGCGAGTTCGAACGGCTGGAGTCCGCGGGGCTCCACGAAGCAGCCCCGTACGCCCTCTGCCTGGGATACCGGATCAGGTACGTCCTCGACCTGAACGCGCGCGAGGCCATGCACCTGATCGAGCTTCGCTCGGGCCGGGAGGGACATCCGACCTACCGGGCCGTGGCCCAGGCGATGTACGAGCGGATCGCCGCCGTTCATCCGGCGATCGCCCGCGCGATGAGTCACGTCGATTCCTCGCGCGAGCCTCGCCTGGAACGGATCCTTAGCGAGATCCGCACCCATCGAAAGCGGGTCGGCGCCGCCAGCGGTTGAACCCAAGCGTCCCGGCGCGCGTATGTCGATCACTTGGGGGCGGGCCACACGTCATCTAGGGTTGAGCGCATGAGGGCGCGCGCCATCGTGCTCGGTGCGGCCGTGTTGGTTGCCGCAGCCGCGCCAACAGCTCTCGCCGCGCAGGGGGACTCGGGGGTCGTGCCACCCGGGGGCGCCACCGGCGTGACGGGCGTCACCGGAGCCACCGGGGCGACCGGTGTCACAGGTGCAACCGGTGTCACCGGGCCAGCCGGCTCAACCGGGGTGACCGGCGTCACCGGGATCACCACCAGTCCACCAAGCCAGGGCGGCGGCCCAACGGCCAAGGCTGCCAAGAGCACTGTCGACATCATCGGCAGCGAGCTCTCAAACTTTGCGTATTCGCCGCGGACGATCTCGGTCAGCGTCGGCGACACGGTCACCTGGGACAACCGCTCGAGCGCCTCGGAGGGCCACACGGTCACCGGCGACGGCCTCGACTCCGGAATCTTCAAGCAGGGCGAGCGCTACTCGTTCAAGTTCCGCAAATCCGGCACGTTCAAGTACCTCTGCGAGCTCCATCCCTCGATGAAGGGCAAGGTGAACGTCAAGGGATCGGGAGGCGGCGGCGGTGGCTCCAACGGCGGCAATCAAGGGGGCGATAACGGCGGCACGTCGTCCGGAAACGGCGGTACCTCGGCAACCGGGGGCGATCCGGCCGGCACCGGGTCCGAGTCGGCGGCGGGAAGCTCCGCGACCGCCGGTGGGTCGTCTTCGGAGCTCCCGCTAACGGGGTTCGGGGCTCCGCCCCTCGCCGCGGTCGGCGGGATCCTGCTGCTGTTGGGCCTGCTCCTGCGGGTCCGGGCGGTCCGGGACCGCCTCAGCCTGCTGTAACCGGCTCGGCCTCCCCGACCGCCACGCCGATTAGCGCGCGCATGAACGCCGGAAGGTCGGGCGGTCGCCGCGACGAGACCAGGTTTTCGTCCACGACGACCTCGGAGTCCTCCCATTGTGCCCCAGCGTTTCGCAGGTCGTCGGCGATCGCCGGGACCGACGTGACGCGCCGCCCCTCGACGATTCCAGCCGATATGGGCACCCAGCCCGCGTGGCAGATGAACGCGATGGGCTTGCCGGCGGCGTGCATTCCCCGCACCAGGCTCTTGACGCCGTCGTCGGTCCGCAGCTTGTCCGGGCCGAAGCCCCCAGCGATGACGAGGATGTCCAGATCGTCGGCGATCAGGTCGGCGGCCGCCTGGTCGGTGGTCAGCTCGACGCCCTGCTTTCCCTTCAGGCTCGTGTCGCCCTCGATCCCGATCAGCTCGACGGTCGCGCCGGCCTCCTGCAACCGGTAATACGGATAGGCCGCCTCGAGATCCTCGAACAGGGGACCGATCATCACCGCCGCGTGCTTGCCGGCCAGCGGCTCGTGTTCGTGGTGCGTCATCTCCACCTCCGTGCTGGGCTCGCCTTGCTCGTCAATCGAGAGTAGAGGAGAAGCCCGCCCGCCGGTCAGCTTCGGCGCTTTCGCTTTCGCTTCTGGGGTGCCTCCCTCTCGGACTCGGAAGGCGCGACCTGCTCGCCGTCACGGTCGACCTCGGTGGCGTCGCCCTCGATCGCATCACCGCCCCGTGCGGGCGGCTCCTCTCCAGGGCGCTGCCACGGGATCGCTTCCCCCGTCTCCCATGCCGGCGGGCGTCCGCCTGGGGTCCTTCCGACGAACATGAGCCCGAGGAATCCCGTCCAGGCGAGCATCGCCAGCACCGCGATCGGGAGGATCAGGATCATCGAGGCCCCCAGCGCCATCCCCAGGCTGCCCAGGAACCTCGTGACCAGGCCGGCTCGCAATGCCTGAAGCGACACATAGACCATCATCACGACGAGCCCGAGGACTGCCGGAAACAACAGGCCCTGCGACACCTGCAGGGTGCTGTTGTTGTCGGTTGTGTTGGTGGCCAGCGCGTCCGGCGGCCCGGTCCCCGTATCGGAGTCGGTATCGCTCTCGACATCAGCCCCGTTGAGGTCGCCGACGAAGTTGGTCTCCTGGTCGCTCGGGTAGCTCGGGACCGCATAGAACTCGCCGTCGGTCTGCTCGACCTCCAGCGAGTTGTCCGCCGTGTAGATCGTGACCTTCTCGATCTGGGTCGGGTCATTGGCCAACTGATCCTGGAAGTAGCTGTACTTGTGGGTCGGCTCCGGCGGCAGGTTCACGAAGTCCTCGGCGGCCTGGCGGGCGCCGATCGCCTGGACGATTCCCTGGGCGCCGAACAGGATCGGCCCGATGAACACGAACCCGACCATCGCGGCCTGAACGCGCGGATTGCGGGCCTTCGTCGCGAGAAACAGGTACAGCAGCGGAATCGGCAGGAGGAAGAATCCGATTCCCCGGACGACCGACGAGAAGAGCACGGCACCCGCGTGGTCGTGTAGCGAGGCGATCTGCTCTGCCTCGCTGGACCCTCCCGCGAGGCCGGCGCCCTGCACGATGACGATCGACGCGACGTACAGGACGAATGGCACCAACGAGACGACCGCCGCCGGAACCGCCCAGCGTCGCTCGCGCTCGATGATCCGCTCGCGGTTCACGAAGCGGCGTATGTTGTCAGGAGGCGGGCATCAGGGCCGGGTTGGCCCTCAATCGATCGGTGCCGGGCGCTTGCTGCGGGCCTGCTCGCGGGCCGAGTCCAGCTCGAAGGCCTCCGCCGCGGGCCGGATGGGGTAATAGTCCGCGTCGTCCGAAAGCAGCAGCCGCGAGGCGCGATCGCCGGCGCTCAGCACCAGGTCGAAGGCGGGCGCCGCGAGCCCGATCAGGCTCTCGAACCGTCCCTGCCAGATTCGCTGCTGAGGGGTTACGGGCACGATCGACCCACTACCCGCGCTCGTGAAAGAAGAACTCTGGGAGAGCACCCTCGATCACATCGTGGGTCATCCGCTGGGCCACCTCGAGATTTCCCGTTCTGACCGCGATGTCGTCGAGCGTGACGATGCCGGAGAGCCCGCGGGGGCCGAGGACCGGGAGCCGCCGGATCCGGTGCTGCACCATGCGCGCGGCGGCCTCCTCGAGGTCCATGTCGGGCTCGCCCGTGACCAGGGGCCTGGACGCGTGAGTCCGCACCGGCTCCGAGACCGGCCGGCTTTCGGCCATGACCCGCACCGCGAGATCGCGGTCGGTCACCATCGCGACTGGGTCGCCCTGCGGGTCGCAGAGAATCACTGAGCCAACCCCGTGATCGCGCATCAGCTGGGCCACATGGAGGACGTCGTCCTCGAGGCCCGCGGTCACGACGCCGCTCGTCATGATGTCGCGAAGCTGCATCGCCTCGTACCGTAACGGGCGCTGGGGGCGCCCGCCCGGTCGCATCCGCCCGAATAGCATCCGCGCCACATGACAGCGGAAGCAACGCAGGCCGGGCCGATCGCCGTCTACGGCGCCACGGGGTTCACTGGGCGGCTGGTGGCCGCCGAGCTTCGGCGCCGCGGCGCGCAGATGGTTCTCTCCGGTCGCAATCCCGCGAAGCTCGAGATCCTGGCCGAGGAGATCGGGGGTGACGTGGACACGAGGCCGGCGAGGCTGGACGATCCGGCGACGTTGCGCGACCTCCTCGAGCCATGCGCGGCGGTGATCTCCTGCGCCGGCCCGTTCCGCCTGCACGGCGAGCCGGTGCTGGCGGCCGCGATCGAGGCGGGGACGCACTACCTCGACACCACCGGCGAGCAGCCGTTCATGCGCACCGTCTTCGAGCGGTACGGCGAAGATGCCGAGCGGGCCGGCGTCGCCCTGGTCACTGCGATGGGCTTCGACTACGTGCCGGGCGACATGATCGCCTCGCTGACCGCCGGGCCGGGGCCCGTCGAGGAGGTCGTGCTGGCCTACTGGGTGAAGGGCTTCGGCCCCACGCGGGGAACCGCGCTATCGGCCCTTGGGATGCTGGCCGGAGGCGACGTCGAGTGGCGGGACGGGGAACTGGTCGCAGCGTCGCAGCGGGTGGGCCGGGGGACCTGGGACTTCGGGGAGCCGATCGGCAGCCAGCGGATGGTCCGCTATCCGGCCGGCGAGCACATCACGGTGCCCAGGCACGTGCGCACGACACGCGTTACGACGGTCCTGAGCGCGTCGACGGCGGTGCCGGTGCCCGGTGCCGCCGCCTCGCTCGTCATGGCGCCGTTTCAACTCGCGCTGCGAACCCCCGTGCGGCGGGCCCTGGAAGCCCTGGTCCCGCGGCTGCCCGAGGGACCCAGCGAGGAGAGCCGTCGCAAGAGTCGCTTCGTCATCGAATGCGAGGTCCACGGCGCGGGCGGGAGGACACGTGGCACCGTGACCGGTTCCGATCCATACGGACTCACGGCGCGGACGACGGTCGAGGGGGCGCTCCGGTGTGCGGCCACCGGGTACAAGCGCCGCGGAGCCCTCGCGCCGTCGCAGGCATTCAACCCGGCGGACTTCCTCGACTCGCTGGGGTCGGCGGGCGTCGAGTACGAGACCCCTCGCGGGCAGCGATAGTGGGGCTGCCCGAGGGCAACAGAGAGTGCCCGGCCTGCGGGCAACCGCTGTACGGCTGGCTGGAGCTCGAGACGCCCGCCGGCCCGGCACTGCTCGAGCGCTGCGAGAACTGCCGCCTGGGCCTCGCCGCCGGACTCGGGCCGGCCGACGTCTCGAACGAGCTCCTCGCAAACGCCCGAAACCTCCCCGATGGCCGGCTCGAGGTTCGGGTCGCGAACCG
>Ga0126305_10001314_pt1 | contig 10988 bp, 9 predicted proteins | sample Plot26_FD_92536 | JGI IMG/M metagenome (GOLD analysis project Ga0126305, IMG submission 92536) | Serpentine soil microbial communities from UC McLaughlin Reserve, CA, USA - Plot26 | ecosystem: Environmental > Terrestrial > Soil > Grasslands | place: USA: UC McLaughlin Reserve, Lake County...
CCGTGCTGCACCGCTCCGCCCATGCCGTACTCTTCGCGGCAAATCGTCGAAATGGATTCGAGGAGAGCGTAATCCACATTCACCGCCGCCAGCTTGCCGTCCGGCAGCACCTTGCCGCCGTGATAAGTCCCTGAATTGATGCTAATCTTGCTAACACCGGTGAGGTGCCGGCCCTTGGCCCGCAGTAGTTCCGAATACACGGCCATAAAGGCGTGCAGCTCCGCGGGCGTCGTGTTCTCGTGGCCGACCTCGCCGATCTTGGCGCCTAGCGAGACCTTGATGCCTTTCGGCTCGATGCTGCGCACGTAATCGGTGAAGTGCGCGGTCAGTTCAGCGTTGAGACGCTGCTGGTCCTCGACAGTCGGAAGCGAGAGATCGACCACCGTCGACGCGTCGATGTCGATGTTGTAGAATCCCGCCTCGATCTCTTTACGAATGATGTTTTGGAGCCGCCGGATCTCGGCGCCGCTATCGCGGCGATAGGCGTCGGCGTCGATCTGGACATGGTCGCCCTGAAGGAACACGGGCCCTGTGTACCCCTCGCGGAGCGCCGCCGCGAGCACGCCCGCGGTGTATTCGACCGGACTCTGCTCTGCGAAGACGGACTCGCTCACGGCCTGCTCGAAGACGAAGAGCGCCGCGTCCATTTCGTTGGCACCGCGGAAGGCGGCGCGGCAGGTGTGATAGGTCCAGCCGCGCAGGTTCATTGCGGGGACCGTCCTGCCGGACCACTTGCCGGCGGCACGCGCGAGATAAACCTCCTGTATGGACGAAGGGATGAGGCCGGCGGCGATCGCTGCTTGCCTGATTGCCCAGATCGCGACCGAACGCGCTTCCGGCTCTGCTAAGGCGGCCGTCTCCGCCCAGCGGTCTATGACCTCGTCGGAAGGCCGTTTGCTGTTTGCGAAATCGGGTGCTGATCTTGAGGGGTCGACTCCAATCGCCTCCAAGTCATTCATAAGCTCAGGAATTGAGGAGCAAGCCATCATGACACCTTGTTCGGCCCGGCAGGTTCTCGCGACAAGCACGTTCGCGTAGCTGCCGCAAGCTGCATCGCCGCCCTAATCATTGCGTCAATCCAGCGGTTAAGGGTAGTGCATCACCGAACTCGGCGCTATCGGGTCTGTCCGCTCGCCAGCAGGGCCTCAACAGCAGGCCGGTCGGCCATCCCGTCCCAGCCGCGCCCGCGTTCAGCTTTCAGGGCGGCAGCAGCGGCGGCGAAGCGGGCGGCCTCAAGCGGTCTTTGCCCCTCGCACAGGGCCAAAGCATAAGCACCGTGAAAAACGTCGCCGCAGCCCGTTGTATCGGCGACCGGCACTCGGAAGGCCGGCACAGACATGACCTCGCCATTGATGAGCCACAGGCTTCCCGCAACCCCGCGAGTGACAGCGACCACCTTAGAAGTCTTCATTTGGCAGCGCCGGAGGAGAGCAGCCTCGGAGCCTTCGCCCGCGAAATCCCGCAGACCTTCTCTCGAGAAGACCAAGTGGTCAGCCTTGAGGATCAGGCCTTCGTTGTCCGCCCGAGACCCCCCATCAGCGTCGAGCACTGTGGGAATGCCAGCGTGGCGTGCACGGTCGAGCGCCGCCTCCGCTCCCGCAGGCCAACGGCTGTCGACGAGAACCACTCCAGCGCCATGCAGGCCGTTGGTCGGCAACACGTTCGGATCAGCTGGCAGGCTGCGCCGATCGGACACGATGCTGCGCTCTCCGGCCCGGTCGACGAGCACGATTGCCCGCAACGTCCGCCCCTCGGGGAGGACGGCGACGCCGCTGCAATCCACTCCGTGCTTCCGAAGCGCTTGGATGGCTGTTTCACCCGCGGGATCGGCGCCGACGCGGCCCCAATAAGAGGCGGAGCCGCCCAAATGGCAGATCGCGACAGCCGCAGTGGCAGCAGGCCCGCCGTAGCGGTCCGTATAGTCGAGCACGCCAGCCTTGATGCCAGAGGCGGGAAGCGATTCGACGCGCAAGACCTCATCGTGGACGAGGTTGCCGACACAGACAATCCGGCTGTTCATCAAAGGATCTACGGCATGCGTTTCCTGGGCTCCGCCCGAATAAGGCCAACCCTCGGGTTACCTTGTGCGAGCGGCCGCCGTTCCCCTCTAAGCCGTGGTGGTCCGGCATGAAAGGGAGCCAGAGCAGTACAGGAGCTTCACAGATTCGCCGCACGGCTAGGCAATTCCCAGCCTGGCGCTCTGCGAGTGCACGATAACTTGCACCTCAGAAGGCAGGAGTAGGTCCGCTTTCTGCTCCCTAAGCGGACTCAAGCTTCGGTCGCCGCGATCGACCGCCGCTGGCGCCGACTGTCGCGCGTGTAGGCGGCCCGCTTCCATTGTGGCCGCACCGGTCGCCGGTCAGCGTGTCGTTGCCGTCGCCACTCGGCGGCGGCAGCGGAGAGGACTTGACATTTGTGAACGTGCCCTTTGGCGTCGGCGTATTTCCTGCGTAAATAAGACAGGAACGACAGGAGGGCTTCATGCAGTTCAAGGATATCACCCGCCGCGGCTTGTTCGGCATCGGCGCCGGCGCCCTCGCGACGGCGACGAGCGGCAGCGCGCTTGCGCAGGCGAAATCGAAGCCGATCAAGGTGGCATCTATCTACACCGTCCCTGTGGAGCAGCAGTGGGTGTCACGCATCCACAAGGCGCTCAACGTCGCAAAGGACCGAGGTGACGTGACCTACAAGTGGTCCGAGAACGTGGCGAATAACGACTACGAGCGCATCATGCGCCAGTACGCTGAGGAGGGGAACGATCTCGTTATCGGTGAGATCTTCGGGGTGGAACGCGCCGCGCGCCGGGTGGCAGCGAGCTACCCGAAGGTGGCGTTCCTGATGGGCTCCTCCTTCGGCCCGACGAAGCCGAACCTTTCCGTGTTCGACAATTTCATCCACGAGCCCTCCTACCTCACGGGCATGGTGGCCGGAAAGGCGACGAAGTCGAACCTCGTCGGGATGGTCGGTGGCTATGCGATCCCCGAGGTGAACCGGCTCATGAACGCCTTCATGGACGGCGCGCGCTCGGTCAACCCCCAGGTCAAGTTCCTGGTGACGTTCATCAACTCCTGGTACGACCCGCCGAAGGCCAAGGAGGCCGCCTTCGCCATGATCGACCGCGGCGCCGACGTCATGTACGCCGAGCGCTTCGGCGTCTCGGATGCTGCGAAGGAGCGCAAGGTCAAAGTCATCGGCAACGTCATCGACACCGCCTCGCAATACCCCGAAACGGTGCTGGCGAGCGCGCTCTGGCACATGGAGCCGACAATCGAGCGCGCCCTCAAGGCCGTTTCGGAAGGCCGTTTCGAGGCCGCCGACTACGGCCAGTACAGCTACATGCAGTACGGCGGCGCGAGCCTCGCCGTTGATGACAAACTCGTGCCCGCCGACGTGGTCGCGGCCGTCAAGGAGAAGGAGAAGGAGATCACGGACGGGCTCTTCCGGGTCAACGTCAATGACGCGGAGCCGAAGTCGACCGTGTGACGCGCCTCCTCTCGCTCCAGGGCGTCACCAAGCGCTTCGGGAACCTCGTCGCGAACGACGGCATCGATCTCGGCCTCAAGCGGGGCGAGATCCTAGCGCTCCTCGGCGAGAACGGCGCCGGAAAGACGACGCTGATGAACATCCTCTTCGGCCATTACGTCGCCGAGGAGGGGACAATCGCGGTTGCCGGCCCCAGCGGGAGCCTTGATCCCCTGCCGCCGGGCTCGCCCCGCGCGGCGCTCACGGCCGGCATCGGCATGGTGCACCAGCACTTTGCGTTGGCCGAGAGCCTGACGGTCATCGAGAACGTCGTGCTCGGGACCGAGCGGCTGCTCGCCCCGTGGCTGAAGCTGCGGGCTGCGCGCCGGAAACTCGAACGGCTCATGGCCGAGAGCGGCCTTGCCATAGCGCCAGACGCCCGCGTCTCGACGCTTTCCGTCGGCGAGAAGCAGCGGGTCGAGATCCTGAAGGTACTCTACCGCGACGCCCGCATCCTCGTCCTCGACGAGCCAACCGCCGTGTTGACGCCGCAGGAGGTCGTCGGGCTCTTCGCGGTGCTGCGCCGACTAGCGGGAGCCGGTCTCGGAATCGTCTTCATATCGCACAAGCTCGGCGAGGTGCTGGCGATTGCTGATCGGGTGGCGGTGCTGCGGCACGGGCGCAAGGTCGCAGACCAGCCGATCGGGGAAGCCGACCGGCGCTCCCTGGCAGCCCTGATGGTCGGGCACGAGGTCGCGCACAGTCGCCGCGAGCAGCGCGAGCCCGGCGACGTGCTGCTGGCGCTCGATCGCGTGACCGTTCGGCCCGAGAAGGGCCGAGTCGGGCTGCAGGAGGCGTCGCTGGAAGTGCGCGCCGGCGAGATCTTCGGCATCGCCGGCGTTTCGGGTAATGGGCAAGCGGCGCTCGCCGGCATCGTCGCCGGAACCGCGGCCGCCGGCGCCGGCACCCTTACGCTTGCCGGCGAACGAGTCACGAGGCCGTCGCCACGGGCCATGAACGACGCCGGCGTCGCCCGCATTCCGGAGGACCGGCACCGGGATGGCATCGTCGGCTCGCTGTCGGTTGCCGAGAACATGGCGTTGGAGACCCTCGGCTCGCCCGAGGTCCGGCGCACCGGTTTCCTGCGCTTCGAACGGATGCGGGAGCAGGCCAGGGAGGCCATCGCGGCCTATGACATCCGCTGCTCCGGCCCGGGGGCGCCGATCCGCCTCCTTTCCGGCGGCAACATCCAGAAGGTGATCCTGGCGCGGGTGCTCGATCGCAACCCGCGCGTGATCCTGGCGAACCAGCCGACCCGGGGGCTCGACGTCGGCGCTGCCGCTGAGGTGCACCGGCGCCTTCTCGAGGCGCGCTCGCGCGGCGCCGGGGTAATCCTGATCTCGGAGGACCTCGACGAGCTCCTTGCGCTTTGCGACCGCATCGCGGTGATCGCCCGTGGCCGGCTCACCCGGGCCGAGCCCGTCGAGACGCTCACGCGTGAGCGCATCGGCCTGCTGATGGCCGGGCACGCCGAGGACGAGGTCGCGTGATCCGCTTCGAGCCACGGACGGAAGCGGCGCCGGCCTTGCGGGTCGCGGCACCGGTCGCCTCCATTTCAGCGGCCCTCGCGCTCGCGGCCGTGCCGCTTGCCGCCGCCGGCGCGCCCATCCTGACGGCGTTCCGCCTGATGGGGGAGGGCGCTGCCGGCTCGATCTTCGCCTTGACCGAGACCCTTACCCGGGCGACGCCTCTGATCCTGACCGGGCTCGCCGCCGCGGTCGCGTTCCGGGCGCGGCTCTACAACATCGGCGCCGAGGGACAGCTCTACGCAGGCGCGCTTGCCGCCGTCGCGGTCGGCTCGGGGGCGGTCGAGGCACCGCCGGCGGTGCTCGTCCCGCTGATCCTCGCGGCGGCGGCGCTCGCCGGTGCGCTCCTTATGCTAGGTCCGGCGCTCCTGAAGGTGAGGCTCGGCATCGACGAGGTGGTTACGACGCTGCTCCTGAACTTTGTTGTGCTGCTCTTCGTCCAGATGATGCTGGAAGGCCCGCTAAAGGACCCCATGGGCGGAGGCTGGCCGCAGTCGGAGCCAGTCACGGAGGCCGGGATGCTGCCGCCGCTCGTCGAACGGATGCGGCTGCACGCCGGGTTACTCGTCGCACTCTCCGCGAGTTTATTGGCGCAGGTCGTCCTGTCCCGCACAGTGCTTGGCCTGAAGATCAAAGCGGTCGGCGAGAACCCGGACGCGGCGCGCTTTGTCGGGATCGGTGTCGCGGGCGTCACGGCGGCGGTTGCTGTAATCTCCGGCGGGCTGGCCGGGATCGCCGGAGCCTCGGAGGTCGCGGGGCTGAAAGGGTATCTCACTTCGGACCTCTCCCGCGGCTTCGGCTACGCCGGCATCGTGGTAGCGATGCTTGCCGGCCTGCAGCCCCTCGCCTGCGTCCCGACTGCGGTCTTCATCGCGGCCGTGTTCGTCGGCGCCGACACCATGAGCCGGACGCTCGGCGTGTCGAGCTACATCGCCGACCTGATCGTCGCGCTCTCGCTCCTCTGCGCGCTCGTGAGCGGGCTGTTCGCGCGGTTCCGGGTGCGTTGGTCTTAGAGCGCCATGCTGGAAGGCCTTCTCGACATCCTCGCCTCAGCGAGCTTTTGGGCGGCGGCGGTCCGCATCGCGACTCCGCTCATGTTCGGCGTGCTCGGCGCCCTGATCTGCGAGCGCGCGGGAGTGCTCAACCTTGGCATCGAGGGCATTTTCACGGCAGGCGCCATGGCGGGCTGGCTCACCGTCTATCTCGGCGGCTCCTTGTGGGCCGGCGTCGCTGTCGCAGCACTTACCGGAGCGGCCTTCGGCTTTGTGCATGCGTTGCTGACGGTGCCCCTCGGACTATCCCAGCACGTCACCGGCATCGGCGTGACGCTATTGGCCACAAGCCTGTCCTACTTCACCTACCGCATCTACCTGCCGAACGTGGCAACGCCGCCGCGGATCGCACCATTCCAGCCCATCGCCGTCCCGGGCCTGTCCGATCTCCCGTTCGTCGGGCCGGCCCTGTTCCAGCAGACGCCGCTGACCTATTTCGCTGTGGCGCTCTTCGGGCTCGCAGGCTTCGTGCTCACCCGGACGCCCGTCGGCCTCGCGGTGCGGGCGGTCGGCGAAAATCCCGCGGCCGTGGAGGCGCAGGGGCTTAGCGTTCATGCGATCCGGATCGGCGCGGTCGTCGCTGGCTCTGCCGTGATGGCGCTTGGCGGCGCGTTCCTGACCATGGCGGCCTTCAACGCCTTCTTCTTCGAGATGACCAATGGGCGCGGCTGGATCTGCATAGCCCTCACCGTCTTCGCCTCATGGCGCCCCGGCAAGGCGCTCCTCGGCGCGCTCCTCTTTGGGGCCTTCGACGCCTTCCAGCTCAGGCTCCAGCACCACCTCGGCGCCGTCGTGCCGGGCCAAGTTTTTCTCATGCTGCCCTATCTTCTCTCCATCGCCGCCTTAATCGCCATCGCGCGCCGTGCCGACTACCCCAAGGCCCTGATGATCCCGTATTTCAAGGGTCAGCGATAAGCGGGGACCATCCATGAGCTTCGACCTAATCGTCCGCAACGCGACCCTTCCCGACGGGCGCGCCGGCCTAGACATCGCGGTGCGGGGAGGGCGGATTGTGGCGGTGGAGCCAGAGATCGCGGGGGAGGCCGGCCACACCGTCGACGCCGGCGGCTACCTGGTCTCGCCGCCCTTCGTCGACGTGCACTTCCACATGGACGCGACGCTGTCGCTCGGTCTCCCGCGTCTCAACGAGTCCGGCACGCTCCTCGAAGGCATCGCGCTCTGGGGCGAGCTGAAGCCACTCCTCACCCACGAGGCGGTGGTCGAGCGGGCTCTACGCTATTGCGACCTTGCGATAGCGCAGGGGCTGCTTGCGATCCGCAGCCACGTCGACGTCTGTGACGACCGGCTTCTCGCCGTCGACGCGCTCCTCGAAGTCAGGGGCAAGGTCGCGCCCTACCTCGATCTTCAGCTCGTAGCCTTCCCCCAGGACGGCTACTACCGCTCGCCCGGCGCGGCCGCGAACCTGAAGCGCGCGCTGGACCGAGGCGTTGAGGTCGTCGGCGGCATCCCGCATTTCGAGCGCACGATGGAGGATGGTGCCACCTCAGTGCGGGCCCTGTGCGAGATTGCGGCTGAGGGCGGCTTGCGCGTGGACATGCACTGCGACGAGACCGACGACCCGCTGTCGCGCCATATCGAGACCCTCGCTTTCGAGACGCAGCGCCTTGGGTTGCATGGCCGAGTCGCGGGCTCGCACCTCACCTCCATGCACTCCATGGACAACTACTACGTCTCGAAGCTCCTGCCGCTGATGGCGGAAGCCGGGGTGGCGGCGATCGCGAACCCGCTCATTAATATTGTGATCCAGGGCCGACACGACACCTACCCAAAGCGGCGCGGCATGACCCGCGTCCCGGAGATGCGCCAACACGGCATCTTGTGTGCTTTCGGGCACGATTGCGTGTTGGATCCCTGGTACTCGCTCGGTCAAGCCGACATGCTGGAGGTCGCCCACATGGCGGTCCACGTCGCCCACATGACCGGCCGCGAGGCGATGCGTTTCGCTTATGACGCGGTGACGGTCAACGCAGCCAAGATCGTTGGCCTCGAAGGCTACGGGTTGGGAGTCGGCTGCAACGCAGATATGGTCGTCCTTCAAGCCCGCGATCCGATTGAAGCAATTCGTCTCAGGGCAACCCGGCTCGCGGTGATCCGTCGCGGCACGCTTCTGGCTGAGTCGGAGCCTCGGCTTACAAGGCTGTCGCTATCCGGCCGGCCCGGCACCCTCGACCCCTCGACGTACGCGCCGTGACGCAAGGGCCGGCCGGCCTCGGAGAGACCGGTTCTTCTTCACGAGTCGCCCTGAAGCTCAAAAGGCATCCTCGACCGTCTGAGAAGGGATCAGAGGCGCTAAAGCGAAATGCACTATTGTTGCGAGGCGCCTAGGGGAGGGCAAGCACATCCGAATTTCGCTCCGGAAGCGGCAACGAGCACAACTGATCGTTAAAGGTGGAGGCCGCCAACAGCGAAGATGGCCGGGCCGACTGGCCTTGAAAGGCGGCAGACCGCTAGTTTCGCGTCTATTTATCAACTTTCGGAAAAGTAGGGCGCGAATGGACCTAGGAAGCTCGGCACTGGGAGCGCTTGCGGGCTGGGCGAATCCAAACAGCGACCCGACCGGCGCCTCGCGACATCAGCACCCGACCTACAGCGCGGCCAACCCGGAGGTCAGGCCCCGGCACACCGCGGCCAGGAAATCCAGATCCAACGTTTCGATCCTGTCGCTCGGGCTATGGTAGTGCGGGTTTCGCATGTTGGTCGTGTCCGTGACCATGATGGCAGGATAGCTGAGATCCCAGAACGAGGCATGATCGCTGCGGCGCGTGTCGGGAACGATACGCCCTTTAAAGGGAACAGGGAGAAACTCGCAGGGCACGGCTTTACGAACCTCGCCCGCAAGGCGCCACAAGTGCGGCAAGGCTCGCACGTTTCCAATTAGACCGATGAAGTCGCCCGTACCCGGATAGAAATACCGTAACCCGGTAGGGTAGCGCTGCGATCCTGGTCGGGGATCCCGATACCCTAGCATCTCCAACGAGATCATGAGTGTCAGGGATTCACCGCGTCGCCGGAGGTCCTCCGCGTAAGCGCGACTTCCAGCTCTGTCGCTCTCCTCAAGATCGAACGCGATCAGACGGATCGGCCTACGGGCCGGAGTCGTCGAGAACGCCCGCGCAAGCTCCAGCAAGACGGCTAGGGCGCTGCCGTTGTCATCCGCTCCCGGCGAGCCCGGCACCGCATCGTAATGCGCCCCCACGAGCACCAGTCCTCGATCTGTTCGCCCTGGGAGATCTAAGACTAGGTTCTGATGCGTTCGCCCAAGATGACCGAACTCATGAGCGGTGACTACGCCGTAACCGGTAAGCTGCTGAGTGACGTAGGCTTGGACGTAGGCATGGCCTACGGGCGCGCCGTACGGATCTCGCTCACGGACGACCTCATGCAAGTGCGCCGCCAAGCGATCCGAGGCGTCGGACGCTTGATCCTCAGTCCGTCCGTGGCAACCAAGGCTCATGTTCCCACTCGGCGGCCCTCTTCCATGCTTGCTGACTGCACGCAATCCTTTGGTACCACGTTGGTCTCGGTTATCATTGGCGGTCCCAGACGACCGCGCCCTTCCTCCGGGAACAGCCCCGCACGCCGCGAAATCAGCTCGCAATACCCTCTCGCCGTGCTGGACAGGCCAAAGTATCAACCTGCTTCGCGAGCCGATGAGTAACCGCAATGGCCGGGCCGCGCGTCGAAGTAGCCGAGCAAGCTCTGATCTGGGTAGCGAAGAGAGCGATAGCGCCGACCAGCTCCGTTTGCAGCTTCACGGATCAGCTCGGACAGTCTCCAAGAGGGTAGAATTGGCATAGCCATCAGGCGCAAGGCCAACGGACCGCTGGTACGCACGAATGGCAGCCCGCGTTCGCGGCCCCACCTTTCCGTCAACTGGACCTACTTCAAGGCCACGCTTTGCAAGCAGACTCTGGAGCTCCCTGCGCTCGGAGCTGCTCAACATCCGTTCCTGTCGCGGCCAATCATGGGCGAAGGGGGGTGCCTCCCGGAGCCGATCCGACAGGTGCGCGACGGACAGGGCGTACGACATGGCTGTGTTGTACCCGAGGATAGTCCGGAAATTCGGCAAGAGAAGAAACGCAGGGCCGTGTGCCCCGGCCGGCAGTACGAGCACTGCTGCTTGTTCCATAGCCGCGGCATGATCACCGATGACACGAAGGCCGAGCTCAACCCACATGGAAAGCGGACGCTCCGTGGTCTCGTCGGCGAGCGAATAATCAAAGCCGGGTAGGAGCTCGGCCTCAAAGCCCCAGCGTTGGCCCTTCCGCCACCCAAGCGAGCTTGCGGTTTCGCTCGGCACTGGCGTCGTCAAGCTTCTTTTGAGAACCACTGCTCTGAACATGGCCATGTCGCATTCTGCGAGAGCGCTGTGAGTGGTTGATAGTATCCCTAGCGCCGAATCGCCGCTTCAAAGAGGTTCCTCATCGCTAGTCTCGCCTGTCGTTCGGCCTGCTACGTTATTCCAGCGGGGTCATGCGTGGAAGTACCGTTTTGACTTCAAACCAGATGGCGCGCCGCAGTTGGAACGGCGAACGGCGCTCTTTGGCGGAGGGTGCGATGACGGTCGGAGACTATCCGGTATCTGGCAAACCTTATTGGCTTACGATGACGGGAGTGGCGGCTCTCGAAATAGTTAGGGTCGTGCTGATGCTCGCAGTCCAGTGACGCGCGCCCGCGCCTCACCTATCACCGCGTTCCGTACTCCGTGAAGACGTAGTCTCTTCCCTCCACGATCGTGTGGCACGCGAAGCCGCACTTGGCGTCGTTTCCCTGCGGCGGCTGGTTCGCCAGGGTGCCGGGCGCGAACGTGCCGGCGGCGGCGTCGTAGTTGAACACGGCCCACCCCCATCCGCCGCTATCGGCGAAC
>Ga0126305_10001315_pt1 | contig 10986 bp, 5 predicted proteins | sample Plot26_FD_92536 | JGI IMG/M metagenome (GOLD analysis project Ga0126305, IMG submission 92536) | Serpentine soil microbial communities from UC McLaughlin Reserve, CA, USA - Plot26 | ecosystem: Environmental > Terrestrial > Soil > Grasslands | place: USA: UC McLaughlin Reserve, Lake County...
TAAAGGAACGATATCTACATTCAGTTCTTCCTTATTCCAGCCGTTCAGCAAAAACAAGCCATAAACTTCCATCACATTCAATGCACTTGTACATTGACTGATAATGTATCGAAAACATCCCTGGGGCCCGTTAAAGCTTTGAATTGTTTTTATGGCAGCAAACGACTCAAGCGTATCCTTCACTAAACCTTCATATAACTCACGATTGCTCTGCCGCGCTGTGTTAGATAATACCTCAATTTTTTCGTTGTCGCTTAATCCGGAATAATTTTCAGCCATTAATTTCTCTTTCTCATTAATGGCTTCTAAAACTGTGTTATGAACCGTGCTTTCCTGTCGAATATCCAATGAAGCAAAGTGCAAACCAAACACCTGTACTTTAGTAATTAAATTATCCAGCATATGAAGAAACAAGCCATTGTGTTCATGCACGATAATGTTACGTATCTGGGATAAATACTGAAGCACCTCTTCTTTTTTTAGATCGGTTCGATTACCCGGAATGAAAATATTATCGTACAACTTTAGTTCCAGCTCAGTTAAAATGGTATCAATGCCTTTGAACGTTAGTCTGCGTTTTAGCCTTCTAACATCGAGGTAGTAACATTTTATAATGCTTGAACGAAGGGCGTCGGCAACTTTTAAAGTAGTATCAACAGTAACATTTGGATTGCCGTCCCTGTCACCGCCGGGCCAAAAACCCATTTTAATAATTGGATTACTGGACAGGTCCAATTCGGGAAACTGATTTTTCAGCTGTGTGATAATCCTGCCCGTGGCATTATAAAAAACATTTTCGAGATACCATATCAAACTCACTGCTTCGTCATATGGAGTAGGTTTCTGCTTTTTCAACAAAGGCGTTTTGCCAAGCTGCTGCAAATAGGTATTTATAAGACTTACATTATTTTCCTTTAAAGCCCTGGACAGATCATTAATAATTCCTAATACAGAACCAGGGTAAAACTGGGTAGGATGCGCAGTAAGCGTAAGCAAAACGGCGAAATCTTTTAGTTTTTCCATCAATTGTTTACGGGCATGCTCCTGGGTTACCTTTGTTTCCAGTTGCTTGAGCGTCCCAATTCCAAATACGTCATGAATTTCTTTAAAAGCAGCATCTTCCAAAGCATCAAACAATACTACCTGCCGTTCTACATATTGAATAAACCGAAACATCAGATCAAATTGCTCCTGCTTATTTTTAAAAGTGGTTAAATGCTGAAAAAAATCATCTACAATCTGTGTGGGACTAAGTTTCCTTTTATATCCTTCCTCACACCGGTCGAGGAATACAGATAAGAGGATATTTGTTTTTTCAATGCGATGAAATGGCAGGGAAGTGAATAAACTATTATACAGTTGAAACTTGATGCCGATATGGTTTTTGAAATTTTCTAAAGAGCGACCTGCGAGATAGTCCATGATGTCAAATTTAACTCACAACGCTCAATAGACGTTTTTAAAAGGGCCCATTCTGGCAGTTATTTTACAATAAACTTTTTTTATTTAAACCATTTGATTTATTTTGTGCATCCATCAATAATAGTGAGACAATTAGCACTCCATATTAGTTACTCTTCGGCAGCAACCACCGGTAGTTCCACTATTATTACAACAACGATCCCGTTAAACGGGATTAAAACTATTATATTACCTCTGGGCTAACATAGCTACTTCAAACAAAAAGTCGATAATTCTAATTCATTAATGAAATAATTCTTCCATGCAGGTATTAAAATTCGGTGGCACTTCTGTCGCCAATGCAGAAAACATTAAAAAGGTTACAGATATTCTTCAATTAAAAAAAGGAGAAAAAACAGTTGTTGTTATTTCGGCACTTGGAGGGGTAACTGATGAATTGTTGAAATGTGGTTCCCTTGCTGCCGGTGGCGAAAGTTGCTACAAGGAATCCCTGCAAAAACTTACAGAGCGTCACCTGAATGTAGTAAAGCAATTGTTGCCGCTCACAAATCAAAGTAGTGTATTGAGTTTTGTAATGCAACAGTTTAATGAAGTGGAAGACATTTGTAACGGCATTTTTCTATTAAATGATTTTACAGACCGAACAAAGGATAGAATATTGGCTTACGGTGAACTAATCTCATCACAAATCCTTTCTGCATATTTATCTTCAGAAGCCTTACCAAACAGGTGGGTAGATACAAGAAAACTAATCAGGACCGACGCGCAGTTTACAAAAGCAACTGTTGAAGTCGAGATCACCCAACAAAATATCCACTCTTTTTTTGCTGATGCAACTGAAGGCCTTTTTGTTCTGCCAGGTTTTGTTGCATCCGATGCAAATGGAAATACAACGACGTTAGGCCGGGGCGGTTCAGATTATACTGCAGCAATTATCGGCGGCGCATTAAACGCGTCGGTGGTTGAAATATGGACTGATGTTTCCGGGATGATGACAGCAGATCCAAGAATGGTACATAATGCAAAAGCAATTAAACAGATCTCTTACCATGAGGCCATGGAATTATCTCACTTCGGCGCAAAGGTTATTTATCCGCCGACTATACAGCCTTTGATGAGCAAAAATATTCCGGTACGAATAAAGAATACATTTAGTCCATATGATGAAGGCACTCTCCTCCATTCAAATGTCTATCGCAATGGCAACATCATCACGGGCATTTCCAGTATTAATAAAATAGCCTTGTTAAGTTTGGAAGGAAGCGGTATGGTAGGCATTCCCGGATTTTCAAAACGTTTGTTTGAAGCGCTGGCCAATAACGGCATCAACGTTATTTTAATTACCCAGGCCTCTTCCGAACATTCTATCTGTGTTGGCGTAGATGAACATTTTATTGCGAAGGCAAAAGATACCATCGATAAGGCATTTGCCTTCGAAATTGAGAAAGGCGCCGTTAATCCATTGTCAATTGAGACTGATCTTTCCATAATAGCATTGGTTGGTGATAAAATGAAAAGTCACCCGGGCATAAGCGGGAGAATGTTTAGTGCTTTGGGAAGAAACGGGGTGAATGTAAGAGCCATTGCGCAGGGATCTTCTGAAAGAAATATATCAGCAGTTATTGCCACTGCCGACATTAAAAAAGCATTGAACGTATTACATGAAGAGTTTTTTGAAGTAGCCTTTAAGCAGGTAAATGTGTTTATTGCCGGAACCGGGAATGTTGGAGGGAAACTATTGTCTCAATTGGCACAACAACAACAATACCTTCAGGAAAATTTAAGGATTCAGCTAAGGGTTATTGGACTAACAAACAGTAGAAAAATGCATTTCAGTGATGAGGGTATTGATTTGAAAAACTGGAAAGAAACTTTAGCCAACAGTGATGACGCAGATTTTGAAAGTTTTGTTTCAAAAATCCATTCAAAAAATTTACGCAACTCAGTATTTGTTGATGTTACCGCTACCGAAACAGTAGCAACTACGTATGATAAAATATTTTCCAGGAGTATTTCAATCGTTGCCTGCAATAAAATCGCTTGTTCATCGCCTTACAATTACTATAAAAAATTAAAAGACCTGGCAAGAGACCATAATGTTTCATTTTTGTTTGAGACTAATGTCGGTGCAAGTTTGCCGATTATTGGATCAATCAATGATTTATTAAGAAGTGGAGACCAAATAAACAAAATGGAAGCAGTACTTAGCGGTACATTGAACTTTGTTTTTAATAATTACAACGGCGAACGAAGCTTTGCTCAGGTTGTGCGACAAGCACAAAATGAGGGCTATACTGAACCGGATCCAAGATTGGATTTAAGCGGCAAAGATGTTATGCGTAAAATTATGATCCTCGCAAGAGAAGCAGGTGAGCAATTGGAGATGGATGATATCACCAATAATTCTTTTATGCCGGAAGCCTGCATGCAGGGTAGTGTTGAAGATTTTTATTCAGAGATGGAAAGGCAGGAAACCTATTTCAAAGAATTATATGCAAGTGCTGCATCGGACGGCAAAAAACTAAAGTTCGTTGCCGTATTTGAAAATGGAAAAGCTTCTGTCGGGTTAAAACACATTGATCCCGCACACGATTTTTATCATTTGTACGGCAAGGACAATATTGTGCTATTTTACACCAATCGTTATGTAGATCAACCAATGGTGGTGAAAGGGGCCGGCGCAGGCGCAGAGGTAACTGCATCAGGCGTGTTCGCGGATATTATCAGGACGGTGAGGGCATAGCAGTTGAATAAGTTCAAAGGGTTCAAAAGGTTTAAGAGATTCAATAGATGAATTCAATAAAAATAAAATCGCCAGCTACCGTTGCCAATTTGGTGTGTGGTTTTGATGTGCTTGGAATGTGTTTGCATGAGCCATACGATGAAATGGAAGTAAGATTGATCAACGAAAAAAAGATCATCATTCAAAGTGCTGACGGATACGCCCTGCCTACAGACCCGCAACAAAATACAGCTGGCGCACCGTTGATAGAAATACTAAAAACTATTGATGAAGAAATTGGATTTGAAGTGCTCATCAAAAAGAATATTAAACCAGGAAGTGGACTGGGGTCGAGTGCAGCCAGTGCAAGCGGAGTTGTGGTTGCCGCTAACCATTTACTTGGCAACCGGTTCACTAAAAATGAACTGGTTCAGTTTGCCATGTTTGGTGAGAAAGTCGCTTCCGGAGTGAAACATGCCGACAACGTTGCTCCAGGAATCTTTGGCGGTGTGACTTTGATCCGCTGCATTTTCCCCCTGGATATTGTTTCCATTACACCACCTTCCTTATTTGTAACTGTTGTTCATCCGCAGATTGAAGTAAAAACCTCTGATGCACGGCAAATTTTACGCAAAGAAGTTTTACTGAAAGATGCCATTAAGCAATGGGGAAATATTGCAGGTCTGGTTGCAGGCCTAATACAAGGCGATTATGAATTGATTGGCCGTTCGCTTGAAGATGGGATCATTGAACCAGTAAGAAGTATTTTAATTCCAGGCTTCGATACTATTAAAAAGCAATGTAAGGATGCCGGCGTTTTAGGCGGAGGAATTTCAGGTTCGGGACCATCACTGTTCATGCTTAGCAAAGACAAATCAACAGCGCAGGTTGCAGAAGGAATTATGAAAGACGTGTATACGCGTTTGGGATTAGCTCATCATACATACGTTACAACCATTAATACTGAAGGTTGCAACGTTTTATAACCTTAAAATTCGAAGACAGGAATGTATTATTACAGTACAAACAATAAATCAATAAAAGCAAATTTTAAAGAAGCTACAATACATGGACAGGCACCTGACAGAGGTTTATACTTTCCTTCAGAAATTCCCCGGCTTTCTAAAAGCTTTTTTAATGATATTGGAAAGTTATCAAAAGACGAGATTGCATTGCAGGTGATTGAACCTTATATCGCCGGTACCATTCCTTCGGGTGAACTAAAAAAAATTGTAAGCGAAACCATTGCTTTTGACTTTCCATTAGTGCCTATCACGGAGACTATTTCAGCACTTGAATTATTTCATGGCCCTACACTTGCATTCAAAGATGTTGGAGCAAGATTTATGAGTCGCTGCCTTGGCTATTTTGTAAAAGATGAAAAAAAGAAGGTGACGGTGTTGGTAGCTACATCAGGTGATACTGGTGGTGCTGTTGCCAATGGTTTTTACAATGTTGACGGAGTCAATGTCGTAATACTTTATCCTTCAGGCAAGGTAAGCAGCACGCAGGAAGTTCAGCTAACAACGCTTGGCAATAATATTAGTGCGTTGGAAGTTGATGGAAGTTTTGACGACTGCCAGCAAATGGTGAAAACTGCATTTTCCGATTTGGAATTAAGGAAGCAACTATTTCTGACATCAGCTAATTCAATAAACGTAGCCAGGTGGTTACCACAACAGTTCTATTATTTTTTTGCCTGCCAGCAATGGAACAATAAAAATGATGCTCCGGTAGTTTCTGTGCCAAGTGGAAATTTTGGGAACATTTGTGCTGGATTATTAGCCTATCAATCCGGGTTACCTGTTTCTCATTTTGTTGCCGCGTGTAATGCTAACGATACTGTTCCACAATATTTGAACAATGGCGTTTATCAAACTAAAAAATCGGTAGCTACTATTTCCAACGCCATGGATGTGGCCAATCCAAGCAATTTTGTGCGCATCATGGAATTATTTGAACAAAATCTGGGCACACTAAAAAATGTTTTAACCAGTTACAGTATTTCAGATGAAGAAACAAAAAACACTATTGCCAAAATTTTCAATGAAACTAATTATGTTTTGGACCCACATGGTGCAGTTGGTTTTCTTGCTTTACAACATTACTTAAACGAACAGCCCGGTAAAAAAGGGTTTTTTTTAGAGACTGCACATCCTTCAAAATTTTACGATGTTATCGAGAAGGTAACTCATACAGAGGTCGAAATCCCTGCATCCATCAAAATTTTAATGAGCCGGAAAAAGCAAGCCACAAAAATGAATGCAAATGACAATGATGGTCTAAAATCATTATTGTTATCGCTGGCATAGTACCATCAAACCGTATCGCTTATATTAATTAAGCAAGGGGCCATAAAAATTTAAAAAAGTTCTATTTCACATTTCAAGTGACATGCTGAAATATAAAATTAAAAACCGCTCCTGTAAAAGAGCGGTTTATCTCAAAACTTATATCCATTATCAATTAGTCATCATCATGATCTATTCTTGAAATATATCCAAACAGCCCGTCCTCTTCATCGTCAGGACCAGCAGCGAAGTACAATAAATTTTGATTAATTGGAGAGGTAGACGGCGCGAAACTTATTGCCCACAATCCATCAATAGTTATTGGAGTATTATGCCTGCTTAACTGCCCCAGGAATTTTCCATCTCTTGCACGATATGCGTTAATGCGACCATCACCAAAATTGCCTATTAAAATAGCAGGACCTGCATCGCTGTCTTCGTCATCTTTATAAAATGTAACTGGTGCCATGGCAACGCCCCATGGAGCATTTAATGTACCGCCGGTAGCAAAACGTTTTACAAACATGCCACTGGTTGTAAAAACATCAACAATTCCAAGTCCCGGACCGGCTTCTTCTTCGTGCTCCTCAACATCAACTTTTGCATACATTACATATAGGTTAGTTCCAACAACCTGTATGTTGAATGGAGAATAACCAGCCGGAAGATTGGGGTCCATAAAAGCGCCAGCCCAATTTTGTGCTACCCAGCTTTGATTCCAAACATCAATGCGACCCATTGAAAAATTGGCTGCATATAAATAATTGCTTCCCCCTGATGAGGCCAAAGTCAATCCGGTATAAGCTGAGCCAGTATTAACACCAACACGATACGAATTATGTCCCCAGGTTCCATTCCATGCTGAAATAACACCATCAACACCAACAAAAATAAAACGGGCTGCTGCGGCTGCTGTACCATTACCCGCAGGAATTACAAACTGCCCATTATTTGGATTGAACACGATGCCGGTTGGATTGCCTCCGCCAGTAAGGCTACCTGGCGAGGGGATGTTTACCGGATCAATAGCCGGAATGCGGTTACCGATACTGTCAGTAATATCACTAACATGGCCGGCCTGTGCACTAATCCATGGAGTTCCGGTAGTGCTCCACGCAAGTCCCCAGGCATTTTTTAAAGTGGGAATGATGTGCTCAGCACCGTACTCATTATTGTTTGCGGCCAATATCCGCACCTGGAAATCCTTTAACCGCTTAACTTTTTGCTTGTCGTTTTTTGCCGCCGACATTTCATGCGGTGACGATGGCATATCCGCTTTTTTACAGCTGCTTATAAAGATCATAATCAGGCAAATCCACAAAAATGCTACAAGCCGTGGAACGTTAAATGGTTTAAAATACATACAACTTATTTTAGGTTTATGAAAAGAAATCAATAGTTAGAGTAACGGCAAAGGCAAGTTGTTTCCTTAAGTCGGGAAGTACATGAAAAGTTCAGATGAATAATACGGGTGAAAGGCAAGAAGGTTTGCCGGCCTGTAAAGTTTTTTTATTCAAAGAAGTTGTATGGGTTCGCTCCCATAGCTACAAAACAAGTGTGTTCCTGTTGCGTCTATCTGACGAAATGGTTAAATCAGTTTGTCTGGTGTAATAGGGAGGTCACGTATTCTTTTTCCTGTAGCATGATAAACGGCATTGGCAACTGCTGATGGAAAGCCCACCATGGTAACTTCGCCAATTCCTTTTGCCCCTATGGGATTCACTATCGGATCTGGCTTGTTAACAAACAATGCTTCAATGTGTGGCACATCTGCATGAACGGGAACATGGTAATCCGCAAAATTATTATTCACCCATCTGCCATAGCGATGATCTATTACTCCTTCTTCGGTTAGTGCCATACCAATGCCGCCCACCACTCCACCTATCACCTGGCTCCTTGCTGTGTTCTCACTTACAATTTTTCCTCCGTCAACCACCGTAACAATTCTGTCCAACCGTATTACACCTGTTAAAGGATGAACCAGCAATTTTACAAAATGAACAGCATAGGCATAGGTGGTGTATTTACTCTGCGCCACTCTTTGCGAATCTTCAAGTAATTCTATCTGGTCCACATTTGAGTTTTTTAAGACATCTATATAACTCATTTTCCTTGTTGGCTCCTGTCTAAATATTAAATGTCCATTTTCAAAAACAAAATCATTTTCGTCGCATTCTTCAATTTTATCAAAATTAAAAACAGGTGTTTTCTTTGCGAGGCCAACCATCTTTTTCTTCCAGCTCACCGATGCATCGCTTACGGCAGAACCTAATGCGGAAGTGGTTTGAGAACCAAATTGTCCCGGACCAGGTGGAAGATCGGAATCCCCCATTTCAAATTTGATTTTGTTATAGGGAATACCAAATGTTTCAGAAGCTAGCTTAGTCATCGTAGTAGAAGTTCCGGGCCCCATATCTGTAACACCTGATTGCAATATCAAAGTGCCATCAGCCAAAAATTTTACACCCACCTTTGCAGCACCTCTTCCTGAACCAAATACGCCAGATCCCATCCCATAACCAACCTGCCAGTCGCCTTCTTTCATTGAGCCAACCTGTCGATTACGTTTCTTCCAGCCAATTGCTTCTGCACCTATCTGATACGCTTCTCTCAAAAATTTGCTTGAGTGTGGACGGTTACGCTCGGGGTCAGTCTCTGCATAATTTAGTAATCTGAAGTCAAGTGGATCCAAATTCAAAGCATATGCCACTTCATCCATTGCGCACTCGAGTGCGTACATGCCCGTTGTTTCTCCGGGCCCTCGCATAAAAGTGGGCAAGCTGAGATCAAGGGGATAAACTTTGTAACGCGTGGTTACATTCGGACAAGCATATAAGGACCGTGTAGTATTGGTGATGCCTTCTCTAAATTCACTATAGGATGCAGTATTTGCAAATGCTTCATGCGTAATGCCCAAAAGTTTTCCATCTTTTGTTGCCCCCATTGCTATCTTTTGTACCGCTTTAGGCCGATAGCCAACCATTGTAAACATCTGGTCTCTGGTCAACGAAACCTTCAAAGGTCGTCCGATTTGCTTTGCAGCTATCACGGCTGCTATTGAATGCGGCCAGGTATTGCCTGCGCTACCGAATGCGCCACCAACAAATTTGGTTATGACATGAACATTTGCCGGCGGTATACCAAATACTGCTGCAATACTTCTTTGGGTTCCTGATAAGGTTTGTGTTTTTTCATACACCGTTACTTTATCATCTGCCTCCCATTTTACGGTGAGGGCATGCATCTCCATTGGAAGATGTACTTCATAAGGAATTTCGTATTCTGCCTCGATCTTCACTGGCGCATTTTTCCATGCATCAACTTCTCCCCTCACGTTATCCTTATAGGAATCTCCTTCGAGAGGTGTTCCGGTTTTTATTATTTCGCGAAGATCTGTCTGAGGTTTCTCTTTTTGATATTGCACTGTTACAAGTGATGCAGCATAGGTTGCTCTTTCAAATGTATCTGCAACAACAATGGCAATGGGTTGTCCATTGAAGCGTATGATATTGTCTGCAAAAACTTTAAAGCCTTTGCGTATAGGAGGAAGCTTATCAGCGTCGGCAGGTGGTTCATACCCCTTCAACTTAGGAATATTAAGATGGCTCATAACTGCAAGTACACCTGGAGCCCGTTCGGCAGATTTGGTGTCTAAGGCAGCAATTGTTCCTTTTGTTATTGTGCTTGACACAATGACTCCATAAGCAAGATCAGGCAAATCGTATTCATAAGAAAATTGTGCAGTCCCGGTAACCTTTGCACGGGCATCAATCCTGTCAAGTTCATCTGAAAATCCCATAGAAATTTTTTAAGACATTCCTGAAACTTTTTTTAGTGTTTCAAGTATTGTGTTTGTGGCAAGCTTTATTTTGAAATTATTATGGCCATACCCTTTTGCATCTTTCAGTGCGATATTTGCAGCCTGTCTAAAATTCTCTACTGAAACAGATTTCCCTTTGAGAAAACTCTCGGCTGAATTTAATCTCCACGGTTTGTGTGCAACACCGCCCATTGCCAGCCTTAAATTTCGTATGGTATTATCTTTTATATCCAGAGCCGCCGCAACAGAAACCAATGCAAATGCATAAGAAGCCCGGTCACGGATTTTTGTATACAAAGAATTTTTTGCGAATGCATTATTCGGAACCTCGATTGCTGTTATCATTTCTCCCTTTTGAAGGTTATTGTCTTTTTGCGGTGTTTCGCCAGGTAACCTGTGAAAGTCGCTGAAAGGGATTTTGCGTTCCGCTTTGCTACTGCTTACAACAACAGTGGCGTCCAATGCTGTCAATGCAATGCACATATCACTCGGGTGAACGGCGATGCATCGATCAGATGCACCAAAGATTGCATGCATGCGATTGTATCCCTTTAGTGCACCGCAACCACTACCGGGCTCTCGCTTATTGCAGGGCATAGCCGTATCATAAAAATAAGTACACCGTGTTCGCTGCATGATATTCCCTCCGACTGTCGCCATGTTTCGCAATTGCGGAGATGCTCCTGCTTTCAATGCCTGCGAAAGCAAGGGAAGTTTTTTGACGATCA
>Ga0126305_10001316_pt1 | contig 10983 bp, 7 predicted proteins | sample Plot26_FD_92536 | JGI IMG/M metagenome (GOLD analysis project Ga0126305, IMG submission 92536) | Serpentine soil microbial communities from UC McLaughlin Reserve, CA, USA - Plot26 | ecosystem: Environmental > Terrestrial > Soil > Grasslands | place: USA: UC McLaughlin Reserve, Lake County...
CCTATTCCACGACATTCATGAATAAGGCCGTCGCGTTCTGCATCCGAGCTACTTTGGTGCCTGCTACGAATTTTCCTGCCCCGGCGGGAGGCTAGGCTCGGCGTTCCACGCGGGGCGGGTGCTCGTGGGACGTCACTCGCCTCCCCCCGCCACCTGTATAGGTGACCCTCTGTGTGCTGAGCCGCTGAGAGCGATTGCCCGAGCCTAGCCTTCGCCCTGGCCGCCAGCACTAGCCCCTCGTCTGCCATCTCGTGGAGTTCTGGTCCTACCTTGGCGTAGTTCGCAGCCATTGCCGTTATAAAAGCTCACTGAGCACTGCGCAAGATCCACGCCATTAGCAACATGACCCTGGACAACTCCTCATACGTTTTGCTCGGAGTGGGTGACCAGACCGCCGCTTGTGAAGGACGCGTTATCCTAGCGTGCTAACTGTCCCTGCGCCGCTCGGCCCACGAGGGACTTTATGGCCCCGGAGCCACCGGCCACGGGGCTTCCTACGGAGTCGTCGGGCAGGACTAAGACCGCGCTCGGGGTGCCCCTCACCCTGTAGGCTTTGGACACCTCCCAGTCCGCTTGCAACACGACGTTGGTGAGCCCGTGCTCGTCGGCCTGGCGGCGGTTCTCCTCCACCTCGCCCCGGCTTATGAGCGCGAGGGTTAGCTTCTGAGCGTGCTCCTTTTGCCAGCGGCCCACCTCCGGCAACAACGCGTTGCAGGGTCCACACTCCGGATCGGTAAAGAGAAGGAGGATGGGCTTGCCTGGGGAGCGTAGGGAGCCGAGCGAGAGCGTCCCGCCACTAAGGTCTGGCAGCCCGAACTCCGGGGCCGGGGAGCCAAGCGGTAGCCCCTCCTCGGCACCAGCCGCCGATCCGTTCGGGGAAGAATGCACCAAGCCGCCTGAGGCGAGCGCTTCTTCCACCGCCTTCAGGCGCACCAGGAGGCGTCCGTTCTGGCGCACCATGTTGAGCAACAACCACCACTGGGCAGCCAAGAGCCCGAGCACCACCATCCCACCGACGAGGCCCGCGAGCTGGACGACCGAGAGCTCCTCCAGCCAGCCCAGGACGCTCGGACCAGCACCCCCGTCGTATCCCTGCCAGACCACGAACCCCGCCATTGCGGCAAGAGCCGCGTTACGCGCGAGCGTATTCCACCCGGCAGGGGCAGAGTGGATCTGGCCGAAGCATCGGCAGTCGGGTTTGTGCCCGCGGACGAGGTTGAAGCCTATCGCGCCGACGAACACCAGCAGCAGCGCGAGTGCCCCCAAAGCGCCCCAGAGGGCGGTGGAGGCGGGGATTAGGGTGGCGGCGACGGCCAGCTCGGCAAGCGTCAGCAAGATCGCGAGCGGAGCGGCGAGCGGGGCCGGCACGCCGAAGTCTATGAGGGCCCGTCGGGAGCCGGCGCGGTCGGCGAGCTTGGCTACCCCGGCCACGGCGAAAACCAAGATGAGTAAAACCCTGGCGAGGAGAAGAGCAGTACTAATGATGGGTCCTCCAGTGCACGGTTAATGTACCTGTTACGAACATGTCCGCCTTCGGCGGTATTGGCAAGAGGTTTCGGCCGACAAGATTACGACCGCGCGGGAGGGACGCTTGCAGGCGCCCTCCACATTGACGGCCTCCAGGACGGTGAGTCAGGGGTGTCGATCGACACCCCTGACTCACCGCTGCCCGATTCCACTAACTCGGGGCGGAGGCGGCCTCTACCTACCGTCGGAGGTCGGGGCGTTGGGGTCCGCTACGATCGTCGCATCGTCCTCGCCGTCCTCAGCCTCACATGGTGGCAGGCAGGTGGGCTCGTCGCAGCAAGTATTGACCACGCAGCGCCAACCCTGCGGACACTCTGAGCTGGCCGTGCAAGGCACACATTGCCCATGCCGCCCGCAGAAACCTCTATTCTCTGTAGTCATAAAGCAGTGGCACTCCGGATTGCCTTCGCAATGGATTTCCGGATTGCCTTCGCAGAGGCTTTGTTCCGTGCAATGGCACTCGCCCCTCTCCACCGGGATACCCCCGCGCCTACGACATCGGCGGCGTTGCCTTCTCGTGAGGGCCTCGGCCTGTTCTGGGAACAACGGCCCTATGGCGAAAGCCAAGGCACCCGCACCGATCCACTTAAGCGCCTGGCGCCGCGAGATGCTGCCATCGGCCAATCCTGTGGCCAGGTCGTCGAAGTAGGACGAACCCTCCGACACCTCCTTCCCTGCGGCAGTGCCCAAACGGGGTCGATCTTCCGTTTCCAACATGTCCTCCTTCCCTAGATTTGCCCTCCTTATTACCAGGCGGCGATGAATCCGCGATGAATTCTGAGGGTCTGGGCGTCTCTTTCTTGGCATTTTGTTGTTTTAGAAACTTCTTCCGAGTTGGGAGCTAACTCCGCAGAGAATGTAGCTTCCCCGTCAATCGCGACCGAACAAGCTGCATCGGGCCGTCTTATGGCTTGGCCTACGGGGTGCCATAATACGTCCCGCGCGTATCACAATCATTTATGTACGTAGAGCTTCGAACCGCCGAGTCTCTACGTAAGAAACACCGCCGCCTCGGGCCGGGGCTGAGAATGGAGCTTGATACCGCGAACTTCCGAGAATCCCCATTCCACGCACTCGGGTGAATAAGGGCAAGAAGAGGAAGGGCCGGCACTACTATGCCCTGGCCCCTCCTCTCTATCGCAGTTAAGCTAGCCTTGCTAAGTGCTCTCCGGCGGTGCCTCCTCTTGCCGTTCTTCCATTCGCCGGCGCAGTTCTTCCATCTCCCGGCGCTACTCCTCCACTGGCCGTCGCAATTCGTTTGTCAGCCGTTGGTGCTCTTCTTCCAGGCGGGCGAAGTCGATACCCGCCGGCTCTGGCGGTCGTTGCGCCTCTTCCACCGCTTCTGCTGCGGGTCCTATCATGACCCTCTGCTCTTCAGGCGCATCGTAAAGACTGGGGTCCAGGTAGCGGCCCTGTTCCTCTTCGCGCTTCTCTTGCTCGACCTCGAACGGGTTTGCTTCGGCCCAAGGGTCCTTGCGAGAACCCGTAACCTGCCAACAGACCTTCATCCCCTCTTCGCCGGCGGCTATCTTGAAGCGGTTCTCAGAAATCTCCTCGGCAACGTGCAAGTTTGGCGCAGGGCCGCCGATGGCGGTGAGTTGGTAGCGAAAGTCTCCATTTAGAGCTTCGAACCACTCGGGCAAATCTACCCAGGCGGCACCATCCTTATCGAGCCGCGCAACGCCGTCGTAGACGTTCTTCATCTCCGATGACTCGACGGAGGTGTGCACAAGGTACCTGTTTTGGGGGTCTAATGGATGGTCGATTACAAAGGGCTTAAGCCCACCAAGAATTATTACACCGCCCTCAAAAACTCCGCCCACACGCCTATCGGTGACGTTGAGGCTGGGATTCAAGCATCTCCCGTACACTCCGGCGCCGGTGCTGCTAGTGCCCTGTACGCCGCTGCCCCTAGCGCTAGTGCCCTCCACGCCGTTGCCGCTGCCGCTGGTGCCCTCCACGCCGTTGGCGCTGCCGTTGTGCTCGCCCCTCACGCCGGCGCCGCCGCTCATGGTGCTGGTGCCATACACGCCGACGCCGTTCTTCGCAGAGGAGATAAGGCTACCAGCGCGGCCGCGCACGCCAGCGCGAGTAGAGGTGTCGGCCTCGATGCCGTCGCCGAATACGCTCTGGGCAAACACGGCGGAGGAGGCGTAGCAATAGGCGGCTACGCCGGGGCCGCCGCTGGGAGGCATGACGCCCCACTGGCCGCCTTCGGCTCGCACGCCTGTGCCGTTAGCGCTGTAGCCATTCAAGCCGATGCCGGTGCCGCTGCTGCCATACACGCCGTTGCCGCTGCCGGTGCTTCTGCCGCGCACGCCGGTGCTGCTGGTGCTAGTGCCCTGCACGCCGAATCCGCTGGTGCTTCTGCCATCTACGCCTGGGCCGCTAGCGCTAGTGCCCTGCACGCCGGCGCCGTTGTCGCGGGTGCTTTGGCCACGCACGCCGGTGCTGCTGCTGCTGATGCCCTCCACGCCGTAGCCGATGCTGCTGGTGCCAGCCACGCCGGTGCCGGGGCTGGTGGGGATAGCGGCACCAGAGCTGCCCTCCACGCCGTGGCCGTTAGGGCTAATGCCCTGCACGCCGGGATTGCCGGTGCCCTGCATGCCGGGATTGCCGGTGCCTCTCACCGTTGCAGTAAAATTTGGTCCTCCCATCGCTGAAGCCTCCTTCCTCTCGGCTGTTCTGTTGGCTGGGTTGTCGCTTGCTCACGAGCCGGACGATGACACGTCAATTACGTGCGTCCCCTCAAGCGTGTAAATCTCCCGCGTGGCCCCCTTTCTCTTCGTTTCTCAACTTCCCGCCTAAGTTAGCTAAGGGGTTAAGTATGGGAGGTCACAACGCCTGGCACAACTTCCGAGAATCCCCAAAAGGCGAAGTTCGCAGAATACCTATTCCACGCACTCCGATGAATAGACCTCCGCAAGGTGCGCAGGGCCTACATACATGGCATCATGGTCGCGTCTAGGAGGGAGGAGCATAAACTGGGTAAAGCGCCACGACCTCGTGGTGTTCTTGGTCCTCGCGTTCGTACTGGCGTGGTGGCTCTGGCCTTTCGTCTTGGCCAACCCCGAGAGCGTGCCGATGCTTCCCTGGAGCTCCATCATCGCCGCCATCGTAGTGCTTGCTCGCCTTGACGCGGGGGTGGGCAGGCGTCCGGGACCTACTGGCGAGCATAGTGCGCTGGCGGGTAGGGCTTAGGTGGTACGTCGTGGCGCTGCTCCTCCCCGTCGCGATCCTGCTAGTTGCCCTCTCCGCGTCCCGGCCCCGAGCGCGGCCCCCACCAGTTCGAGCGCTATCTTGGGCTTGGGGCGGAAAGCGGGTTCGGCCTTCCCCAGCTCGAAATGGTGCGCCGGGGTGTAGGGCTCGACCATTAGCGGGTGGGTAGTACAACCGCTCGTCGGCCCACAGCGAGCTCACTGAGACCACACCGTTCTCGATCTTGCCTATGCCGCCGAGGTACCGCTTGCCCACGTGGGCGGTCTTCTTACCGTCTTTGCGGGCGCCAGTCTCGTCGATGATGAGGACGCCGGAGGCGTGCGGGGCCGTCTCGGCGCTCTGCAGCAAGATCTCGAGCCGGCGCCGGTTGACGGCCTCGGCGTCCCAGCCGGATTTCGAGAGGAACCATTGCAGGCTCTGGGCCTCCTTGTGCTGCGCCCCGGTAGAAGGCTCGGTGTTGGCCAAAGCGGTGAGGGTCTTGTTGCGCTCGGCCGGAAGCAGCAGGCCTTCGAGGTAGCGGCGGAAGCCTTCGCGCTGGGCACGAGCGCGGAAGAGGTCGTCGAAGCGGGCGGCTTACTCCTCCAGGGGACCTGGGGACGGTGAGATGGGCAGCCTTCTGGTCATGGCGGCACCTCCTTGGTGCCATTGGAGCACGGCGCACTCCCTACTTGAACAAACTACCGATAGTTTGCGGCTCACGTTGCGTCGCGCCTCACGGGTTCTTGGGCAACAGCTTGTCGATGACCGCCTGAATCCACGCGGGTATCTTGACGATGGGGGGCGCTTGCACCCGGATGTTGTCGCGGCCGACATCCTTGCGCACTTTGGCTTCGAGCGCTGCGGCGTCCTTGATCAGCTGCTCGTAATCGACGATCTTGCCGGTGAAATCGACCAGCTCGAAGTAATCGTCCTGCGCGGCGGCCGCGGCAAGATCCTCGGACAGGAGCGCCCCATAGAGCTTGGCGAAATCCTCCCGGTTGAGCTGCTCCGGCCATGCATGTTTCACTCGTGCGAACAGTTTCGTAAGTGGAAGCTTAACGAGCTCCTGCCGATAGCCTGGTGCGCGCGCCTTCTTCTTGGGATTGGCCTCGATCATGTCGATCAGCCGTTCGATGCGCCGGTTGGAGCGCTCCAGAGATTTGAGCGTGCCGGGCGCGAGCTCGGCGAGTTTCAAAGCTTCCTGGTGCGACTTCTGCGTGGCATCGCGCTGATGCGCAGCATTAGCCTTGTCGGCGCTGGAAAAGGCGACCGAGGATCGCAGGTCGATGGTCCGGTCCTTCTCATACGGCGCCTGTTCCAGCTCGCCCAAGATGGCAGGCACATCATGGGCGAACAGCGGATGCGCGGCGACATAAACCTCGTCGCCGCCCAGCATAACCTGAACGCTTTCGGCGAAGGAGCCGAGCTTGCCGTCCACCGCGCCGCGAAACGCCCGCTGCGCGGCCGGCAATGCAGCGCCTGGGCCTTTGGCGAGCAGGCTGTGGTATTTGCGGAAGACGGCCACCACCGTGTCGTACGTGAGGCGCCGTCGCGTATCGATGGGATCGTCTGCTCTAAAGGTCGCCTGCATGAGATCCACGTCGCTGTATCTCTGAAATCCAACCTCCCGGTTGGATTTTTCAAGACTGAGCATCAGCTCTACGCCCATGTCGCGAACGTCCATGCTGAAGAAGATGCGCTGAGGGTAATTGGACACGGTGCTATAGAATTGGAATTCTGAGGCCGTATCGATCACGGCGATCGGCTCCGCTTGCCGGATGTCATGCGTCAGCACGAATTGCAGGTTGTCCCAATCGATGTCCTGGTCTTTCATGTCGCCAAGCTCGATGAACGCCCGCAGCGCCCGGGTGTGGTAGGTCTTCACCTTGTTGTCGAATTCCTCGGATTTGAACCGCTTGACGAAATCGAGCAAGTTGAGAATCACCAGCCAGAGCTCGAGCAGGTCTTTTTGCACGAGGAATGAAGCCGTCACGTTACCCTTGCTCTTGGGGGGGGGCTCCAGCCTTTTCTTCCGGACATCGCGAATGGTGTCGGGGTTCCCCCAAAAGAGATTCTTGTATATGATGAACGCAAAGGTCCACACCGTATCTACATAGATCGGGTTGAGCTCCAGTGTGGCGCCCGGTATCTTGCCTTTGAGCATCATAGTCTTGATCTGCTCGCCGAGATCAGAGGCACGGATGTAGACCCTCCAATCATATTCCTTGCCGCGCGGATCGAGTTTGTCCGGGCTGATCCGTGGGATTGCGGCCACTTGCCTGGCACTGCGAGTCGTGAGCGTGTTGGCCTTGGCCACATAGCGGGCCAGCGCTGCGCCCTTCAGCGCTTCTGTGACCAGGAGGTAGACATTCGTCAGGCTGGAGCTGTCCTGTGGCGTCAATATCTTGAGGCCGAAAAAGATATCAAAGCGGTAGCCCTTGTGCAGCACCTTGCGCAGCTTCCTGATCTCGCCCTTCTGCTTTTGAGTGGTCGACTTGTCGATTTCCGCCTGCTTCAGGACATCCAGTAAGTCGAGCCGAAGGGCCTCGTCCAGGAGCGCCAGCTTCGCGACGAAGTCCGTGCGCGTCTTTTCATCGGTAATGATGAAGGCGGTCTTGTATGTATGGGCCGCGACGTAGAAACCATCGATATCGAAAATGCGGCGGATGGCGTCGAAGCGCCGCTGCTGGTATTGGGCGTTCCACCATTGGCCGATGACTTTTTCGTTGAGGTCCTTGACGCCGGTGTTGTCGCGCGCTTCGCCGGGAAACAGCAGCACATAAAGGCTTACGGCCTTGCTGGGCGCCGTGCCGCGCTTGAGCGCCGCGTGAAACCCATTCATCCACCAGTAGAGGTACAGCGTCGGCAGCTGCGCGATTAGGGAGGCCCTGAGCCAGAACCGGTCGTCGACGTCCGGCGGGTCCCGCTGCGCCAGCAGCTTCGACAGCACGTCCGAGCGAGCCCACACGGCGGCCAGGCGGGTGTTGTCCGCGCCCGCGCCGTGGCCCTGCGGGTCGAAGTGCGCGGCTTCATCGTCGAACATCAGCGCGCTGTCGGCGCTCGGGCCAGTGGAAACGACGACGTCTACCATGGGCCTTGTTCCTCGGCCTGGAGCGCGACAGCCTCGCGCAACTGCAGTTTACTGTCTTCAGGCATCTATCCAGACCTCCGACGATACTGCCTTCATCGGCTTTGGTTGCGGCCTCCATCCACAATCTGCGTGGCGTAGCCGACTAGTTGGATTGACCGGCGTGGAGCAGCATCGCGCCATCCGCGCGGTAGCCCCGGGCAAGCCCCGCTCAGGCATGTCGCTTATGCGTCCACAGGGACCCATTCCCAATCAGTCCCGTCTTTCAGGGACCACTCTGGGAGAGAATCGGTCAGTCGTACGATTACGGCAGCTGTGGGAAGGCGAGTCTCCCATGGATCACCAACGGGTATCTCGTCCTTACCGGCCCCAGTGCGTTCTTTCAACTCATCAATGATTGAGATATACAGCGGATCCCCAATTTCTGGCTCGCCCGTATCCTCGAAGGGTTCGCCCGTAGTAACGTAGTAACTGACGGCCGCGTCAAAACCCTCCCGAACAGGAACGACGACTCGGGCATATCCGGCCTTGAGGAACTCTTCCATCGTGTAGTCCGGGTTGTGCTCAAGCATGCGGTTGGCCCATCCGGCGGACAGTTCAGACTCATCAGGACGCGCCCAGAAGTATGGATAGAACACGTACTGGATTTGGTTCCACTCGAACGCATGCTCCAGGAAACGGATCTCCTCCCCGTCTTCTCTGGCTTCGTCTATGCCGAACTGTGGCGGCTCACCTGAATGGGTTGTGACCAGGGTGCCAGCATGTTCGCGTCGGATGATGGCCAGACAGTGCTTCTTCAATTCGGTGTTGATTAGCTTCGCGTTGACTGCCGGGGGTGCGCCAAAGTCAACTACGTCTCCCTGGCGTGCCTCAGCCTGTGCAGTCTGGAATGCCAGCTCTTGTTGGTACTGGACCAATGCGTTCTGATAGGCCTCGCTCAACTTGGCGTAGACCTGCTGCTTCCAGTCCACCACAACGTCAGGGTCCGGCCCCTCTGAGTTGTGGAGAGCGTAGAACTGGACGTCCATTTGGATCGTGTAGTTGGCGCTCTCATGCCCATACACGTCGACATACAACTTCTGGTCGTCGCCAAGGCTGTCTGGCAAAATGGGCTGCTCGATCGATTCCCCCAGAGTCTCGACCCGCGAGTACCGGTTGTGGCCGTCTTCGAGATCGAGTTTGACGAAATCGTCCACCGTGTAGTGGAACACCGTGCCACCAATGTTCACCGAGAAGGAGAAGTCCTCGTTGTCTGATGTCGCCAGCAGTGACGACCGCACCAGACGTGGGCCATAGCCCTCTGGAATTTCGAACTCGCCGCTCACTCCAGTTTTGGGAGCCCCTTCATCCGACGTACTACCATCGCCATGCGCCAATCTCAATCGCTTCGTGACAGCGAGGTCTGGAGGCATCGGGAGATCGCTGACGCCGTACGCTGCCCCGAGCGCCGAATAGTTCTGAGGCGTGATGTCCGAGGGTGAAAGGATGTCCCTGTCCGCTAGCGACTTCGGTTCAGGAACGTCCAACTCGAGGTCCGTCTTGGACTTCAGGTACCAAAGGAACGACGAGGGTTCTGGAACCATGAAGTCAAACATGAGACGTTTGCCGTAGTCGAAGACCTGTGACTGGTAGATCTTGTCGACGTACTGGTAGATCGCAAAGCGATGTTCCGACGTTTCGTTGGCCAGGGTGTGCGTGTTCGTCTCGGTGATCTCACGGACCAGCGTTCGCTCCTGACGGACGGCGATACTCTCGATGATCCGCTCCTTGGACCTCTCAACCGTGTCTTTGGCAAAACCGACCGACTGCTGAGTCTCGGTCGTCGTAGACGTACTCTGACCCGTACTGAAGTTGGCCTCAAAGGACACGGTCGGCCCATACTTGCCTGCCACCGTAAGCTCGAGGCCGAGTTCGGTGTCCTTCTGAAACGTGCGCGACGACTCCTTGTTGAGCTCAAACCGTTCGGTCGTTTCAAGCTCCGTCTCAGTGTCTGTCGTCCGTTCCGATGAGAAGCTCGAGAACTCCTCAATTCTCGTGAGGTCGTTGTGGCGCCGAACCTTCTTTTCGCCCGCGATCACATTCTCAATGTGAGCGATCTCGCCTGGTTCGTATCTCTTGATCTGTTGCTTCAGAACCTCCAATTGTGCGGTGCCGACAGATCGGATGTAGCCCGAAGCTGGTTGATTGTCTCCCGGGGCAAAGGAGGGGCCTTCCCTTTCCATATCGGCCATTTTGGCACCGACCGTGTCCATGAGGCGGCGATGATCGGTCGTTGAAGGATCGACACCCAGCCTACTCAGAACGGTTCTGGTCGTATCTGTCAGTCTTGCTAGACCGCTGCTGTTAAGCACCGCCAGCGGAGCTTCGAGTAGCCCTTCGGGCTGAACAAGATCAGCCTCTCGTGACAGATCGACCGATTGCAGGTTCCTGAGAGCCTCCCGCAAGTTCGAGCGATGTAATCCCTCGATCGAAGGACGATCATCTTCCGAGGTGTCTTGAGTTTCGTTGGAATTTCGGCCGTCGGCTCTCCCTCTTACTTCCTCCTTGATAGCGTCCGTCAAACGTGCAGGTGTGAAATGAATGTACCGAAAAACGTTGTTTGAGGCTGTGTCTATAGCCATGTTTCCTCCTCTACCTTACCTTTCAACATCCTATAAAGTCTCTGTGGGTCTCGTGAACACGCTCGCGTCTCCTTCCTCCTGGCTAGGCACGTGCAGAGGGTAGTTGGAGGTAGCTAACCCTGGTCTAGAAGTAGGGCAGGTAGCTGTCCTGCGCCTTCACGCGGTGGTCTCTGCGCTACGTAATGATTGCACCATACTCCCCGAACTGGGCGAGCGTATCACTCAATTGCAGTATTTATTGCATTTTTCTCAGCGAACTTCCGAGGCATCGTTACGAGTCGCAACCCCTTGATACATACCGGCGCAACGAATGGTACCAAGTCGGAGCATTTTGACGCCAAAGGGGTGCCGCCATGCTGTTGTCGAGTGCTTGGCGCTGCGCCTGATGGGCCGTTTGCTACCGTGAACTTCCCAGAATCCTCTTCTACGTCGTTGGGTGACTAGTGCGTAGACGGGCGTGCATCACTTCAGCACACGGTAGCTGAGGTGTGTGATCCGCTGGGAGTCGACCACCCTCGTGATTTCCAACTCGACGGCATCCTCCGTGTC
>Ga0126305_10001318_pt1 | contig 10980 bp, 12 predicted proteins | sample Plot26_FD_92536 | JGI IMG/M metagenome (GOLD analysis project Ga0126305, IMG submission 92536) | Serpentine soil microbial communities from UC McLaughlin Reserve, CA, USA - Plot26 | ecosystem: Environmental > Terrestrial > Soil > Grasslands | place: USA: UC McLaughlin Reserve, Lake County...
ATAAAATCATTCTATGACATTCTCAGTAGTTGTATTCTTGTCTATTCCTATTAACCTGATTTTTTTTAGAATATTCTTTCAATATGTCAGAAGGAGTCATTCCTAGTTCAAGTGACGCCTGGATTACAAAATGCCATATATCAATTATCTCCTCTTTTGCCATGTCTTCATCAAACAAAACAGGCTTTTTCCACCACTTCCAATTTGTAAGCCTTTGAAGCTCTATCGCCTCATGGATAATGGCGGTACTAAGGGCAGATATGCGTTCTTCCTTCTGTCTTGGATATCTAGGTGATTTGATAATTTCTGCCAATGATTTTTGCATTTCGAAAATCATTTCCAAATTGTCCATTGTCAATTTACCTTTGATATTTTTATTTGTATCCTTGTTTAAGAATTTAACGTATCAAAGAAAGTTAAGTTGCAAGGATCTACAAATTATGAGATGAATACTATAGATAGATATATATATATAGATATTTATATTTTTATCCACATATATATACATCAATCAAATTCTGACCTAGAGATGTCACCAAAAGCTCATACACATAACTTGATACTATTAATTTAAACCTAGATTAGGAAAGTGATATTCAACACCGTAACCCTAGATGATAATTATATCTCTTACATTTTCTGAATGTTTTGACCTATATCAAGTATTTATATTATATTATATTTATTTATTTTTATTTATTTTATAAGGAATGTATGGGATCACAAAAACTCATTGCTATTGTTTTATTATAATGCGAGCTAATTAGGACATTAAACAAAAATTATATATATATATATATATATATATTTCTACATTAGATAGAAACTTCGTTATTGTCTAGCAGACTACATGTCGATTCAAAAGAGAAAATTATTATATTTCATCATGTCTGTCTTGTTATTATTTAATTTGATCTGAAAAACCTCTTGTTATTATTCTAAAGCTTACTTGTCCTCTACGCGTAGGCTGCATAAGACTCGCTCTAACTATCGACTTTTCAGAGTTGTCAATTTCAAGCCTCAATTTAATATGTGAATAGATCGAGACGGATGTTCCCATAAATTCGCGCTGTTGGTATGAATTGCTTTTTGTTGTTGTTGTTTTTATCACTTTATTGTTAGTATTGTCATCTTGATCAGTTATTGGTCTAACAACAGGAACATTACGGACCATATTAGTTATTACGACTGCACAATCAAAATTAATAGCGGCAAAAGATAATTCATGCAGATGATTCATTAACACTAGGTGCCTTGAGGCACCACTATACTCAGTTGAAAATAGCGATGTTGCACTGTCTACTATTATTAACAAGGGTTTAACATCGTAGATTTTCCTAATGGATTTAATCTGGTCATACGTAGAAAGGGCTCTAATGAATATAATTTTATCAAGGATTTCATTATTTCTCTCTTGTTTCGCAATTTCAGAAATTCTTTCAGGTCTAAATGTTCCTACTGTATCAATAAACATTATCATTTCCTTCTGTTTTAGATATTTGGCAGAGTTAACACATAATGAAAAACACAATTGAGACTTTCCAGTGCCGCTCGGTCCATAAATATCTGTAAGTAAGCCAGTGCGAATGCCACCTCCTAAAAGACGATCCAGTGATAATGATCCTGTAGGTATAATCATATACAATTCTTTATTTATGTGCTTATTTATAATAAATCTAGTTGGCTCTTCGAGGAACCTTTTTATTCTAGCCATGATGTCTTCAATTGCAAAGTGATTAATTGAATGTCATCTCCATCGCCATCTCAGCAGCAACCAAAGCGGCCTTTGTCTACTTTACAGCGTTTCATAAATAGAAGAGTTGCCGTGAGATTGAAGAGTGAAATAGAATACAGGGGTAGAATGAATAATGTCGATTCCTACATGAACCTAATACTTATGGATGCGGAGGAATATAATGGTCAAGATGTTCTCGCAAATTACGGTAAAGTTGTAATTAGAGGTAATAATGTGTTGTTTATAAGGGTAGAGAAAGAGTTCTAATGGACATGAGAAGAAGATGATCTTGTTATTTGTTGCTGGTGCTCCTCCTCCACCAAGAATAAAATAAAAGTAAGAAATATGGTTAGAAAATATCTATTCACTTCGGAAAGTGTTACCGAAGGTCATCCAGACAAAGTATGTGACCAGATTTCTGACTCGATACTCGATAAATTTTTGGAACAGGATGTTGACTCTCGCGTTGCAATAGAATCTATGACAACTACAGGTATTGTCTTTGTTGCCGGTGAAACTTCCTCAAAAGGACATGTGGATGTGCAGAATATTGTGCGTGACACCATTCGAGAAATAGGTTATACCAAGCCAGAATACGGATTTGACTACAAAAGTTGTTCGGTTCTTGTCTCATTACATGAACAGAGTCCTGATATTTCAATGGGAATAACTGCTATAGATAACAAAGAACAAGGAGCAGGAGACCAAGGACTTATGTTCGGCTATGCATCAAATGAGACTCCTGAATTAATGCCACTACCGATAACCCTTGCTCATAAACTGACTATGAAATTATCCCAGGTGAGAAAGAATAAGGATTTGAGCTGGGTCTGGCCGGATGGAAAATCTCAGGTTTCTGTTGTATATGAAGATTCCAAACCAAAAAAAATAGATACTGTCGTAATTTCTACGCAGCATTCGCCTGATATAAGCTTGAGTCAATTAAGAGAAGAGATTATTGACAAGGTAATCAAGCCAGTTTGTGGTAGCTGGATCGACAATACAACCAAATTTCTTGTTAATCCTACAGGACGGTTTGTAATTGGCGGTCCACCAGGGGACACAGGTTTGACTGGTAGAAAAGTTATTGCTGATACTTATGGTGGTATAGGGCGACACGGTGGTGGCGCATTTTCAGGCAAGGATCCATCCAAGGTGGACAGGTCCGCATGCTATATGGCAAGATATGTAGCAAAGAATATTGTCGCAACAGGATTAGCCGATAAATGTGAGGTCCAGATCGCATATGCAATAGGCGTTGCTAAACCAGTTTCAGTAATGGTAGATGCCTTTGGCACAGGAAAGATAAGTGAAGATGTAATAGAAGCCAAGGTGGAAAACATCTTTGACATGAGACCAGCGGGAATAATTAAGATGCTTGATCTGAAAAGGCCGATATACAAAAAAACGGCAGCATACGGACATTTTGGTCGAAACGAACCCTCTTTTACATGGGAAAAAACAGATAAGGTTATGGAATTACTCAAATAGCTCGAGAAGGAGGAGGAGGAGGAGTAGGAGGACTAATTACTTCCTCCAATGCTTCTTCTACAGCTTTTCTTGTCCCAAACCTTCTATTAAAAAATTTCACAATATTAAATACGTCTCTTTTTATTAATTCATTAGCATTTGGATGTTTTCTTGAGACAGCTTGGGGCCAATCAATTATCCAAATGTTATCATTAACATCTAACACAGTATTATATTCACTGACATCACAATTAATGATATCATTATTGTAGCAAGTTCGAAGATCACTTAAAATACTTTGTAAAATTAGTGCAGGCCTCTTCAATTTTTTTTGATCAACAAGTCTTGATCCACATATATTATTCATTACGATACAGTGCATTGAGCGATAATATCCAGTAGGAATTCTTATTCCTGTGCTTTTAAGTGCTTGTAGAATGTCATATTCTTTTTTTGCTGCCTCTATGTTTAGCAGTAGCCAATTATGAATATTTTCATTATCTCCATATGTTCTTTTTCTCCTTACATCTCTGAAACTAATCCTACCAATTCTAAAGAACTTGATTGCACGTTCTTCTCCTGATGGGGTAACTGCTTTAATTACATCAGATTCTTTGCCAATACCTATGGGTCTTCCCATCCCTACTATCACGTCTTTGTCAGCAAGTATCTTGAGTGCAATGGCATCAAGACCTGCCATAAGAAGAGTATATCCAGCTTCGGTCTTTCCTATTAATTTCATTTCATGAAGTCTACCGATTCGATAATCGATATAGTCTCGATGTTGCTTTGAATAGTTCACTATTTGTTCCCTTGTCAAAGATTCATGATGTTTCATGCCAGATGCAAAAACTTTAAGCAGCTTAAAATCCTCTAGCTCTAATGTTCTGACTATGCCGGCTGCAACTTCTAAAGAAGACATGAAGGCTAATCCTTAATATGGTTCTGTTAATTAAATGGTTTTGAAATAACCATTTAGGTAGCTATAAACACACACTTATAGTGAAAAAATAACTAGTAGGTTATCGCTTAAAGGAAAGGCAGTAGTAGTTACGGCTCTACTAAAGGCATTGGTTTTGCTATCTCAAAAGAATTTGCAGAAAATAATGGCGCAACAGTCATTGTCTGTTCAAGGAGTATTCAAAAATCAGAGAGAAAGAGAGCAGCTGGAGAAATCAATGGTAAAGCTTTTGCTCCAGAAATTGATATAACTAGCAACTCTAGCGTCAGGAGCTTTTTATTCAGCATCTGATCTCGAATCACACAATAGAATCGATATTCTAATAAATAATGCAGGATATCATTTCAATAGCGGAATTTGGTATAAAGAAATTCATATAACTACAGATGACGAATTAGATAAAATTATAGAAGTTGATTTAAAAGGGTCTGTCCACTATCTAAGGCAGTTATTAATTATATGCTAAAAGATGCAATAGGAGAAGTAATAATTAATGTATATATCTTAAACTCCTGCGATAGTAGGACATGTTTAAGAGCGCCTTATACTTTAGATAAAGCTGCACTTATGGCATTAACAAAACATATTGCAATAGAGTATGGAAGATATAACATTCGAGCTTGTACTCTGGCTCTTGGTAACATAGCAACAGAGAGGCAACATTGAATTCTATGAGTAAAGAAGATAGGAAGACGGCCGGTGAAGAAGCATCAATAAAAAGATGGGGAAAACTAGAAGAAGTTGCAAAGGTCGCTGCCTGGCTGGCAAGTTGTAATTTTTCATTTACAAAAGGTAATACTATTGTAATAGACTGTGGCACTGTATTATTGTAGTGGGGGCTGGTGGACTACTTGGCATATCTTGAAAGAAGCGAAAATGAAGAGGAAGAGGAAGAGGAAGAAGAATTAAAGTTAGCAGAACAAGAGCAGGAACTTCCTTTTGAAATTGAAGAAAAGCGAAAACAAGGCAAACTGAGGACAGGCTATACTACCGGAACTTCAGCGGCTGCAGCTACTAAGGCAGCACTTTTAGCTTTGATATATGGGAGAACTGTCGATACTGTAGTAGTTTCATTACCTAAGGAAAAACAAGCAACAATTAAAGTTGTATGGACAAGGATTGAAGGAAGAGACTCTGCGACATCTGCTGTGATAAAATATGCAGGAGATGATCCTGATATAACAGACGGAGCCGAAATTTGTTCCACTGTTTCCTTTTCGGATCAGATAGATAAGATACTCATAGATGGAGGAAAAGGCGTTGGTAGGATAACAAAGCCAGGATTAGGGCTTGAGATTGGAAAAGCTGCAATTAATCCAATACCAATGAAAATGATTGAACAAGCTGTCCAAGAGGTGATGGCTACTGTGCCTTCTTATCTGCAAGAACATGGTATTAACGTAATCATTTCAGTTCCTAAAGGAGAAGAACTTGCTAAAAGAACTGATAATCCGAGATTGGGTATATTAGGAGGAATCTCGATACTTGGCACTACCGGAATAGTTTTGCCATATTCTACTGCATCTTTTGCGGCCTCTATCCGTCAGAGTCTAGATGTGTCTCTTGCATCGGGCACCTATACAGTGGTCCTTACTACAGGAGGTCGTAGTGAAGATTTTGCTAAAGCAATACTTGGAAAATCATTACCCGATCACTCCTTTATACAGATAGGCGATTTTGCTGGCTATGCTATAAAACAATGTTCAAATAAAAAAATTCATAAAGCTATCATAGCTGGATTCATTGGAAAATTAACTAAGATGGCAATGGGGATCAAACAAACTCATGTAAGGGGATCGCATGTAAATATGGAATTCATGGCAAAGATCGCCTCAGAATGTAATTCTTCCGAGTCAGTCATACAACAGATAAGAGGAGCAAATACCGCGAGGCATGTCTCTGAGATAATAAAAGATAATGATGTCAAGGGATATTTTGATTTGATATGTAGAAGAGTTTATGAGCAGATGTATGAACACTCTAAAAGGGAATTGAAGATAAAAGTAATTATGTTTGAATTCGATGGTAGTGTATGTGGTCAGTATCCGTAGAATGCACGCATCTTTTTGTGTATGTGTGTATATGTGTGTTTTGTAAAAAATAATATTCTTCAATGTTGTAAAGTGTTAGATGATTGTTCTAACATTCTTTGAAGAACAGTTCTATTGATTACGAACTTTCATTAAATCTATATATTAGTATAAAGGTATTATATATATATATATATATATATATATAATCTATCTAAGAAATATGATATTATAAATTATATATTGAATTTTAATCAACTAATCAACGTCGCCCTATTCTTATCTCTATCGTACTGCCTTCATAATTTTTGCGCATGCTCGTGTAAGGATATCTATCCAGATCAAAATCCAATACATCTCCCTTGAAGGTCTTGATTAACGTTGTATTTTCATATATATCTTGTAGTTGTCTGCCTGAGCGAATATTTGATTTGAAATGAGGGTCAGCTATCAAAAGAAATTCTTTAGTTTGTACAGGGTAATAAAGAAGATCTCTATAGTCTGTAACTACATTCTCTTTATTAGATAGATAATTAAATATCCAGGAATATACTGGACTTGAAATCAGGGTTACATCGTAATTGCTATTATTGTCATCTTTTTCCTCAATATATTTGAGGATAAATGCAGCTGCCTGAAACTGGGCTGAGATATCAGATGTTATTAAGATAGTAATATTTACCAATCCAAAAATTATTATACTTGAAATTATTGCGAACAATAGCATTGTCCTAGATTTTGGGATCGCTATCTTTTCTAACAGATGTATCGTAAATACAGCTGCAGCTATGCAAAAAGCCGGTAGTATTGGTATCCAATAGAAGTATTGTACAAAGCCAATAACTGATAGGAATACCATAAATGGGACTATCCATAGCAAAAGGAAATAATTCTTTTTAATTGCTGCAAAAACAATTCCAGCAGAACTTAGTATCAACAAAATTGGATCAACAAGGAAAAAAAACATAACTATAGAACTAAATCCGCTATTCTGCCGTTCTGCTTGCCATATCACATCTTTCAACCAAAGGTCGAACTGGCCAAAAAAGGCCGCATGAGCGGGCCAGATCGATGGAATTAATATGACAGGAACTAACCATAAACCAACCATCTTCAAATTCTTGTTACTATTCATAAAGATTAGAAAGGCTACTAATGGAATCATTGTAACTATCGGAATCTTTGTGAATATCGCTAATCCTAAGGAAATTCCTGAGAACAAAATAGCAACAAATTTACGATTTGAATATCCAAGATAGATTGCAAAAAATATTGAAGATAAAACAAATGGCAAAAGGATAGAATCTAGTAATATCCGTCTAGTGATCCATGTTATTGGCATTACTGCGTACAGAAGAGAGGCAAAAAGTGCAACCTTCCAGTTGTAATAACGTTCTGATATTTTATATATGAGAAGAGTATCAATAACGGCAAGAATTCCTATAATTATTCTTGGAATAGTATACAGCATTTCAATCGAATGGGCATCTCCAGAATAAGGATTCAATGAATCAGGATAACCAATTATTCCTAACGTAGCTGCCAGAAAAAGCTGTCCAAAAAAAGGATGATCATAAAAGTATGATTCTTGTGGTCCAAGACCTTCCAACACGTGCATAGTTCTCCGCATGTATATCCCTTCATCATAGAAAATATCAGGAAATCCTATAGGATTCCAAAGATGTGTGAAGGATGCAAGTATCAATGGTATTAAGAATAGTAATGTACGATGTGAACGTTGGAAAGTCTTAATTTAAAGAAATTAACTATCAGACAATATAATTCAACCGCTGATCTTGATAAAGATTATTCACAATAATGCAAAAGATTATTTTCCCAATCAAATAGTATAGCCACTATAATACTTGATGATTGGAAAGACAGCAGTTGTAGCAATTACAAAGCATGGAATTGTGATTGCTCGTAAAATAAAGGATAGTCTACCAGAGTCAGAGATTTACGCTCCGATAAAACATAGTGATTCAGGCCCTGATATAAATTGGTTTGACAACAAGCAAACTACACAGGTAGTTGCAAATCTCTTTAAAACCTATGATGCATTAATATGTATATTTTCACTTGGTGCAGTTATAAGGATAATCGCCCCTTTTCTTGTAGATAAGAAGACTGATCCTGCAGTCCTTGTAATCGATGATAAAGCAAATTTTGTTATCAGTACATTGTCTGGACATCTTGGCGGGGCTAATGCATTAACACGATTGATTGCATCATATCTTAATTCAAAGCCAGTAATAACAACTGCTGCAGATGTGAATGAAACCATTCCAGTAGATATAGTTGGAAAAAACTTTGGTTGGATAATAGAAAATTATCAGAATGTTACAAAGGTCAGTGCATTTATGGTTAATGAGGAGAAAATAGGTCTTTATCAGGAAGCAGGAGAGAAGAATTGGTGGGATGCAACAACATCATTTCCGCAAAACGTGAATGTGACCAAAGAATTTTATGAACTGAAAAGTCCAGATTTCAAAGGAGCATTAATTATCTCGGATAAAATAATTGCTGATCCGGTCATTTTAGAGAAATCAGTAATATATAGACCTAAAAGTCTGGTAGTAGGAATAGGACTTCACAGAGATACAAGCAAAGATGTTATTGAAAATGGAATATTAACTGTATTGAAAGATAAGGGACTGAGTTTTAAGAGCATTCGCAATATATCATCCATTAATAAAGAAGGCAAGATCAAGGGATTGCAAGAATTTTCAGAACAATATAAAATTCCAGTTGAAATTTATGATAAAGGTAAACTCGGTCAGGTATCAGTCCCGAATCCATCAAAGACAGTACAAAAATTTGAAGGCATCCCAAGCGTTTCAGAAGCTTCGTCAATTTTAAGTTCAAATAATGGTGAATTAATAGTTCCAAAACAAAAGTTTCCACCGAATCTTACAGTGGCTGTGTCTAGGGTGAAGTTTGATTAATTGAAGAAAGCATTGCTTATCATTGATAGGGGCAGTAGAGAAGCTGATGTAAGAGAGGAGCTTGAGGATATATGTTCAATTGCTAAACGCAAAGGAGAATACGATTATGCCGATTATTGCTTTTTGGAAGTTCTGCCCCCATATATAGAAGAGGGAATTAAAAAATGCCTTGAGAACGGTGCTGATTTCATTACAATCATGCCCTACTTTCTATATCCGGGTATGAAGTTAAAAGATTCGGTTAAGAAAAGTGCCGAGATAGCAAAGATAAGAAATTTGAAATTGGTGATAGCAAAGCCATTGAGTTACCATTCTATGATGATTGAAGTGATAATTGACAGAGTCAACCAATTAAAAGATGAAAAAAAAATTCATTATCCTAACTCTGAATGTGATATTCTTGTGATAGGACATGGGAGCAGCGACAAAAATGCAAGAGATGCTCTACTTTATACAGTAAGTAGTTTAAAACCATTTTATCGCAGAGTAGCCTTTTGCTTTCTTGAATTGGATGCTCCAAATATAGACGAAGGTATAAAAAGTGTCCTGCAGGATAATCCAAAAATTATTTTGTTGATGCCGTACTTTTTACATAAAGGTGCTCACGTTAAGCGCGATGTTATTAATGATGTCAATTCCGCATTAGAAAAATATAGTTTCAAAAATGTGTTCATGGCAAAACATCTTGGCGTAGATGAAAAATTGGTCGACCTTGTACTTGAGCGTACTAGAGAGGTAGAGCAAAGAATTGTCTTCTCCGGGTAATACCAAAACTGAAGTAGGCAGAGAAATGTCAGAAAGAGCAATTGATATTGAAAAATTAAGCTTTGAGATAATTGATGCTGAAATCGGTTCCCATGACTATAATGAATTAGAATGGCCTATTGTCCGACGAGTTATTCATGCGACTGCAGATTTTGACTTTGCAAGAAAAGGAAAAATAATATTCCACAACAATCCTATAGATTCAGCATTCAATGCTATTAAAAATAAATGTAATATCGTCACCGATGTAGATATGGTGCTATCTGCACTGAATAAAAAATCCATTGCTGACCTAGGTTTGAAGAGTGCGTGTTATATCTCTGATAAGACACTTAGCGATAAAGCTCGCCTGTATAATAAAACTAGATCAGAAATGGCCATGAGGTATGCCGCAGATGAAATTAATGGAGGAATAGTAGCCATTGGTAATGCTCCGACTGCCTTGTATGAAATAATAAAGATGGTTAGAGAGAATGTGACAAAACCTGCACTTATTGTTGGGATTCCAGTGGGTTTTGTTTCTGCTTCTGAATCCAAAGACGAATTAAGAAAGATCGATACTCCATTTATTTCCAACGTGGGTAGAAAAGGAGGAAGTCCTGCCGCCTCCTCGATAGTAAATGCAATAATGTTGCTATATAAAAGTAAGTTATAATCTAGATTATTTGGATATTATTAGGATATTAGCAAAACAATGAAAAGGCTATGTTTTTTTAGCTAGCGTTGTTGTAATGCAGACTAACACACGATGAATAAGAAATTAACACCACCAACAACAACAACAAAATGAAAAATCATCAAAAAATCTTGACAGAATGGTATGAAGACAAAATAATGAAGTACTAAGCCATGTACATTCTCTACCAAAGATCTGCATACTAAAGTATTAACGATTATCAGAGACTGATAGCTATTACTGCGAAGCAAAGAATAAATCAGAAATTCATCCAAGGATAGACTTGGATAGAGTAGGTCATAAGATGTTCAAATATACCTAAGACTAAATCGATATCTACAGAGAAAAAAGTAGATTTGAAATAATGCATTTAACAGTTATTGAGATATCTAATAAGG
>Ga0126305_10001321_pt1 | contig 10969 bp, 17 predicted proteins | sample Plot26_FD_92536 | JGI IMG/M metagenome (GOLD analysis project Ga0126305, IMG submission 92536) | Serpentine soil microbial communities from UC McLaughlin Reserve, CA, USA - Plot26 | ecosystem: Environmental > Terrestrial > Soil > Grasslands | place: USA: UC McLaughlin Reserve, Lake County...
CCGACCTTCCGGCGGACGTACTCGCCCTCGTAGCGGATGCCCTTGCCCTTGTAGGGCTCCGGCGGCCGGACGCGGCGCACCTCGGCTGCCGTCTGCCCGACCTGCTGCTTGTCGATCCCCTTGACGATGACCTCGGTCGGCGTCGGAACCTCGAACGAAATGCCCTGCCGCGGCTCGATCACGACCGGGTGCGAGAACCCGACGCTGAGCTCGAGCGATGTCCCGCGCAGCGCGGCGCGGTAGCCGACGCCCTGGATCTCGAGCTTCCGCTCGTACCCCTTCGTGACGCCTTCGACCATGTTTGCGACGAGCGATCGGGTGAGCCCGTGCAGAGCGCGGTCGTCGCCCCGCTCGGTCGGGCGGGTGACAGTCAGCTCGCCGTCGCCCTGCTCGATCTTCATGCGCTGCGGAACCTGCTGCGTGAGCTCGCCGAGCGGCCCGTTGACCATGACCCTGCCCGGATCGATCGACACGCTGACGCCGGCCGGCAGTTCAATTGGCTTTTTTCCGATTCGGCTCATGGCTCTACCAGACGAAACAGATGACTTCGCCGCCGATGCCTTCGCGCTCGGCGGTCTTACTCGTGACCAGACCCCTGGACGTCGACATGATCGCCGTCCCCATCCCCCCGAGGACGCGCGGCAGCCGGTCCTTTCTAGCGTAGACGCGGCGCCCCGGCTTGGAGACGCGCTTGAGGTCGGTGATGATCCGCTCCCGGCTCGGCCCGTACTTGAGCTGGATGACGAGCGTGCCGTACGACCGGTGCTTTTTCGCGTCGGGCTCCCGGCTGTTGTGGTCGGCGGGGCTGACGACGTGGAAGCCCACGATGTAGCCCTCGTCCTGTAGCAGGCGCGCGATCTCCTCCTTCTGTCGGGAGGTCGGCATCTCCGCAGTCTCGTGCAGCGCCTTGTTGGCGTTGCGAATGCGGGTGAGCATGTCTGCGATTGGATCGGTCAGCATGGCGTTACCAGCTCGACTTGGTCATGCCGGGGATCTGGCCCTGGTGCGCGAGGTGGCGCAGGCAGATCCGGCAGAGGCCGAACTTGCGGTAGACGGAACGCGGCCGGCCGCACCGGCGGCAGCGCGTGTACTGCCTGACCTTGAAGCGCTGCGGCTGCTGCGCCTTGTGGACCAGGGACTTCTTGGCCACTACTGCTCCCCTCTTTCTTCGATGGCGAACGGCATGCCCAACGCCCTGAGGAGCGCCAGGCCGTGCTCGTCGCTCTGCGCCGTGGTCGTGATCGTCACGTCCAGACCCCGGACGGCTGCGATGTCGTCGTAGTTGATCTCCGGAAAGATGATCTGCTCGCGGATGCCGAGCGAGAAGTTGCCGCGCCCGTCGAACGACCTTGGGCTGAGGCCGCGAAAGTCGCGGATCCTCGGGAGCGCGATCGACACGAGGCGGTCGAGGAACTCCCACATCCGGTCGCCGCGCAGCGTCACGCGCGCGCCGATCGGCATCCCGTCGCGGATCTTGAAGCCCGCGATCGACTTGCGGGCTCGGCGGACCTGCGCCCGCTGGCCGGCGATCGTCGTCAGCTCCTCGATCGCACTGTCGAGCGCCTTGGCCTCGGTCTTGGCCTCGCCGACGCCCATGTTCAGCGTGATCTTCGAGATGCGCGGCACCTGCATGAGGGTGCTCAGCTCGAGCTCGTCCTTCAGGCGCGGGCGGAGCTCCTCGTTGTAGGTCTGCTTGAGGCGCGGCACGTAGCCCTGCTTCTCCTTCGTCGCCGTGGCCATCAACGGTCGATCTCCTGGCCGCAGTCGGCGCGCTTGCAGACGCGGACGCGAACCGTGCCGGTCTTCCCCTCCCGCATGATCGTGCCGACGCGGGTCGGTCGCTGGCAGGCCGGGCAGACGACCATCACGTTCGAGATCTGGATCGGCCCGGCCCTCTCGATCACGCCGCCGGGCTGGATCTGCGGAGCGCCCATCCGGCTCGGGTTGCTCATCGGGCGCGGCCGGGTGTGGCGCTTGATCATGTTCAGGTTCTCGACGAGCACGCGGCCTTCCTTCGGGCGCGCCTCGAGGACACGGCCTTGCTTGCCGCGGTCCTTGCCACTCAGCACCTGGATGAGATCGCCCTTCTTGATCTTCATCGTCTGGGCCACTAGAGAACCTCCGGAGCGAGCGAGACGATCTTCATGAAGTTCTTCTCGCGCAGCTCTCGCGCGACCGGGCCGAAGATGCGCGTTCCACGCGGGTTGCTGGCGGCGTCGATGATCACGGCCGCGTTCTCGTCGAACGCGATCGAGGTGCCGTCGTCGCGGCCGTACGGCTTCTTCGTCCGGACGACCACGGCACGCACGACCTCGCCCTTGCGCACGGCGCCCTGCGGCGTCGCGGTCTTGACCGTGCCAACGATGACGTCGCCGACCCGCGCGTAGCGGCGGTGCGAGCCGCCGAGCACGCGGATGCAGAGCAGCTCGCGGGCGCCCGTGTTGTCTGCCACCTTCAAGCGAGACTCCTGCTGGATCACTGGGCGACTTCCACCACTTCTGCGAGCCGCCAGTTCTTCGTCTTCGAGAGGGGGCGCGTCTCGACGATGCGGACGACGTCGCCGGCCTTCGCCTGGTTCTGCTCGTCGTGCGCGTGGAAGCGCTGGGAGCGTCGGACGACCTTCTTGTACTTCGGGTGCACCTTCACGACGTCGACCCGGACGACGATTGTCTTGTCCATCGCGGCGGAGACGACAACGCCGCGGCGCTCCTGCCGGCGGCCGCGCTCGTGCTCCGGCTTCTCCAGCCGGGTGATCGGCTTCCGCTCGGTCGCCCGCTCGCGCGTCTTCGGGCGCTTGCGGCGCTCGCTGCGCGGGACGCGCTTGCGCTTCTTCTTCGTCGACGCCGGGGCAGGGGCTCCTTCCTCGGCGCCTGTTTCTGCCGTGTCCTCGGGAGCCTCCTCGCCCTCGGCGGGCGCTTCGGCCTCGGCGGCAGCCTCGGGTTCGCCCTCGGCGATCGGCTCGGGAGCAGGCTCGGGCGTCGGCTCGGGAGCCGTCGGCTCGGGCACGGGCGGACCGGGCTCCTCCGGTGGAGCCTCGGGATCGGGCTCGGACGGAGTCTCGGATGCCTCGGCCTCGACCGGCAGCTCCTGCTCCTCGGGGGCCTCCACGGCCTCCTTCTCCTCCTCCTGCTCGTTCTTCTCCTCGTCCGCCACTAGCTCTCACCTCCCGCCGGGCTCGTCTCGCGCTCGACCCGGACGGTCAGGATCCGCGCGATCTCCCGCTTCGCCAGCTTCAGACGCGCGGGGTTCTCAAGGGCGCCCGTCGCCGACTGGAAGCGCAGGTTGAAGAGCTCCTGGCGGCGCTCGCTGAGCGCGCGCTCCAGCTCGTCGTCGGTCATGTCTCTCAACTGCTTAGCCCGCAAACAGATCAGCCTCTCTCTTCACGATCTTCGTCTTGACGGGGAGCTTGCTGCCCGCGAGACGGAGCGCCTCCTTGGCGAGCGGCTCGGGCACGCCAGCGAGCTCGAACATGACGCGTCCGGGCTTCACGACGGCGACCCAGTGCTCGGGCGAGCCCTTACCGGATCCCATCCGGGTCTCGGCGGGCTTCTGCGTGACCGGCTTGTCCGGGAAGAGGTTGATCCAGACCTTGCCGCCTCGCTTGATCTTCCTGGTCATGGCGATACGCGCAGCCTCGATCTGGCGGTTGGTGACCCAGCCGTCCTCGAGCGCCTTGATCCCGTAGTCGCCGTACTGCACCGAGGTCTGGCCCTTGGCCTGGCCCCGCCGGCGTCCGCGCTGGACCTTGCGGAACTTGGTTTTCTTCGGGAGCAGCATCAGTCAGTCTTCTCCGCCGATTCGTCGCCCGACTGGTCGAGCTTGGTCGGGTCTTCCTGCTGAGTCTTGGGCGTCGTCGACTCTGGAGCCTTCGCGACAGCCTCGGGCGTCGTCGGCGTCTCGGGTTCGACCTCCGGAAGCTCGCGGCCCTCGGCGGTCGTCGCCTCCTCGTCGGTGCGCGGCTTCTCGACGTTGTCCTGGCGCGCGCCGCGACCCGGAGCGCCCGCGCCGCCGCGCCGTCCGCGGCGCGGCTTGCGGTCCCGGACCGGGCCGAGGCCTTCGCGGTCGCCGCTGCCTCCGCGCCGCCCGCTCTCGCGGGAGGCCGTGAGGCCCTCGGACTTGCCGCCTCGCCGGCGGGCGGTGTCCTGCTCGCCCAGTCGTGCGTCACGGCGGCCGTCGACGGTCTCGAAGCCCTCCGGCATGATCTCGCCTTTGTTGATCCAGACCTTGACGCCGATCCGGCCGGTCGTCGTCTTGGCCTCGGCAAAGCCGTAGTCGATGTCAGCACGGATCGTGTGCAGCGGGACACGGCCCTCCGAGTAGCTCTCGGAGCGGCTCATCTCGCCGCCGCCGAGCCGGCCGCCGCACTGAACCTTCACTCCCTGAGCGCCGGAGCGAATGGCCGAAGCCAGCGAGCGCTTCATCGCGCGGCGGAAACTCACGCGGTTCTCGAGCTGCTCGGCGATCGACTGGGCCACGAGCTTCGCGTCGAGCTCTGGCCGCTTGATCTCGTTGATGTTGATGTGGACGTTCTTCTGCGTCAGCGCGTGCAGGTCGCGGCGCAGCGCGTCCACCTCGGCGCCGGACTTGCCGATCACGATGCCGGGGCGCGCCGTGTAGATGTCGACCGTGATCCGCTGCTTGTCCTTGCGGATCAGGATGTCGGACAGGCCGGCATGCGAGAGCTTGCCGATGATGTGCTCGCGGATCTTGATGTCCTCCTGGAGCGCGTCCGCGAAGTCCTTGTCGTTCGTGTACCAATTGGACTTCCAGTCGTGGATGACACCGACGCGCATCCCGCCGGGATGGATCTTCTGGCCCATTAGGACTCTTCTCCCTCGGTCTTCTTCTTGCGCGGGGCGCGCCGGGGCTTGGGCTTCGGCTTCTCCGCCGCCTCGGCCTTGGCCGTCGCAGGCTTCTTCGCACGGCTCGCGCGCTTGGGCTTCTCCTCGGTCTTCGGCTCCTCGGCGGGCTGCGCCTCCGGCTCCACCGCCGTGTCCTCGGTCGTCCGCGGGCGCCGGGCGGCTGCGCCGTCGGCCTCCGCCGGCGCTAGGCGGATGGTGACGTGGCACGTCTTCTTCTGGATCCGGGCCACGCGGCCGCGCGCGCGGGCACGCCAGCGCTTGATCACCGGGCCCTCGTCGACGTAGGCAGCGGACACGATCAGGTCGTCGCCGATCAGGCCGTGGTTGGCCTCCGCGTTCGCCACGGCGGACGCGAGGATCTTCTCGACCGCTCGCGCAGCGGCGCGAGGCGTGAACGCCAGCACGGTGCGAGCCTCCGGGACCGGCCGGCCGCGGATGTGCTCCACGACGAGGCGCGCCTTGCGCGGCGCGACCCGGAGGTACTGCGCGGACGCGCGCACCTCTGGGCGCTCCTCGATGGTCTGCGACCTCGGGCGAGCCACTAGCGCTTGACCTCCGTCTTCCGGTCGCCTGAATGGCCGCGGAAGGTCCGCGTCGGCGCGAACTCACCGAGCTTGTGGCCGACCATCTGCTCGGAGATGAAGACCGGGACGTGCTTGCGGCCGTCGTGGACCGCGATCGTGTGCCCGACCATCTCGGGGAAGATCGTCGAGGCGCGCGACCAGGTCCGGATCATGTTCTTCGATCCGGAGTTGTTCATCTGCTCGATGCGGCTCATCAGCCGCTCCTCGACGTACGGGCCCTTGCGGGACGATCTCGACACTTAGCGCTTCTCCTTGCCTCTCCGGCGCTGCCGGATGATCAGTGCGTCCGATTCCTTGTGCTTCGAGCGGGTGCGCTTGCCGAGCGTCGGCACGCCCCAGGGCGTGACCGGGTGGCGTCCACCCTTTGACTTGCCCTCGCCGCCGCCGTGCGGGTGGTCGACCGGGTTCATGGCCGAGCCGCGCACCGTGGGGCGCTTCCCACGCCACCGGCTGCGTCCTGCCTTGCCCCCGGTGATGTTCTCGTGGTCGACGTTGCCGACCTGCCCCACCGTCGCGCGGCAGGCGAGCGGCACTCGCCGAAGCTCCCCGGAGGGTAGCCGAAGGATTCCGTGGCCCTCGTCCTTTCCGACCAGCTGGATTCCCGTGCCGGCGCCGCGCGCGATCTTGCCGCCCTGGCCGGGCTTCAGCTCGACGTTGTGCACGAGCGTGCCTGTCGGGATGTTCTGGAGCGGGAGCGCGTTGCCCGGCTTGATGTCGGCTGCCGGGCCGGACTCGACGGTCGAGCCGACGCGCAGGCGAGCCGGGGCGAGGATGTAGGCCTTCGCGCCGTCCGCATAGTGGAGAAGCGCGATGTTGGCCGACCGGTTCGGGTCGTACTCGATCGCGGCGACCTTCGCGGGCACGCCGTCCTTCGTCCGCTTGAAGTCGATGACGCGGTAGCGGCGCTTGTGCCCGCCTCCGCGGTGGCGCGTCGTGATGCGGCCGTTGTTGTTGCGGCCGCCGGTCTTCTTCACCGGCTCGACGAGGCTCTTCTCCGGCTCGCTCTTCGTGACCTCCGCGAACTCGGAGACGGTCATGAAGCGGCGGCCGGGGCTCGTGGGCTTGAACTTCCTGGCCATGGCTAGACCTGTGCCCCTTCGAAGATCTCGATCGACTGGCCCTCGCGGAGCTGCACGATCGCCTTCTTCCAGCCCGGCTTGCGGCCGCGGACCATCCCGCGTCGCTTGGGCTTCGACCGGACCTGGACGATGTTGACCGCCTGCACCTTCACGTCGAAGAGCTCCTCGACTGCCTGCCGGACCTGCGTCTTGTGCGCGTCCGGATGCACGCGGAAGGAGTACTTCCGGTCCTCGATCAGGCTGTAGCTCTTCTCGGAGACGACCGGCGCGAGCAGGACCTCGTTCGGATGGAGGCTCACGCGGCACCCCTCCTCTCGAGCGCCTCGCGGGCGGCCTCGGTGACAAGCAGGGAGCGCGCCCAGACGATCGCGGCGACCTCGATCTCGGCCGGGGTGATGACGAGCACCCGCTCGAGGTTCCGGAAGGACTTGATCAGCGTCTCTTCCTCGTCGGTCACGACGATCAGCACCGGTGCCTGCTTGCCCCAGGCCTCGAGCAGGCCCACGGCCTGCTTCGTCGAGGGCTCGTCGAAAGCAGATCCATCTACGAACGCGAGCGTCCCCTCCTTCGCATGCGCGGAGAGCGCAGCGCGGAAGGCGGCCTTGCGGGCCTTCTTGTTGACTTTGACGTCGAAGCTCGTGCGCGGCTGGAAGGCGACACCGCCGCCCGTCCAGTGCGGAGCGCGTGTCGTGCCGGCGCGGGCGCGGCCCGTGCCCTTCTGGCGCCACGGCTTCCCGCGGCCGCCGGCGACGAGGCCGCGGCTCTTGACCGCCCGTGTGCCGGCGCGGTCGCCCGCGAGCTCGGCGCGAACGGTCTCGTGAACGAGGTGCGGCTTCACCTCGGCGCCGAAGATCCCGGCCTCGAGGGTGACGTCCTTCGACTTCTTGCCCGCCGCGTCGAGGAGCGGTGCCTTAGGAGCCGCCACCACGCACCTCCTCGCGGATCTCGACGATGGCGTTCTTCGGGCCCGGGACGGCGCCCTTGACGAGGAGCAGGTTCTCCTCGGGATCGACGGCGTGCACGCGAAGACCGAGCTGCGTGACGCGCTTCCCGCCCAGGCGGCCGGCCATCTTCTGGCCCTTGAAGACGCGGGATGGGGTTGCGGACGCGCCGATCGAGCCCGGCGCGCGGACGTTGTGCGAGCCGTGCGAGACCGGGCCCCGGCTGAAGTTGTGCCGCTTGATCGTCCCGGCGAAGCCCTTTCCGACCGAGACGCCTGAGACCTTGATCTTGTCCCCGGGTTCGAACGTCTCGACGGTGACCGTCTCACCCTCGGTGTAGACGTGCGGGCCGCGGATCTCGAGCAGGCGCCGATGCGGCCCGACGCCTGCCTTCTTGAGCACGCCGAGCCGCGGCTTGGAGATCTTCCGCTCCGGCACCTCGTCGAAGGCGAGCTGGACGGCGTCGTAGCCGTCCGCCTCGGCGGTCTTGATCGCGACAACTGGGCAGGGCCCGGCCTGGATCACGGTCACGGGCGTGACGGCGCCGGTCTCCTCGTCGAAGACCTGTGTCATGCCCAGCTTTCTGCCGACGATGCCTTTCATCAGAGCTTGATCTCGATGTCGACCCCGGCCGGCAGGTCGAGCCGCATCAGCGAGTCGACCGTCTTCGGCGTGGGGCTGTGGATGTCGATCAGCCGCTTGTGCGTCCGGATCTCGAAGTGCTCCCGCGAGTCCTTGTCCTTGAACGGGCTCCGGATCACGGTGTAGACGTTCTTCTCCGTCGGCAGCGGAACAGGGCCGGTGACGGTTGCACCGGAGCGCTGAACGGTCTCGACGATCTGGCCGCTCGACTTGTCGAGCGCCTGATGGTCGTAGGACTTCAGTCGAATCCGGATCTTCTGCGCCACCGGCCCTCAGCTCCTAGTTGACGATCTCGGTGACGACGCCCGCACCCACGGTGCGGCCGCCCTCGCGGATTGCGAACCGGAGGCCTTGATCCATCGCGATTGGCTGGATCAGCTGGATCTCCATGTTCGTGTTGTCGCCCGGCATGACCATCTCCTGGCCTTCGGGGAGCGCGATCGAGCCGGTCACGTCAGTCGTCCGGAAGTAGAACTGCGGCCGGTAGCCGTTGAAGAACGGCGTGTGGCGCCCACCCTCGTCCTTCGAGAGGACGTAGACCTCGGCCTTGAAGTGCGTGTGCGGGGTGATCGATCCCGGCTTCGCGACGACCTGGCCGCGCTCGACCTCCTCGCGCTTGGTTCCGCGCAGGAGGACGCCCGCGTTGTCGCCCGCCTGGGCGAAGTCGAGCGTCTTGTTGAACATCTCGAGCCCGGTGACGACGGTCTTCTGCGTCGCCTCCTGGATGCCGATGATCTCGACCTCCTCGCCGGAGTTGATCTGGCCCTGCTCGATCCGGCCGGTGACGACGGTGCCGCGGCCCGTGATCGTAAAGACGTCCTCGATCGGCATCAGGAACGGCTTGTCGGTGTCGCGCGTCGGCTCCGGGATGTAGGAGTCGACCGCCTCCATCAGCTCGAGGATCTTCTTGGAGTGCTCCTCGTCGCCCTCGAGCGCTTTCAGCGCCGAGCCGGCGATGACCGGGATCTCGTCACCCGGGAACTCATACGCGGAGAGAAGCTCGCGCACCTCCATCTCGACGAGCTCGAGCAGCTCCGGGTCGTCGACCATGTCGGCCTTGTTCAGGAAGACCACGATCGACGGCACCTCGACCTGGCGGGCCAGGAGGATGTGCTCGCGGGTCTGCGGCATCGGCCCGTCGGCTGCGGACACGACCAGGATCGCGCCATCCATCTGAGCGGCGCCCGTGATCATGTTCTTGATGTAGTCCGCGTGGCCCGGGCAGTCGACGTGCGCGTAGTGACGGTTCGCCGTCTCGTACTCGACGTGCGAGGTGTTGATCGTGATGCCGCGCTGACGCTCCTCGGGAGCATTGTCGATCGAGTCGAACGACCGAACCTGCGTGTCGCCGCCCTGCTCGGCGAGCACCTTCGTGATCGCTGCGGTCAGAGTGGTCTTGCCGTGGTCGATGTGACCGATCGTGCCGACGTTGACGTGCGGCTTCGTGCGCTCGAACTTCTGCTTGGCCATCTCTTCCCTTTCCCTTCCTTCCTTTGCTAGCGCTCTGAGAGTCTCAAGGACGCGTAGCGTTTCCTAGGTCGTCTGCGAGTCGACGAGCTCGCTTGCGATCGACTGAGGAACTTCCTCGTATCGCTCGAACTGCATGGTGAATGTCGCCCGGCCCTGCGTCGTCGAGCGCAGGTCGGTTGCGTAACCGAACATGGCGGCGAGCGGGACGCGCGCCTTGATGACCTGCGCGTTGCCCCTCGGCTCCAGATTCTCGATGCGGCCCCGGCGTGAGTTGAGGTCGCCCATGACGTCGCCGAGGTACTCCTCCGGCGTGACGACCTCGACGGCCATCACCGGTTCGAGCAGCTTCGGCTTCGCGCGCCTCATCGCCTCCTTGAAGGCCATCGAGCCCGCCACCTTGAAGGCCATCTCGCTCGAGTCGACGTCGTGGTACGACCCGTCGACGAGCTCGACGCGGATATCGACGACCGGGTAGCCGGCCAGGATCCCCGACTCCATCGCCTCCTGGATTCCCAGGTCGACTGCCGGGATGTACTCGCGCGGGATCTTGCCGCCGACGATCTTGTCCAGGAACTCGTACCCCTCGCCCGGCTCGGACGGCTCCAGGTTGATGATCGCGTGGCCGAACTGGCCCCGGCCGCCCGTCTGGCGGACGAACCTGCCCTCGATCTTCTGGACGGGGTTCGAGACCGTCTCGCGGTAGGCGACCTGCGGGCGGCCGACGTTCGCGTCGACGTTGAACTCACGCGTGAGTCGGTCGACGATGATCTCGAGATGCAGCTCGCCCATCCCTGAGATGAGCGTCTGGCCCGTCTCTTCGTCCGACTGGACGCGGAAGGTCGGATCCTCCTCGGCCAGGCGCTGGAGCGCCGTCGCGAGCTTGTCCTGGTCGCCCTTCGTCTTCGGCTCGACGGCGACGGCGATCACCGGGTCCGGGAAGGTCATCGACTCGAGGACGATCGGCGCGGTGTCGGTGGCGAGGGTCTCGCCGGTCGTCGTCTGCTTGAGGCCGACGATGGCCGCGATCTCACCGGCGCCGATCTCCTGCCGCTCCTCCCGGTGGTTCGCATGCATCTGGAGGATGCGGCCGATCCGCTCGGTCTTGTTGTTCGTCGTGTTGACGACGCGGTCGCCCGAGTTGACCTGGCCCGAGTAGACCCGGATGTAGGTGAGCTTTCCGACGTAGGGGTCGGACATGACCTTGAAGGCCAGCGCCGAGAACGGCTCGTCCATCGCCGGCCGGCGCGAGAGCTCGTGCTCCGTGCGCGGGTCGACGCCGTGGACGGGCGGGACGTCGAGCGGGCTCGGGAGAAAGTCGATGACGGCATCGAGGAGCGGCTGCACGCCCTTGTTCTTGAAGGCGGAGCCGAGGAGCACCGGCGTGACGGTGA
>Ga0126305_10001322_pt1 | contig 10967 bp, 8 predicted proteins | sample Plot26_FD_92536 | JGI IMG/M metagenome (GOLD analysis project Ga0126305, IMG submission 92536) | Serpentine soil microbial communities from UC McLaughlin Reserve, CA, USA - Plot26 | ecosystem: Environmental > Terrestrial > Soil > Grasslands | place: USA: UC McLaughlin Reserve, Lake County...
GATTTGTTAGAAAATAGCAGTGTTAATAAATAAAATAAACGCTCTTTATACAGTTATACAAGTCTCATCAATATTAAAGAAATAAACTTCCAATAAAACTCATCGAAGAATATTGTACAACCTCATTCATTTTATCCCGATGAGATTTCTACAAGTAGATTGTTACTATCGGCTAAGTGTAAAACATTATAGAAACGCTGAGTTTAGTAAAGACGTTTACACTTATAGTTTCTAAACTCAACGTTTACTGAGCCAATAATAAGTTTTATGTTCACTTCTTCTTTATTTAAAGCTTTCCACACCTTTTACATTCATCATTACTGACGTTACCCTATCGGTGGGCCCTGTAATGAATAAAAGCTTGTTGTTATGACCTGCAAAAACGTTATTGCTTCCAGATCCACCAAGTGGAATATTCAGTATTCTGTTTCCATTTGAATCAAAAGCGGTTACTCCGTTTGTATGGCTTACATAAATATTTCCCAGTTCATCCATCGACATGCCGTCGCCTCCTCTCAGATTATTTACTAATGTCTGCATGTTGGAAAGTGTTCCATCCTGGTTAATATCGAAAACCCAGATTTTACCTGTATTGTCGCCTGTCCAATTGTTTATATACAGTTTTTTACCATCGGGGGTTCCAACAACACCATTCGGAAAAACGTTAACGGGATTCCATCCAGCCATGGTTGTCACCCTTACCAATGTATGGCTACCGGGCGGCAAGTAATATACATGACCGGCTATTCCAGCACCTTGTTCAGAATGTATGGGTGGCCATCCCGGATTGCCTGTTTTGCGGGGATCAGAATTGTCCCAATAAGGTCTTGGAAACATTGGGTCGGTAATATACATTCCCCCGTTTACCGGGTTAATCCAAACATCGTTAGGGCCGTTTAAAAGTTTGCCATTATAATTATTTACTAAAACCTCGTGGCTGCCATCCATATGTATTTTCCATAGTTCGCCATGCATATCAGCACAGGCAATGAGGTTCCCGTCTTTATCGAATTCCATACCATTGGCACGACCAGTACCGGTTAAAAACGTAGTGATTGCTCCGGAAACTACATCCCACCTGTATATTTTATCATTAGGCTGATCAGTAAAAAATACATTTCCCTTTCTATCAACAGCAGGGCCTTCCGTAAAACCAAAACCTTTTTGAATGGTATCTAAAACCCCATGCTGACTTGCTGAAACCAGTCCTGTGGGATCGAAAAAAGTAGACATAGCAGCTGAGTTAGATGAACGTGAGGTGGAAGCTTGTTCCAATGCAATCGGGCCAGAATCCTTCACTGCTTTTTTTTGGCAGGAATAAAATCCAAGAGAACCTATTACTCCAAGCGAAACAAACAAAATTTTTTTCATAGCAAACAATTTTTAAGTTTAAAAAATAGTACAAGAAAAACTGTTGAATGAAGCAAACGCCTATAGAGTTTTCAGCAAGGTTATATTAGTTAAAGCTATTGTTCCAGGAATAAATGTCTTTTTCACGCTTCTACAAAGTAATCCGAACTTAATAACATAAAACTTCCAATAAAACCCAGCGAAGAATATTGTACAAGCTCATGAATTTTTATTCCTAATATCGCTAAACAAATAATTGCAGTTCCAGAAACTAACGATTGCATGAATCAATACTTTTTAAAAAAAGAATGTAAAGAGCTTCATGCTTTCCCGCACATTATTGAATTTGCTTTAAAAAAAACCAACACCATACAATTCGATTCTTTGAAAAAAGAGAAATCCCATTTCCTTCGGTTTTATTATGTACTGGACGGACGCTTCGATTGGATGATAGAGGACCAGCATCACATTTTGTACCCGGGAGACCTGGCAATTATTTTACCTGGTCAACGGTTTGGTGGCGAAAAAGATTTACTTGATATTGGCACCGTTTCATGGTTGCATCTTGCATTACCACAATTGGAAAGCAATGGAAAGATTGCACTGGGACAGTGGAGCCGGCTTACCGAAAATGAAGGCCTCACGATTGGAAAAATTATAGTGTTGAATGGATGTCCTGTCCTGTCAAAATTGAAAGAAGGAGGTATGCTGTTTCAAAATATTTACAACGAATTTCTTAACCAGGAAATTGGTTATTGCGCCCGCATCAATCAATTGATAGACGAACTGTTTATTTTAATTGCAAGACAATTAAGCCGGCAAAATAATTCACGAAGAGATTTCCCGCAAACGTTTATGAAGCTGGAACAATCACTTCGTGAAAATCTTTCGCACCAATGGACTGTGGAGGAAATGGCCGCTCTTGTGGGATTGGGTATTACCGCTTTTTCCGAAAAAGTGAAAAGCTATACCGGTTTTTCACCGTTGAATTATTTAATCAACATACGCATTTCTGAAGCCATTAAATTATTAAAGCGCCAGGATGTACATGTAACCGATATAGCCCTGGATGTAGGGTTTTATTCATCACAACATTTTGCCACCACTTTCAAAAAGCTGACGGGATATACGCCAAGTGATTTTAGAAAGAAAAACATTCCCGAAACCGACTAAACTATTAAACATGGAATGCATTATCACCATAGAAATAGGAACAGGGGCCATCAGGGTTACAGCATTTGATGTAGACGGAAACCTGATTGGGCATTCAAAAGGGTCCTATCCCACTTTTCACGCAAGGCCTGATTTCAGCGAGCAGGATCCTGAACAGATCTTCATCACCATGCTATATATACTGAAAAACTTTTTGAATGAAAAGATCCATTCAAAAAAATACCAGGTAATTAGTATCTGTTTTAGTTCCGCTATGCATAGCGTATTACCTATTGATAAGAACGGAGTACCGCTTGGTAATGCGATGGTATGGTCCGATAACCGTGCAAAACAGGAGGCAAACGATTTGAAGAATGCTGATCTCGGCAAAAGCTTATACAAAGCTACGGGCACACCCATACATGCTATGTCGCCACTTAATAAAATCACATGGCTAAAAAACAATGAAACAGATCGCTTTGCTGCAACAAAAAAGTTTTTATCAATTAAAACATATATCATTCAACAACTGACAGGAGAGTATATAGTTGATCATAGCGTGGCTTCTGCAACCGGTATGTTGAATATTTATTCGCTCCAGTGGGAGGACAACGCATTACAAAGTGCAGGTATTAACAAGGAAAACCTGGCGGATGTTGTTTCTGTTTTTTACTCGCCAAAAAAATTAAAAAAAGAATACCAAACGTCTTTGGGCTTACATGATAAAGTAAAGATCATTGTTGGTTCCAGCGATGGGTGTATGGCCACCCTGGGTGCCGGCGTGTGGAATGATGGAAAAGCCACCGTTACCCTGGAAGAAAGCGGAGCTGTAAGGGTAGTTGGAAAAGAAGTGATACAGGATCAGAAACAGAGAATTTTTAATTATGTATTGACAGAAGGCAATTATGTTTCAGGCGGACCAACCAATAATGTTGGTTCGGCTTTTGAATGGTATGCCAAGCAATTCGGCGATTTTAAAAAAGCGTTTGACCTCGAGGACTGCATGTCTAATTTGGTTAATGATGCCAGCAAAGTATCTGCCGGTTCAGGAGGACTAATCTTTCTACCGTACCTCCAGGGCGAAAGAGCTCCTATATGGAATGCCAATGCCAGGGGTGTTTATTTTGGGTTAAACATTAATCACGAACAACAGCATTTTATCCGGGCTACCATTGAAGGAATTATGTATGCTTTTTATAGTATTGGAAAAACTTTGGAAGAACACCGCAGCATCAAAAGCCTTTCTGCCAACGGAACATTTGCTTCCTACCCTTTGTGGACCCAGATTATGGCTGATGTTTTCAACAAGCCGGTTCATATCAAAAAGAATTCAGGTCCGGACAGCGTTGCCTGCGGCGGTTTTTTGGTAAGCGCAACTGAATTAGGCAGGTTTAAAAATCTAGAGGAAGCCGCACAAAAAGTGAAACTGTCGGATGGATTTCTTCCACAACAACAAAATCATGCGTTATATCAGAAACACTATGCCATCTTCGAGAGATTAAGTACAAAGCTGTTTGATGAATTTGAAGCCATTGCTGAACTACAGCAAAACAGTTGATGAAACTAACTTTTAATGAATTGCTATGCATAAAAAAATCATTTATAATCTTTTTTACCTGGCTGCGGCGGTTCTTTTTATTGCCTGGATTTTTGTAAGTATCAAACAAATCCATAACTGGGGTGGTTGGCTTTTGATGGCATTTTTCTTTTGCCTGGCAATTGCATTCCGCGGACACACCTTTCTTAAAGGATTTTCTTACACGCTAATGATTTTCGCTGCCGTTAGTATGGCTATTTATTATCCCGAGTATTTTAAAACCGTTGGAAATTTTAATCTGGGCGCTGTTATTGTGCCTATGCTGCAGCTGATCATGTTTGGAATGGGCACCGAATTAAGTTTACAGGATTTTTCAAGAATCGTTCAGATGCCAAAGGGAGTTGTAGTGGGAGTGATCTGTCACTATACGATTATGCCAATGGTTGGTTTTGGTGTTGCGCATATGTTTAATTTTCCCCCTGAAATTGCTGCAGGTATTATTCTTGTGGGCTGTTGTCCAAGTGGTCTTGCATCGAATGTGATGTGTTATTTATCAAAGGGCAACCTGGCATTGTCTGTTTCTGTAACTACTGTATCTACTTTGGTTGCTCCCTTACTTACTCCATTGCTTATGCGTCTTCTTGGAGGTAGCCTTATTACAATTCATTTTTTGGATATGGTATGGGAGATGGTTAAGATGGTAGTTCTCCCGGTAGCCTTAGGTGTGCTGGTTCATTATTTATTGAAAGGACGCGCCAAATGGCTAAACAAGGTGATGCCTATTACTTCAATGATCGGCATTGTTATCATACTTGTGGTTATTATCGCAAAAGGAAGGGATGCTCTTTTGCGGGTAGGAGGATTGATTATTTTGGCAACCTTCATTCACAACACGTTCGGATACCTGTTAGGATATTGGTCGGGCAGGTTATTGAAGTTTAACGAAAGAGACAGTCGTACCATTGCCCTGGAAGTAGGTATGCAAAACGCCGGTCTTGCATCAGCGTTAGCTTCTAAGATAAGTACCAATCCTGCTGTTGCTTTGGCCCCTGCAATCTTTGGTCCTTTGATGAATATAACCGGTTCGCTTCTATCGAGCTGGTGGCATAATCATGATCCCAAAGATGCTCCTGCAAATGACGAAAAGCTAACTGAAAAAGAAGTTATAAAAGTAGAAGCCATGTAAGTATTGTTCATTAAAAAATATATTCTTATGTCGATAACCAAACACTTTTTAATTCTCATTGCATTTGTCGTATTCATTAATCAACTCCCTGCACAATCGGTGCAAATTTCAAAAGAAGAACTTGTTGCATTAACACCAGAATGGAAAGGCGAACGCTTTGCCGATGGTCGTCCAAAAGTACCTGATGATATTATCAGAAGAATGAAACCTGTTACGATAGAAGAAGCGTGGGCCATTTTAAGTGGCGCAGGCTACAGGTACCAGATTGCAGAAGGATGGGACCAAATCATCAATCCTGATAGTGTACTGGTGGGCCGTGCTTATACTGCCACGTTCATGCCAGGCCGCCCCGATGTATGGAAGGCCATTGACTCAATTGGAAAGAAAGAAGGAAGGCGGGCTCAAAATGTTTGGGCAGTAGAGCAGTTGCAAAAAGGCGATGTGTATGTTGCTGATCAATTTGGAGCAAAAAAGAATGGACCTACCATTGGGGATAGAGTTGGTACTGCCATTTATACAAGAACAGGCAATGGAATTGTGTATGACGGTGCATTAAGAGATGTGGAAGGCTTAAAGGAAATGGGTGGCTTCACTTCTTTTTTTAGTAGTTACGATCCTTCTTTCCATAACCCCGGGGGTGGACAAAACAGGGATTTAACTACTATGATTGTGGGAATCAATAAACCTACCCGTATTCGCACGGTAACAGTAATGCCAGGTGATGTTGTATTAGGAAAAATGGGACTTGTTGTTTTCATCCCTCCACATTTAGCAGAAAGGGTGGTAAAAAGTTCAGAACTGGTTCGTTTGGAAGATATGTTCGGACAGCTTCGTATACGTGAAGGAAAATATACTGCCGGACAAATTGATGCAAGATGGGCTGACAATATTCAAAAAGACTTTACTCAATGGCTCAAGGACAACGTTAACAAATTGCCTGTTAGCAAGGAACAGGTGCAGGAAATTATAAAACAAAGAGAAAGCACCAGCCAGCCAACTAATAGCAACTAATATCAAAAAGTTGGACACGTGAAATAATCTTTCCTCTTTATTCAACAATAAGAAAAATAAAACTACAATGTCAAGTTCAAGAAGATCATTTATCACCAAATCAGCAATAGCGGCAGCAATGGCCCCCTTTGCGTCCCTGTCGAACAGTTATGGTCGAGGGCTCGAAAATGCAATGGAAAAAACACCCAAGAGTTCAGCACCGTCGGATTTAAAGATTACTGATGTGAAATGTGCGTACTCGGGTGGCGGATTATTTGTAAAAATTTCTACCAACCAGGATATCGTTGGGTGGGGCGAGGCCGTGGATGCCGTAGGCGGAACATATCATTTAGTACAACGGTTGGGTAGGCAATTAAACGGCAGAAGCCCTTTATCTCCGAATGTTATTTTTGAGCAATTCCGTAAAGGCGCTTTTTTTGGCGGTGCACAATCAGGTATGTATGTAGCTGTGTTAAGTGCGTTTGATGCGGCGCTATGGGATTTAACCGGAAAAGCATTAGGGTTACCAATTTATCAATTAATGGGTGGAAAGTTTCGCGATAAAGTAAGAGTGTATTGCGACACTCAATTGTACTCTGTTCGCAATCCCAAACCTGAGGATTTTGCGAAGGTAGCAAGAGCTGCCGTTGACAGGGGATATAATGCCATAAAATTTGATCTTGACGAAGCCAATGATCCCAACAAATATGACCGGTGGAACTGGACGGCAAGCCTTGCGGAAGTAGAACGAATGTATAATTCCATGCTCGCTGTACGCAAAGAAGTAGGCCCTCATATTGATATTTGTTGTGACATGCATGGACGGTATGATGCACCAACAGGAAGAAAGGTGGCAAAAGTGATGGAGCCTATAAACCTGATGTGGCTCGAAGAACCTGTTCCAGCCGACAATGTTGATGCGTATAAAACGATTACACAAGAAACAAGCACGCCGATTTGTGGTGGCGAAAATTTTTATCTCACCTATGGCTTTACCCGGTTATTATCAGAAGGAGCAGTAGATTTAATTATGCCGGACCTTCAAAAGTGCGGAGGACTCGGTGAAGGACAGCGAATAGCAGCCCTTGCTAATGCTTACTACACTCCTTTTTCACCGCATATGGTTGGCTCATTCCTTGGTTGTATGGCGTCTGCGCATGTTTGCGCATCAGTCCCTAATTTCCATATTCTTGAATGGCAAAGCCAATTCGATACAGAACCCAAGTGGAGAGACATTGTTAAGTTTGAAAATAGTAATAAGCCTTTTATTGATAAGGGATTTTTGACGGTATCAGACAAACCGGGAATTGGAGTAGAGATCAATGAAGAAGGTTTAAAAAAATACGCAGCACAGGGAGTGCCCTTCTTTGCGTAATTACAAAATGTATACAAATTGCAATTAAACTACGAAAGACCAATAATAGCAACCACTGGTTTATACGGTGGTTCTTTAATGATTCCAGAAAAAATCCAGTTTTTGGTAATTATTATTCGGGTAAGATTTTTTTGCACGTCATAGTTTCAAAGCACAACACTTCAATTCACTGTAACCAAATCATCTAAAATGAAGCATGCCATTCTCCTCCTCTTAACAATTGCGGTACTAAATACGTTCTCCCAATCACTCAATAAACGCATCGTGCACAACGATCCAGCTAAGTACAGGCTACTAAATGCAGTACATGCGGGGGCAGGGCAAATGAAATTCACAGGGCTGTTTGGAAGTCAAACTTTAGCTACTAATCTTCTTTACCTCCACGTTGGAGAAATACCCGACAAAGCCGGTATCGGTGAGCATTTTCACCACACTATCGAGGAAATGTATGTAATACTGGATGGCGAAGCCGAATTCACTGTAAATGGCCGCACTTCAAAAATAAAAGGGCCGGCGTTGGTGCCGTGCAAATTAGGCGATGCGCATGGCGTCTATAATTCCAGTGGTAAAACGCTCAAGTGGATGAACTTTGGAGTAAGCACTATAAAAGGCCGTGGTGATAATTTCGATTTGGGCGATACTCGTGCAGGTGCTGCACTTGATGCTATTCCGCAATTTGTTTCAGGCCGACTTAAAAAAGAATTGTTGAGAGCCAACAGTACTGCCTACACGGGAAATGGTATATTATATCGTCGCATCTTCGGACCTGATATTTTTTCTACCACCTGGGACCATGTTGATCATGTTATTATTCCCACAGGCAGCACCGCCGGTCCAAGAAAACTGGAAGGCTTTGAAGAGGTATATTATGTTGTCAAAGGTTCCGGAACAATTACTATTAATTCAGATTCTACCCCTGTAAAGACCGATGATGCATTTTATGGTTCGCTTGGTGAAGCGTTAACAATTGGTAACCGTGGGAAAGATGATCTTGAATTGTTGGTAATTGGTATTGCACCCGCCAAACAAAAAGATCAAAGCCGGTCCAATACACCTGCCAAACCGAAAGCTATAGCCTTGCAAATGGATTTTGTTGTTCCAAAAGAAAATGCAGAAGCATTTGAAAAAATGTATACTTCCATTTATGTTCCGGCAATGCAGGTACAACAAGGCTATCTGAGTTCTAAACTGCTTCGTGTTTTTTCTGATAACCTGGAGAAGGAAATACAGGGAGAGCCAACAACTTATAACTATCAAATCCAAATATCGTTTGATACGGAGGAAAACCGTAGGAAATGGGTAGCCAGTGAGCAACACAAAATTGCATGGCCTGCAGCCTCCGGTCTTGCAAAAGAATTTAAGTGGCGGGGCTATGATGTGATGGGCGATGACAACAGGTGAAAACATTCGCTTTTGTTATCAATGACAACATCATTGGATTTGGCGGTTTTTAATTCAAACACTGAAATTGAACGTTGATCATTACCAATTTTATTGAGATTTACGATGATCAATGGTCAACATAAATTCTTTAAATGACGTACAGCAAAGGATATCAAAAATGAAAAAAGTATTTCTGATAGCAATCCTTTTTTTCATTAGCCATTTCCAGGGCAAAGCTCAATATGGCCAATATGACAATGCCAAAACAGTTCCACCTTTTAAAATATTTGATAACCTCTATTATGTGGGTATTGATTGGGTGAGCTGCTATTTAATAACAACCGACGACGGATTAATATTGATAGATGCGTTGTACAGAAATTATCCTGCTCACATTCTCCAATCGGTAAAAGAACTGGGATTCGACCCAAAAAAAATTAAGTACATCCTTTGTACCCATGGACACTTCGATCATTGTGAAGGGGCCGATACTCTTCAAAAAATAACACATGCCCGCATTGGGATGACAGAAACTGACTGGCAAATTGCCGAAGGGAAAATAAAGAATGAGTACGCCAATGTAAATACCCGTCTTACACGGGATTGGATTATCCGCGATGGCGACTCTTTAAAATTGGGAGGCACTACCATAAAATTTTTTGTAACTCCTGGACATACATTGGGAGTTCTGTCTATGAGCTTTCCTGTTCATGACGGCGGCATTACCTACAATGCGTTCATGCTTGGCGGAGTAGGATTAAATTTTGAAGGTGTAAAACAGACAGAGCTTTACCTCCTGAGCATGGATCGTATAATGAAAATGAAAAACATCGCGGTCAATATTACCAACCATCCCGATCCTGGAAGAATTTTTCAAAGAGCCCGGCTTTTACAAACACGTAAAACAGGGGAGCCGCATCCTTTTGTTGCTCCCGAAGATTTTCAAACGTGGTTAAGGGAGTTGAAGGCAAATGCAGAAAAGAAACTGGAAGAAGAAAAGGTTAAAGAAAAAAATTAAACATTGTTATATACCAGTCTGATTTCGTAACTACATCATAATGTAAATTGGGTATGCGCATTAAAATCTATTCCATTGCTGCTTTTGTTTTCTGCATCAGTGTTTTTCAAAGTAAAGCACAGGATATTGCTGCAACAACTTCTCTTGTTTATCCTGGTGCTGATGGAAAACTGGTTTATGTTGCCGATAGTCTTGGAAATAAAATCCCCGATTTTTCAAACGCAGGTTATAAAGGCGGCGGTGTTCCCATTCCGCATGTGCAAATCAAAGCAGTAGTGTGGCCGGTGCCCGGAGATAATTCAGAACATTTACAAAAAGTAATTGATAGCGTATCTGCTTTACCTCCCGATGCATTTGGTTTTAGAGGAACTATTTTATTAAAAATGGGCGAATACAATCTTGAGAAACCCATTACAATTAAAACATCGGGTATAGTTCTTCGTGGAGAAGGGCTGAGTGATATTGGCACCATCCTAATTGGCAAAACACCAAAAGAAAGACCGACACAAGGTCCAGGTCGTGGTGGCAGACCAGCACTGATAAATATTACAGGTGATGCAGGCGTAAAACCGCAGGAAGATTCAAAACAAACAATTTCAGATAGCTATGTACCCGTTGGTGCAACCGTTTTTAATGTTACATCAGCTAAAGCATTTAAAAAAGGAGATAAAGTATTAGTAAGACGGATAGGCAACCAGGCATGGATTAAGGAATTGGGGTTAGATAGTGCAACAGTTGGAAGAAACCGGTGGCAACCTTTCAATATTAATTACGACAGAACAATTGTTGATGTAAAAGGAAACACTGTTACCATTGATGCTCCCCTATTTTGTGCTATTGAAACACGCTGGGGAGGTGGAGAATTGATTAAATACAACGACGAACGAATTGAGCAGGTAGGCATTGAAAACCTGCGCGGTGTTTCAGAGTATGATCCTTCGGTGCGCCAAAAAAATTACGGCAACATGGATCGTGA
>Ga0126305_10001323_pt1 | contig 10966 bp, 8 predicted proteins | sample Plot26_FD_92536 | JGI IMG/M metagenome (GOLD analysis project Ga0126305, IMG submission 92536) | Serpentine soil microbial communities from UC McLaughlin Reserve, CA, USA - Plot26 | ecosystem: Environmental > Terrestrial > Soil > Grasslands | place: USA: UC McLaughlin Reserve, Lake County...
ATAGTACTCGACCCTGAATGCATGCCGTCCGCCCGTGATGACGGCGCTGTCGACGCGCGACTCGTGCGGGTCCCACGCATCGATCAGCAATTTTCCGTCCAACCACACGCGCGCGCCATCGTCTGAAATCACCTGGACGGTGTAGCGACCGGCTGGCAGATCGGCTTGCCCTTCCGCGACGAACGCGAACTTGTCGCGCGCGACTCCCTCTTCGATCGACCTGCCCGACATATAGTCGATCCGGTCTTTGGTTACGGTCTTCACGACGATTCCGCCGAGCAGCTTCTGGAACGCTTCCGGGTGCTTGACGGGATCGCTGGTGTCTGCGTACTCGAAGAAGTTCAGGGTCCAGTCGACCGGCGCGAAGAAGCGCGAGTATCTGAAGGCGTACGGCGCCCCCGCCCGGGTCTTCACGCCGCGAGGAGACGTCACCGCCTCACCGCGGTACTCGAGCGCGAGATCGACATCAACAATGGGGCTGCTCGCGGGTGTTACGGTGACTACATCGCCGACCTTCCCGCGTGCGGGTGAGATCTGCGCTCCTCGTTGTGAGAGCACCCGCCACGAGCCTCGCGGGCCGAGCACGTTCAGCTTCAAGGGTCGGCGGACGTTGTAGTCCGGGCCTTTCAATCCTGGCTGGTCGAGCAGGGGCCACAGCTTCGGCGATTTCCAGTCGTATGGTCCCCATTCATCGATGATGATCGTGCGACGGCCGCGGCGCTCGCCGTCCTTGATCATCGGGTCGATGCCGTCGGGAATCCGTTCCGGGAGCTGCACGTCGGTGGCCACCGGAGCGTCCCCCTTCTCGACGTCGAGGGTGCTCTTGATGTCGAAATCGGTCCTGTTCTCACGGAACGTGTTCGCGAGGATCTTGTATCCACGGCTGCGCGTGTCACGGTTCTTCGGGTATCCCCAGTCGGGATCCTGGGTGGCGTTCTGCCACAGCCGGATCGCAATTTCGTTGCGCTCGAACGTGTTCTCCTGGATCACGTTGTCCTGCCCGTGCTCGATCGCCATGCCTTCCGTATTGCGCGAGAAATGATTGTTGCTCCAGATCGAGCTGTAGCTGTAGCCACCCCAGACGCCGTGCCAGTTTTCCTCTACACGGTTCTCGACGAAGGTGTTGCGGCTGAAGGTCGCTTCGATTCCGTTGGTCGGCGCGTGGCTGAAATCGTTCCGATAGAACACGTTGTCGTTCGCGCCCCCCTTGCCGGTGTCCATCGTCGACTGCCCCGCCCAGAGGAAGAGCCCGTCTCCGCCGTGTGTCACCGAGTTGTAAGCAACGATGTTGTTGCTCGACTGCTCGTACATCAGCAGACCCGCAGAGTCCTGCCCGCGGTTATAGAAGCCGTGACTGTATCCGCGCACGCACCAGTCGATCCGGTTGTGCATGATCGTGCTGTTGCTGACGCGATAGAGCCCGACGCCGATCGATGACAGGAACTGGAAGGTGTTGTTCCAGATCTTCAGCTGCGAGGAGTCGGTCACCATCAACCCGTTCTGACCGTGGACGGCGGTGTTGCGGTCGATCTCGGCGCGGTCACATCGGCGCAGATAGATGCCGGCACCATAACGCAGCCACTCGTCCTTTTCGTTCTGGTGGTACGACATCCAGTCGACCAGGCTCTCCTTCTCGATTCCGCTGTAAAGCCGCTGCTTCCAGTTGTGCGACACGTCGTTGCCGGTGAGACGGAGATCGGATGAATTCCGGGCGAGGATCCCGACCTTGTACCCGCGGATCGTCGCGTTCTTCACGGTCACGTGTGAACCACCATCGATCAGGATTCCCAGGCCGGCGAACTGGTCGGGGTCTGTCGATGCTGGCGATCCTTCGAGCAACGCGCCGTTCATGTCGATGGTGATGTTGCTGCCGCGCACGGTGATGGCCGGTGTCTTGAGGTCCTCAGAAGCGGGGAGTCGGTAGCTTCCCGCGCGAATGGTCACGGAGCGGTCGATCAGCATCCCACGGCTGAGAGCGATCGGCTGCTGGCCGGATACATCGACGACATGCGCAGCTGACACGAAGCCGGCGGCAACACACAACGCGAAGACGGCACGACGACACAATGCTTCTTTGTGGTCGTGTCGTAGTGTCGTGGTGCCCGTCGTGTCTCGCCTTCGGCGCCCGGTCATTCGGCGGTCAAATACCAAACACCTCGGGATCCCATTTCAGCCCCAGCTCGCTCGGCGGTGCCATGTAGCCGACCAGCGCCGAGGCAGCGACCACGGCCGGGCTCGCGAGGTAGCCTTCGCCGCCGAGACCCATACGGTTCTGCCAATTGCGATTGAAGGACGTGATCGCGCGCTGGCCGGGGCTCAATGAATCCGGCCCCTGCCCGAAACACGGACCGCACCACGACTGCCGGATCTCACCGCCGACGGAGCGAAACACACCGGCGATCGACTCCCCACCCAATCGCGGGTCCGCCGTCTCGATCTGCTTACCGACTCCGCCGGAACCGGGGAAGATTGCGAACTCGTGCTCCACCTTCTTCACGCCCTGCTCCCGTGCCGCGCGCAGCACGAACGCGGCCTGCAGCAGGTCGTCGTACGATCCATTCGTGCAGGACCCGATCATCGCCTTGTCGAACGTGATCCTCTCGCGGGCAACCTCCTCTGCCGGGAATGCGTTGCCGGGGCTGAAGGGCTTGGCGATCATCGGCCTGACGTCCGCAAGGTCCAAGGATTCGTCCAGCTCGAAGCTGGCTGCGGCACCCGGAGTGAACTGTGGGTACGGAAGCTGGGCGACTCCCTTCCGGCGATACCAGTCGTAGGTGATCTCGTCGGGCGCGAAGATGCCGTTCAGAGCCTCTGCTTCCGCCATCATGTTCGCAATCGTGTTCCGGTAGGCGATCGGCAGTTGCTTGTCCGCATCCACCAGTTCGACCGACATGCCCTGGGACTGCTTCGCGCCCCACCGGCGAAGCAATTCGAGGACGATGTCCTTGCCGCCCACCCACGGATTGAGCTTGCCGCGGAACACGACGCGCCGTGCCTTCGCGAGCGTGAAATAGATGTAGCCGGTCGACCACCCAAAGCCCAGCGTCGTCGATCCGACGCCGATGCCGACCGCGCCGTAGGCGCCGTATGCGCGGCTGTGCGAGTCGGCGCCCGGGATGAATTGCCCCGGCATGACCAGCCCCTGCTCCGGGAAGTAGAAATGAAAGATGCCGTCGCCCGGTGTTGCGTAATACGGCTTCTCGATGCCGTGGATGCGCGCGAACTCCCGGCCGATGCTGGTCTGCTTGTCGTCGGCATCGAGACCGGTGAACACGAAATGATCGTTCGCAATAGCGGCCTGCCGAGGGTCGATCGTGTTCCCGCCGGTGATCTGGTTGAACGTGTGGATGGCAAACGGTGCGGTGCCGTCGGAGGCCGGCAGCAGATCCGCATAGACGCGGATGGTCGCGCCCGGCCGCACGTCGGCAGGCCGCAGGTCCTTATCGACACGGTGGGCGAAGATGATCTGCTCGGTCGAGGTCATCCGATCGGCGGCATCAGCATCCGGCCAGTCGACAGAGGGCTTGGTCTGCACCGACTTCTTGAACTCACGACGGCCGACGGCGAAGATCCCGCCGCTGACGCGGATCTCTTCTTCCTTCGGCGAGAGCGGCACGGGGTCGTAGTCTTTTTCCCGCGTCTCGTTCCGCAGCCGCCGCGAGACAGGGTCGAAGCTGAAGACATCCCCGTCCTGCGCGTCAGCCACCGCTTCGGGGTTCTGAACGACGTGGAGGCCGAGATTGAAACTGTTGCGGCGGAAGATATCCCCCATGTTGCTGCCGCAGACCACTACCATCTCGAGCCCGACCTCTTCGGCGACACCTTTCAGCCCGGCGGGGCTCATCTCGCGCGAGGATCCGATCGCGAAGCGGTCTCCGGCGATGACGAAATTCTGACCGCTGTGCACCCTCGCGCGAAAGTCGGGCATGAGATAACGGAACGAACCCGCTTTCCATTTCTCATCGAGCGTCTCGAGACTCTCAGAAACGCAATCGGTCGCCGGCGTGATCTGGTCTGTGTCGATCGCGTCCAGCTTTTTCGCAAATTTGGTCCCGGGCAGGCTCATGCGGTCCCAGAAGATCAGCGCGCGGCCGCGAATCAACGCATCCGACCCGGCGGTCACCGGCAACGGCTCGGGCAGCGATTCGGCGGCAACGCCGTCTTTCAGCCGGGCAGGCTGGATTGTGTGCATCACCTTGATTATATCGGGCGCGCCGGAACGAACCCGCTGCAGGCGAGCACCGGAATTGGCGGGTACTTGGGGAAACGCGGATCGACAGCCGAGAGCCGGCAGAGATAAAAACGCGATCCTTTGCTGCTCGTAATGACGCTCACATTGGCGCAGCCCGGGCACAAACCCGCGGGCCCGGGTTGCTCCGGCCCTCGGGAATCGTTCATCATGGACCTATGTTTACCTCGGAAGCAGTGACTCGCGGCGTCCGCGTGCAGGTGTACTCGCAATATGACGCGGAACGCTCGGAGCCTGCAAAGAACCAGTGGTTCTTTCTTTATACGATCACGATCCTCAACGAAGGCACCGAAACGGTGCAGCTCCTCACCCGGCATTGGGTCATCACCGACGGGAACGGCAAGGTGGAGGAGGTTCGCGGTCCCGGCGTGGTCGGCAAACAGCCGATCCTGAAGGCGGGGGAATCATTCGAGTACACCTCCGGCTGCCCGCTCACCACTCCCTTCGGATTGATGGAGGGAACCTACCAGATGGTTGGCAGCGACGGGGAGAAGTTCGACGTCAAGATTGCCCCGTTCACACTGAGCGAGCCCTATACCGTTCACTGAAATACGGCGGTGCGAGACATCGCGGCGGCGAGAAGCGCCAGGTAGCGCCGGCGTGGAATTTCAATCGCGCCGAATTGTTCCAGGTGCTCGGTGGTCCACTGCGTATCGAGCAGAGAGAACCCGCGTTCCCGCAGGCGGTCGACGAGGGCCACAAGCGCGACCTTGGACGCGTCGCTGACCTGATGGAACATCGACTCGCCGAAGAATGCGCCGCCGATGGCCACGCCGTACAGCCCCCCGGCCAACCGGCCGTCCTGCCACGCTTCTACGGAATGCGCGATACCCGCCCGGTGCAGCGCGCAGTAACTGTCGTAGATCTCATGATCGATCCAGGTCCCGGGATCCTCAGCGTCGCGCGGTGCGTCGGCACAGCCGCGGATGACCGCGTCGAAGTCACGATTGATTTCGATCTGAAAAGCGCCGCTGCGGACGACACGGGCGAGGCGCTTCGGGACGTGGAACGTGTCGAGAGGGATGATGCCCCGGGGATCGGGCGAGAACCAGCGGATACTCCCGTCACCCACGGCCATCGGAAACCAGCCGCTGGCATACGCTGAAACCAGCAGGTCGGTTGGAATCATCCGGTTCAGCGCAGAACGAGAACCGCGCAGCGCCCCCGCTCGAGCAGCGCGTGGCCGATGCTGGTGTCGGTCTCGCCCGGGCGGGTCTGCACGATCGCCAGGTCGATGTTGCGCTCGGTTGTGTAGCGAACGAGTTCATCGGATGGCGGACCGGTCCTGATGACGAACTCGACCCCGAGACGTTCCTGATCCTCGAGCGGGATCAACCGCGACAGCCGCTCTTCGGCCTCGGCCGCCATCGCCTGGTGGACTTCGGGAAGCCGGTCCGGGCTCATTTCTGCCGTCCAGCCGGCAGACAGCGGCTCGTCGATCGTGTACATCACGTGCAGGCGCGCGCCGAATGACTCGGCCATCCGCCGCGCAAACAGCACCGACCGATCGAACGCCTCATCAGCGGCACCGTGCAGCAGAATCTCGCGCATCCGTCCACCATCTGCCATCGAATCCTCCTCATTCTAACCGTCGCGTCGTGTTCCGACATTCCCCTGCAACGCTCAGGCCGAGCTCCTGCGGCGTGGTAAAATCGATTCGCTCCCACCGCTGAAGAAGAAAGAAAACGAATGGACTCGCGCTGGATTCCGGCCTCGATCTCCGCATTGCGGAGCTATTCGCTGCCGACGTTTCTTCACGATCTGACCGCCGGCGTCGTCGTTGGGCTGGTGGCACTGCCGCTGGCAATGGCCTTCGCGATTGCCTCAGGGCTCACTCCACAAGCGGGCATCTACTGTGCCGTCGTCACCGGGTTCCTGATCTCGGCTCTGGGCGGATCGCGCTGCCAGATCGGCGGACCGACCGGAGCGTTCGTGGTCGTTGTTGCCGGCATCGTCACTGAGCACGGCGTCAGCGGCCTCTACATGTGCACGATGATGGCGGGTGTCATGCTCTTCATCCTCGGCGCAACCGGAATGGGCAGCGCCGTCAAATACCTCCCGCGCCCGGTCGTCGTCGGATTCACCAATGGTATTGCCGTACTGATCGCGAGTACCCAGATCAAGGATTTCTTCGGGTTGTCGCTGGTCTCGGTCCCGGCGGAGTTCGGCGCCCGCGCGGTCGCTCTCGCTACCCACATGACGACCATCTCTCCAGGCGCGACCGGACTCGGCCTCGTCTCTCTCGCCACCATTCTGATCGTTCGGAAGTTGTATCCCACCATCCCGGGAACGGTGCTCGCGCTGGCGGGCGGCACCTTCGCTGTCATGTTCGCTGGGCTCGATGTCGAGACGATCGGATCGCGTTTCGGGGGGATTCCTGCGGGTCTGCCGACGCCGTTCATTCCGAAATTCGACGCCTCACTGGTGCCGGTCCTCTTCCGGCCGGCCCTGACCGTTGCCATGCTCGGCGCGATTGAATCGCTGATGTCTGCCGTGGTCGCAGATCGCATGAGCGGCGATCGCCACAATCCAAACACTGAACTGCTCGCCCAAGGCGTCGCCAACTTCGTGTCGCCAATGTTCGGCGGCCTGCCTGCAACCGGCGCGATTGCGCGCACGGCCACCAACATCCGATCTGGCGGACGCACTCCGGTTGCCGGGATGGTGCACGCGCTCGTGCTGCTGGCGATCCTGGTCGCTGCCGCTCCGCTCGCACGATACATCCCGATGCCGGTCCTCGCGTCGATCCTGTTCGTCGTCGCCTACAACATGGGTGAATGGCACGAGATTCCCAAGCTCCTGCGGCTGACGAAGACCGACATCGCGGTCTGGCTCGTGACCTTCGTACTGACCGTGTTCGCGGACCTCACCCTCGCGGTTGAAGTGGGGATGATCCTGGCGGCGCTGCTCTTCATCCGCCGCGTCGCCGTGACGACCACCGTGTCGATGGTCACACCTGGTTACATCGAATCAGGCCGTTCCCACATTCTGCAGGACAAGAAGATTCCGGACTACGTCACGATTTTCCGGATCCATGGTCCGCTCCTGTTCGGGATGACCGATAAGGTGACGGCCATAACCGATCAGATGGACCGGCTGGCGCCGATCGTGATCGTTCGACTCCGCAACATGACGGCGATCGACGCGACCGGCATCCGCGCGCTCGAGCAGCTGGCCGACGAGCTCACGGCCTCGGGCCGAACGCTCCTGCTCTGCGGTGCCCGCGAGCAGCCCTCAGCCGTGATGCACGCCGCCCACTTCCCGCATCACGTCGGCGAGATGAACGTTTGCCCCGACATCGAATCCGCCCTTCGCCGAGCTACGGAGATCCACCGACACGCCGCCGCCTAGTCTTGCGATAGAGTCGGTATCCGGTCTTGTGCCGGTTCAAGGAGATGGGATGCCGAAGCTGACGGTTGAGGGATTTGGAACGACGGAGGTCGCCGAGGGGAAGCGGCTGGTGCTCGCGATCGAGGAGGATGCGCGCGTCGATGTGCTCCATGCCTGCGGCGGCAACGCGCGGTGCACGACCTGCCGGGTCGAGTTCATCGAGGGCGAGCCGGCGATGATGACCGAGGCGGAGGAAACCGTGCTGCAGGCCAAAGGGGTCACCGGGGCTCGTTTGTCGTGTCAGATCATCTGCGATCACGACATGACCGTCCGTGCGATCAGCCGTCTCGAGGGCAGCGGCCGGCCTGACCCGGGCGGCAAGCCTTTCGCGGAGATCACACCTCCGCCAGTGTGGATACAGAGATAAGAGACGATGACCGCAGACGTCAGTCGTCCCGAAGGCGACGGCCACACATCTCAAGGACCACGAAGAGCTTAGGTTTTCGTCTTTGAGCACTTAGTGCCCTTCGTACCGATGGTGCTGGAAGCCGTGAGCAAAGGCGGTCGGAGCCGTGGTGTCGTGGTGTGGTGTGGTGATGTGGTTGTGGCGTCGAGCGAAACCGGTGAACCGTGGGGCTGAGGATCAGCGCCGCTCGTAGCGCTTCCGTATCGTCGGAATCAGATACTCGCTGAACGCGCGCGCGAAGTCATAGCGTGGCGCAAAGCCCCAGTCGCGGCGTGCCGCGCTGTCGTCGACGTCGGACGGCCACGAGTCGACGATCCCCTGCCGCTTCTCGTCGGTCTCCCAGGTGAGGTCGGCACCGGGAAAGGCCTCCATGACAACGTCACGAACCTCCTGCGCCGACGGATTGAACGCCCCAACGTTGTAGGTGCTGCGCGTCAATGCCTCGCGCGGAGCAGCGGCCAGGGTGAGGAGGGCATCGACACCATCCGGCATCGCCATGAAGGGGATCCTCGTATCAGGTCTGACGAAGCACGCGTACGGCTCCCCGTTCGCCGCGGCGTGGATCATTTCGGGCGCGTAGTCCGACGTGCCTCCGGAAGGAACCGTCTGTGCAGAGATCAATCCAGGAAACCGCACTGACCTGAAGTCCACCCGCCCGGACGCCGATTCAGCCGCGAGCTGCTTGTAGTGCCGCGCGTAGTAGTGCCCCAGCTGTTCGCAGTACAACTTGTTGCAGCCGTACATCGTCGTCGGGTGCGTCCATTCGTCTTCCTTCACCCGGCCGGCGGCATTCTTGGTGTTCGCGTCGGGCAGTCCGTAGGCGGCGATCGATGAGGGATAGATGAATACGACCCGCCGGCCGTGAGACTCCGCTTCGTGCTGCGCGAACTCGAGCAGGTTCAGCGTGCCCTCGACGTTCACCTGGTGCGCGGTCACGGGAGTGAACTCCGAGCGAGTCGATAGCAGGGCCGCCAGGTGGAACACGAGTTCGACCTGATACTGCGCCAGGATCCGTTCAAGGACACCCCGATCCAGAATCGATCCGGTGACCTCCTGGTCGACGAGCCCGGCGATGCCCGGGTCGAGCCGGCTGACGTCGAGAGTGACGATCGCCCGCTCGCGCGACTGCGACAGCTGCGCGATCAGACCGTGGCCGATCTCCCCTCCCGCGCCGGTGATGAGCACCACAGGTTTTCGCACGCGGTGATTATACTGTCGCGAATCATGCGAATAGCGCCGCTCCTGATGGTGATCGCGTTGTCGGGCTCGCCCCAGTCGCGATCGGATTTCGATCGTCTCTTCACCGCGGACACGATGAGAGTGGATTACTTCCACACCGGCGGACCGAAATCCGGCGAGACGTTCTCACCCGACGCCGTGCTGAACGATGGTCCATGGAGTGGCAGCCGCACGCAGCTGCAGGATGAGACCAACCTCGGGGCGTACCTGTTCGAGGTGAAAGACAAGAGCGGAACGCTGCTCTACTCGCGTGGCTTCTCGCCGATCTATGGCGAGTGGGAGACGACTGACGAATTCAAACAGGTCCATCGAACCTTTCACGAGTCGTTGCGGTTCCCGTGGCCACGCGGTTCCGTCAGCGTGACCGTGCACAAGCGGCAGAAGGACAACCGCTTCGCGCCGGTCTGGACGACGGAGATCGATCCGGCATCGCGTTTCGTCAACCGCGCGCCGCTCGCGTCGCACGCCGGCACACTCTGGACGGTCTTCGAAAACGGACCCGCCAGTCAGAAAGTGGATCTGCTCGTCATCAGCGAGGGATACATCGCCGCCGACATGCCGAAGTTCCACCGCGACGTCCAGCGTCTGCTCGCCTCGCTGTTCGACCAGGAACCTTTCAGGAGCCGCCGGACTGACTTCAACGTGCGCGCGCTCGACCTGCCGTCAGCTGCGTCAGGAATCAATCGGCCGAACGCGGGAGTGTTCAAGCGAACACCGTTGTCGGCGCAATTCAACATCTTCGATTCGGAACGATACGTGCTGACGCTCGACAACCGCGCCCTGCGCGATGCGGCATCCGCGGCGCCGTACGAGTTCATCGAGATCCTCGCCAATGAGAGGACCTACGGCGGCGGTGGCATGTTCAACGACCACGCGACCGCCACCGTCGACAGCGCCTACTCGCCGTACGTATTCGTCCACGAGTTCGGGCATCACTTCGCCGCTCTCGCCGACGAGTACTACACCTCGGATGTCGCGTACCAGACCGGTGTACAGGATCGTCCTGAACCGTGGGAACCCAACGTGACTGCGTTGCACGATCCGGCCACACTGAAGTGGCGCGATCTCGTCACCCTGGGCACCCCCTTGCCGACACCATGGGACAAAGCGGAGTTCGAGAAGCACAGCGCCGGGATTCAGGAGCGCCGGCGGGAGATTCGAAAGCGCAACGCTCCGGAAGAAGAGATGGACGCGCTGTTCAGAGAGCAGCAGGCGTGGGAGGAGAAATTCCTGGGCGCGATGAAGTACGGAAAGGCGATCGGTGCGTTTGAAGGAGCAGGCTACGAAGCGCGAGGCCTCTACCGTCCGGCGGCCGACTGCATCATGTTCTCGCGTAACCCCGCCGGGTTCTGCCCGGTCTGCCGACGCGCGATCAGCCGTATCGTCGATCTCTATTCGCGCTGAGCACCCCGGCACCTCGGCACCTCGGCACCCGGCACCCAGCCACCCTGCACCCCCCTACCCCAGCACCCCCCGCAATCTGATGATCGAGGCCAGTATGGCGAGGGCGGTGAACAGAAGTGACAGGAACGCCGCAACCATGTGATTGCCGCGCTCCGGCTTCAAAGGATCGAGGATCATCCCCGCCAGATAGCCGCCGATGAACCCGCCAGCGTGCGCCGCATTGTCGACGCCGGGCACGATCAAGCCGAAGACGAACAGCGTCACGGCGTAGCCTTTCG
>Ga0126305_10001324_pt1 | contig 10963 bp, 6 predicted proteins | sample Plot26_FD_92536 | JGI IMG/M metagenome (GOLD analysis project Ga0126305, IMG submission 92536) | Serpentine soil microbial communities from UC McLaughlin Reserve, CA, USA - Plot26 | ecosystem: Environmental > Terrestrial > Soil > Grasslands | place: USA: UC McLaughlin Reserve, Lake County...
AGTATCAATGTGCCTGCCTTTTTTAGTGGCCTTATTTCTATCTTTAAAAAACAATTACGCATTTATGAAAGGCAAAGCAGTTCTTTTTGTTTCATTCCTTTTCACAATATTCATTTTTACGTCGGCTTATATTACGTTAACCGGTAGATCTGATGTAGCTGCTGATGACGCAGCTCCTGTAAAAAGATATTTATATGTAGCCGTACCCGGCATTCGTGATTATCTCGGTTATGGCGGGCATGGTATTCTTGTTTTTGATATAGACAACAACCATCGCTTTGTTAAGCGGATCACTACAAAAGGATTTCATCCCGATAATACACCTTCCAATGTAAAAGGAATAGCAGTAAGTATTCCACTCAACAGTATTTTTATCAGCACTATCGAATCATTGCAGCGGATAGATCTTGCCACGGATAAACTCATTTGGGAAAAACCTTTTGAAGGCGGCTGCGACCGCATGTCCATTTCTCCTGATGGTAAAACTATGTGGCTTCCATCTTTTGAAAAAGGTTTCTGGAACGTGGTAGATTGCGCCACCGGCGAACTCGTAAAAAAAATTGATGTTTATAAAAGAGCACATAATACCATCTGCGGTCCGTCAGGCAAAAATGTTTATTTAGATGACATCGCATCGCCATGGCTATATATAGCAGATGCAGGAAAACAGGAGCTGGTAAATAAGGTTGGTCCCTTTGCAAATTTCATCCGTCCGTTTACTATCAATGGTAAAGAAACACTTGCGTATGTTACTGTAGATAGTTTGCTGGGTTTTGAAATTGGAGAAATTACTACGGGCAGGAAACTTGATCATGTGGAAGTGAAAGGCTGGAACATGGGTCCGGTAAGAAGACATGGTAATCCCAGTCATGGCATCGCACTTACACCGGACGAAAAGGAGATCTGGTTGGCCGATGGACATAACATGAGATTACATGTGTTCAATGCTGCGAAGCCTTACCAGCAACTGACCACGATACCGCTGCAGGATATGCCGGGCTGGATCAGTTTCAGCATCGATGGAAAATATGTATATCCTTCAAGTGGTGAAGTAATTGAAACCAAAACAAGAAAGATAATTACAAGGCTGCAGGATGAGTTTCATAATAATGTAGCCAGTGAAAAAATGGTGCAGATCAATTTTGCCGGTATCAAAACAATAAGAACCGGTGACCAATTTGGTATCGGTGGTGTGCAGTAAGGAAACATTGATGTAGACAGCCTTATTCAATAATTCGATCGAATTATTTACGTTATATTTTTCAAACATTCGCTGACGGATATTGCGAACAGTATGGTGACTGATCTTTAGCTGATCTGCAATTTCTTTTGTTCTTAACCCTTTTCTTATCAGCGCTACCAATTCAGTTTCACGTTTGGAAAGTCGCACATGCTGTGTGGGAGGGATGGAGATACTACGAAAAACGGAACAGTGAATATTCCTAAAATGTTATACTTCACCAGGAAGATGAAGGCAGATTGCATAACAAGGCCCACAAACATTCCTGCTTGGATTTTTTATCTCGCAATGAATTTCTTTTTTATTGTTGGGAGTTTTTCAGGATGGAATAAAGAATTTGAAAAATATACAGGTGATGAGTTGAGATCTTTTATTGGTTAGTTTTTATTAAGAGACCTCCCGGGCGATAATTCCTCACCAGATATTTGCAGGACATTTGTATTTGTACCGGTTCCCAATTAACACACCAATAATAAATTCATGTGTGCCGCGGCTAACGGTATTTAGATCGGTAGTTGTAAGATCATAAGAGTAGCCAATATTAAAAGTACTGCTGATATTTGCACCAAGCATTGCGGCATAGCCATCACTCACCCGGTAGCTGGCTCCCAACCAAAGCAGATCCATGTACTGAACCTTTACATTCAGATCAAACTGTGCCGGAACAGAAGTGCCAGGTAGATATTTGATCATTACAGAAGGCGTGGCATTAATTTCATCAGTTAACAAAAAACGGTAACCAAAAGTTCCAAATAAATGCGGAAGCAATGTAATACCCGGCGCTGCAGTCGTAAATGAAATTTTTTGAGGTATAATTTGTTGAGCAGCTATTCCGACAAAATAATCTGCAGAATATAACCAGATACCGGCATTCAGATCAGGTGTTATTTTGTAAAAGTCTCCTGCAGAACTAAGGCTGGGGTCGTTTGGATCAGCAGGGTTTGCTTTTGATCTGTTGTAACTGACTTTTCCTATTCCAGCGGAAAATCCAGCTGAAATATTTGTTCGTGGTGTTAACCCTATGTGGTAAGCATATGATATATCAGCATTGAAATGACTGTATAAACCTGTTTGGTCCTGGACCAAAGAGATCCCAACTCCATGATGAGCTTCTGAAGCCTCATAGTTTTCCCAATAAGCATCTCCTCTCGGATTTCGTCCAGGTACATTGAAAGAAGTTGCGCTGGTTTTATAATCTTTTTTCCCAATAGGTCCATGTGCTGAAAAATAAATTGTCCTGGGGGACCCATTTAAACCCACCCATTGGTCTCTTACACTCATTTTTACATCCGTATAATTTTCAATGCCACTCAATGCAGGGTTAAGAATGTAATTGTTCAGGATATACTGTGTATACTGAGGCTTTTGCTGGGCAAAGCCGGCGAATACAAAGGCTAATGATAATACAGAGAGTAAAGATTTTTTCATATTATCTAACGATGTCTACAAAACCGGAAATCGGTTTTGCAGCAATTTTTAGGTTAATGACATAATAATAAGTAGCTGCAGGAAGTGGCTTCCCATTTAAGGTTCCATCCCATTCATTTAAATACCCAACCGAGTGATGAACCAATTGGCCATAACGGTTAAAAATTTCCACTTTACAATCGGTATAATCTTTAAGATTTTTTACTTCCCATTTTTCGTTAATACCATCACCATTGGGTGTAAAAACATTTGGTATTTGCAGTTGTTTTAAAACTTTGACAAATACATCAGCTGATGAAGTGCATCCGAAGTCATCAATCGAAATAAGTTTATAGGATACATCCGTCCGGGGTGTGCAAACAGGATTAGATACCGTATCATTATTAAGATACATACCTGGCGTCCACAAATATTTCAGGTTTGATCCATTAACAACAGGATTTAAGATCGTACTGCTATTTTCAAGTACATATTTCACACCACCGCTGTTTATGATCGGGGCAGCTTTAATAGTTACTAAAATGGTGTCGGCTCCCGGTGAACATGCAGTATTGCCCGTGGTTTTTAGAATAAGATTTACCCTGCTGTTTGATTTATCTCTTGTACCTGGAATATAAGTAGCATTTAGACTGGAAACTGAAGGAGAAAAACTGCCGTCCCCTGTGCTGCTCCAAATTATTCCCGGGACATTGTTATACTGACCTTTCAAAAAGACATTTGCATTGTTTGCACAAACCGTTTGATCGCTGCCTGCATTCACAGATGGAGCTGCAGCGAATGTTATCTTAACTGATGAGGTGGAAGCGACGCAAGCACCATTGTTTGTTGAAGTAAGCTTCAATATAACATTGCCCGCTAATTTATCTGCTGCCGATGGATAATAGCTCGTATTCAAAATTGAATTTGAGGGTGAAAAATTTCCACTGCCATTGCCGGTCCAGACACCACTGTTCGTTCCTCCGGATAAGTTGCCGGTAAGATTTACAAATTGATTCGAACTACAAACAATTTGATCATTTCCTGCGTTAGCTATTGTTGGTTGATCAATCGCGATTGTTACACTTGCTGCCGGGCTTGTGCACCCGTTGACTGTTACGCTTGCATTATATATACCTGCCCTCATTGAAGTAGCATTATTGATAACAGGGTTTTGTAATGATGATGAAAATCCATTGGGACCAGACCATAAATAAGAAGCTCCTGCTATACCTGCTGCGCTAAGGTTTAATGTTGAGCCTGCACACAAGGGTCCGTTGGATGAAACAGATGGTGAAGGCGGAATTTGATGGACGAATATCGATGCAGTACCAGTACCGCCGGAACAACCATTCACGGTTGCAGTTACAAAATAAGAACCCGAAGCACTTGCACCTGCACTTGTTATTGTTGGATTTTGCAATGATGAAGTAAACCCATTCGGCCCGCTCCATGAGTAAGTTGCACCCGTCATTGAACCTGCCATAAGATTAATTGAACTTCCACTACATAACGGACTATTCGTTGAAACAATTGGTGCCAACGGAAGCATATTGACAATAGCTGTCACAGAGGTGGGTGTGCTGGTACAACCATTTGCGGTAACAGTTACAGTGTAAGTCCCGGCATTAAGTGTTGCGGCATTAACTATAGTTGGGTTTTGATTTGATGAAGTAAAACCATTCGGTCCGGTCCAGCTATAGGATACTCCTGGAACTAATGAGGCAGTTAGATTCAAATCCATTCCCTGGCAAGCAGGCGAAGCCGATACAAGCGGTGTCGCAGGAATGGGATTAATAACTACTGAGGTGGTTGTTGATGTACCGGTACATTGTCCGACTGTAACATTTGCTGAATACAAGCCAGCATTTGCTACAGTGACATTATTAATAACAGGGTTTTGCAATGATGAAGTAAAACCATTTGGCCCGGTCCATGAGTAAGTTGCACCAACCGGTGCACTTGCCATAAGATGAAGTGAAGTGCCGCTGCATATGGGGCCATTAGTAGAAACAACCGGTGCCTGCGGAACCGTATTAACGACGGCTGTTACATTTGCTGAAGTACTGGTGCAGCCATTCGCGGTAGCAGTTACATTGTAAGTCCCCGCATTTATTGCTCCTGCATTCGCTATAGTTAGGTTTTGATTTGATGAAGTAAAACCATTGGGTCCGGTCCAGCTGTAAGTTGCGCCAGGAATTAACGACGCAGTTAAATTTAAATTCATTCCCTCACAAACAGGCGGCGCAGATACAACTGGTATTGCAGGAATTGAATTAATAACGACAGAAGTAGCTGCTGAAGGACTCGTGCATTGTGCTACTGTAACATTTACTGTATAAGAACCCGCATTTGCAGGGGTCACATTATTAATAACCGGGTTTTGTGATGATGATGAAAATCCATTCGGACCAGACCATGAATAAGAAGCTCCTGCAATACCTGATGCGCTAAGATTTAATGTTGAGCCTGCACACAGAGGTCCGTTAGATGAAACAGATGGAGAACCAGGAATTGGGTTGACTGTTATTAATGCAGTACCAGCAGCCCCGGTACAACCATTCACTGTTGCCGTTACGGAATATGAACCCGAAACATTTGTACTTGCATTTGCTATTGTTGGATTTTGCAATGATGAAGTAAAACCATTCGGTCCGCTCCATGAGTATGTTGCACCTGTCGTTGAACCTGCTATAAGATTAATTGAACTTCCACTGCATAAGGGACTATTCGTTGATACAGTCGGTGCTAAAGGAAGCATATTGACAATAGCTGTCACAGATGCAGGTGGGCTCGTACAACCATTAGCTGTGGCAGTGACAAAATAAGTTCCGGCATTCATCGACCCGGCATTAGTTATACCTGGATTTTGATTTGATGAACTAAAATTATTTGGCCCGGTCCAGCTATATGATGCAGCGGGAACTAATGACGCAGTTAGATTTAAATTCGTTCCTTCACAAACCGGTGAATTGTTTGATACAGCCGGTGTCGCGGGAATTGTATTAACAATTACTGAAGTAGTTGCTGAGGTACTCGTACATTGTCCTACTGTAACGGTTACTGCGTATGAACCAGCATTTGCTACCGTGATATTATTAATAACAGGATTTTGCAATGATGACGTAAAACCATTTGGTCCGGTCCAGCTATACGTTCCTCCCGGTACTGTTGATGCAAATAAGTTTAACGCACTGCCTTCACAAACTGGTGAATTGCTTGTGAGAGATGGAGCATTGGGTACTGGTGCAATAATTACAGTTCCGGATTGAACCGCAGGAAGACAATTATGAATATCAGTAACAGCGACAGTATAAACTCCACCGGCCGTCACCGTAATGGATGGACCTGTCTCACCAGTATTCCATAAATAATTATAAGGTGTATCGCCTCCGGAAGCTGTTGCAGTTAGTGTCGCAGAAGTGCCCGCACATATTGTTGAGCTGTTTGGACTAACAGTAACTGCTATTTGCGGTGTTGTATAAACGCGGATCGTATCATTTACGATCGGCCCGCAAAGTCGAAAACCACTTACTTGATAATCAATATATGCAGGTGCACCCTGAAGCGGTATGACAGTTGTGGATGTGCAACCTGAACTGCAAGTCAGGTAAGAATCATATGCTCCTTGTGCGCCCGGATAAATAGAAGTCCAGTTTATTGTCGCCGGAGTTAATCCCGATACACTCATTGATCCTGTACATCCTTCCCTTACAGTAATATCTCCTGAACCCTTGAAAGCACCTGCCGCAGTAATAGTATAAATAGGATTGTCATTACCGGGCTTACAAAAAGTAATAGAAACTTGTGTTTGCCCAACCACACAGATAGGAGTACCTAATGAAGTTTGTGGGCCACAATTGACCTGGTAGTATGCAGCATTACCCGGAGGTGCCGGATTTTGCACTGTAAAATTTACATAGCTACATGCGGGATTTATGATAAGATCAAACCGGATACAATTTGTACCGCCACAACAGTCACCATTACGGGTAGATTGAATAACAACGCTTGTATCGACTGAAGCAGAAAGATCAACATTATAAGTAATAGCTGTACAGGTTTGTGCGGATAACCGGGTAGCGAAAGATATAGCTATTGCAATACAGAGTAAAGCTTTTTTCATGAGGGTTAAGATTAAACAGTCTTTCACGGGGTATTGGAGGATCTCTTTAAATAGTAAAACTGCTGGTAGTTTTTCTAATTGAGATTGTTAAAATCGCTAACGAAAGTAATACCGGGTTCGGATGTTTACAATAGTAAAACTGCTATTATGACCATATTAAGTGTATATCCGATAAAGTTCTGAAAACGAATTACTATTTGGTCCTATAAGCGTATGAGAAACCTGCGGACCTTTATTTCGGGCGCATTCCGATAAATATTGAGATGGTTTTTGGTAGAAAACGAAAAAGTCAAACGGCATTTATAGCCGCGTTTTCACCACTTCGATCAGAAATTTTTAGAATAGCTTATCTGAACCCACCTCGATCCGCTCCATACAAGCAACAAAGTAGATGGTCCTTTCATTGTGATATTACCGTTGAGCTCGGTTCTATGTTTTGCTACATTATCAACCATGGTGAATGCAAGGCCTAAAGCCGACTCTATTAACAGGATATGACCATTTTCTTTTCCCCGTGTAAGGATCACTTTAGGATTGGTGCCATCACCTCTTACAGAAAGATAACTATTGTCGCCAACGGTAATGGTAGGCTTAGCCTTGGTTACCTGTATACTTTTTCTTGGTGCAATTGAAAGAAACATAGTTAATGGTTTTTGTTTACTAAATGTACAAATCAGTTTGAACAGAAAGACAACCACCACCGTTTTATCTTGCTCTATATTTGCAATATGAAGAAGCGATCAACTATAGTTGTCGTACTTATAATAATTCTTTCAGGCTGCACCGATAATAAAAAACCTGTGGCTACTGATCAAAATAATACCGCAAAGGAAACGGCCACTGTTACCAAAAAGAAATCAATTGTCTTTTTTGGCAATAGTCTCACCGCGGGTTATGGTGTGAGTTCTTCTGAAGCTTTTCCGGCCATCATTCAGAAAAAAATTGATTCTCTTGGCCTTCCTTACCAGGTGATCAATGCAGGAGTAAGCGGTGAAACGTCTTCCGGTGGCAAAACCCGCATTGATTGGATCTTGCGCGAACCCGTCGATATATTTATTCTCGAACTTGGCGCCAACGACGGGTTGCGTGGTACTCAACTTTCAGAAACTAAAAAAAATCTCCAGGACATTATTGATAAAGTAAGGGCAAAGTATCCTGACACTAAATTGGTTTTTGCAGGCATGGAGATCCCTCCAAACATGGGACAAGCATACACTACTGAATTCCGGAATATTTATACTGACCTGGCTGCTAAAAATAAAATGACTCTTATTCCATTTCTTTTAGAAGGTGTGGGCGGCGAACCTGAACTTAACCAGGCGGATGGTATTCATCCAACTGCTGAAGGTCATCGTATAGTAGCTGAAAATGTTTGGAAGCAATTAGAAAAGCTTCTCTGACTATTCACCATTGACCATTGACCATTGACCATGGACCATCGACTATTCACTATTCACTATTTATACTTCCTCTCTCAAAATCTCCAGCGGCGGTCTCGTTACTACTGCACGACTATTGATCAATCCAATAAAGACAGTAAGAAAACAAACGGATACAAATACAATTAATAACGGTATCCACTTTAATACAAATTCTGTTTCAAACATGAATTTAGCGACAAGGAAGCTGATTCCTAACGACATGAACATTCCGGTAGCAGCAGCCAACGCACCAAGGAAGAAATACTCAAGCGCGGTAATATAAAATATTTGTTTACGACTTGCACCCAGTGTACGCAGCAACACACTTTCCTGTATGCGCTGGTATTTACTGATCAAAACAGAAGCGATCAATACGATCAAACCGGTGAAGATGCTAAAGGCCGCCATAAACCGAATGATGAATCCAACTTTGTCGATGATACTGCTTACTATGCTCAACACAGCACTCAGATCAATGATCGTTACGTTGGGAAACTTTTGCACCAATCGTTGCTGAAACCGTGCTGATTGATCCTTATTATCAATACGGGTAACCAATACATGAAACTGCGGCGCCTGCTCCAATACACCGGTTGGAAACACAACAAGAAAATTTGTTTGCACACGGCCCCAGTCCACCTGGCGCAAGCTGCCGACAATAGTCGAAATGACGGATCCCTGCACATTAAAGATCATCGTATCTCCTATCTTAATACTGTTGTTCTTTGCAAAATTCTGATCCAATGAAATAAATATTTTACCGGACCCATCGACTTTACCTGACCATTTTCCTTTTGCTATTTTTTCTGAAGCAGTTAGCGAATCACGAAACGTTACACGGTATTCGCGGTCAAATATTCCCCTCAACATTTTTATGGTGCTGTCTTTACGCACGGTTTCGCCGGTGATATTGTTCACTTTATCTAACCGCATATTTACGATAGGCACGGCCCCATCAACAGGCAAATTAAATTCTTTGGCTAATGCAATTACGCTATCCGTTTGGGCGGGTTGGATATCAAACAATATCGTGTTTGACCTGTTGTCACGGGCAGTAAGTTCAATACGCTTTAACAAAATTGCGCGGACTGAGAATAGTGTGCAGATAATAGCGGTACCCAAACCGATCGCAACGATCAGGATGGTAGTTTGATTATTGGGTCTGTACAAATTCGCCAGGCCTTGTCGCCATAAATAACTTGCTCTGTTGGGAAAGAACCGACGCACAGCCCACATCAGCATTGCTGCCACTCCCACCAATATTAAAAATGAAACTACAATTACAACGGAAAAACCAATGGACTCCGGTATCTCTCCTATTTGATAATAAATAAATCCCCAAATAAAGAGAATGATCAGCAGGTACACCAGCCACTTTACAGGGTCCTTAAATAAACTAAATTTTTGAAATGATAGTCGCAATGTATTTAGCGGCGAGATCTTGCGAATGGATACCAATGGGGATAAGGCGAAAAGAAAAGAGATCACGATACCCAGCAGTATACCCTGCCCTATTGCTGACCATGAAATATCCGCCGTAACTTTTATTGGTAAAAAATCTTTGAATGCAATTGGCAGGAATTGCTGAATGATCGTTCCTAAAGCAGCGCCTGCCAGTGAACCCAGGAAACCTACCACAACAATTTGTACGAGGTAAATAAGAAAGGCTTGTGAGCCTTTTGCGCCCAAACAACGAAGAATAGCTACTGATCTTATTTTTTCCTTCACATAAATATTAATTGCACTGGCTACGCCAACACAACCAAGTAACAAGGCAATAAAACTTACCAATGAAAGGAAATTCGTAAGATCTTGCAGCGATCTTGCAGTATTCTGCTTCTGTGTTTCAACAGTCTCATAACTCATCCCTTCAACATCCAGCCGTGGCTCGATCTTATCTACAAGCTGCTCCATGTTCACCGGCTTATCGAACTTGAAGAAAAACTGTGTGGCGATCCTGCTTCCTTTTTGTGCGAGCCCCGTTTGTTCCAAATATTGAAGAGGTATATAAACTGGCGGAGCTATAGAGGCTGATAATCCAGTTTGTCCCGGCGCATTTATTAAAGTACCAGCAATGACAAAGCTTACGTTGCCAATTTTTATCGTGTCCCCGACGGTTGCATCATATTGCAACATCATCGTTTGATCTACCAAAGCAGCTTGTCCCTTTCTAAATGCTTTTCCTGCTTCTGAAGGTACGGTTTCCAATATTCCATAATAAGGAAATTCACCCCCCAATGCACGAACTTGTACGAGTCTTGTTTTATTACCCTTTGTGAAATAGATCATAGATGGAAACATTCGTTGTTCCGATCTCCTGTCGCCAAGCGAATCAACCATTTTTTGGATCGCAGGACTAACCTGCTTAGCTGTGCCGATCATCAGGTCGGCGCCTAATAAAGAAGCGGCCTGTCTGTCAACTTCGTCACTCATATTATCACCCAACGAATAAATGGCAACCATGGCGGCAATACCCAGGATGATCGATGAAACAAATAACATTAATCTTGAACGGTTGCGCCGGCTGTCACGCCAGGCCATCTTAAGTAACCAGGAAAAATTTAAACCTCTTTGTGGATGCATGTTGCTGCTGTATTAACTATAAACTACAAACCATAAACTATAAACTATAAACTATTAATTCCTCACCGCTTCATCCGAAACTATCTTCCCCCCTTTCAGCTTAATGATGCGCCCGGTTTTATTGGCAAGTTCAAGATCATGAGTAACCATGATCAACGTAGTCCCGGCCTCTTTATTTAAATTAAAGAT
>Ga0126305_10001325_pt1 | contig 10961 bp, 4 predicted proteins | sample Plot26_FD_92536 | JGI IMG/M metagenome (GOLD analysis project Ga0126305, IMG submission 92536) | Serpentine soil microbial communities from UC McLaughlin Reserve, CA, USA - Plot26 | ecosystem: Environmental > Terrestrial > Soil > Grasslands | place: USA: UC McLaughlin Reserve, Lake County...
TCGGTTATAAGAAGGTTCAGGACAGAATAAAACTGACTGACGGTCCCCAATTTAAAACTTTGTATGACGAACAAATGAAAAATATGGGCTCGTCTTTTAACGACCAGTATTTTAAAGCTAACACTGATTGGCAAGATGAAATATTTCAAGATGGATTCCTAACTTATAATAACATCAGCATCTCCGGCGCCACCGAAAAAAATAAATTTTACATGGGCCTGGGCTATATCAATGAAGACGGCCTGATAAAGCATGAGGAGTACAAGAAATATACTCTTAATATTAGTGATGAATTAAAAGTATCAAAAGCACTAAAGTTTGGATTTACTTTGAACGGCTACCATGCAATGCTTCCAGTAAATAAGGACGTAGGGTCTGCTATTCGTGCTGCTCCTATTGCTCCTGTTTATGATCCTAACGGTTCGGGATTGCTTCATACATTGCCTGCCTTTCAAAGGGCCCAGGTATTTAACCCACTCGTATCTGTCGAAACAGAAAAGTTTACTGCAATTAGTAAAGAGTATAGAGCGGTCGGAAGTATTTACGGTGAGGTGAGTTTTTTACACAATTTTACTTTCAGGACGCAGCTGTATGCGGATTATGGATTTAACACCTCCCGACGCTATGATCCTATCCTGGTGGTATATAATCCTGAGATTGTTGGCAGTAATAAAAAGGATACAAGCAGAAGACAAACCGCGGTTTATCAAAGCCAGGATATTTACCCTAAAACACAAATGGACTATTTGTTGACTTACAAAAATAAGTTTGGTGATCATGACCTTACAGTGTTAGGTGGTGTTACCACTTACTTTAATTCCTACGAAGGAGTTAATTCTTCCGTGCAGCAGGGTTCTGCTGATGTAATTCCTAATGATCCACGATTCTGGTTTGTTGATGCGGTGGGTACAGCCAGTACTAAGGTCGGTTCGGGCAGTAGCTATGAAGAAGCATCACTCTCTTATCTGGTCAGAGGCCTTTACAGTTTTAAGAAAAAATATTTAGTGAATGCTTCGTTCAGAAGAGACGGTAGCAGTCAGTTTTACAAAATCGGAAATGAATGGAAAAATTTTGGCGCGATAGGTGTGAGCTGGATTGTTAGCCAGGAAGACTTTTTTGATGGTATTGATATATTTGACTATCTAAAACTAAAAGGCTCCTGGGGTGTTTTGGGAAGTAAGAATATACCTTCTCAATACAGATATCCTGCTTATCCGACATTAACAAATGCAAATGCCGGTGTATTCGGTAATAATATTATCAATGCATTGCAGCCGCAGTACATTGTTTCGGATGATTTAAACTGGGAAACAGTCAGGAGTTATGAAGCAGGGTTGGAATTGAACACATTCAAAAATGCTTTGCACTTCGAAGCTACATACTATAACAGGCGTACGGAAGATGTAATTACTTTAATTGACCTTGGAGCAGGTCAGCTTCCATTGTTAGATAATTTGGGCACAATTGAAAATAAAGGATTCGAATTTTCAGCTACCTGGACCAGAAGTATCACCAAAGACCTGGACTTTTCAGTTTCCGGCAATCTTACAACAATAGACAATAAGGTTATTAAGTTAAACAAGCAGGGATTTGAGATCTTTAATGGTGCTGCACGAACTACAGCGGGATACCCAATTGGATATTTTTATGGTTATGTACATAATGGTATTTATCAAACACAAACGGAAATACTAAAAAGCCCAACAAGCATGATCGGAACTGTTAACCCGGGTGATATAAAATACAAAGACATTAATGGTGACGGAAAGATAACCACCGATGACAGAACACTAATCGGAAACCCAACACCTGACTTTATGTACGGCGGATCAATTTCATTAGCGTATAAAGGATTTGACCTTGGTATAGATGTACAAGGAGTTTATGGCAATGAAATTTACCGGGCCTGGAACCAGGGAACCTTTGCAGACTTTAATTACCTGGAAGCAAGAGCGGGTCGCTGGAATGGTGTTGGTACGTCTAACTGGGAGCCAATCCTTCATACTGGCAGAGCTAACAATTATCAAAACTCAAGCTACTGGATCGAGGATGGAAGCTTTTTCAGAATCAGAAACCTGCAATTAGGTTATACTTTCGGTAAGCAAATGCTGAGTAAAGCAAAGATAAAATCGTTGCGTATTTATATAAATGGCCAGAACATCGGAACTTTTGCGAATAGTACCGGTTATACACCAGAGATTGGAGGTAGCGCTACTGGCTTTGGAATTGATAACGGAACGTATCCCGTACCTGCCATTTATACATTTGGATTGAATCTTAATTTTTAAAACATGATTTATATGAGAAAAATAATTAAGGATAAATGGTTGTTGCTACCCGTGCTCCTGGCAATGGTAGTACTTAACATGATTGCCTGTAAGAAGGATTTTCTCGACAGGCAACCATTGGGTCGATTTACAGAGAATGATCTCTCTGCGGGATCATTTGACAGCAAAGTTTTTGGTGCCTATGCAGTATTGCGAAAAGGTGGATTTAACAACCATGAATATCTGGGCGTACAAAGCTATCGTGCAGACGAATCGGAAAAAGGTAGCTCAACTTCAGATGGAGCGTCAACCGGTTTAATGTATGATGATTTTGAGTATAACAAAAGTGGAGGAGGTCTTCAAACGTATTGGACTGATCACTATCAGGCAATCAATGCCGCAAACGATATTATCCATACGGTTGATTCAATTGGAGCAACTGACCCCGCAACTTTGATCAACAAAGCTGAAGCGAAATTTATAAGAGCCTTCTGTTACTTTGACCTTGTTCGTGCTTTTGGCTCTGTTCCAAAAATTGACTTTGTAGGCAGTCCTGCTCAACTTAATATTCCTAAGTCAACTCCGGCTCAAATATTCACATTAATTGATGCTGATCTTGCAGAGGCTGCGTCCGTTTTACCGTTGCAATGGGAAGCAAAATATATTGGCCGTCTTACAAAGGGCGCTGCATTAGCTCTTCAGGCAAAAGCTTTTTTATGGCGAAGCAATTGGACGGCTGCGCTTAATTCGGCTAAAGCTGTGATCGCTCTTGGTGTATACAGTCTGGTTCCAAAATATGGGGACCAGTTTAGAGTTACTGGTGAAAACGGTCCCGAATCTATTTTTGAGATCCAGGCTGTTTATGAACCAACAAATGATCAGGGTATCATTTATTCTAATGTGCAAGGTGTAAGAGGTGCCGGAGCATGGGATCTTGGATGGGGATGGAATGTTCCCACTCAAATTTTAGTGGATGAGTTTGAAACTAGTGATCCCCGCAAGGTCGAGACTATTCTCTTCTCCGGACAGGTTGATCCTCTTTATAATGAAAATGTGCCACCGGTTCCTACAGTTCCCCGCCCGTATTGGAATAAGAAAATACATACTAATCCTGCTGACCGCGCTACACTTAATAACAGATTTGGTCCATGGATGAACCATAGAATACTAAGATATGCCGATGTACTTTTAATGGCTGCAGAAGCTGCTAACGAAGTCGGGGGCACGCAAAACACGACTGATGCGCTGGCATGGTTGGAACAGATCCGTAAAAGAGCCAGAGGTACCAACAATGCAATTTTACCCGCTGTAACTACAACAGACCAGGCGCTGTTACGAACTGCGATTCGTCATGAGCGGTTCGTAGAGATGGGAATGGAGGAGCAGAGGTTTTGGGATATTGTAAGGTGGGGTATTGATGTAACTGTATTACATGCTGCCGGGAAAGCCAATTATGCAATCAAACATCGGCTCTTACCTATTCCACAAGGCGAGATTGATAAATCAGGTGGCGTTTTGATACAAAATCCAGATTACTAAATAATGAACAGTAAAGGAACCGAATTCTTAGTTACAATAAACCTGTCTGCTGCCAGGTGGACAAAAAAACAAACAAATGAAATCAATAAAAATAATTCAGCCATTATTCTACATGATCATTTGCCTTGGTTTGGTCATGATCTCCTGCCAGAAACTAGAGCATCCTCCTTTGGGAGAAATTATTTACGATCCGCTACCGCCGCCCTTGAGCATTTTGGACAGTAAAAGCTATTGGCCTTTTGACGGTAATGCGAGAGACACCGGAGAATATAAATCGGTCAGTACCGTCAAAAATATTTCTTATGTACCTGGAGTAGCGGCCGTTCCGACAGTTACAGGTGGAGAAGCTGCTCAAATCGGTGCAAATGGATATGTAGCAGTTTCGTCTGTAAATGATGGTCTGAAAACACCTGGCAGCATAAGTATTGCCTTTTGGATGAAAGGAGTCACGGGTCCTGTTCAGGGTGGAGCACAAGGCTTGTTTGCCATGTCAAATAGCACACAGTTCTGGGGAAACCTGGAAATATTTTTAGAAAATTATACTGATGCTGCCGATCCCAACGCAGTCTTTATGAAAATACATTTTTTAAATGCAAATGTGGCGGGAGGCGGCGAACAATGGCTCGCGGATGATAATGTCAAAATAAAAAATGTTCTCGGCAAGTGGACACATATAGCTTTAACCTATAATGCAGCAACATCAAAGGTTACATTGTATAAAGATGGGGCACCAACACTTGTAAATAACACAGTGCTGGGCGGAGGGACTTATGGAAATTTGAAATTTGATAACCTCACAGGTATTGTATTAGGCAGTTTTGCTTTTCAAACCACTCCGAGTTTTACCAACCATGGCCCGGAAAGCTGGGCCAAATCCTTTAATGGAGCATTGGATCAGTTTCGCATATTTACCAGAGCGTTGACAGCAACGGAAGTGCAAAACCTATTCACTAATAAATTATAAAATCGTTTACATATAGCAAGTAGTAGACAAGCAGTCAGGGCTGAATTCTTTCAGCCCTTTTTAATATACCTGCTTACCTTAGAATATGATTTACAGAGGATCAAATATTCTTTTAATTATTGCTTGCATTTTTATTGGCAGCGCTTGTAAGAACAAGAACACTTTATTCACTGAGATCCCATCCTCCAGATCAGCTATTTCTTTTGTCAATGAACTGGCAAAGAATGAGCACTTAAACATTTTATACTATCTCTATTATTATAACGGCGGCGGAGTTTCAGCAGGTGATATTAATAATGATGGATTGCCTGATATTTATTTTACTGCCAATAGCAAAGGAAACAATAAGCTTTACCTGAATAAAGGAAATTTTGTCTTTGAAGACATCACTGATAAAGCCGGGGTCGGAGGAAGCTCCGATTGGTGTAGCGGTGTAACAATGGCGGATGTAAATGGGGATGGCTTTCTTGATATTTATGTTTCCGCCGTAGCAAATTATCTAGGATTGAAAGGGCGCAATGAACTCTTTATCAACAACGGCAATAATACTTTTACAGAAAGTGCTGCAAAATATGGCCTGGACCTGGTGGGTCTTTCAACACAAGCAGCATTCTTTGATTATGACCACGATGGGGATCTTGATTGTTATATTCTTCGCCATTCAAAAAAACCGCACGCAAATATCGTAGACACCAGTCATCGTTCAATAAAGGATTCGATATCCGGTGACCGGCTATTCCGGAATGATCTTTCCGTTTCAGGAAAATATACCGATGTATCAAATGAAGCGGGCATTTATCAAAGCGATCTTGGTTATGGACTTGGACTTGCTGTTGCTGATATTAATAATGATGGATGGGATGATGTTTACGTTGGGAATGATTTTCATGAAAATGATTATTACTATGTAAACAATGGTAATGGCACATTTTCGGAAAGTGGCGCTAAACATTTCCGGCATTACAGCAGGTTTAGCATGGGCAACGATGTAGCTGATTATAACAACGATGGTCAGCTGGATGTGATAACGGTTGATATGCTGCCACCTGATGAAGAGACGTTAAAGACCTACGGCAGCGATGAAAATCCGGAAACGTATAAACAAAAGCTGGAGATGAATGGTTTCCAGTTCCAATTCTCAAAAAATTGCTTGCAAAGAAATAACGGGGATGGAAATAGTTTCAGCGAAACTGCTTTGATGAATAATGTAGCAGCAACTGACTGGAGCTGGGCACCACTTTTTGCTGATTTTGATAATGACGGCATCAAAGACCTTTTTATTTCAAGCGGTATTGTCAAGCGGCCTGTTGATCTCGACTATGTTCGTTTTGTTTCGGATATGCAGGTGAAAGGTCTTGGAGAAACAAACAAATATGATGATAAAGTGATCGGCGCGATGCCTGACGGAAGTTCACATCCTTTTCTTTTCAAAGGAAATGCTGGTAAACCTTTTATTGATGTAAGCAAAGATTGGGGGTTTGATAAATTAAAAGGATTTTATAACGGTGCTGCTTATACTGATCTTGATAATGATGGGGATCTTGACCTTGTGATCAATTGCATAAACGCTGAAGCTCTCGTTCTTAAAAACAACTCGATCGCTTCCGATTTATCCCGTAAAAAAAATTCACTTACGATTTCCTTTAAAGGTGATCACCCGAATAATTTTGGAATTGGCACAAAAGCTTATTTATTTAACCGGGGAAAAATACAATACCAGCAATTAATGCTGACCAGGGGATTCCAATCTTCAGTGGATACAAGATTATATTTCGGATTAGATTCATTAAATACTGTGGATAGTATTCTGATCGTCTGGCCTGATCAAAAATTTGAAGTTTTAAAAAATATACCATCCAACAAACCGCTGATCGTTGATCAAAAAAATTCTTCGGGAGTTTTTGATCATGCCGTTTACTTTAAACCAACCGGAGAAGAATTTAGCATAGCAAATGTTACTGCAGCGTGGAAACACCAGGAAAATGAATTCTTTGATTACAATGTTCAATATCTGATCCCGCATGCTGAATCAACCCGCGGACCAAAAATAGCTGTTGCTGATGTAAATGGGGACGGCCTTGATGATCTCTATGCCTGCGGTGCAAAAAATCAAGCGGGTGTTTTACTGATACAACAAGCTAATGGTTCATTCATAAAAAGTGATACGGCTTTATTCAATACCGATGCCAGCTGTGAAGATGTAGATGCCGTTTTCTTTGATGCGAATGGTGACAAAAAGCCTGACCTGTTTGTGGTGAGTGGAGGGAATGAACCGCCCGGGAATAGCAACGCTTTTAATGACCGTCTCTACTTAAATAATGGCAATGGCCATTTTACAAAAGCGATCGGTCACTTTCCAACCCCGAATGAAAATAAATCATGCGCTGCTGTGGCGGATATAGATAAGGATGGTGATATTGATCTTTTTGTTGGCAATCTTTCTGATCCAACAGCCTATGGTTTGCCAAGAACATCTTACCTCTATATAAATGATGGCAAAGCAAACTTTACACTGGCGGACAGTAACAAGATCAATTTGAATTCTATTGGAATGGTAACGACAGCCGCATTTACCGATCTTAATAGTGACGGCTGGCAGGATCTTGTTGTTACCGGCGAATGGATGGCAGTAAAAATTTTCATCAATAATAAGGGAGTCTTTACTGCAAATGAAATTCCACGGTCAACCGGTTTATGGCAAACTGTTTTCCCGGCTGATGTAAATGGTGATGGATTTAAAGATCTGTTGGTGGGCAACTGGGGTCACAATACGAAACTTTATTCCGGCAAGAACGGTCCGTGCAAATTATATACAAATGATTTTGATAAGAACGGCGCTATCGAGCAATTGATGTGCTATACAATTGACGGCAAAGAATATCCTTTTCTGGCAAAAGATGAATTGGAAAGAAGGCTACCTGTTTTGAAAAAATATTATTTGTATTACAAAGATGTTGCAGGTAAAACGATCCAGTACATTTTTTTTGACCTGTTCAAAAACTATACAGAACTAAAAGCGGAAGTTCTTGGCTCGTCTTGTTTTATTAACGATGGAAAAGGAAATTTCACCCGGGTTGATCTGCCAGATGAATTGCAATTGGCGCCTGTAATGTCATTTTCAAATGCAGCGGAACCCGGTTCATTTATTGCCGGTGGTAATTTCTATGGCACCATTCCTTATGAAGGACGATATGATGCTCTGTCGCCCGCAGGATTTTCTTTTAATAAAGCATCGGGTTCATTTGTTACCCGCTTTACTATCCAGGATCCTGATGGCGAAATAAGAGACATAAAATGGGTAACAACGATCGCAAGCAAAAAACTATTGCTGTTTGCAAGAAATAATAAAGAATTGATCTTTTTGAAGAATAAAAAAGAGTAAGCTTTTCCTGAATTAAAAAAATATAAATGAAAAGAATTATTTATGCGGCTATTGCCGTATTCATGTGTGGGTGCACCGAAAAAGAAAAAAGCACAGTACAGGAGATCTATTCAACGGATGGAAAAAAAGTGACCGTGTACACAACAGCCGATAGCACCGCCATGCGCTTAGCGCTGACCGGCACTTTAGAATTCAAACAAAAAGGTCAGCCTTTTGAAAATGAGATCTCCGTCTTTGTTGATCCGGCAAAAACCTACCAGGAGTTTTTAGGTGTGGGTGGTGCACTCACTGATGCCTCGGCCGAAACATTTGCCAAACTGCCAACGGATAAGCAACAGGAATTTCTCAAAGCTTATTTTGATAAAGACAATGGTATTGGATACACATTAGCACGAACCAATATCCATAGTTGTGATTTTAGCAGCGACACTTATACCTATGTTACTGAGGGCGACAAAGACCTGAAGTCATTCAATGTGGATCATGATAAAAAATACCGGATCCCATTTATGAAACAAGCAATGAATGCAGCAGGTGGAAAGCTTACCTTATTTGCAAGTCCCTGGAGCCCGCCGGCATGGATGAAAGACAATAATGATATTTTACATGGCGGAAAATTAAAACCTGATTTTTATCAAAGCTGGGCCAATTACTATACAAAATTTATCAAGACGTATGAAAAAGAAGGTATCCCAATCTGGGGGATCAGTATTCAAAATGAGCCAATGGCAACCCAAAAATGGGAGAGTTGCATTTATACAGCAGACGAAGAAAAAGATTTTCTGAAAAATTTCCTGGGTCCCACAATGCATAAAGAAGGTTTAGCTGACAAAAAAATAATCATGTGGGACCACAATCGTGACCTTATCTATCAGCGGGCAGAAACTTACTTTAATGACCCCGAAGTTTCTAAGTATGCATGGGGAATGGGCTTTCATTGGTACGAAGACTGGAGCGGCGGCGAGCAAATGTTCGCAAATCTGAAAAAAGTACAGGAAGCATTTCCCGATAAGTCTTTATTGTTTACTGAAGGATGTAATGGCCCTTTCAATCTGCAAAAGATCAATGACTGGGTTTGGGGCGAACGTTATGGTCATTCAATGATCAATGATTTTAACGGTGGAGCAGTTGGCTGGACAGACTGGAATGTCTTATTAGATGAGACCGGTGGCCCTAATCATGTTCAGAATTTTTGTTATGCTCCGGTTCATGCTGATACAAAGACCGGTCAATTGACCTACATGAATTCTTATTACTATATAGGGCATTTTTCAAAATTCATAAAGCCGGGTGCAAAAAGAATAATCAGCAGCCCGAGCCGCAGCCAGCTGATTTCAACAGCATTTAAAAATGCTGATGGAACAATTGTTGTGGTTGTTATGAATGAGACCACAAAAAAAACACCTTTCTTTTTATGGATAAATGGAAATGCAGCAGAAACGTTGTCACTGCCACATTCCATTAATACGTACGTAATAAAATAAAAGCTTGCGGAATATCTTTTATCATACATCTATCATTTTTGTCACACTGCTTCTTTTTTCCTGCAGCAGCAAGACGCCCGCACTGCCCCCTCCTACCCCGCCAAAAGCGGTCACTGTAAAAAATACATCGCTCAATGCTTCAGCATTTGATCATACGATCTATGGAACAACATTACAACCAGTAATTAAAGTAGAATTTACAGGACCCGTCAAACCATCGTCCGTAACGGGATCTGTTAAAGTAACTAATATGGGCGGAGGCGAAGTGGTTATTACAACAACTCTTCAAAATGATGATTCCGTATTGGTAGTGCAGCCATCGGGCGCCTTAAATTATTTATCAAAATATAATTTCATTATTACGGCTGGTCTGCGGTCATCTACAGATGGTTTATTTTCTCCGGAGGTCAATAAAAATTTTATTACAAAAATTGATTCATCAAGAAAGTTTCCCGTTATTTCAGATAATGCCTTGCTTGACCTGGTGCAGCAGCAAACTTTTAAATACTTCTGGGACTATGGTCATCCTGTAAGTGGCCTGGCAAGAGAAAGAAGTAATGCAACTCCCGAAACCGTAACGTCAGGAGGCTCAGGTTTTGGAGTAATGGCGATGGTTGCTGCGGTCAGTCGGGGTTTTATAACAAGAGTACAGGGAGTGCAAAGAATTCAAACTATTGTTTCATTCCTAAAAAATACTGCACCGAAGTTTCATGGTGCGTTTTCTCACTGGATGAATGGAACCACGGGCATTGTTGTTCCCTTCGGCACAAACGATGATTGTGCCGACCTTGTTGAAACCTCGTACATGATGATGGGGCTTTTAACTGCAAGACAATTTTTTAATGGAGCAGATCCTGCTGAAACAACATTACGCAATGACATAAATACATTATGGAATGAGGTCCAGTGGGATTGGTTCAGGCAAAATGGAAAAAAAGTTTTGTACTGGAACTGGAGCCCTAATTCTGGTTTTGCTGTAAATGTCCCGGTACAGGGATGGAACGAAACTTTAATAACTTATGTGCTTGCCGCGTCTTCACCAACACATTCAATACCAAAAGCGGTTTATGACAGCGGCTTTGCAAGAAATGGCGCCATGATCAACAACGCTAATTATTATGGCTATCAATTGCCGCTTGGACCTTCAGGAGGTGGGCCCTTATTTTTTGAGCATTATTCTTTTCTCGGTATTAATCCAAATGGCTTAACTGATGCTTATGCCAACTACACTACACAAACAAAAAATCATACGCTCATTAATTACACTTACTGCGTTTCAAATCCGAAAGGTTGGTTTGGGTATAGTGACAGTTGCTGGGGATTAA
>Ga0126305_10001326_pt1 | contig 10958 bp, 10 predicted proteins | sample Plot26_FD_92536 | JGI IMG/M metagenome (GOLD analysis project Ga0126305, IMG submission 92536) | Serpentine soil microbial communities from UC McLaughlin Reserve, CA, USA - Plot26 | ecosystem: Environmental > Terrestrial > Soil > Grasslands | place: USA: UC McLaughlin Reserve, Lake County...
CCCCCCTTGTGGGGGTTGAAGCGCGGGCGGCGCGTGCCACCCTGGCGTGAGGAAATTGGACTGCCTCTCACAGGCGGACCTGAAAGTCAGCCCGATCCTTGCTGTCGCTGTCTCGGAACCTGAGTCATGCCGCCGCCAAGAGGCTCAGCTGCTCGCGGTCAAGTTCCTCCCAGGCTGTCGCGAAGATCGGCCGCGCCTTCGGCCTTGCTCCGGCAGGTCCGGCGACTACGAAGTGCTCGCGGGTGGGCAAGCTCTGCCCCCTACGAAGGAGGTAGACGCGCTCGATCCCGTCGCCACGGTCGACGTGGCCCTTGGCGCGAACCAAACCCTCGCATCGCTGGCGCGTGCCTCCGTCGACGACTCGGAGGTCCCGATAGACGGAGCCAACCTTGTCGGGGTTGTCGGACCTCGGCAGCCAGAGGCGTCGAACCTCGTAGACCGAATGCGGAGCCTCGGCGAGACGGCGCTCGAACTCCTTTGCGATGGCCGGGCGCTCGGCCGCGATGAGTTTGTCGAGCCGCTTGCCGGCGATCAGACCTCCCCTCGGATTCAGGCAGAGCGACCGCCTCTCGAGCATCAGAGCTTCATAAGCGCTCTCGGGCCTGGTGTCGAAGCGGGGGATGGTCCGCTCGCGGCCCGAGCGGCTAGTGAGGGCGAACGGGCAGTAGACGCAGGCGGACTTCGGCCAGTCGGCGACGCCGGTGATCTTCTCGATGTAGCGGCTGCAGGCTTCGCGGTCCCAGCCCCACTCGATCAACGGGAACTCGGGACGGCGGCGGGCGGTCTCGTACTTCCTGGCGCGGTCGGCTCGCGAACGCTCGCCAGCGCCGAAGCCGAAGACCAGGCGGCCGGGCTCTGGCATGTGTTCGGCGCACCGCCGGGCGCGGCCAGTCTCCTCGGCCTCGTAGCCGAAGGCATGGCGAGTCGCCTCCGGTGCGTGCTGTCGGAGGTAGGCGTCGATCACGTCGCCCTTCGACTTGATCGAGCAGATTCGGTTGCCGCCGGCCTGTGGGATCGTCCCCGCCGCGGTCAGTTCGTCGGACAGCTTGTAGGCGCCGGCGAGGTGGAGGCGACTCGGCGATTTCGTGTCGCTGAGGACGGCGATTCCGTCCTTGGTGCTGGGACCGGCGCGAGCGACCTGAGCGAAGCGGATCCCCGCGTCTCGCAGTCGCGAAAGGATGTGCCGCTCGACGAAAGTTCCGGTGCGCGGCCACTCGTCGCCGGTCATGGCGGTGACGACGAGGAGGTCGGAGAGGTCGAAGTCCCGCGAGCGCGGTTCTTCGAGCCACCGCAGGAGTAGAGCGGTGCTGTCGACGCCGAGGCCGTAGGAGAGGACGACTCTCATGGTCAGGCGGCGATCGGCTCGGGCGACGACTCCGCGGAGGAATCGCCGGCTTGATGATCGGGAAGAAGCGCGTCCTCGATGCGAGTGGCGAGGCGGTCGATCAGCTCGCCGTAGCGCCCGATCTCCTGGCCGTTGCCCCAGCTCGCCATGTACGGAACGGAGAAACCCGAGGTGTCGAAGCCGAGGCTGGAGCAGATGGAAGAGGCCACGCACTCGACCACCACCTCCTCCTCATCACGGCGCAGCTTGGGGTCGTCCTCGCCGTTGTCGACATGCAGGAGCGCGTGGCTGACCTCGTGGACGGCGATCTTCTGCTCGGGCGGCGAGCAGTAGCCGTTGACGCCGGGCGGAGTGGGCTCGACGACGAACGAGTAGCCGATCGAGGAGGCGAACGCTTGGAGCGGCAGCAGGAATCGCGCGAGGCCGTCCCCCTCGATCGGCTGGAAGATGGCGGGCGGCTCGAGGTCGGGGACCCCGCCGGGGAAGTCGGGGAGCGGGTCGACCTGGGAGCGGTCGAAGACCTTGACCAGGCGAAAGAAGGTGCGCGGCTTGTCGTCCGGGTTTGCCCCTGCTTCGCGCCACCTCCGAAGCTTCTTCTTCGACGGCGGGCAGGGAGCCAAGATGCTGATGCCGCGCTCGCCCTTGCGGACGGCGTAGCCAAGGTCGAGCCAGCGGCGGAAGCCGGCGACCCGCGTCGCGCCGGGATGCTGGAACGCGATCAAGACCTGATTGCGGAAGCTGTAGGAGTGGAAGTGGCCGCGAACGCGGAGCCAGGTCTGCCAGCCCTCGCTGGAGCGCAGTTGTTCGATCGCCGTTTCGATCAGCTCGCGCTCGGCAACCCGCTTCTCGGCGCGCTCCTCCTCGGTGAGCGCTCGGCGCCTTCTCTTTGCCATGACGATCTCCTTTTCCAAGCCCGCCCCTCTGGCGGGCGATCCCCGACTCCGATGCACGGCGAAGCCGTGCCAAGATCGGGAGGGGTCGCTCGCCAGCGGTGGCGATGGCGACGTGCGCCTAGCGGCGGTGGTCCGTGGGGTCAGCGGCCCGCTCCTGCGGGTCCTCGGTGACGACGCCGCCGCCGCGGAGCATGAGCAGCACGTCCTCGGCACCGCGAATGACCTGGGCGCCGTTGGTGAGGAGCGCATTGGTGCCGACGGAGGCGACCGAGGTGGCGGGCCCCGGGACCGCTCCGACCTCGTTGCCAAGAGATCGCGCCATCCTCGCCGTCACCAGCGAGCCGGAAGCGTCCCTGGCCTCGACCACCACCGTTACCCCGGCGAGTCCCGCCATGATCCGGTTGCGGGCCGAAATGCTCCAATGCCAGGGCGGGGTCTCGGGTGCGAACTCCGAGATCACCAACCCGGTCTCCTTGATCCTGCGCCAGAGCGAGCGCATGGACGCGGGGTAGGCAATGTCGGCGCTGCAGGGAAGGACGGCGATGGTGCGTCCGGCGTGGTCGACCGCGCCGCGTAGGGCGCAGGAGTCGATACCGAAGTCCATGCCGCTGACGACGGTGACGTCGCTGGCGGCCAGGTCGGCACCGAGAGCTCGACCCATCTCACGTCCGTAGCTGGTCGCGCGGCGAGCCCCGACGACCGTCACCGTCTCGCTCCAGTCGAAGCTCACCAGGAGGCGAGGGTCGCCGAGGCCGATGAGCGCGCAGGGAGCGGCCGGCAGCTCGTGGAGAGAGGCCGGGTAAAAGGGATCGTGACGGCAGGTCGCCCAGGCATCGGCGAAGCGGAGTGCGTCGGAGAAGTGGCTCTCGCGGAGAGCGCCGATCCGCGAGAGGACCGACGAAGCGACGTTGGGAGCGACGGCCTCGACGAGGGCGCCGTTGTCGAGGCGCAGGAGGTCGAAGGGCAGCTCGCCTTTGGCAGGGTCGAGCGCCTTCTCGATGTAGGGGGCGATCAGGCTGAGCAGCCAGGACCGCCGAAGGCAGTTGGGACAAGCCCCGGCATGGGCCATGTCTTCCTCCGTTCATGGTTGCCCGCCCCGATGGCGGGCGATCCCCGACCCAAAGCGCGGCGAAGCCGTGCCACAGTCAGAGGGGTCGTCCGCCATCGGGAGGCGTTTCAGGACCTTTGCCTCCAGTGAGCGCTGGAGCCGTAGCCGCCGACCTCGTGGTCTCGGACGCTGACGGCGTCGCCGCTTTGGGCCAGGGCTGCGCTGACTCCTCGAGACTCACGGCGTCGATCCGCGCCGCTGGTTCGCTTCACCTTCCGCAGTCGCTTGATTTCGCGGTCTGCGTCGTCGAACGTTGAGGGGTAGGCGAAGGACTGCCCTCGGCTGACCGCGAGGTCGCGCAGATAACTGATCTGTCTAGTGGTGGGCGGGTTGCTGGAGTGTGGCTGTGGATTGGTCATGGCCCAGCCAGAGCAGGCCGGGGGAGGTTCGGGCGAAGCCCGGGCCGGAGGAGGTCTGCTAGGCGTCGGGGCCGGGACCAATCCACAAGCCCCGACCCCTGACCCGTCGGTGCGGGCTAGACGCTCGCGGTCTCCTTCTCCTCCTTCCTCTGTTTGGGAGAGCGACGCGGCTTGACCGCCTTGATCTCCTCAGCCAGCAGCTCCTGCACCTTCGCTTCGGCCGGGTCGTGGCGGTAGGAGCCTTCTCCGGCTTTAACCGCGTCCTCGTCGGCGAGGGCAGCGGCCATCTGAGCGATGGCGATCCACTCGTGGACCTCGGCGATCGACTTGCACGCTTCGATCTTCCCGATCAGGAACTCCCTAGCCTGAGTGGTCGTGGCGTAGGCGACTTTGCCCGCCTTGGCTCCATCACCGTCGTTGCCGGTCTGCGACTGCTGCAGCTGCGGCATCACCAAGCGGAGCCCCGCGGCGGCCAAGTTGGGGTCGTGGAGGACGAGTGCGATGGCAGTCGCTTTCGCCCGCGGCAGGCCGAACTTCTTCCGGGCCTCGACCGTCCGGTGTTTCATCAGCGCATGGCCGAGCCGGTCGTTGAAGGCGGCTGCGGCCTCACGCCGTTCTTCGGCCTCCTTCTTGGCAGCCTCCCGTTTCTTCGCCCACTCGCTCTCGTCTTTCGCGTTCGCCGGGGCGTTGCCGTTGTCCGGCGAATCGCCGGCTTCTTTGGCACGTTTTTTCTCCTCCTTCTCGCGCCGCTTCTTTTCCTTCTCGGCGCGCTCGATCGCGGACACGACGAGATCCTTGCCCCAGGTCTTGTCGACGAGGAAGGTGGTCGTGTAGCTGTAGGTGCCGCTTTCGTCCTTGTGCTCGAGGAGGACCTTTCCCGCCCGCGCCACGGTCATTTCAGCCTCGCCGAGCGAAATGCTCGGGTCGCCCTGGGGACCGGAGACGTGGGTCGGGACCGCGGCGCGGTAGCGAGCCGCGTGTTTGTCCCTTTCCTGGGCTTTGTCGAACACCTCGCTGAACCTGATGTGAGCGGGGTCGATCATCGTCGGCGGGTCGTCTACCGCCCCGTCGGCGACGGCGGTCAGCATGTCGCTGAAGTCGCGGACGAAATCGGTGTACGCCTCGTCTCCCTCGAAGACCTCGCAGACGCACTCGGCGATGCGAGGTGAAGCGTCAGCGGCCTTCTTCAAGAGCGAGACGGCCTCGATCGGAACGGCGTCCCGAGCGATGGCGTCCTGCACCTTCTTGGGGAGGGTGAGGATTCGGCGGCGGACGCTGACCCACTTGTCGGACATGCCGATCTCCTCGGCGATGGCCTTGTTCGTGGTCAGTTTCAGCTCCTTGGCCAGCTCCTCGACCCCTTCGGCCTCCTCGACCTTGTTCAGCTGCTCCCGCTGGATGTTCTCCACGAGGGCGATAGTTCGAGCATTGCCTTTGGTGTTGACGTGGCCCGGCAGCTCTTTGATGCCTTCGAGCTTTGCCGCGCGCAGGCGACGCTCTCCAGCGAGGAGCATGAACTTGCCGCCGTCGATCGGCCTGACACTCAGCGGCTCGATCAGGTCGTTGGCGGAGATACTTTTCCCGAGCCTTTTGAGGGCTTTCTGATCGAAGCTCTTTCGAGCGTTGTGGCCCTCTTGGACCACGATCTTGTCGACCGGGATCATCAAGGGCATTGCGGTAGCCATTGCTGTCTCCTTCTGGTGCTCGCCCCCGCCCGATGCGGGAGCCGGTGCGCCCGCCCCCGCACGCGAAGCGTGCGATCATCGGGGCGGTCGCCGGCTCACGCGAGGGCGGCGAGCTGGAAGCTCCGCTCGATTGCCTCGCCGCTCATCGGGCAGGTGCCCAAACGTGCGGCCTCACGGCGGTAGTCGGCGACCATCACCGCCAGCTCGGCTTTGGACTCGAAGCCCGACTCAACGAAGAAGCCCCGGCCCTGGCCGTCGCGCGGGTAGTCGTAGACGAAGACCTCGCCGTCGATGCGTCGACCGACGAGGACCCGCTCCTGATCGGTGAGGCTGTAGCGGCCGAGTTCGTGAAGCTGTGGGGATTGGGAATGGATTGCCGTGGCGCTCATCGCGCACCTCCTTGGCTCGTTGGTGGGAGTCGTGAGCCGCCCGGCGGCGGGTAAGGTGGCACGTCACCCGAAGGGCGCGCCAGCGAGGTCCGCGAAGCGGGCCTTGACGTGACGCCGGCCGCTGCCAGGCTCAGACGACTCCCGGCAACGAGCGAGGTGCCTTATGCGACCTTGCTCGCAGGATCCAGCGCCGGCAGGGCAACGAGGTCGGGACGGTCCCTGAGCCGATACCCCACCCCCCGCGTGTTGACTATGAGTCCCGGCGCCCCGGCCGTCCGCAGCCGTCGCCGCAATCTGCTCGCGTGGCTGTCGAGGGTCCGGGTGTGGGTCGTCCCGGTGTGTCCCCACACCGTCGCCAGCAGCTCCTCCTTTGAGAAGACCCGATCCGGCTGCGCGGCCAAGACGAGCAGAAGCGAGAACTCCTTGCGGGCGAGTTGCACCTCCTGCTCGGCGACGGTGACTCGACGTCCGGCCGGGTCGACCATCAGCGCGCCGAGCGCGATGACCTCCTCCTGCACGGCGGCGACCGGCTGGGCGGTGACGATCCCGCAGTCAAGGTCGCCGGTGCAAGCCAGCCGCCAATTCGTCTCCTGGTCGCGCCGGACCCGCAGCTCCCAATTCCCGCGCTCGCTCAACCTCGCTTCGATCTCACCGGCAGGCGTCTGAACCGAGACCCGAGTGAAGCGGCCCGGAACGATCTCCCGAAGTGGGCTGTGGTGGTCGAATGAAGCGTCCATCGTGTCCTCCTGACTCGTTGACGGGTGTCGCGGAGCCGTCCGGCAGGGACAGGGAGGCGCGGAACCCGAGCCTTAGCGAGGGCGCGACAGCGTGGCCCGCGGAGCGGGCCTTGGAGCGACTGCCTGTCTCTGCCAGGCTCGGAGCGACCCCGTCAACGCGGAGGTCGAAGCCGGGGCGATGAGGAGGCGCCGACCGAGGTCGATGCGGCACGCGGGCGGTGGTCTTTGGGAATTGAACAGTTGATCCAACTTTTGCTTTGGAGCGGCCCCCGCCGAATAAAAAGCGCCTCAGCCACTCGGGGCCCAGGGGGGCGAGTCCAGCCGCCCCGACAAACCTCATCGGGGCGGCTGGACCGCTCTGTGCCTAGCCCGCCTTGTTGATCTTCAGGACGGGCACCGTCTGCGTGGTCTCTGCCAGCTTCATATTTCACCCCCTTTTTTTTATTGCTTAACCGCAATAAAAACCCATGTGAAAGGGGGCGGCCTGGGGTACGCCTCAAGCCGTTTGGTAACTAGAGAGAGTGAAAAGTGCGAAAACGCCCCGAGTACGGATAAGCGCAGAGCCGTCCTATCTCGTCCGCTTGGGGGTGCTGTACGCGCACCCGCTGCGAATCAAGATCGCGAGCGAGCTTTACATGCGGGAAATGAGCCCGACCGAGGCGCTCAAGGAGTTCGGAGGTGGCTCCTACGGCCAGATCCTGAGCCACTTCCACATCCTCGAGAAGCATGGGTGGATACGCCGAGTCCGTAGCGAGAAGCCGAGCGGGGGCAGGGGCCGACCTCGCAACATTTACCGCGCGACTGAACTGGCGGTGGTAGACGACGACACCTGGGCTGAACTTCCGACCTCGATCCAGGTCGCCTTCACCGCGCGAACGCTCCAGCATCTCGGCGAGCGGGTAGGTGGAGCGCTGGCGGCCGGGAACGTGGACACAGCCGGCGATCGGTTCTTCCGCTGTCGAACCGAGGGCATCGACAACAAGGGGTGGCGAGACTCAATGGCGGCCTTGGCCGATTGCTTCTACACGCTCGCCCAGGAGCAGCTTGACGCGAAAATCCGTCTCGACAAGTCGGCTGAGCCGGGCATGTTGTTCACCTTCGCCGTGGCTGGATTTGAAATGCCGAAGTCTGAAGGGGAAAACCCGCACGAATCGGCGGAGGTAGAGGGCGCCGTCCCCCTTCGGCTCGATCTGGATCAAATCCCACTGTCGACCCGGATGGCAAAGGTGTTCGGAGACCCGATCAACCTCGAAATCGTCAAGGCGCTGCATGGCGCCGGGCTGAGTCCATCGCAGCTGCACGCGAAGGTGGGCGGAGGGTCGTTGTGGTCGGTAGATCGAAGGTGTCAGGTGCTGACGGAGCTCGGCTGGTTGACGAGAGCCGGCGACGCGACCGACGAACGCTCGGTCCTCTACCGAGCCGCTGGTCCCGAAGTCTTCGACGCAGATGTCTGGAGCGAGATTCCACACGAGGCGAAGCAGGCGGAGAGCTGGCCGGTCTTCGACGAGTTCTGCGGCAAGGCTTCGGCGGCCCTGCGCGGAGGCTCGTTCAACGCCCGCTCCGACCGACACCTGACGTCCTTCAGCTTTCGGCTCGATCGTCAGGGATGGAAGCAAGCCCGCCTAGCCCTGCGGCGGTGTGACAAACAGCTGAGCGGCGTCGCCGGAGCAGCACGGTTCAGGGTTGAGGAGACCGCTCGGTACAAAAGTGACACTCCGCCCTACCTGGCCACCTTTCTCCTCGCGGGCTTCGAGGACCCGGTTGCATGGCACGCGGCGACCTTTTTGACTTAGCTACTCCGGGTTTTTATTCCCTAATGGGTTTGAAAATGCGCTGAACCTCAACAAGACTCCGCCGCCCACGGTCGAGATAAGTCGACCTTCATAGAGACTTCAAAGCGGAGATGTGGTGTGCGGTGGCGGCGACTCTGAAGCAACAGGAAGATCGGGCGATACGGAGACTCGCCCTCTCTCGGGGCATCACTTTCTTTGGCGGAAACGCCTCTTTTTGGGCGCTGTCCGCAATTCTGTACCAACAGTCTCATTCGCCGACGCTGGTCGCAGCTGCAGCCCTGGCCTCTTTTTCGGTTCCCGCAGCGCTGAGCCCGCTCGCCGGCCTGATTGGGGATCGTTTCGATCGGCGGCAGGTGATGATCGCGTCTGAGCTGTCGGGTGCCTTCATCTTTCTGGCAATGGCGCTGGTGGTGTCGCCGGTGGCGCTCATCGGCCTGAGAGTCGTCGCCTCCGTGGCATGTGCCCCAATGGTTCCGGCGACTTCTGCGGCGCTTCCGGGCCTTGTGGCAGACGACCAGCTCGACCGAGCCAACGCGGCGGTGTCGAAGGCGGGGACCGCTGGTTGCTTAGTGGGAACGGCCTTTGCGGGATTGATGCTGGCGACTGCGGGAGGCTCTTGGGTCTTCGTCGCCAACGTTGTCACCTTCCTGATCTCAGCCTGGCTGATCGCGTCGGTGAAGGGCGACTTTCGTCCGACCCCCTCCGACCACGGCCGCCGACTGGCAGCGGGATTCTCCTTTCTGCGGCGAAGCCCGATCCTGCGGCCGGTGACGCTGGCCTATGGCCTCATCTTCATCGGCATCGGGGTGAGCATCCCCGCCGAGATCGTGGTTGCCTCGGAGTTCGGCGCTGGGTCTCTCGGGTTCGCGGGACTCATCTTCCTATGGGGAGTGGGGATGCTTCTCGGAGCCGCCGCAGCGGAACGGCTGTCGGGGCATGTTCGGGACATAAGGGTGTTGAGCCTCGCGGCTGTCGCTCTGGCGGTCGGCTTCCTGGCAGTCGGCGCTGCCCCGATCTTCGCTGTGGCGCTGATGGGAATGGCACTCGGCGGAGTCGGCGAGGGACTTTGGGAGCCAGCTCAGAACTCGTTGATCCAGCGCCGGACGCCCGACGGCATAAGAGGCCGAGTCCTGGCCGGGAATGAAGCGGTGATGCAGGCTGGCATCGCCGTGGGTCTCCTAGCCTCCGGCTTTGTGACGAGCGCGGCCGGTGCCTCGGCAGCCTTCACGGTGGCAGGCGGCGCGGCAGCGATCGGAACCGCACTTCTTCTCGGCGTCCGTCCGAACGCCGAACTGATTGCCACCCCACCGCCGACTTTGCGCCCCTTGGCCGAGGCCCGAGTCGGCCTGCGGCGGACGCCGAGCGGCACGCCCCCTTCCCAATTGGCGCGCCGCTCGGTCTCTGCCGCCCACGTCTCATCGGCTCCTGAACTCCGGCCGACAACCTGAGCGCCACAGTGAGCTTCCGCCACCAACAGCCTCGCCCGGCGCAGGGGGAGCGGGCGTCGTGGTCGCAGACTGGTCGTCTGGTCGTTTTACGTTGGCTGCTCGAGGTCACTAGGAAGCGCCCACGGCGCCTTGCCTAAACCCCGTCGACACGAACCTCAGAGAGCCCTCGGCCGAGCGCTGCAAATGCTCCGTGAACGGCATGAGCATCTGACGCCGGCGATCGTGGCGAAGCGGGCCGAACTCGACGTGCGAACCCTGGAACGCATCGAGAAGGGCGAGGGCGAGACGACCTGGAACACCGCCCGCTGGATCGCAGAAGCCATCGGGGTTTCGATGAAGGAGGTCTCCGAGCTGGAAGAAGCATTGAGGCGCGAGGAAGAACAAGAAGCGCAATCCGAAGGGAGGTTGGTCGAGAGTGAAGGCGTCAACGACGAGTCAGCCGACTCTGCCGGTGGTGAGAATCCATAAGTGCGCCTGACGAGCGCTCCCGAGGGGCGGAACTTCCCGAGCTGTTAGCTAGGGACTCAGGTGAATGTCCAGGGGAATGAAAGGGGTCGAAGATAGCCTTTTTCTGACCTTCGTTGACCTTCCGGCCGGTTCAGGTCGAGACCAGCCCGATCCCGCGCCGGAAGCGGGATTGCGGCTTGTCAAGCCAAAGAGTCCGAGCGGGGCAGCCAGGACTCGAACCTGGAATCGCCGATTTTTGGACGCCGGTGCACGGCTCCGTATGGCCAATCGTGGCCCTTATTGCCTCGGGGGAACCCCGGGGGGAACGAAATCTTCGCGAAATCTGAATACACGCCAGCGAGTAAGGCAGCATCTCCGTCACGCCAACGCCAGGATCGTCCCCGGACGAACGGGATCAGGACGTAGCCGGCGACATCGACGTCGGCCAGGCGAAGCACTCCGGCCAATCGGGGTCGATCTCGTCAAGCACAGAGGCCAGCCGCACGACCGCCTCGTGCGGGAAGCGTGCATCCTCGACCATGACCTGGAACTGCAACCCCGGCTCCAATGACTCGACGGAGTAACGCTCGGCCAACGCTTCGATCGTCTTGTCGCCTCGCTCCGTGGCCTCCTGTCGTTCGAGGAGGACCGGGCATCTGGTCGATTGCGGCTCATCGTTCTCCGAGGCGGTAGCGCGGTCGCGCGAGCGTCGAAACCAGCGCGGGCTCATCGCAGGAGCGGCAGCAAGCCGAGA
>Ga0126305_10001329_pt1 | contig 10942 bp, 6 predicted proteins | sample Plot26_FD_92536 | JGI IMG/M metagenome (GOLD analysis project Ga0126305, IMG submission 92536) | Serpentine soil microbial communities from UC McLaughlin Reserve, CA, USA - Plot26 | ecosystem: Environmental > Terrestrial > Soil > Grasslands | place: USA: UC McLaughlin Reserve, Lake County...
CTTCCTGCGGCGCTGCTACTGCCACCACATCGCCTTCCCGACCCCCGAGCAGATGCGGGAGATCGAAGGGCTGCTCGCCGCCTGCGGAGCGCGGGTGGTGGGCCTCCACGCCCATTCCGGCAGCGGCATCCGCACGCCGGAGGCCTGGAGCGAGGTGGCGCTCTTCCTGAGCGCCGCCGCCGAGCGCTTCCCCGAGGCGCGGGTGCTGGACCTGGGGGGCGGCCTGGGCGTGCCGGAGCGCCCCGGGCAGAGCCCTCTGGACCTCGGGGACCTGGGCGAGCTGCTGCGCCGCTTCAAGGCGGCCAACCCGCGCTTCGAGCTGTGGCTGGAGCCCGGCCGCTTCCTGGTGGCCCAGGCCGGGGTGCTGCTGGCGCGGGTGACCCAGATCAAGCACAAGGGGGACGTCACCTGGGTGGGCCTGGAGACCGGGATGAACTCGCTGGTCCGGCCGCCCCTCTACGGCGCCTACCACCCGATCGTCAACCTCTCCCGCCTGGACGAGCCCGCCACCTGGAACGCCCACGTGGTGGGGCCCATCTGCGAGACGGGCGACATCCTCGGCCGCTCCCGCCGCCTGCCCCCTACCCGGGAGGGCGACGTCCTGCTGATCGCCAACGCCGGCGCCTATGGGCGGGTCATGAGCTCCTGGTACAACCTGCGGGAGCCGGCGGGGGAGGTGGTGGTTTGACCCAGGGCGTTGCCCTGGGCTGAGGAATTGCGGCCCTTTGGGCCTGAAATCACCGCTACGGTCTTCCGGGCCAACGGTCCGGGTTTCCTCAGCCCAGCCCATCGGGCTGGGTTACGGGGGCCGGGCGGCTGGGCCTGAAACTCGCCCTCCCGTTCCCCCGTAGTCCCTCCTGAGGAGGCGACACATGGAAACCAACGCGAGGGATGCGATGACCTTTACCGACGCCCTGATCCGTTTCTTCACGGCGCCGTTCCGGGTTCGGACCTACACCAACCTGCTCTACCTGATGCTGGCCTTCCCCATGGGCCTGATCTATTTCATCTTCCTGACCGTCGGGCTCTGCCTGGGGCTGGGGCTGACGATCATCTGGATCGGGGTGCCGATCCTGGCCCTGGTGTTCGCCGGGAGCTGGGGGCTCGCCGCCATGGAGCGCCAGCTCGCCATCCACGCCCTCGGCGCCGAGGTGCCGCCTATGACTCCGCCGCCGGTCTCCGCGGCCCAGACCTTCTGGCAGCGGGCGGGGGCTTTCTTCTCGAACCCCGTCACCTGGAAGGGGATGGCCTTCCTGCTGGTCAAGCTCCCCCTCGGCGTCGTGAGCTTCGCCGCCGTCGTGAGTCTGCTGGCGACCAGCGCCGCCCTCATCCTGACCCCGATCGCCTGGCAGTGGGGGGATCTCTTCTACTTCGATGGCATCTACATCGACGGCATCGTGGTGGACACGTGGATCTCCCCCTGGTTCGCCGGGTTGCTCGGCGTGGGCCTGCTGTTCCTGTCCTTCAACCTGCTGAACGGGCTGGCCCTGGTCTGGCGCTGGACGGCCACTTCCTTGCTCGGTAGCGAGCGGTTCGCGGCCGCGGCTCCGTCGCCCGAGATGCCGGACGCCGTAGCGCTCGCCTGATTCCTGAGGCGCGGTAGGATATGCGGCGAGTCTCATCCAGAGCTCGCCGCTATCCTTTATAGAAGACCTCCATGCGATTCCTCGTCGCCTGCCCCGAATGCCGCCGCCAGTTCGACGCGACCGGCCGGGCCGTGGGCTCCACGTTCCAATGCTCCTGCGGCGCCGCCGTCGCCGTGCCGGCGCCGAAGGCCCACGACGCGGCGGTGGTCCGCTGCTCCTCCTGCGGCGCGCCCCACGAAGGCGGCACGCCCGTCTGCCGCTTCTGCGGCTCGGAGCTCACCCTCCACGAGCGGGACCTCGACACGATCTGCCCCGGCTGCATGGCGCGGGTGAACGGGCGGGGCCGCTTCTGCCATCACTGCGGCACGCCCGTGCTGGGCGGGCAGGCGGCGGCCGGCCAGGTGGGGGCCGGCGGCACTGCGCACTGCTGCCCCGCCTGCGAGGGGAGCCGCCCTCTCGTCAGCCGGCGCCTGGGGCACGCTCCCGTCGCCCTCTTCGAGTGCTCCTTCTGCGGCGGCCTATGGATCGAGAAGGAGATCTTCGAGGTCCTGGCGGACCGTGCCCGGGCCGGCAAGCTGCCCGAGGGGTTCGGCGGGGGAGAGCCCGCCGAGGCGGCGCCCCAGGTTCCCGGCGAGCCGCCGCGGTACCGTCCCTGCGTCACCTGCGGCGCGCTCATGAACCGCTTGAACTACAGCCGGAAGAGCGGGGTCATCGTGGACGTCTGTGCCCGCCACGGCCTCTGGTTCGACCTCCACGAGCTGGACCGCCTGCTGCGTTGGATCCGCGAGGGAGGCGAGGTCCGGGCCGGCAAGCTCCAGACCGAGCAGGAGCGCGTCGAGTCCCGCCAGAAAGCCCTGGGTGAAGGGCTTCGGCCCTGGAATCAGGTCGATACGGAACGCAGCCTGTTCTCCCCCTACCGGCCCGACTCGATGCTCGGAGAGCTGCTCTCCGGCCTGGTCGCGGGCACCCTCCGCCGGTTTTTCCACTGAAGGAATGACCGTGCGCTGGCTGGAGTCGATCGGCCTGGATGTCCGCTTCGGCGTCCGCAGCCTCCTCCAGAGCCCCGGGATCACGGTGGCGGTCCTGCTGGCCCTGGCCCTCGGCATCGGCGCCAACACCGCCGTCTTCAGCGTCGCCCGCGCCACCCTCGGCCAGGAGCTGCCGTACCGCGACCCGGACCGTCTGGTGGCCGTCTTTCAAAGCGCCCCCAGCCTGGGCGGAGAGAGCCCCGCCACCCTCGCCATCTTCGAGGCCTGGCGCCGCCGGAGCCGCTCCTTCGAGGCTCTCGCGGCTCTCAGCCTCAGCCGGACGAACATCACCAGCCCCGGGCGGCCCGAGCTCGTACAGCAGGCCTGGGTCACCGCCAACTTCTTCCAGACCGCCGGGGCGGAGATGGCGGCCGGCCGCGGCTTCCGCGAGGACGAGGTCCGCCGCCGCGCGCGGGTCGCCGTCCTCTCCTATCCTCTGTTCCTGGAACGCTACGGCGGCCAGTCCGCCGCGCTTCGCCAGGGGATCGTCCTCGACGGCACGCGCTACGCCGTCGTGGGGGTGGCGCCCCCCGGCTTCTCCCTGTTCGGGGATTGGGCGGTCTGGCTGCCGGACACCTTCCGCCAGCCTCCAGGAGACTCCGGCTGGCACCTGCTGCGCGTCTTCGGCCGTCTTCGGCCCGGGGCGAGCCTGGAGCAGGCCGACCGCGAGATGGAGGCCGTCTCCCGCGAGATGGCGAAGCGCGAGCCGGAGGTCTATGCCGGCTGGACGGTCCGGCTCGCGCCGATGCGCCGAGTGGGGCTGGAGGAGACCCGCCGGACGCTCGGGGTTCTCGGCCTGTTCGTCGTCTGCGTCCTGCTGATCGCCTGCGCCGACGTCGCCGGCCTCCTTCTGGCGCGGGCCACCGGCCGCGAGCGCGAGATCGCCCTGCGCGCCGCCCTCGGAGCGGACCGGGGGCGGCTCGTGCGGCGGATGCTCGCCGAGAGCCTGCTCCTGTTCCTGGCCGGCGGCCTGCTCGCCCTGCCGCTGGCGGCCTGGGGGGCCCGGGCCCTGGCCCGTCTCGGACCCGCAGCGATCGCCGACGCGCCCCGCGGGCAAGACATCGGCCTGCACGGCGGAGCCTTCCTGTTCACCTTCGGCCTCGCCCTCGCGGCGGGCCTCCTCTTCGGCCTGATGCCGGCCCTCGCCGTCACCGGGCGCCTCGCGGAGTCCCTGAAGGACGGCCGGCGCCTCGCGGGCCGCCCGGGCGGCTGGGCCCTCCGCGATCTGCTCGTCGCCGGCCAGGTGGCCCTGACGGCGGTGCTGATCGCCGGCGCCGGTCTCCTGGCGCAGAGCTTCGACCGCCTGCGGGAGGTGGACCCGGGGTTCCGCCCGAGCGGCATCGTGGCCCTCAAGCTCCAGCCGCCGTCCGAACGCTACGCCGATCCGGGGCCCCGCGCCCAGCTCTACCGCCGGGTGCTGGAAGCCGCCCGGAAAGTCCCCGGGAGCGAGGCCGCCGCCCTCGTCGACGCGCTGCCGTTCTCCGGCGAGACGACGGCGGTGCAGTTCACCGTCGAGGGTCTGCCCAATCCTCCTGCCGGCAAGAACCTCCTCGTCGCGCTCCGCTGCGTCACCCCCGGCTACTTCGAGATGCTGGGGATCGAGCGGGTGCGCGGCCGTCTGCTCCGCGACTCCGACCAGCTCGGCGCCGCGCCGGTAGTGATCGTCAACGAGACCATGGCCGCCCACCACTGGCCGGGACAGGACCCGATCGGCAAGCGTTTCGGCTTCGGCTTCCCGAGCACGGACGAGTGGATGACCGTCGTCGGCGTGGTGAAGGACACCCGCCGCCCGGGGCTCACGGCGGGCCCGGCGCTGGAGGCCTACCGGAGCCTCTACCAGGAGCCCCAGAGCCGGGCGTCCCTGCTCCTCCGCGTGCCTGACAGGGCCCTCGAATGGACCGAGCTGGCTCGGCAGGCCCTGCGGCAAGCCGACCCGGGGCTGACGGGCGGCTCCCCGACAGTCCTCGAGGAGCTCATCTCGCCCGGCCTCGCCACGAGCCGCTTCAAGTCGCGGCTCGCCCTGCTCTTCGCGGCCCTTGCCCTGGGGCTGGCGGCGGTGGGGATCTATGGAGTGGTCAGCTACTCCGTGGCCCGGCGCACCCACGAAATCGGTATCCGGATGGCCTTGGGCGCACAGCTCGGAGGCGTCCTGCGCCGGGTCATCCTCCAGGGCATGGCGCCGGTCGCCGTGGGGCTCGCGGTAGGGCTCGCCGCGGCCCGGCTCCTCTCCGGCCTGCTGGCGGACCAGCTCTACGGAGTGCGGGGAGACGATCCCCTGACCCTGACGGTAGCCGCCGTGGTGATCGTCAGCGCCAGCCTCGTCGCCACCTACTTTCCCGCCCACCGGGCCACCCAGGTGGCGCCGGTCGCGGCCTTGCGGGAGGAGTAGAGAAGGCCCGCGAGCGCCGCCCGGGCATCAATGCCCGGGCTACTCGAAAGAGCCCCCTGAAGGGGACTCAGTCGGCTTCAGCCGGCTGTTTTACCTAACCCGGGCATTGATGCCCGGGCGGCGCTCGGCGCCTCAAACTTGGCCCTCTTCCTCAGGAGGAGAGGGCCGGGGTGAGGTCTTCGAAGGGCATGCAGCCTTGCCGGGCAAGACGTGTATAAGAGGTTGCATTGATGCCCGGGCACCCCTTTCCAGGGCCGGGCAGGATAGCATTGGCCCTTCCGGGACCCATCCAGCCATGAAAGCCCCCACACTCGACGAGCTCGTCCTGCAACCTGAGCCGCTCGCCTTGCAGCGTCACTTCGACGCGCGGAACTACCGCCTGTTCCGGTGGCTCCTGGCGCTGGTGACGGCGTTGTGCCTCGGCGGGATCGCCAATTCGGGGAGCGATGGCAACGCGTACGGGGTCGCCATCTTCACGGTCGACCTGCTCCTGGGGGCCGTCCTGTTCGTCCTGCGCGACCGGGACGTTTTCGCCCGGAACTTCCGGCAGATCCTGCTGGTCTACCTCTTCTTCCAGATCCTGGTGCTCAAGTTCTCGACGGCCGGCATCAAGGATGGCAGCGATTTCGCCCCGTTCATCCCCGTTGCCTTCGTCCTTCTCGTCTTCCGGCTGCGCCTGGCGGAGCACGTCATGCTGTTCGCGGCGTACTGGGTCGCGGCGGTCTTTCCCCTGGTCTGGGTGGGCGCTCGCACCCAGGTCCCCACCGACACGGGCGGGCTCGTCGGCGTTTCCGTCGTGGTCGTGATCTGCCTGGCCGTAGCCGTGGGGCTCACCCAGCTCGAGCGCCGCCGTTTCCTCGTCGTCTGGCGCAAGGAGTCTTTGCGCTCCCGGGAACGGCTGCGGATGCGCGAGGAGATCGAGTACGCCCGCAAGATCCAGCTCAGCATGCTCCCCCAGGGAGCGCCCGAGGTGAGCTGGCTCGACCTCGCGGCGGCCTCGCTGCCCGCCACCGAGGTCGGCGGCGACTACTACGAGTACTTCCAGATCGGCGACTCCAAGCTGGTCCTGGCGATCGGCGACGTTGCCGGCCACGGCCTGGCGAGCGGCCTGCTGCTCTCCGGGGTCCGGAGCTGCCTCTATCTCCTGGAGGAGTACCTCGCCGCGCCCGTCGCCATCCTGGAGCGGCTGAACCACATGGTCCGGCGGACGACCGACAAGCGGACCTACATGACCCTGCTCTGCGCCGTTCTGGACCGTGATGAGGACACCCTGACCGTGGTGAGCGCCGGGCACCCGCCCGTCCTCCACTACGACCCCCGCGCCGGCCGTTTCGACGAGGTCGGCCTGGGAGCGCCGCCCCTGGGAACCTTCCTCGAGGCGCGCTACGAAGAGGTGCGGCGCCCGATTTCAGCGGGAGACCTGCTGATCTTCTACACCGACGGCCTGGTCGAAGCCCGCAACGCCCAGGACCAGGAGTACGGCGACGCCCGTCTCCAGCGCGCCGTCGCCCGCGCCGCCGGCAGCCGCACCGCCCGCGAGGTCCGCGACGCCATCCTGGGAGACCTCTCGAACTTCAAGGGCGACCAGGAGCAGTTCGACGACCTGACGGTGGTGGTGGTGCGGCTGCGGTAGTACGACGTCCCCTCAACCCCGTTCGTCCGGCCTGCCTCCAACGCTCCGTAGAGACGATCCCAGACGGGTCACGAAGAGGTCTCGGAGGCCTCCCGCGTCGGGGCGTCTCCGCGGCGGAGGAATCGCTCGCCTCGCCAATTCCTTCAAACCGTTACGCCGTTCCGCCCGTGCAGGCTCTCGGTGCAGCGGAAAACCCGGAACAGCTTCGGGGACGTAGCAGTCGTCAGGCAGCTCTTGCGAGAAGGTAGCAACGACGGCTTGGGTACTCGACTCCCTCGTAGGGCTCACGCTCGACGTGTTCGATGACCGCTAGCTGCGCTGACCGGAGCGCGTCGATGACTTGACCGGGAAGGTGAAATCGAAAGTCCAGGGAGACCGGTGCGCCGAACAGGTCGTCGACATGGACCCATTGATCCCCGATGTGAAAGGCCAGCAGCGCCAGCCCGCCGGGCGCCAGGACGCGGTGAATCTCTTGAAGGATCGGGCCGAGCTCCGAAGTGGAGAAGTGCACGATCGAATAGAACGCTATGACCCCCGCAAGACCAGCATCGGGGACATCGAGCCGCCTCATGTCACCGACTTGGAACGCAAGACCCGGATTGAGGCTCGACGCCACGCGGACCATCTCAGGCGACAGGTCGATTCCGAAAACATCAACGCCCTGCTCGTGCAGGTAGCCAGCAACATGGCCCGGCCCACAGCCGAGGTCGGCGACGAGGCCGCGCCCGCGCATGGCTTCGGCAAAGCGGTTCAAGAGATGCCGGTCAAGAGGTTTGTGCTCGAGCTCCGCGGCGAGATGCTCCGCGTACGCCTCGGCCGCGGAATCGTAGCTTTCTCGAAGATCCATGATCTATTTTGCGCCTGGGGTGTGTCGAGGCTGCCTGACCGGCTCGGTTAGCCTGCTTTTGTGTCAACGGTCTCACCCCAAGTCTCCTCAATCTTCTGCCGCACAGAATCTGCAACAGACTCGTCACGACTGGCAAACCAGCCAAACTCGTCGTGCGATACAAGCACCGCGTCTCGACCTGACCACGTGAGGATGTGGCAATTCCAGACGAACTGCAATGACACGACGAGAATCGAAACCGCGTCATCCGCCTCATCTGGAGTGAGCAAGTGTCCGGGAGCACCAATGAGCGGTCTCGACTCGCCAAGTGCCTGACGAAATCGCGTGAACAGCGGCATGTGCTGACTGGAGGGCCAGACCGCCCAATCGTCCAGCCAAAACAACAGCTCTGGCGCGGGCTCAACCAGCGAGTAAAGAAAACGTCCAAACGCGACCTTCTGGCCTGAATCGGTCGGAAGTGTGAACCCGACGAAGTGAAAAGGTGGCGACTCGATGTCAGGGCTTGGCCCTACAACGTAGCCCTCAATGTGCCGCGTCCGGAAACCCTGGCGCGAGCACCATTCGGCGCACTCGGAATATGTCAGGCATCGCATGCTTTGTTCGCCCCTTTCACGCTTCTGGCTTACCATTCGTCAACAATGACGAGAGCTTGGTATCGCCCCTCTTTTTCTCCGAGCTGAGACGCTGAGACCCAGGCGTGCCGGCTACCGCTTGCAGCGTGAAAGCTACATGCAGTGGCACCAGACCCACTCCCTTGGATAGCCACATGCTTCTCTACCTCTTTACGGAGCTCTTGACAAAAACGCGCCTCAAAGCCAGGAACGGCCGTTGGAATGAGTCCAATCTGGACCAAGTACTCGTCGTGCCGGACCGCACGGCCTTGCTCCAAGGATGTTCCGGTGCCCTGGGAAGAAGTTGAACCACCCTGCCTGAAAGACGCTGGTGCCGCCCGGTTTGCGACTTCGTGGACAGGTAGATCGCCAACGAGAGATTCTGCTTGCTCGCGGGTACTTCCACTGAAGCACGAAGAGAGCAGAATCATACCTACTGCCAAGCCTACAATGATCGCCAGACCAACAATCTTGATTTTCATGTACGTCTCGCTTCGTCGGCTAACGTGCTGCCGATGAGCGGCGGCTTGCCGTCCGCTTGATCGGCCGGGTTCGCCGGTGCTCTTGCATTATTCTCAACGGTCGAGATGCGTATGCAGTCCTGAAAGTGGTCGACCGCTCGACATTTTGTAGAAATCCTGACAGGTTGCTCGTAATCGACCCCGCAGGACAGGGAATACTTTGTTCACATGGTCGATCTCGCTTTTTGCGCTGGCCTTCAATCTGTGAGTTCCAAATACCAAATTTTTCTTGTTGGAGTAGACGTCGATATACACCCTTATCGCCTTCGTAATCTCCTCAGTATCCAGCTCTCCGCCGAGTTTATGGACGTGGCTTTGAATAGCTGCTACTATCTCCGTAAGCCGTCCGAAATCTTTTGTGATAGTTTTTGGCGTACTGTGCGCTTTGTTGAGCGCCCATGCTTCCTCCGCCTCATCAATAGACTTAAGGCTTCCCTGTGCTCCCCTCCTTCTGCGAGACGCATTGCTTTCTTAAAGAGGTCCCCCTCATAGAGCCTTCTGGCCAACCAAAGTAGTACTGCAAGTATGCCAAAAACAATGGCAGGAGTAAACAAATAGGGTTTTTTAGTTAGGCCATACAAGATCAGGAGCGTGAAAGCAAGGGTGGTCACTATCCGCTGCACACCTGAAAGCTTCCCTAAGTCTACCACCATTGGATATCCCCCTCAGAATTCTTGTTCAACCATTCTCCTCTGTCCCAAAGACGATCGTGGGAACGGCCAACGCGACAGAAGCTCACCGGTGACGACTGCGCGGAGCGCGGTTGGCGTCCGGTGCAGCGCTCGGGTTGGGCGCTGATGGCTGTTGGCCATACTCAGGATCGCCCTGAAGCTGCTTCAATATTAGCAGACTATCGTCCATTTTTTGTTGCATCTGGCTTGAGACCTTATTCAGAGCCTCTTGCCTTTTCTGCAGTCTGTCTAGTTGCTCCATCACCTGTCGTACCTCAGTGCCTTTCTCTTTTTCTTTTTTTCTCTGGCTATTCAACTCAGAGGAAAAACTGAATAAACCTGCGACCACGACTAGCACCAAGGCTACCTTTCCTCCTCGTGTTAGCACTTCTTTTTCTGTGTTAGGATCTCCCGTCCGAGTCTTGGTCTTATAAGTTACAAAGATAGCATACAGAGCAACGGCCGGACTCAGCGCTAAAGCAATCAACTTTAGATAATCCATAGTTTCACCATCAGCAAGTGCTTGAAGTCAGGGGGCGCATGTACTCCTCTCCGCTTACCGGATCGAATTGCCAGTGGAGTTCCAATTCAAACCCCATTGAACGAGCCAAACCATCAAGATCAGGAAACAGAGTCGCATGCGTAATATTCATGTGGTACAGAGCCTTGATCGCATCCCTGCGGACTCGATCTGTCGCTATCGTAAGCTTCACAAGCGGCTCGCTATTTATGTGAGCTGCAACAATGTCCTCCACGGGCAGAACTAGTTGGCCCGGGACGACAAATGTTCCCGAGTGTGCTATCAGCCGCTGGTTCATATGGTGCGGCTCGCCAATAACCACGATCGGTTTGGTATTTGGAAGGAAGTGCTTTTCAAAATTTCCATAAATCCACGGGCCGAACTTGTCGCTGTCCGCTAGAGCGGGAGGATACAGGGCCCAGATAGCGGCATCACAGTCTCGGGGTGGATCGGAGAGAGCATAGAATGCCGCAACGTACTTGGACCAAGTGAAGTCGAGCAGTCGTGTGGGCGCGCCGTGATGCTGCATGAGCGCCAACCACTCAAAAGAGTCACGCTCATCGGGAACCTTGCCAAGATGAAGGTGGGCCTTGCGCCGGAAAACTCGTAGGATTCGCTCTTCCTGCTGCTTCCAATACCTCTCTTGGACTCCCGACCGTCGGAGATAGCGCGAGAGAGGTGTTTCAAGCTTCCAGGAAGCGTCTGGCTGCCCGCGAAACGCCCAACTCCGGTACTCTCCGCTTTCGAAGATCTCCCGCAACTCTCGCCATGATTCAACTCTTATTTCTTTGTACTTCCGCACAGCAGGCATAATATCGCCCTCAGTACTCCTACTATCAAGCAGAAGCCGTGTGAACCAATTCTTGATCATAAGATCCGCTCGACCTCTTGTGTTGGCGTTTTTGAATATGCTTTTTACCGTAACCTCCTTAACTAGTTACGCCTTTCCCGCTGACACACCAAGGCCTTCGCTAATGACACGAAGAAGCAAGGACGTGTGGACGCAGGGCGTCCGAGTTATTGTCAAGAGTTGTGGACGGCAAATGATCAGGCAGCTTTCTTCCCTTCGCTGAGATCCTGTTCTTCGTGTCGCTCTTGCTGCACACCATCTTCGAACTGCACGCCAGCTCTGACGA
>Ga0126305_10001331_pt1 | contig 10937 bp, 17 predicted proteins | sample Plot26_FD_92536 | JGI IMG/M metagenome (GOLD analysis project Ga0126305, IMG submission 92536) | Serpentine soil microbial communities from UC McLaughlin Reserve, CA, USA - Plot26 | ecosystem: Environmental > Terrestrial > Soil > Grasslands | place: USA: UC McLaughlin Reserve, Lake County...
AGAAGCTCGACACCACTCTGACACCACCGGGACCGCTATACGGTGCAACAGAGGGCAAGCCCGTGCAAAGAAAATCCTTTAGATATGAGGGATTTGCAAGGCTGTGCAATCCCCTGCAACCCCTGACCGATCACTCGTAATGAGATTAGGTCAGCGGTTCGAGTCCGCTCGTCAGTTCTCTGTTCTCTTTGCACTGGCACTAAGACAACGAGGCAGAAAAGCCTCGATATGCCACCTTCGCCGAAGGAAGCGAACTTGAGCACGACGCCCTCCCGTCGATGCGCAACTACAAACAGCCCGCTAGCCTAGAGATCCGTGTCCTGATATCCGGGGGTGCCGAGCACCTGGATCTGGTGATGGTCTGCGTAAAACTCCTTAAACGGCGTGGGGACTAGTATCATAAATCCCATGCACATCGCGCAGAAGTTCGAGATCCTCTTGGAGACGTACCGTCGTCCGGACGGTCGCAGGTGGAGTGGCCAGGAGATCGATGAGGCGACGAGCGGTGTCGTGACTCGCTCCTACGTGACTAACCTCCGTAAGGGCCGCATAGTGAACCCAGGCTACGAGAAGATGAAAGCGATCGCTAAGGCGATGGGTTTCGCGCCGGAGGTGTGGTTCGAGGATGACTTAGGCGAGGGGCGATCCATAGGGCAGGCCGAAGATTTGCGCGGTGTAGCCGGTCGGCTGGAGCATGTGCTCGAGGTTGTCAGGAACCCCAAGACAGGAGAGCCTTACACCAACGCCGAAGTTGCTCGCATGACGCTCGGTGATCTCTCTGAGTCGGACATTGAGAGTATAAGGACCGGCGCCGTCAGTGACCCTACCGTGGGCCAGGTCGCGGCGCTGGCGAGCGTCTTCGGCGTGGAGCCCTCCTACCTTTTGGATCGGGGGGAACCATCGCTACTCGATGAAGAGCTTGTGCAGGCGCTACGGGATGAGGACGTGAGAGACATAACCCGAGAGAGTGCGCGGCTACCAAATAGGGAGCGCCAGCTGGTGTTGGGAATCGTGCGGCAGTTTAGGGACCAGCACGTGGGGCCAAGTGGTTAGAATTGCCTAGGACTTAGAGAAAGGAGGCGCGGCGCGGACCGCTCCGCTTAAGTCCTGAGCCCGCGCCACGACCGATGGAGAGTATACCTGAGAACCTAGAGACGCTGTTACGGTCGCTGGCAAGCGACGCGCTCAAAGAGGACAAGAACAGCAAGCGGGTACGGCATAGTAGCGGACAGATTATGCGCCTCATGCTTGACGCTAAGAGAACAGAGCAAGGTTACCGGGGAGCCGACGTATTCGTAGGTCCGTCAAGAACGGAGGAAGCCTACGTTGCCGCCGTGCTTGCCCTTCACGGCCAGGAAATGGAACGTGAGGGGGACAAAAAGAACCGCCAGAGCGACGAAATGGCACGAGCAAGCAAGGCCATCCTTTTCTTCGAACTCATGCGGTCAGATCGCACTGACGGAGCGGCGAGAGACACTGTGTATCAAGCAATGAAAGATCTACACCTCTACAAAGAGAGTCCCCCAAGAGCGACGGATTTCATCGAGGGGCTTAGGCTTACTCCGGCATATGAATTGCTGCGATATTTCCGACCTGAGCTTGACCAGATGAGTGAAAGAGAGCGCATAGAGTTAATTGAGCGCACGATTGACTACATCAACGAGTATTTGAAGGCTTTGCGAAGGTTGACGGCTTTCTTGCAGTACGGAAAGACGGGGACTTACGAAGGGTTGCCAACCAAGCAAGTGACTCAAGCAGCGAAACAAGTTCGAGCAGCGGAATTAAGGGAACTGGCGAGGACCGAACGGGGTGACCCACTCCCTTACGCCAAGATAGGGAAGCTGTTGGGCGAAAAGCCCACTCCCGGACAAGCTCCTAGGAGCTATCAGGGGAGAATAAAGAGGATGGTTGAAGGCGGGAAAGGCATTCTCAAGCAGGCTCTTGGCGAGCAAGGTTATCGAGATTACGTGGAAGAAAAACGAGCCGAATTAGACCACTGGCAGACGCTCAGCGAAGACGAACAGGGCGCGATACACATGGAAGAAACCTTCGGACTTGCCCCGGGAGATGCTTACGAAATCGTAGACGAGCAAGATTATCGAGATTATATGAAAGCAAAACGGGGCGAGTCGCCAGAGAAATCCTAGGGGCAAAGCTTGAGCTACCTCTAACTATAGCGAACCCACCTTACCCAACTAGCGATGGTGTTAGGGCTGCTTTAGGTCCGGTAGCCTCCAGGGCATGCGAACTCAGCAGCCCATTTACAGCATCTCCGAAGCAGCACGTGAGCTTTCGCTTAGCGCCGAATGGCTCCGGGAGGGTGAGAAACGAGGGGTGCTTCCGCTAGCGCGTCGAGACCGCAACGGCTACCGCTACTATACGAAGGCGGACATCGAGCGCCTGCGAAACCGTAGGTTGTTAGGGCGCGATGAATAAGCCTCACATCACCTACCTCCCGCACCCTGACGCTACGCCGGAGAGCGAGTTGAGTGTGCTCGCGAGCGTCTACGCCTACCTACTCAAGAATCACCACAGCAAAAAGGCCGCCAAAACCCGCCCAACTCAGAACTGGCGAGGCAAAGAGTTCGATACCAAGGAAGGAGGCTGAGATGCCCTAGATAAAGTCGCAATTCATGGTGCAGAAGGTGACAGAACAGAACGAACAGGAAAGGACAAGCATGTCTTTGTTCACCGCTGAGGACTATGAGCCTCTGCCGGCAGGAGTCTACGTCGGCAAGCTCTCGGATATCGAGTCGAGAGAGAGCACGAACGGCGAGTACAGGCGTTGGGGCTGGGAGATACTAGAAGGGCCAGAGGCTGGACGCACTGTTTACGCCAACACCTCCACCAACTTCGGTCCGCAAGCTAAGCCACGTCAGTGGGTTGAGAACATACTCGGCCGGGTGCTTGAGGCTGGCGAGCAAATAGGGATCGAGGACCTGAGGGACGGCAAGCACCACCTCATGATCGAGAACGTAAAGCGCGACGGCCGCGTTTTCGACAACGTATCGGCCGTCCACAAGTACCGAGGAGAGTAGAAAACGTTAGCGGGGCCGCTGTGGTGGCGGCCCCACCTTTAGCAGAAGGTGTGGTTGCATTGTACACGAAAGGGCAAACAGTCCCAAATATGCGGTTGCTTTCGGTGAGGGCTGAGAGCATCCCTAGAGAGTTAAGCGTCCGTCCTCAGTGGGTGGTGTGGAAGGCCGTTGGCGACAAGCCCGACAAGGTGCCGTATTCGGCCACAACCGGCTGTAAGGCCTCCAGCACGGATTTACTCACGTGGGCCACATTTCAAGAAGCCCTCGAAGCCTACGAGAACGGCGAGTATGCCGGGCTAGGCTTCGTGTTCTCAAGCGCAGACCCTTACACGGGTATCGACATGGACAAGTGTGTTGAAGAAGATGGCACGATAGCGCTCTGGGCTCTTGAGATAGCGCGCTACTTCGATAGCTACACAGAACTCTCTGCCACCAGCACCGGCCTCCATATCATCGTCCGCGGCAACGTGCCCAACCGCCGCAAAGGCGAGGTCGACGTCTACAGCTCAAAGCGGTTTTTCACCGTTACCGGACATGTCGTAGAGGTGGGCGGTGATTAGGGACCGCTCCGAAGAGCTCCATACTTTTCACGCTCGGCATTTCGCCGAGCAAGTGGGCGAGCATTCGGTGAGTACCAACGGTCACCGTAGCGAACTTACGGATGAAGAGGTTGAGCAGCTCGCTAGAGGTGCCAGGAACAGTGCTAAGTTCGAGGCGTTGAAGTCTGGCGACATCAGCGGCTACGTCAGCCACAGCGAGGCAGATCAGGCTTATGTCTCCCTGCTCGCGTTTTATACACAGGATGAGGAGCAACTGGACCGCCTCTACAGACGATCGGGGCTGTGCCGGCAGAAGTGGTTAGATCGTCCCAACTATCGCCACAGAACCATAACCCACGCACTCTCGAACTTGAGAGAAACCTACACGCCCGATGACGGCGCCCTGATGGTGGTTGGTGGCAACGGAAATCTAGTGTCCCGGCGTCCCAACCTATTTAGGGACGGGACGCGGGACACCAAGCCAGAGGTGGTGCGGCTGGCAGAAGTAGAGCGTCCCGGTCCTCGTCGCTACCTTTGTCAAGACCTCGTGCTGGCTGCTTACGTGACCCTGCTGCACGGAGACGGTGGTGTGGCAAAGAGCCTCCTGGCTCTGGCTCTCGCCGTGGCCGTGGCAGGTAACTCTCGGGAGTGGCTCGGCCGCCGCGTTCAGAATGGGCGAGTGCTCTACCTCGACTTCGAACTTGACGCTGAGGAGCAGGCGCGGCGCGTTCACCAGCTTTGTGACGGAGCGGGCCTCAGGATGCCTCCGAAGGACCTGCTCTACATGAGTGCCGTCGGCCACACAACCCGTGAGGCGTTCGAGGCGGCGCGGGAAGCGTGTAAGGAGCACGCCGTCGAGTTACTAATCGTGGATTCCTACGGTGTGGCTCTCCACGGGGACGCCGAGCACGCGCGGGATGTCATTGGGTTTCACCAAGAATACCTAGAACCCTTGAGAGCCCTGGGCATCGCTGTGCTTGTAATAGACCATCAGAGCAGGCTGCAAGCCGGCCAAAGCTACCAGCAGAAGGGAGCCTTCGGCAGCGTATACAAAGGGAACCTAGCCCGAAGTGTGATACAGGTCGAGGCCACAGAGCGCGGAGAGGGCATGCTCACGGTGCGGCTCAGGCAGAAGAAACACAACTTTGGGCCGCTTGCCGAGCCCTTCAGCGTAAGGCTCACGTTCTCTGACGAGACTGTGAGGCTTGATGCTGTGGAACTCAAAGCCTCAGAGCTTGCAGAGGAGGCCACGCTGACCACTCCTGAGCGTGTGAGGCTCGCTCTCGAAGATGGTCCGGCTTACCCGTGGGAGATTGCCGAGATCACGGGCATACCGCTCAAGACGGTCAAAAACGTTCTGACGGGGCTGCGCAAGGCGTGGTGGAGACTACCGGGCAAACGGAGGGCCAAGCGCAGCAGGTTCGCCTTAGTGTCCCGCGTCCCAACGTATAAAGGGATGGGACGCGGGACACCGACGATTCTCTCACCAACATGTACGTCAACAAGCAAGGAGAGGCGGAGTTTTGAGCGTTGGGGATGTGTTTTTTGCTATCTCTGAGGCTGGTCTTTCACTCACGGCGAGTGAGACCGATGACACCTTAATGGTGTACCCGGCGGAGAACATCACGCCCGAACTGGCAGCCGCTATCAAAGAGTACAAATCAGAAATTATTCGTATCACCCGCGAAGACGAAGAGATGCGCCGCACCGGCATTATCCAGTCGGAGCGTCAGGTATTCGAGATGGCCCGTGAATATTTCGGTGATCAAGACGAAGCGGGGGCAGCATGACTCTCCAGCCTTACGTACGGCGGGCGCCGTGACTAGCGTAGATAAGAAACACGAGATGAGCGTGATGGACGTAGCACGCGGGGAGATGGTGGAAGCCGAGTTGGGCCGGCTCATTGAAAGGCGCTCACGCCAGAAAGACCCCGACGAGGAAAGCGAGTTGTGGAAGGCGAGCGTGAGGGCCTACGAGGAGAAGCGCCGACAGATGGCGCGCCTCGAATGGCACGCCTTCCATTGTGGGCAGGCTGAGCGGCACAGGGCGACCCTGCGGGCGTTGATTGAACACCACGAGGGGCAGGCGGCGAAGTTGATGGAAGTTTAAAGGGGGGAGGGGTAAGCTATGAGCATCTGTAGCGGTATTCGAGCCGATGGTGGACGCTGCAAGGCACAAGCTATGCGCAACTCGGAGTGGTGCATCAACCATCACCCAGAGCAGGCTGAACTCCGCCGCCGCCGTGCCTCTAAGGGTGGCAAGCGCGGAGGCCGGGGCCGTCCTATCGCAGAGCTTGCCAACCTAAGAGACGAGAACGCCGACATACGCCGCAGGCTGCTAGAGGGTGAATTGCTGCCGAACGTTGCGGCCGTCGCCGTCCAGTCCATAAACACCGATATCCGGGCCTTAGGCGCCGCTATGAAGGCCCGCGAGCAAGAGGAACTTGTAGAGCGCCTGGAGAGCCTCGAGGAGGCTTTAGAGCAGCGGAAGGGAGAGCGCCGCTATGGGGCTTAGTAGGGGCAAGTTGAGACGCTTGGAGGACCGCACCCAAGCCATCGCCGCCCAGACACAAGAAGACGAAAGGCTCGAGCGCGAGCGTGCCGTCATGAGGATGATTCTGGATGACTTCGCTCGCCTCAAAGCAAGCGGTGAGCTCCTCGACTTAGACCCCCTAGCGCAGGCTGTGCGCAATGTTGTAGCGGCGCAGTATGCGGACTTAGGCGAGGAGTCGTGCGAATACATAGCAGAGGGTTGGATAGAGACGCTCAGGGAGTGGACCCGCTTTGATTGGATGGTGAAGGCTGGTCGGAATGGAGCGCCCCATGCGTAGCTGGATAAGACGCCTGGAACGTGATGCCCGAGGACACCTGGAGAGCTTCGAGCTCCTCGACGGCAGCATCTACTACTACAACCGCTTAGAAACCTCTAAGGAGCTTTTCATGCACGCCTATGATGTTCAGCTAGGCGATGCCGATAAGTGGCCCGAACCACCGGAGGTCTATCGCATGATGTGTGAGGCTAAGGACCCGGCTGAGGTACTCGAGCGGTTCACGCCCGAAGACCCCGAGCGTGCCTTCGTGGATGTGACCCAAATCTACGACTCGGACGCACTCGTACGCGAACGGCGTCTAGTGCCGCTAACTCACGAGCCGGTAGAGGACCTAAGCGAACCTTGAGACGCGCAAGCTTGGCACGGGGTTTCGTCACAATCTCCCTTTCTGCTTCCACCACCTCTCGCTTGTAACGAGCTTGACGGCGTAGCGCGATCGTGAACATCGCGCTACCATGCCCTGCAGTCGGCTCGCCTATGAGGGAGGGTGAGTAGCTCATGCACTACCGAGCACCAGCAACGCCGCGAGGAGGCCTATTTTTCTGCCTGTGCACGGCGTTGTCTGTGGTGTGCCCGGGGTTATTCGCTCTGCCAGCACCAGCTCAAGAGGGTCCTCTGGCGGGCACGCCCGCCCAGGGTACCAACCCCAACAGTCCCAGTTCCCCGCCCGACGTGGTGACCATAGCCGCCCAAGGGTGTACGGTTTCCGAGGGTGCCTCCATCACGCTAGAGGACCCAGACTGGACCCATGCCCAATTCGTCGACGGCCAACTGGACCTCGAGATAACCTCGACGATTGACCAGATCACCATAGTTGGCCCAAACGACGACTACATCGGGGATCATGGGATCTCGTCCGATCGGGCTTCGACAGCGCCGGGGACTACGTCGTGGTTACCACGACGGGCATAGTGTGCGGGGGTGCCAGCCCGCCCCCCAACCAGCCTCCAACAACTACAGCAGACCTCGACTGCGCCGACTTCGCCACCCAACAGGAAGCCCAAGCGGAGCTCGAGCGCGACCCGAGCGATCCCAACAACCTCGACGCGGATGGAGACGGGGTGGCCTGCGAGACCTATCCTTATGGCACCGGCGGCGGTGGTGGAGAAGGTGGCGGAGACCTAAATTGTGCTGACTTCGCCACCCACGGAGAAGCACAGCGGGAATATGCCAAGGACCGCACGGACCCCAACAACCTTGATGCCGACAACGACGGGATAGCCTGTGAGAAGTTGATTGGCGAGGGTCGTGATGGCCCAACGCCCGTTGGGCAACAGTATGAACCGAAGACGCCACCAGGCCCCGTCGACCGTCCCGAGGGCGTTATACCTGGCACCGGCGTCAGGAGGGTGCCTCCTACGGGTGGACCTCTCTATCTGGCTGTAGGAGCTCTGGTGCTTCTCGGAGCGGCGCTGATCGTGGGACGGGGAATCTTGAGGCGGTAGCGCCTCGAGGAACGCTCACAGTCCCTTCATCCGCCTTCGCTTCCTGAGCGGGCCCGGCCGGTGTGCGCGCAAGGGAAGGCGAAGCAATCGGGGGATCGGAGGATGTCGCCGCCCGTATACTTTCGTCATGGCTGACGAAGACACCGTCCTCGAAGAGGCGAGGGATAACCTCAAGGAAGCCGGGCAGCGCATCAGGGCGACTCAGAGCCTCATGCGCTCACAGGGCATGACCGATGGCGAGAACCACCGCGACCTTCTTACGCGCCTCTCTACGGCGCTCGCCATGACCGAAGCCGCATATCTTGAGGCTCGGCGTCGGAGGGATCTCTAGTCGTCCAAGGCCTACCTAGCGCCAGCCTTGGCACCTCGCTAGTATGTCTCCTATCCGAACCTGGGGAGGAGCTATGCTGCATCCCGGTTGCTTTGCGTACGAGGAGGCAAGATGATTCGTAAGGTGTTGCTAGCGCTTTTGGCCGTGATCGTGGCTGCAACGATCGGCGGGTATGGCAAGGAGAGAGTCGAAGCCTCGGGTGACCAAGAGGCGACGAAGCAGACGGGCTCCAGCGAAGGTAGTCCCAAGCGCGTCGCGGAGGATAGGGTGGTCTACGGCACGAGCTTCGTCAACCCGCTGGTCGAGATCTCGGGCAAGGTGTACATCGGCCAGAAAAGCTTCGTTGCCGGTAACACTGTCCTGAAGGCCCAAGGGGGGCGGAGAATCGAGATCGGCAACCAGACCAACGCACAGGATAACGTTGCTGTGAAGGCCCTAAAGAGGGGGACCACCGTCGACGACGAGACTAGCCTTGCCCACCAAGCGATAGTTAAGGACTCCGAGATCGGGGACTTCGTCTTCGTGGGCTTCAACGCCCGGGTCGAGAACTCGACCCTCGAGGACGGTGCCTTCGTCTTACACGGTGCCCGGGTGGAGAACGTCACAGTCCCCGAGAACGCCTTCGTCGGGGTCGGGCAGGTCGTAGACAAACAATCCGAAGCCGACGCCTTGCCCACTGCCGAGGAGGGAACCGAAGAGTTTAGGCGCGAGGTGCTGGAGGTCAACGAGGAGTTTGCCGAGGGCTACATCGAGCTTTACAGGGAGGAGGGTGAGGAAGCTTTGACGGGTATCGGTCCGAACCCCGAGACCTCCTTCAACCCCAAAGAGATCGAGCCCGAAGTTCCCAAGGACCTCGCGGTAGGTAGGTTCGTCCGGATAGTCGGCGACGTTCGGATCGGTGAGAACTCCGAAGTGGGACGGCGGAGCGCCATCCGAGCCGACGAAGGTGCCCCCATAGTCGTCGGAGAAAACGCAGACATCGGGGAGAGGGTGACCTTCCATGCGCTCAAGGGCACCCAGCTCAAGGTCGGCGAGCGGCTCACCGCTGGGAACGACGCCGTGCTGCACGGACCCTTGGAGGTGGGCGACAACCTGCGAGTCGGAGAGCGCGGGGTGGTCTTCCGTTGCAAAGTAGGCGATAACGTCACAGTGGGCGATGGGGCGATCATAGCAGGCCCGGTGGGGAAGGGCGGTGTGCCGGAGCTCGAGATCCCCGACGGCACGAAAATCCCCGATGGTGCTGTGATCACGGACCAAAAAGAGTTGGACGGCGTACTCGAGCGGCAGGAGCAGCGGCAGTAGACGACATCGAAGCAAGTGTGGTGGGTCGCTACTCTTGGGCGCAGCTTGCAGGCCGATGGGGAACATTTGAGAATCCTATAAAGGCGAAGTTCCCAGAACGAGACTTCTATGCACTCGGGTGAATAAGGGCGAGACGAACGGCTGGGGTCTTAGAGTCCTAGAAGGACTCCCTTGCTTGTGCCCAGCCGCACAGCGCGACGGCCTAGGACCGTCCGCACAGGCATCAGAAAAGCCGGGCTGCTCTGGGAGGGGGGAAGATTCAGAGGACACCCGGCTTGACGATTGATCAGATTGTAGTACCGAGGAGGGGCTGAGCACATACGCCAAATGGCGTATCTTTGTATGCCAGGTGGCTACTATCGCGGGTGTTTGGAGTGGGGCAAAGCGAAGGGTCGGAGCCAAGTAGACTAAGGAAACTCCGACCCTATGAGAGAAGCCGGTGCGCCGAACACGAGAAAGCTGTAGCTGCGCTTTAGGATCGGGTGTGCCCGCCCCACCGGGGTAGTATGGTCGCACCACAGACGCTCTTTCACAACTCTTTAATGGCGCAAAGTTAAGGGCAACGCTAGAAGTGGGGTAACAAAAGCGCGGCCACCCTAGAAGTGGGGTAAGAAAAGCGCGGCCAAGGACAACCAAGGGCAGTATAAAGGCCGGAGCCCCGTAGAGCCCCGGCCCGATCGGTGGTGCTAGAAGGTAGTATCCTCGAAGTCTTCATCCTCAAGGTCGGGGTACTCATTGATGTGGAAACTCTCCGATGCGGCGCGTGCCACCCGCAGTTCCTCTACGTCACCGGCACGGAGCGACGCAGCCAGGAGGCGAAACAGCGGGTGCTCCGTCCCCAAATCTTCCGCCACCTGTTCGCGCCGGTTGTCCAGGACGCTTGTCAACTCCTCGATCTCGCCAGGGTAGGGCTCCGCCCCGAAACGATAGCGATTCCCGGACTCTGCCAAATGCTCGCGTAGGTCATAGCAGCCATACACCTGGAAGTAAAATGGGAAATCCTCCTCTCGTACGGGCATTATCTGATCCACACCGCTGCCCACAGGCATATCAGAGAGGGCCACGGCGCTCCCTGGCAGTGGTAGAGGTTGCTCCACCACCTCCGAACTCTCGTTGCTGTAGTGCCTTTGGAGGTAGGCAACCCACGCCTGCGCTTCCTCAAATGTAAAGAGTTCGTCAACGGCGTTGCGCCGGAACAGGTCGGCCTCATCGCCAGGGCCCAGGCCCTCTATAACATCAGCGTAGGGCGCCACCGGCGACGTTCGCCCTGCTGCGGCCCACGTTATGAGCACAGCGACATATCCTTCGATGGCATCTGTTCTGGTCTGGACGCGGTAGAGCGTGGCGGCCATTCATCCTCCTCAGGGTCGTGAGCCGGAGCAACGTTAAGGATACCCCGGCCCAGACTGTACTCTCTACGCCCTAGCTTCGCTCCGCGCACTTGCGGCAGAG
>Ga0126305_10001332_pt1 | contig 10931 bp, 7 predicted proteins | sample Plot26_FD_92536 | JGI IMG/M metagenome (GOLD analysis project Ga0126305, IMG submission 92536) | Serpentine soil microbial communities from UC McLaughlin Reserve, CA, USA - Plot26 | ecosystem: Environmental > Terrestrial > Soil > Grasslands | place: USA: UC McLaughlin Reserve, Lake County...
GGGCCTGCGTTGGTGGAACTCGCATGCTACCCGAGCTGGCCGAGAGACGGCCCTTTCATCTGATCAAGCACCAAGGACCAGATTCAGCGATCGTAGAGCCGTGACGTCCGGAGGATCTGCTCCAGGCCGTAGTTCCCCTCGTGGCACGCATACGAGTCCTTTCCGGTGCGCCTGAACCGCTCGATCAGACGCAATGAAGGCGAGGACCCGCGAGTGTTCGCCTTGAGGTTGGTGGTTTCCACCACCATCGTCGTTCCCTGCCAGTGCCCGCGCGCGTTACCCATGTACATCCGAATGTTCTCGGACAGCCTGTCCTGGCGCGGTGCGGCCTCGATCGGAATGATCCGGGTGTCGTGAATGAGTCGCGGTTCGCCTAAGCGGCTTGCGATAGGTGGCCCGGCTCACCGATACCCGACGATCAGCCAAGCGCGATTCGATACGCCGTCACCGAGTTTCGGATTCGCCGGGTCGGCCAGACCGAGGTTCCGGACCACAACCTGATATCGGCCTGGCGCCCGCAGAAGCGTCTCGTCAATCGTTGCCGTGATCTCGACGCGGCTGTTCACGGCCGTCGGCACGGGAATGTTGTTGAAGTGCACCTGTGACCGCTGGAAGTAGTTGAAGCCGGTGAGCTTCAGCGTCAGCGTTGGCCCACCCTCTTTGACGACCACCCTCGAGAAATCTGGATCGGCATAATCACGGCGGCCTGAGTCGATCGTCTCGATCGTGGGCTGCGGCTGTCGTGCGTTGCCAAAGCCTGCCGGCAGTGGCGGCAGTGGCGGTGGCGCAGCGCCGCGGCCGACCTCGGGTGCGGGCGGCGCCCCGCCGCGGCCTGGAGCCTGACGACGGACGTTGACCGCCCAGCCGATGTCATCGACCACCGGCAGCGTGATCGGGCCCTCGCCCTGGAATGGATTCCAGTACGACGCGTGGTACTTGCCGTCTTGCAGCACTCCGTTGGCGACGACGGCAGAGATCCTTTGCAGATTCTTGATGTCCTGAAGCGGATCGGCATCGACGATCAGCACATCGGCGAGCTTTCCCGCAGCGATCGTGCCGATGCGATCCTGTGCGCGCATCGTTTCCGCGGGCCACCGCGTCGCCGACTGAATGATCTGCATCGGCGTGAGACGCATATCTTCGGCGAACACCTGCATTTCGTGATGCACACCGAGTCCAGGCAGTGAAAAATTGCCGCCGTCACTGCCGATCAGCACGCGCCCTCCCGCTTCGATCAGCATGCGATGAAAGCGCAGCGCGTTCTGGTAGCCGCGCCGGCGCACATCGATGACATCTGGCCGCACATCCGGCGGGTCGAGATAGTTCCAGAGAATGGTTTGTGCCCGTGCGCCAGGGTAGTACGCCATCAGAAATGGATCGGCGAACAAACGACGCGCCTGCAGCTCGAACCGGTTCCATCCTGTCGGCAGCCCCGGGGCTTTCTGTATGAAGCTGGGAACGAGCGCCGTCTTCTGCTGGACGAGTACCTTGATCAGATCGGCCGCTTTGGTCTCATCCATCTGTGCCCACTGTTCGAGCTCGTTAGGCCCGCCAAAGCCGCCGGGCGGCGCCGCACCGGCGGGCATGTTCGTCACCGCCGCGGCCACGCCCTGCGAGCGAGGGATGAAGTCAGCGCCGAGCAGAGCCGCCTGGCGAGCACCGATGTCGCCGCCGGCTCGAATGCCGATCGGCTTGCCCGCGGCGTGAGCCACGTCCACCGCAGCCTTGAAGATGTCCTGGGACACGGCGCCGTTCTGGAAAGACACGCCGTATCCGCCGAGATCGATGACGCGCTTCGTCCAGGCCCGCGCCTCTTCGGCGGTCGCGATCGGATGTGGAGAGTCGAACGGAGACTCGAGTCCCGTCAGATTCCCTGCGGGTCCCTGAAAATGCACCGGCCAATCGAACGCGCGCGGACCGCGCAGCTTGCCACGCTTCAGACCCTCGTCATACAACGCAAACACTTCGCCCATGTCACCGATGCCGATGAACGACGTCACGCCGTTGTTGAGAAAGATCTCGCCCTGGTACCACAGGAAGTTGGCGAGGCCATCCCACAAGCCGGGCACGATGAACTTTCCGTCGGCATTCACGACCTGCGCACCCGTCGGCGCAGCCTGACCCTTGCGGCCGACGCTGCGAATGCGATCGCCGTCGATCACCAGCTGCGTGTCGCGGATCGGCGCGCCACCGCTGCCGTCGATGAGCGTGCCGCCGTCGACGACGAGGATTCTCGCCGCGGGCGCCTGCGCCTGAACGAAGCGCGGCCCCTCGGTTGCGGTGACCAGCCACAGGCCGAGTGCCACGAAGACCGGCGCGAGTCGTCGAATACCGGAGCGCGAAGCGGACACGTGTCAGTTCCCGGGCGGCCGCGCCGGCTGTGCCGGCGGCGATCCGCCACCGACGAAGCCACCGGGGGCCACCACATCCCGCTGAGCGAGCGTGATGTCATCAACGACGACGCCATACGACGGGAAATGCATTTCCTCCCACGTCTGGTCACCATAGTAGACCGTGGCCTTCGGGTTCGGGTTGAACTTGTTCCCCGGCGAGTTGTCGTACCACGCGAGCACACGCATCTTGCTGCCTCGCGCTATCTTGATCGACGTGTCGTACCAGAGCTGCCAGTTGAAATCATAGCGGGGGACGTCGAGGATCGTTTCGGTCTTGCCATCGGGGCGATCGAGATAGAAGCGCGCCGCCTTGCCGCGCACGTGCATATGCGGCATGAGCCCGACGATCTCGACGTCCCTGGTGAAGGTGGCGACTGCCGGCGGCGCCTGCCAGTTCGGCTCCATCGGCGGAATCGCGAACTGCTGCCGATCCGAGGGCGAGCTGGTGCTCAGCGCGAGATACCGCCGCTTCGGGGGCGTCTTCGCAACGGTAAAACCGATCCGTACGTGATCTCTCACCGGCTTCCCGTTCGGCGTGTAGTGCACGTTGACGGCGATGTCGGTACCAGCGGGAATCAGCTTCGCGGCATTGAAGGGGCGAAAGTCGGCGGGCATGCGGCCCGGCTCGTAACACTCTTCGAGCCCGTTGCTGCGGGAAAGGATTCCGAATGGCGTGTTCAGGACGTCTGGCGGGAGCTGCGGCCCTCCGGTCCGCGCTCCGGCCGGGGCGGGGGCTCCGCCACCGCCGCCGGCCCCGCGGCCGCGCGCGATCTCCACTCCGTTGTCATCGCGCGGCACCTCCCGTGGGATGGCGGTGGAGTACTTGGTGTCGGGATGGTGCGGAATGTAAGCCAGGCACACGTGATGGGTGACGGCGACTTCCGACGGCTTCACTTCGACCGACGTGACCCAGGTGTCTTCCTTGAAGTTGCCCGGCACGACGAACCACGTCCATTCGACGATGCCGCTGGCAGGCACATCGTAGGTCGGTCCATCGACAATGAGGTCGGGCGTGATCTGCCATCCACCATCCGGCCACGCGATTGGCGGCGGCGCATCGCTCGGGTTGCCCGCCGGCGCGCCGGCATCGGCCCACTTGACCAGCATGTCGATCTCTGCCGGCTTCAAGGAGCGATCGTTGAGGATGTGGGCGGTGCCACCCTCAGCAAACCACGGCGGCATCTTCTTCGACAGCACCGCAGCCTTGATCGCACGCGCCCATGGACGCGTGGACTCATACGTCTGGAACGCCATCGGCGCGATCTGGCCAGGACGGTGGCACGTCTCGCAGTTCTTCTGCAGGAGAGGCGCTACGTCCTTGTAGAACGTGACCGGAGCGGTCGTGCCGGTCTGCGCCATCGCTCCGTCGACCACGACAACCAACGCAACCGCTGAGAGCCACAACATCGCTTTCACCGCTGTGATTCTTCGGAGCATATCGATTCCCTCAGGCACGGAATCAGAACACCAGCTTCGCGCCGAACTGCACCTGCCGCGGCGCGCCGGCCGACGTGATCTGACCGGCATTGGCGTTGTAGGCACCGCCGCCATCAGAAGTGGCGACGAAGACCGTCGGGTTGGGTAGGCCGTAGTTCACGCGGTTCAAGAGATTGAAGACCTCGGCGCGGAACTGGAGGTAGGCGCCGCCGGTCAGGCCGACGTTCTTGCTGACCGCGAAATCCACGGTGAGCAAACCGGGGCCGCGCAGCGCATCGCGACCGACGCCGGACCCCAGCGTGCCCGGCGCTGGGAGTGTAAAGAACGTCGGATCGAAGTACCCGGTGATGCACCCGCACACGGTGTCGAGGCGTCCCCCTGTGACCGCATCATCGAGCGAGCGGCCAGCCGCCAGGTTCGGACGCTGCGTGCCGCCGGTCTGCAGGCCCGCTTGATCGAATCCGACCAGCGGCGTGAACGGCGCGCCGCTGACGGCGCTCACAATCGTTGACAGTTGCCAGCCGGTCACGAACGCGTTCGCCTTGAACGGCAGCAGATAGATCGCACTCGCCCGCAGATTGTGGGTGCGATCGATCAGGCACGGGCCGAAGTCGTACTCCTCGTCGTAAGGGTTGGTCGCCGCGGTGCCGCCTTCGAACAATGAGTTGCCCGACGTTGTGTCGCGGCAGCGCGACAATGTGTACGACAGCTGCGACTGCACGTTCGAGGCAAAGCGCCGGTTCAGCGCCGCCTGGAAGGAGTGATAGTCGGACCGCGCGTAGGTATTGGCGCTGACGAGCGCAGCAAACTGCGGGTTCACCCGTGGATTGGAAATCGTCTGCGCCCCATTTCGAGAACCATAGACGACCGTGCCGTCGGTAAGCGTCCGCGGCGTCACGGGATTTGTGTCGCGCTGGCGCTGTAGGTGATCGCCGCGGCTTCCAACATAGGCCAGGGTTACGTTGGTGGCGCTGAACAACTCACGCTGCACGTTGACGTTCCACTGATGCAGTCGAGGCGAGTCACCCATGTCATAGTCGAGCGCCTGCATTTGAGAAATCTGCGATGCTGCGGGGTTCGGCGTCGGAAAGACCGGCACCGGCGGAAACGGCAGGCGCACCTGCGCGCCGAGCGCGAACGGCGGGTTCAGCGCGTAGGCGGGGCCGAGGCGATTGGCCGTGATTGGACTATGGAAGATGCCGTAGCCGGCGCGAATCGACATCTTCTGATTCGCTGACGGATCGAAGGCTAGGCCGACACGCGGCTCCCAGTTGTTCAGCGTCGGATTCCGGGAGAACGCCTCGGTGATCGTCGTGAAGCCGGTGGACTGCGCGAGGTCCACCAGCGCCGCGGCCGTGTCGAGCGTGGGAATCGAGCGCGGATCGTACCTGAGCCCGAGATTCAGCGTGACGCGATTGCCCAGGCGCCATTCATCGTGGACGTAGCTGCTGATCCGCCATTCCTCGATGTTCCGCGCCGCGTCGTTCGCCCCTGGCAGTGCTCCGAGAAACAGCGACGGCTGGTTCTGCAAGAACGCCGTCAGGCTGGGAAACGTCCACGCGCCATCGCCAAACAGCGGCAGATCGACGAACGTCGTCTGACGCTCGTACTCGGCGCCGAATTTCAGCGAGTGTCCCCCCGCCCCCCATACCACGTCGTCTCCGACGATGGTCCGGGTCTGACGCTGCCGGAACGGCAGCACCTGATTGCCGCCGACGCCTGCAACGCCGGAACCGGGGTTGACGCTGCCGCTCATGCGACCGGGGAAGAACACCAGCAGCCCGTTGTCGAGATCCGTGCGCGTCGACTCTTCTCGCGTGCGAGTCGCTCCAAGGCGCAGCGTGTTGGCCACAGTGGACTTGACGACCTGACGCAGTTCTGCCGTGACATAGTGATTGCTCGTCTTGTCGTCGCTGTTCCACAGGGGAATCGCCGAGCCCGAATTCGGCTCGAATACCGACGCCAGGTCCCCGGTGTAACGAAGGAACAGGTTCGTGGTGTTGGTGACGGTGTAGTCGAAGCGACCGACGAAATAGTTCTCGTTGGCTGGAGTTTCGTTGGTCAGGTCAACCCGGCCGATCCCCTGGGCGGCCTGTTCCGGCGTCTGCCGCATCGGCAGCGGATACAGCTGCAGCACCGGTGCAATCGCTGGATGGACGCCGACGTTCACCCCGTTGATGATGCCGATTCGCGCGTTGGCATCCGGTACGTTGATAGCCTGCGTCTGACCGATCGTCTGCCGCAACCCCTCGTAGGTGACGAAGTAGAACGCCTTGTTCCTGATCAACGGACCGCCGAAACTCCCGCCGAACTGATTCTTCTCGAGCGTTGGGTCGGGTCGGCCGATGAGTGTGTCGAAATAGTTGGACGCATCAAACCCGTCGTTACGGTAGTACTCGAAGAGCGAGCCGTGCCACTGATTCGTCCCGGACTTGGTGATGGCGTTGATAGCAACGCCGTTGCCACCGAACTGCGCACTGTAGGTGTTGGTCAGTACCTGGTATTCAGCAATGGCTTCGACGCCAAGTGTCGTGCCCAGCTGCCCGGATCCGCTGCCGCGGTTCCAGTAGTTCTGCACGTTGGTGTTGTCCATGAGGAACACCTGTCCCTCGGGGCGGGCGCCGGAGACGGTATATTGCGGCTGCCGTCCAAAGAACTGCTGGAACTGTCCGCCGGCAGTCGCCGCTGGCACTTCGTTGGCGCCTGGCGCGAGGACGATCAACTTCGAGTAGCTGCGATCGATCAGCGGGAGCTCGGCCATCTGTTTCTGCTCGATGACCGTGCCGAGTGCCACGGAGACGGTGTCAACGACGGGCGCGGCCGCAGTGACGGTGATGGTTTCCTCCACCGCCGACGGTCCGAGCGCGAAGTCCACGACGGCCTGGATGCCGACCACCAGACGGATGCCTGGCCGAAGGACGGTCTGAAATCCCGACAGTGACGCTTCGACGTTATAGGTCGCGGGCAGCAGGTTGTTCACGGTGTAGCGACCTTGCGAATCAGCGACCGTGCTCTGCACAACGCCGGTTTCGGTGTTCGTGACACTCACCGTGGCACCAGGCAGTACAGCTCCCGTGCGGTCGGTGACCGTGCCGAGTACCGCCGCGCGGACGGCTTGCGCCGCCGCGTTGCTGGGGACGGCGCACGAGAGCGCTGCTACACATACAACGACAAGCCTTCGCGTCACGATGTGGTTCTCCTCGGAAAGGACGGCATCGAGCGTCGCGGTCTGCGGGCCCGCGCCACTCTGCGCTGACGCACAGGCGGACGCAAAATCGTTTGTCGAGATACCCGCCATCGCGGAGATCGATGACGCAGCCGATCGCAATGACCGGTAGAATCCGGCCCATGCGGCATCAGTTCTTCGTCGTCGGAGCAGCACTCACATGGGCGACACTCGTCGCGGGTCAGGCACCGCCGGCGCAGGATGCGGGCCGTGAAGACACGCCCGCGATCCGTCAGCGGCTCGACACGCTTCGCAAGTCGGCGGGCTCAGAGTGGGCAGAGACGTTCGAGTTCTTCTGTGCCATGAATCCCAATCGTGCCAACCGTGCCGACGATCCGGAAATCGAACCAACGCGTGTGTTCGACAACCTGGCGGTGATTGGTCGCACGAGCACGGCCGTCTGGGTGGTCACGACATCCAGCGGTCTCGTGATGATCGATGCCGGCTACGGCGATCAACTCGACTCATTACTCCTGGCCGGAATGAAGAAGCTTGGGCTCGATCCTGCTCGGGTCACCCACGTCATCGTCGCGCATGGACACGGTGACCACTTCGGCGGCGCGTCCTACTTCCAGCAACGCGGTGCGCGTGTCGTCATGGGCGCGCCGGACTGGGACCTTGTCGAAGCTCCTCCTGCCGCCGGACGAGGACCGGCGCCAGCTGCTGCACCCATCGCGCCACCACGCCGCGATATTGCCGTAACTGACGGCCAGACACTCACGGTCGGAGATGTCACGTTTACCTTCGTGATGATTCCCGGTCACACACCCGGTTCAGTCGGAATCGTATTCTCCGTCAAGGACGGTACGGCGACGCGCATGGCCGGCCTGTTTGGCGGGAGCATCCTGATACCGACACGAATTCCCGACGAAGGACTTCGCCAGTACATGAAGTCGATCGAGCACTGGGGCAATGTGACGCGCAAGATGAATGTCGAGGTGGAGATCCAGAATCACCCGATGTACGACGGATTCCTCGCCAAGCTGCAGCGCCTCAAACAGCGTAAGGCGCCTGAGCCAAACCCGTTCGTGATCGGCCGTGAAGGCTATCGGCGGTTTCTCGACGTGATGTCGGGTTGCACCGACGTGCAGCTTGCGCGTCGCACGGCCGCCTGAGTATCGGATGACACACGTGCATTTTGTCGGCAGCGTCGCGCTCGACACACCCGAGGAGGTGTTCGCCGCGATCGGTCGGTACTGCGGAGCCTATCTGAGAAGGGTCCCGGATGGCGAACCGGGTGGCAGACGTCTGTGGATTAGCTGGCAGATTCCAGTGTTGCGAGCGAACCCCTCGCTCGCACCTGTTGGTGAAGGATTGGTGCCCTTGAAATTGGCCGACGGTGTCCTGCCCGACCAGCTGCACTTCGGCGAGCTCGGGTACTACCGAGAAGCGCGTCCCTCATACGAGGACTTTCTCAGAGCTCGTGAGGCCGGTCACATTCCCCCGACGGTCCGATTTCAGGTATCACTCCCGACGCCGCTAGCCGTCGTCATCCCGTTCTGTCGTCAGCCTGACGCGCAGCAGATTGTTCCGGCGTACGAGCGTGCGATGCAGCGCGAGGTCGAGCGCATCTGCACGGCAATCCCGCATCGCGACCTGGCGATTCAATGGGACGTCTGTATCGAGATGATCCAATGGGACGGCCGCGTTCCGACGATGCCGCCGTTCCCAGGCATGGAACAGGTGTTCGCCGGTAACTTCCAGCGTCTGGCTGCGATGGTGCCTGAAGACGTCGAACTTGGATTCCATCTGTGTTACGGCGATCTCGACGCGAAGCATTTCATCGAGCCCGCGGACGCGACGAAGATGGTGGAGCTCGCGAATCTCATCACTCGCAGCGTCTCGCGTCCGATCACGTGGTTACACATGCCGGTGCCGATCGGCCGGACCGACGATGCGTTCTACGCGCCGCTCGAGAACTTACGACTCAACCCCGAGACCGAGCTGTACCTGGGCCTCGTGCATGCGCAGGACGGCGTGGAAGGAACGCGAAGGCGTATCGAGAAAGCGAAGAAGTACACGCCGGACTTCGGCATCGCCTCCGAATGCGGCATCTCGCGCGGACGGGATCCCAGCACGGCGCTCGAATTCATCAAGACCTACGCGGCGGCCGCAGCGGCAGTCTAGCGCGCGCTATCGCGAAGCAGCCGTCGCCGGCTCGAGTGGCGGCAGATGGTTGCCGCGGTGGCAGGTATAGCAGGTGACGTACCGCTTTCCCTCCGGCACGATGGACGACGCGGCAAAGACGATGTCAACGCTGTCCTGAGGAAAGAGCGACGCGTTGATCTCCTTGAGCATCCCGATCATGTTTCGAGCGACGAGCTTCTTCGGGCTCCCGTCGAGGTGCCGCTCGTCGGCGTGACCGCGCTCGTGCGTGTCGCCGAACACGTGACAGAAGTTGCACTCGACACCGAGGGCGGCACGAAAGGCCGGCATCACCATGAACGTGTCGGCGTTCGACGGCAGATGCACCATGTTCATGTGCTGTTGCGCTCCGCGCCCTGGAGGAAGTGGCGCGGCTGGAGCCGCACCACGGCCTCGTGCTGCAGTGCCCGCGGGCGGGCCGGCTCCGCGCGTGCCAGGTGCGCCTGGCGGCGATCCTGGTTCCGGGGCGCGGTCCGGTCCCTTGGGGTCCGGCGCCGCCGATAGCGGCAACGCCGCGCCCTGATGGCACGTGAAGCACGTCACGTACTGCTTGCCTTCGGGAAACGGGAGATAACGGGATTTGCTGAAGTCATTGCCGCTGTCAGGAAAGCGATCCGCGACCAGTCGCATCATCCGCAGCATGCTCCGACCGACGTCCTTCTTCGGATTGGCGTCGCTGGCGAAATCGTTCGCCACGTGGCAGTAGGCGCACTGGACGCCAAGCGCGGCGTTGAAGCGGGTCATCACTCGCTGAATATCGACATCGGGCGTAAGCACACGAAGATTGCGCGCCGGCGCGGCGCCGCCTTGCGCCCCGACCGGCGCCGTCGCGGCGATGGCCATCCACGCGAGCGCCAGGCAGATTATCGAGCGCCGGACCATGGCTTCTGCAACGAGTCCTTGTACGCGACGAGCAGCCACGCGACGTTGGAGCGACCGTCACCCCACACCGGATTCGGCGGCGGTGGCGGATTCTTCACCTGAATCCTGTAGCGGCCCGGGTTCCGCAGGAACCGTTCGTCGATCACGATTTCGATCTCGCTGATGCTCTTCAGCTCGAACGGCATCGGCCGATCGTCGAAGAAGACCTGCGTCCGTTCGAAGAAGTTATAGCCGGTCACCTTCAGTCGGAGCGTCGGTCCGCCTTCACGTACCGCGACCTTCGACACGAACTCGTCGAAGAACTCCTTGCGCTGGGTGTCGATCGTCTCGATGCCTGGCTGCGCGAGACGTGCCGCCGCGACGCGTCCGACCTGTCCTTCGCGATAGACCGCGCGCTTCTTGACCAGCGTGAACGCGAGATCCTCGACGTTTGGAATGCCGATGAAGCCGTCGCCCCGGAACGGGTTCATCTCGTTGAACCAGGCGTGATAGCGGCCGTCCAGGACCTTGCCATCGAAGACGACCGAGGAAATGTTCCTCACGTTCGCGATGCTTTGCAGCGGGTCGGCATTCAGGATCACGAGGTCGGCGATCTTGCCCACTTCTACGGTGCCGATCTCCTTCCCGACACGCATGACGTCGGCCGGCCATTTCGTCGCCGCCTGTAGCACCTGCATGGGCGTCAACCCCGCGTCCTCGACCAGGATCTCCATCTCGTGATGCACGGATGGACCAGGGGTCGCCTGATTGCCGCCGTCGCTGCCGACCAGCACCTTGCCGCCGGCCTCGACATACATCTTGTGGAATCGCAGCGCGTTGCGAAACCCGCGCTCGCGCCGCTCGCGCAC
>Ga0126305_10001333_pt1 | contig 10928 bp, 12 predicted proteins | sample Plot26_FD_92536 | JGI IMG/M metagenome (GOLD analysis project Ga0126305, IMG submission 92536) | Serpentine soil microbial communities from UC McLaughlin Reserve, CA, USA - Plot26 | ecosystem: Environmental > Terrestrial > Soil > Grasslands | place: USA: UC McLaughlin Reserve, Lake County...
ATCAACATTACCTGATTGATCTATAGCACGAACTTCAAAAGTATGCTCTCCTGGATTAAGACTATCAATGATAATTGGAGAATTACATACTTCAAATATAGCTGAATCTATGCTACATTCAAATACTATTTGAGAACTATCCGTTAAATCAATTTGTCCAACAAAGTCCAGTTTTAATAAAGTTGAAGAGGTAGTATCACCATTATTCAGAATATTGTTATTTCCATCTATTGCTATTATAATTGATGTATCCGGAAAATCGATAGTTCCATCATCCATTTGTAATGTAGATATTGTTTCAGAGTCTGGATTTCTTATATCAATCCAATCCTTTAAATTAAATGTTAGTTGGTGGGAATTAGTATTTCCGCTATTTATAATATCCTGACTAAAAGCAGAAGCAAAATTAATAAAATATCTATCAACCGCAGTTGCGAAGGATGTTAAGACGAAAATTGATAGAAAGAAAATGATAAAAACATTTAAACTCTGTTTTGGCGGAATTTTTATAAACAACTTTTAATAACATATATCTTACTTTAATTTTAAAGGTAATGGATAAATTAGAAAGTTCAATGTTCTAAATAAATGACACTTATAAAATCACTATAATATTCTTTATTTAATATAATAATATAAAGTTTAGTTGACTTTTTCATTGTAATCAACAATATTTTATCAATAACTCTTCTATGATAGAGATAGAAAATATACTATGAGAAATTTAACTTTTTATTAAAAAATAATTGTCAATGAAAAGATAATATCAGGCGGTTAAGGTTAAAATTATTTAACGGTGGGCTTGTTTCTTTTTTTCTCCCTTTCCTGAATGTGCAATTTTTTTATGAGCCTCCATTCTTTCTTTAGCATTAAAATTCATACCACATTCTTTACACTTGAAGACATTCTCATTACCTTTATTTTTAGAAAATTTCTCTCTGAATTTAAATAAACTTGTTAATTTTGATTTACTTTTATCTTTAGACATCAAAAATAATGGAACAATACCCATATTTAAATTGCATTACACAAAGTAAATACATTTTTTCTAAAAGTTATTGTTACTAAATAATGATAATGATAATAAAAATGGATCTACTAGAATATTAATATATATTATTGTTTTTTTATTTGTTTGCTTATTCAAAGTTAACCACCTATAATCAAAACAACAATGTTGAAAATATATCTTTATAATCAAAAGTTATAATTGGCGAGCCCGCAGATGAAATAATAAATTAATATGATGAAAAAATAGACTTAATTATTATGGGAACAACCGGCCTAGGTGGAATTAAAAAGTTCGTATTTGGAAGTGTTGCTAGAAATGTATCTGAAAAACCACCTTGTATAGTAATGCTGGTTAGATAATGATTAAAGGCAAAATTATTATTTTAAATCGTAGATTAAGAAATATCCGTCTCCAGAATGAGATAATTGATAATGCAGATTATATTCTTATATAAATAATTTAAACCTTGTTGACTATTATTTCGTCAAGAGTTGAATAGCCACGATTTCAATATTCAAACAATAGACCAATATTAATAAATTTACATAAAGGCCACAATGTTATTAACAATATAAATCACTATTTTAATTATAAATTGTTTACAAATAGTTGAATATGTTAATTGTCACTATTACCAGAAGTTAAATAGTCATAATTTCAGTGTTCAAATGAATTATAGAATTTAAAATGAATGAATCGTATTTAAGAAATGAATAGAATATAGTTAATAGCCATAGCCTGTAATAGAGCAAGCAGTAGATATGGCTATGGCTATATTGTGACCCGAGTTGTCTGGGTTAATATTTGAAAGACTATAGAATATTTAAGAATCAGTGAACAAAGTTAATAATTATTTTAATATGTTAGTAGTTTAATTTCATAGCCTGGACCTACAACTATAAACCCAAATCATGTATGTTTAGTTAATTCAGGCTATGACAAGATGTTAGTTTCCCTTGAGGTGATGGTACCCTAATCATGGAAATATTTATCACTTTAGAAACTATCATTCGAATGAGTTTTAAATAGACAAGATCACCGGCTAGAGTAATAATATCAATTAATAATTAACTTTATTCTTATATATTTTACATATTATTAAATTGTCTTCTAGATAAAATTGAATTTATAATTTGTACCAATGAAAAATAAATATTAACTATATTGTAGCAGTCTACTATAAGTTATTAAGTTTGGAATAATAGAGAAGTTTTATTATCTTTTACTTCTTTGTGCTCATTAATTTCATCAAAATTTGGTTCATATCCATTACAACAGCCATGTGGTGCAATTACATCCGAAACATTACCAAATAAGTCTGGTCCTTTATTATCTACTAGCATACATTTTCCTCCACTCATATCTATCCAATAAATACAATTGTAACAGAAAAATCCTTTATGAAGATTCGAATCCTTAAACTCATCACGTTCAATATAACCTGCTTTCAGTTTACTTTTTTTTTGAAATTTTGCAGTATTATCAACAATATCTGCTGCTTTTTCAATTATATTTTTATCAGACATATCACAATGTGTTGAATAAAGTATTTAACAAGATCTTGTTCTACGTTATATCACTCTCTAGAGAGTAATAGATTGAGGAGTAAGAAAAATTTATTAAAATTCTCTATTCTTTGTAAGTAGTTAGAGAAATATTTACAGAAATAATTGTCTAAATTTGTATTAAAATATTTTTATTCAAATATACTATTACTAGAAATGCCCGATTCAAAAATAACCGTTGAACCAAATAAGTATTTGAGAGAATTTAACTGTCATAGCCTTAACCAATAATTGAAAATTTGGGTTTATAGCATACATACAGATCCATGCTATGACAATATCTGCAGTAAAGTTTTCTCATGTAGATGTGTTTTCAATTCCTAAAGATTATTCTCTACATAGAGTATATCCCCAATTGTTATAACTTACAGCAACCTATCGTTTTTGATGAAACTAATTTTAATAACTACAACGGTAATTGCTTTTCTAGCAATAGGAATTATTAGTATCAATAACAATAGCATTTTAGGAAATGTATTTGCTCAAGAAGAAGATTCAGAAATTCCTCCACTTGTGGAACCAGATAGAAATATTTCAATGATGACACTATCACCAACAACAAATCAATCTCAATCGATGATGATGATGATGAATTGGACTGGAACAATTGATGTAGAAAGAACTATAGCAGAAGCATTCAAATCTAAAGTAACTATTGACATTATAGGAGCAATACAAGCAGCACAAGCAAGTATTGGTGCAAATTCTTTTGTCAAGGAAGCAGAGTTAACACATGCACATGGATATTTAGTATACAAGATGATGGTAGTAGATGAGAATATGAAAAAATATAAAGTCATTGTAGATCCAGGAAATGGACAAGTTTTGATGAAGAAAGAAATAACATGTTACGAAGATGAACATGAAAAAATGAAATATAGTGAAGAAAAATATGACAAATACAGTGAAGAAAAATATGACAAATACAGTGGTCATGATGACTACAAAGATGACTATGATCAAAAGAAAATGATGATGAAATAATGAAAACATGGTTAACAGGCAAACATTCCTGCACACTAATATTACCACGTTCTGTCGCTAAAGAATATGGGCTTGAAGAGCCTTCTCACGTAATAGTTAAAGGAACTGCTGAAGGAATATTAATAAAAAAATTAGAATTATAGACACATTTAACTTAAAAAAGGTATATGTAAATATGAATAGCAATCAGAGTAATATAAATTCTATTGATGAATGACTTAATTTTTGGTATTATAAAAGAGGAATCAATATTTTTCCATTAGATAAAGATAAGACAACTTATGAGAAGTGGTGTCATTATCAAACAAATGCTGTTCCAGACGAAATTCATGAAACTGGAAAAGAAAAGGTCGATATAAAAAGGGAATAGTATTAATGCCAGGAAAAGTATGGAGAGGAGAATACAAGGGGTTATAAGTAGTAGGAATTGAATCTTCTATTCAGAATCTATTAATTTAAAAAAAGATGATCAAAAAGAAAGATAGTATATTCATATATTTTTTGATATTGTTAAATAGTTTATTCGACAAAATATTCTGATAAAAATATGTCTATTGAAAATCAAGATGTAACAACAACAACAACAACACCTACAACAGAGGAAGAAGAATATGAAGAAGAATTTGAAATAGAAATTAGAACACAAAAAGGGTCGTCTATAAAGGTAGAGACAACTTCTTACAACAAAGTTGATGATTTATTAGAAAAAGCATTTAATACATACAAACGATTGACAAAAGAAGAATCTGGAGGAGTAGACGAAAAACTACAATATCAATAAATCATTCATATTTATTTATTATTTAATTAATTAATCTATTATTACCCTAGCAATATTATTACTCCTAAATTAAGTACTATTTACTTAAAACGTTCACGGCTGATATAGTTTCTCAGAGTGAGTTTTCAAACAAAATTATATTAATCTATTAAATAGTTTCACGTAACTTATTCATATAATGAATACAAATAATAACAAAAAAACAGCAATATTTTTTATTGTAACATCTTTGTCTCTGATGACCGCATTGACATTTATAATATATTCATCATCATCGTCTACAACAACAGTTTTTGCAGTACAAGGTGAAGACAAACAAAAGTTTACCGCTCAATTATCTGGGGACCAACAAGTTCCACCTATACAAACTAGTGCATCAGGTATGGCTTGGTTTAAACCAATGCAAGATAGTATATGGTTTAAAGTTAATGTCACTAATATCCAAGGAGTCACAATGGCTCATATACATAGTGGAAAGCAAGGTGAAAATGGACCACCAATAATTCCATTATACAAATCTGATACTCCTCTTCAACAAATGTCTGGTATACTAACCAAAGGAAACATCACTGCAGATATATCTCAAGGACCAATGGCAGGTAAACAAATATCGGATTTGATAACTGCTATGCAAAATGGAGAGACCTATGTAAATATACATACACAACAAAATCCAGATGGTGAAATTCGTGGACAAATAATGGTATCAAACTCTACTTCCACTAATAAAATGATGAAATAAATAAATTTCTTTTTTTATTCTAATAACAGAAAATGAGTTTTTTTAATTAATTAATCTATTACTCTGCAACTATATTATCTATTTAAAACTGATTTGAATGATAATTTAAACAAATAATAAATAACGGTATGATCAGGTACCCTTGATCTCTAAGAAGATCGCAATTCATAGGAAAACTTGCAGATGTCATAGTCTGGACTATCAATTTCATTCTATAAACCCACAATTAGTCTTTGTTCAGGCTATGACAATATAATAAATTAATTAATTAATCTATTCCTCTAGAGATATAATTTTAATCTTATTAGAAGATAAATACTGTTTTTTTATTGTCGTTACATGAGTAATATAGTAAAGGATGATTCATGGAATTATGGATTCTATGCCAAAGAAGAAGGATTAGCGGAAGACCTAAATGAACATGGCTATACTAAACTGGATAGACAAACTTTTGACTATACAGGTTCTATTCTGTACTTCTGTAATAATACGATCCACTAGTAGCAAAAAATCAGCAATAGGCAACAGCAGATCGCTAATTATCACTTCTATTTATAAAGTAAGTCAGCCTAGTATATAGTAGAATAATACACTGATTGATCATCATAGAGTTAACTCGGCTACTAATAATAACAACGAAAAATTTGTAACCATATCTTTTCTTAACAATAAGAAGAGATCCCTACGCTTACCGTATAGGTGGGTTATCTTAGGTATACTAAGTTGTATTGCAACTATGGCAATGTATGCTGAAACTATGCTTATACCAGCTATTCCAAATTTAATAAAAGACTTTGATATTTCTTACGGAATGTCATCATGGGTTTTAACATCCTATTTGATTGCTGGAGCAGTAATGACTCCTATTGCCGGAAGTTTGGCAGATATATATGGCAAGAAGAAAGTATTGTTAGTTATAATGATAATATATGCTATAGGAGTCTCTATGGCAGGATTCTCTACTGATATAATAACTTTGATTCTTGCCAGAACAATCCAAGGAATCGGCATCTCTATGTTTCCTATTGCTTTCGGTATTGTACGAGATTTATTTCCTAGAGAAAAAATTTCAATTGGTCAAGGAGTAATAACCTCTATGTTTGCTGCAGGTTCTGTAATCGGTTTATCTGTTGGAGGAATTATTATTCAGGATTATGGATGGAGGATGACCTTTTTCATGATAATACCAATCTCACTTGCGCTCCTTTTTATTATTAGAAAGTACATTCATGTTGATGACGAAATACAATATGAAAATGAACAAACAAAAATAGAAAATATTAAAGTTAAAAGGACAGAATCATCAAAAAGTGAATCCCTAGCAAATAATAATAATACTTTAAAATTAAAAAATGGTGTTCATGATGTTAATACAAAATCCAATAAAAAGAAAATTCATATTGATATTAAAGGCGCAATAACATTAACAATTACAATTATTTCATTTCTTCTTGCTTTGACATTTTTACATTCTCATACGGAAATTAATTCATATTATGTTAGTAGTTATTATTCTACAATATATCACATTTTACCTTTTATCACTGTAGGAATAATTTCATTAATTCTTTTTATTTTAATAGAGAAAAGGACTCAATTTCCGTTGATTAATTTTAAAATTTTTGATACAACAATATTTTTTTCTAGCTTAGTAATAATGATAGTAGGAATGTCAATGTTTATGGTTTTTCAAACCATACCCATTTTAATACAGACTCCTATACCTATAGGCTTTGGTGAGGATCCTATAGCAACAGGGCAAATTCAATTACCATGACAAAAGTGGGATATAATAATTACCCTTATCTATCCAATATATGCAACTACAATATTCATGTTTTGATAGATTCATTAACCTGATACATTCAAAAGAGACTAAAAAGTCCTATACCAAATATCTAAACCAATTCATGAGATTTTGTCAGTTTGAAAAATACGAACAGTTATTGGAAATATCAGATTCTAAAAAGTTTGAATTAATAAGTGATTTTCTAATTTATCTGAAGCAGGAAAGAAAGGTATCACCATCTTCTATTAACATTACTTTTTCATCAATCAAAAGATTCTACAAATCTAATCGTGTTTCTTTGGATTGGGATCACCTCACTTTCTTTAAAGGAAAAAATACTGGCAAAGTAATCGAAGACCGAATTTACACCAACAAAGAGATAGAACAATTAATGGATCATGCCGATCTAAGAATGAAAGTCGTAATCTTGACTTTGTTATCTACTGGAATGAGAGTAGGTGGCCTAGCAGGAATTCGCCTCAAGGATATGGAATATATCGAAAAATACCAACTATACAAATTTAAAGTTTATAATGACGAACTTGCTGAACGCTACATAACTTTTTGCACACCTGAATGTGCTTCCACCATAAAAAAATATCTGGAATGGCGTGAAAGCAAAGGTGATTCAATCAAACCAGAATCTCCCCTAATATATAGAAAAATAACAAGAATTGATAACAGAAAAGATAGCAAAGATAAAGTTGTTGTAATAAATGAATGGGATAAACCTATAGAATCAGAATCTTTGCAACAGGCTACAAGTCGTCTGCAGAGGAAAAGTAATGTAATCCCAAAACAATCCGAAAATGATATGCAGTTAAGAGGAAGGATAAGAAAGCCAATGATGCGTTGTCATTCCTTTCGCAAGATCTTCAATACAATCTGCATTAAAAATAACATGAATCATTCTGTTAAAGAAAAATTGATGGGTCACAAAAAGAATCAAGAACTAGATTTCAATTACTTTAGACCTTCCGAGACACAATTATTGGAAGAATATTTGAAAGTTGTAGAGGCTTTGACAATCAATGAAGAAAGCAAACTCTCCAAACAGATCCAGGAATTACAAACTAATAATGAAGACAAAGACTATGTAATCAAAGGCAAATTGCAAGAAAAGGATACTGAAATAAAAGGAATGAAAGAACAAATTAACGAAATGAATAAAAAGTTTGAGCAAGTTTTCTCAATGATACAACAAAATCCATTGTTAGCAAATGTAAAACCAGGTAATCTAAAGAATAAATTGTAAAATATGCGATATTTGTGATAATCAAATTTAATCATTCTTTTAACCCACAGTCTATCATGCTAAATACAGATTTTCAAATTTATAATAATTATTATCAAAGTTATATTTTATTTGCTGTACTGTATTCATAAATCTTTGATCTTGAGATAACAATTTTAAACTATTAATCATTAGAAAATTGTCTATCTTACCTTCTCCACCTTCAAAATCCGCATAGTTTAAGACTTTCATACATAAATTAAAACTACTTTCGTATTTCTTATTCTCAAAATAGTGTAGATCCATAAGATATTCTTTTACTGTTCTAGGTCTAAATTCGTTAATAGCGAAGGAGTTATCTCTTATTTCTTCTAACTCGAATTCAAATAACAGATTTTCTTTATCATATAGAATAGCTTTTTTACCTTTAGTATCTAGTTTTAATATAAGACTATCATTTTTTTCGACAATTTCAATCAAGTTGTCAGATTTATTATAATTTATTTTAGAAGTATTTTTATCAAGCCATTCAATTTTAAACCTTTTCTTTAAATAGTCTATAAAGACTTTTGAACCAGTAAACCAATAATCTTCTAAATCTGGATTAATTAAATCATCAATTACTGTAATGCAAGTTGAATAACCTCTATCTTTTTCTATCCGTGGAAGGTGCTTCAATAAACGTTCTATACTCATACAACACTCTTTTAGAAATTCAAAAATATATCCTAAAATAATATAAGACTTTATTCCATTGACTGTTTTTTTTCCTATAAATTGGTAAAGAAAATATTCTAATAGTCCATCATTTGGATAATTTTCAATTAATTTTGAAATGTTCCATGAAGTAATTTTATATATTAATAATGAAAAATAAATACCATAAGAAGATATCTTATAATAAATAGATCCATGTTTAGTTGGACCAGTGTTAGAAACTTTCTTCAATATTCCAAACTCATAAAGTTTTTTTACCCTTTTATGTACATTTTTATAAGAAATCTTCTTTTGTTTATTTAGTTCTTTATAACACTGATAAGTAGTAAAAGTTTTTTTTTCTATAATTAAAGGAAGTAATTGTTTTGCAGCTTGTCCTAGATCAACAATTTTTTTTTGCATACCATATAATTCTAATATATACCCTACTTGGTCCATATGGGTATTGAAAAGAATATATTTATTATAATCTTTTGCAAAAAAGCAATAATGCAAACAAATACAATTTCAGTTGGAATATCTTTTCCAATAGAAATATTAAAAAAAATAGATGGAGAGCGGGGAGATATATCTCGAAGTAAATATCTTCTTAGAATTATTGAGAGGTCATGCTTGGAAAATGATGAAAAAAGATAAAAATTTAGATTCACTTGATTCCAGAAGTTCCACCCTCGGATATCAAGCGAATCATGCTGAAAAGGAGATAGACATAGCTGCTATGTCTATACCTAATCCTATTATAGATATACAAGATAATCAAGGCATTTGTGAAGCTAATGGCTGTTCAAAGAATGCTACTGATGAACTTAGAGTAGATGTTGGAAAATTTGGTAAAATTACTCTTTTTCTTTGTAAGAATTGCCTTCCTAAATTCATTACAAAAGGAGCCAACATAGAAATTGTCCAATAATATTTTCGATAATCATATAAATAGAAACCTAAAGATTAAAATGAATTATGAATACGAAAGGTTAGTCCCACCATTAACTCCAAAAGAATATGCAAATCTAAAACAATCAATCAAAGAAAATAATGGTAATAATATCCCTATAATAATAAACAAAGAAGGAATAATTCTGGATGGAAATAATAGGTATAAAGCTTGTTTAGAACTTAAGCTAGACCCAAGAATAGAAATACAAGAATTTTCTGATCCTATTTTAGAAAAGGAATTTATAATCACTATAAACCTTAACCGTAGACATCTAAATCAATTTCAAATTTCTGAATTAGGTTATAAATTAGAAGAAATAGAAAGACAAAAAGCTAAGATTAGACAATTAAAAAATTTAAAAAATATTCATTATATTCCTTCTACTTCGTCGTTAGCATCAAATGAGGCTAACGATAAGACGACAGGAAAAGTTAGTAAAATAATTGCAAACAAAATAGGTCAATCAGCTTCCACATATGAAAGAAATAAAAAGATAATTGAAGAAGGTACAGAAGATCAGAAAAATAAACTACGAGAGAATAAAGAATCAACAAATAAAATTTATAATAACATAGTTAAAGCTCAAAAGAAAGAAGAGATATTAAAAAATGCAAGAATATCTCTTTCAACATCAACATTATTAGAACAAGATAACAACAAGAACATCAATAATTCCAACATTAATTACAAATTATTTTTAGGAGACTTCATAGAAAAAGGACAAGAGATAGCAGATGAATGTATAGATCTTATTTTTACTGATCCTCCATATTCAACTGAGCATTTACATAATTATTCTGAAATAGCAGCCTTAGCTAATAGAGTATTAAAACCTGGTGGTTCAATAGTTACTTATATCGGGCAACATAATTTACCTGAAATTTTGGATATTTTTACTTCAAATAATCTAAAGTATTGGTGGCCTATTGCAGTAAAACATAATGGAGCAACAACAGCATTTCATCAAAGAAAAGTCTTTGTTTTGTGGAAACTGCTATTGTGGTTCATAAAAGGAGATAAATTATCTGATTGTTACCCAATAACTGCTATAAACGACTACCTCTATGACTATGTAGAGTCAAAGCCTCCAGAGAAGCTTTTGCATCCTTGGGAACAATCCACAGTAGAAGCTATACATATTATAAAAAAATTAACAACAGAAAATCAGAT
>Ga0126305_10001334_pt1 | contig 10923 bp, 6 predicted proteins | sample Plot26_FD_92536 | JGI IMG/M metagenome (GOLD analysis project Ga0126305, IMG submission 92536) | Serpentine soil microbial communities from UC McLaughlin Reserve, CA, USA - Plot26 | ecosystem: Environmental > Terrestrial > Soil > Grasslands | place: USA: UC McLaughlin Reserve, Lake County...
CTACGACAGCTTGAGCGTCCAGGCGCCGAAGCCGTGTGTCGTGACGTACATGACGCGGTTGTCCTGGTCGATCTTCAGGAACGGAACGGTCGTCGTCGGCAGACCCGGTGCGACCGAAGTCCAGCCCGTTCGCACGTTGACTCGCCTGATCACGCCGAAGTCCGTCCCGGCGTAGAGCCTGCCCTTCTTCTCGTCCCGCTCGATCGTCCCGACCGGCAGATCGCCGATCGCATGCGGCCCCGAACCGTCCAGGCGCGTGAACGTCGCTGCGCCCGTCGTCGGGTTGTACCTGACCTCGAAGACGTGACCCGGCGTGTCCGGCGTCACGTGGTTGTACCCGCTGTACGAGATGTAGACGTGGTACGGGTTCGAGGGGTCGATGTAGATGTCGGTCGGGTATCGCGGCGGGTCGACCGAAGAGCTCGGGTCGATCCGCTTCCATGCGATCGTGGACGGATCGGCCGCGGCGGCATTCGTCGTGACGAAGATCCGTCCTCCGCTGGTCGCCGCCCAGACGACGTTCTTGTCCGACGGTGACGGCTCGTTCACGGAGATGTGGCCGCCGGAGCGGTCAGTGCCCCATGGATACGGAGCGGGGCATGGAACCGTCCAGACCTGGTTCGGGTTCGGGTTCGCCGGGCTCGGACACAGGGCGGCCGGGCCGTAGGTGAGCCGGCCGCCGTGGCCGGGATCGCCCATCGCCTTCCAGTCGTCGCAGACGTCGATGTTCGGCACGTACGCGCCGCTCTCGTCGATGTCCCCGTTACCCGTCCAGACGTTGCAGTGCTCCTTGACCTCCGCGTACGGGAAGGCGGGGTTGATGCCGCCGTTCAGCGAGCGGAACACGTGCTCGCGTCCGGTGAACATCAGCTTGCTGACCTTCGGGTGGAAGAGCGTCGGAGCGATGAACGCTGCCGCCTCGCGGGGATAGCGGAAGTTCGCGGCCCCGAGCACGAGCAGCGTGTCGGAGATCCAGGTCCCGGCCTGCTGATTGCGCGGCTCGTCCAAGACTGCGAGTGAGCCGCCCTGCCACGAGAACATCGAGTAGTTCGGGTCGACCGCGTCGAAGCCGTTGTACGCACCGTCGGCGACGAACGTCTCGACCCACGTCTTCGTGCCGGGAACCCGCATCCACGAACCGTTGTCCTGAGCGCCCCCGGCCAGCTCGCCGGGGCGGTTCGGGTTGTAGGTCACCTGGTAGAAGTGGAGCGTGTTGAGTCCCTTGTTGATGGACTCGATGCGCTCCGGGATCCTCTTTGTGACCGCCTGGCAGAGAGCCAGCCGCGCCGCCGTGGTCGCAGGGTTCGACGAGGGCACAACGACGGACGCGCAGTCTGCCGAGTCGTCGACGAAGTTGCCGTTCGAGCGGACGACGCCGCCGTCACCCGTCTCGACGAACTGCTTCCAGTCCGCCGGATTCGTGACGATCGAGTGCTGGTCGGGATGGATTCCGTGCGGCTGCAGGTTGTCCGTCGCGTCGTAGGTCATGTCCGTGAAGGACACGCCGGCGTCCGTAGAGAGCAGCACCGCACGCCCGTTCGAGGCACCGAGCCCGGCCTCGTTGTACTCGTTGTCGCCGAGCAGGTAGACGGTGTTGGGGTCGTGAGCCGTCCCGTCGGCCTTCCGCGGCACGTAGACGTAGCTGTCGTAGTTGCACTGCGGGTCGCAGAACCCCTGACTGGTGCTGTTCGTCAGCTCTGTGAACGTCGGCGTACCACTCGCGACGTCGTCGCTCCGGAAGAACTTCGCGGTCTGGCCGGCGCCGCTTCCGACACCGATGTACATCCGCGTCTTTCCGTTCGGGAGTGCGACCACGTCGAACTCGGCCCGCTCGACGTCCGCCCCGGTCGCGGGGCTCGTCGACGGCCCGCGCGGCGCGAAGATCTGAACCCAGCTACCCGCGTCGCCGTTCGAGGTCGACCGCCAGATGCCCTTCGCCATGAAGGAGGCGTAGACCGTGTTCGCGTTCAGCGGATCGATGTGAACCCGGCGAGCCCCGCGCGGCGAGCACGCGGTCAGGCCGAGGAACACCTCGGTCGGGGTGTTGGTCGTGCAGTTCGTGGCGTTCCCCTGGCTGACCAGCGAGAACGTCTGGCCGCCGTCCGTCGAGCGGTACAGCCCGAAGTGCGGTGCTCCCGGGATGTTCGCTCCGCGGTCGACACCGGTGCAGCAGGTGCTGCTGATGCCGCGGGAGCCCTGTGCGCCCGAACCGACGAAGATCGTGTTCGAGTCACCGGGCTTGACCTGGATCGAGCCGATACCCCGGCCGCTGAAGTACTGCGCACCGATCGGGCCGCTCCAGTGGTCGCCGCCGTCCTTCGACTTGTACAGACCGACGCCGGCGATACAACCGCTGCGGCACGTGTTCGGCTCGCCGGTTCCGGCATAGATCATGTTGCTCGTCGAATCGTTCGGGTCGAGCTCCAGTGCCGCCGTATTGTTGTGCTGGAACTCCGCCGAGACGTACTCCCACTTCGGTTGCGAAGCGAATACGTTGTCGGTCCGCCAGATACCGCCGCCGGCGTTCGCGATCCAGTAGCGGCAGGTCGACGCGCCGCAGTTCGGGTCGATCACGCTATGCGACGTCCGTCCCGCGGCGACGTACTCGTTCGGGACGTAGACGTATCGGTTCCGGAACGGATTCAGCGGATAGACCGCGTTGTCCGGCCCCAGGTTCGTCCACTTCCCGTGGTCGCCGAGCTTCGCCCTTGAGTTTCCGCGGGACTTGAGTGTCTTCCAGTCCTGGCGACTACCTGTGATAGCGGCGAGCGGGATGTCCGTGCGCGGTGTGGCGTGCATCTGCCACTCGAGTGCGCCGTCCCCCATTTCTTCGCCGCCCTCGTACTGCGTCTCGGCGGGCGAGAATCGCTGCGCGCTCGCCAGCTTCTGCGCAAGCGCCGGTGAGAGCTCGTGCTCCGTCTCCGCCGCCGGCGCGGCCGTCTGAGACGACCCGTCCAGCATGACGGCACCGGCACCGAGCGCGGCCGCCACGACTGCGGCGACCGCCGCGAGCCCGATGGCGACTCGACGCCGACGTGCGGTCCGGCGCGGATTCTTATTGGGACTCATGCTCCTCCCCTTCCGGTTTATCCGCTCCCCGGCCGCCATCCAGGCGCCGGATATCCGCAGGCTCAGGCGACGGACGACGCCCGGGTCATCAGCGAGGCTCTGCTCGAGCCGGTTCACGATCTCCGCGTTGAGGCTCCGACCCGACTCCTCGGTCGCATCCTTGAGCCGCTCTCGCAGATGCGTGGGCATCCGGAGCAGAAACCGATAGACCTCCCCCGCCATGTAGCGGAGCGGATACTTACCGATCTTGGCCCCGATATCAAGTCGATATCGCCATTTCGCGACCAAGCAGAAGAGAGGCCGCCCGGAGGCGGCCCCTCTGCGTTCGGTCGAGCTTCGACGATCAGTCCAGGTTCAGCCGCCAGGTGCTGAGCCCGTGCGTTGCGGCGTACAGGATCCGCTCGCTCGGGATGATCTCCAGGCTCGTCACCTCGACGTTCGGCAGCCCCGGCGCGGAGTTCGTCCACGTCGTGGTGCCGGCCGCCAGGCGGAGAGCACCGAAGTCGGTCCCGGCGTACAGATCACCCGTGACGTCGTCCCGCACGAGATCGTTGACGGGCAGGTCGCCGAAGTTGTACGACCTGTCCACCCACGTCGACGTCCCCGCGCCCGGGTTGTACGTCACCTCGACGATGTGCTGCGGGCTGCCCGGCGTGTTCGCGCCGTAGCCACTGTACGAGATCCACGCATGGTTCCCGTTCGCGCGATCCACGTAGATGCTCGAGACGAAACGGCCCGGATCGATCGTCGTGTCGTCATCGAGCCGCGTCCACGTGACTGCGCTGGCCGGATCGGCCCCCACGTTCTTCGTGATGAACACTCGGCCCGTGGATGTCGCGGCCCAGGCCGAAGAGGAGTCGGCCTTGGTCCGTTCGACCGCGGCGACGTTGCCGCCTGCACGGTCGCCCCACGCAGCGTTTGTCAGCCGCACGGGACCGAGCTCGGCCCAGTCACCGCAGGTGACCGCGAAGTCGCCTGTCCATGAGTTGCAGTGCTGCTGCGCCTCGGCCATCGTCATCGTGCCGAGGCCGTGGGTCTTCGTCCGGTACGCCGTCCTCCCGGTTCCGGCGAACATCCAGCCGCTCTCGACCGGGTCGCTGATGATCGGCGAGTAGAAGTTCGAGCCTGCGTGCCCGAAGAGCGGGTCGTAGACCGAGATCCACGTCGCGATGTTGCCGCCCTCGAAGTTGACCTCTGGCGAGACGTCGAAGAACGAATGGAAGCGGAAGTTCGGATTGGCGGCGTCGAAGCCGTTCCAGCCGCCGTCACCGATCATGGTGTTCTCCCACTTCACCGGGTTCCCCGGCGTCTCCCACGTACCGTTGTCCTGCGTCCCGCCCTGGAGCAGCTGCGGGTTGTGCGGGCTGGCCGTGACCTTGATCCACTGGAGGGTGGAAAGGCCGTCGTTGATCCCGTCCAGCTTCGAGGGGATCGCCGACAGCATCTGCTGACAGCGAGCCACATGCGCGGGGTTCGTCAGTCCGCGGTTCGGCGGGCCCGTGCACCAGGACGAGCGGTTGACGAGGCGGCCGCTCGAGCGCATCACGCCGCCGTCGTTCGTCTCGAAGAACTGGAGCGGGTTGTTCGGGTTCGTGACGATGTCGTGCTGGTCGGGATGGAGCCCGTTCGGATGGAGCGAGTCCGTCCCGTCGAACGTCATGTCCGTCCCGCTCACACCAGCGTCCATCGAGAGGACGACTCCGCGCTTGTTCGCGATCACCTCGCCGTACACGTAGGAACCACCGGTGTACACCATGTCCGGGTGGCCCTTCGGCGTGTAGACGAACGCGTCGTACCAGCACTGCCCGGTGCACTGGTTGAATGTTGCGAAGCCGGGCTGGGCAGGATCGGGGCTCGTCAGGTCCGTGAACACCGGAGCTCCCGTCGCGACGTCGTCGCTGCGATAGAGCCGCGACCACTCGGGGATCGTCGCCGGGGGCGGCGTCGGGTTCGGTCTCGCTCCGACGTGTCCCTCGTAGACGTACATCCGCGTCTTGCCGTTCGGCAGCGTCGTGACCGCGATGTTCGGCCGGGTCTGAATGATCGCCGGGTTCAGAGACGGCTTGATCTGCGTCCACGTCGCGCCACCGTCGGGTGACCTCCAGACGCCTCGTGCATACGAGCCCGCGTAGAGGATCTCCGAGTTCGTCGGGTCGAATGCGAGCGACCGGACTCCGCGAGGCGAGCATGTCGCCATGTTGTTGAACTCGGCGATCGTCCCCGTGCAGTCGGCAGCGTTCGCGGAGCCGTTGTGGATGAAGTTCCACGTAGCGCCGCCGTTCGTCGACTTGTAGAGGCCCCACTTCGCCGCGCCGGGAACCGGCCGAGTGACGCCCACACAGCACGACTCGGACATGCCGCGGAGGGCCGTCGTCGTCGCTGCATAGATCGTGTTCGGGCTACCGGGCTTGATCAGGATCTTGCCGACGCCCTTGCCGGCGAGCGGGTTGCCCGTGTCGGTGGGGCCGCCGCCGAGCGGGCCCGTCCACGTCTGCCCGCCGTTGGTCGATTTGTAGATGCCGACGCCGGCGACGCAGCCGGAGCCGCAGATGTTCGCCTCGCCTGTGCCGACGTAGACCGTCTTGCCGGTCGGGTCATTCGAGTCGATCGTGACCGCGCCGGCCGAGTTGATCCCCAGCGGGCCGCCCAGGTAATCCCAGTGGGGCGTCCCGGCCAGGCCATTCTTCGTCGTCCAGATCCCGCCGCCCGCCGGCGTGATGTACAGCCGGCAGTTCCCCGGCCTGCACGTGTCGGCGATTGCGATCGAGGTCGTCCGGCCGCCCGCGACGTACGCGTTCGGCACATACAGGAACGAGTTCAGGAACGGAGAGTCGGGATACAGCGCCTTGCTCGGGCCGACGCTTACCCATGTCCCCTTTTTTCCCTTGCCCTTCGGGAAAGCACGGCCCTTGGACGCTGCGAATGCGTCCCGGGCTCGTTCCATCTCCGCGAGCGTGATCGTGGACTCCGGGAATGCACGCTGGGCGAACGCGGCGTCCGCGGCCCCGCCCGGACCGTCGTTGCTCATGCCCTGGTTTCCTGGAGCTGCCTGCTTCAGATCTGCCATATGCGCCGCCGTAGCACCCGGCAGCTCCGCCTCGACCTCGGATCCTGCCGGCGCCGCCCCGTCCAGGACGAGTGCCGAGAACCCGAAGATCATCGCCGAGGCCAGGACGCCGGCCGCGATCGACCAGCGCCTCAACGTTCGTCGTTGCATGCTGCCCTCCCCTTGTCGCTGTCGCAGGCGTCCAAGGACGCGCTGCTCGCGGGAGAGGCTTCGCTCCAGCCGGTGAACGAGCTCGGCGTTGATGCTCCTACCGGACCGTGCGGCCGCGCCGTGGAGCTGCTCCCGAAGATGCACGGGCATCCGGAGCAAGAAGCGATAGATCTCCCCTGCCACTTGAGGGGGCAAATCCTTTCATAATTTTTGGAGTGATATCAGGCCTATCGGCGCAAATAGTTCCTCGAATATCACCGCAAAATACCGTGATCCCGATAGTCAGAGGAATATCTTCGCAGTAGCGCCCGTCAGTGACGATGGATGATGGAATATCTCGAGCGAAGTGTCCACTATTGGTTTCTCTATTTCGCCTGAGCCGTCAGCCGCAGGGGAGGGCGAGAGGCGCACGGCGATGAGCGGGCGACGAGTCGGCGCCGGGGACTACTCCCTAGCGCCAGGGATTCCTACGCCTGGTGCGGTTGTGCCATCGCCCGGTAATCCAGGGCTTTGTCCAGCGTCTCCTCATCCACGCCGGCCTCGCGCGCGACCTCGCGGAGCGTCCGGCCACTCGCGGCCGTGGTCTTGACGATCTCGGTGACCTTGTCGTAGCCGATGTACGGGTTCAGCGCGGTCGCCGCGGAGAGGGTCAGCTCGGCGTAGCGCTCGGCATTCTCCCGATTCGCCTGGATGCCGTCCACGCACTTCTCCGCCAGGAGCCTCGAGGCGGCGGCCAGGAGCCGGATCGACTCCAGCAGATTGCGGGCGAGGAGCGGGACGAAGACGTTGAGCTCGAGGTGGCCCTGCATGCCGCCGACCGTGATCGCGGTGTCGTTGCCGATCACCTGCGCCGACACCTGTGTCACGACCTCGGGGATGACGGGGTTCACCTTCCCGGGCATGATCGAGCTGCCCTTCTGGAGCTCCGGAAGCATGATTTCGGCGAGGCCAGCTCTCGGACCGGAGCCGAGCAGGCGAAGGTCGTTCGCGATCTTCGTCAGCGAGACGGCCACCGTCTTCAGCGCCCCGGACGCCTCGACGAGACCGTCGCGCGCAGCCTGGGCCTCGAACGGGTCGGCCGGTGGACCGACCGGCAGTCCGGTCTCCTCCGTGAGGAGCCGCCTGACGCGCTCGGCGAACTCCGGGTGCGTGTTCAGGCCGGTGCCGACGGCGGTCCCGCCGAGCGGGATCTGTCCCACACGCTCGAGCGTGTCTCGTACCCGGGCGGCGCCCTGCCGTACCTGCGCCGCGTAGCCCGAGAACTCCTGGCCGAGCGTCACTGGCACGGCGTCCATCAGGTGCGTCCGGCCGGATTTGACGACGTCGTCGAACTCCGTCGCCTTGCGCTCGAGCGAGTCCCCGAGCGTGTCCAGCGCCGGCAGCAGGTCGTGCGTCAGCTGCTCGAGCGCCGCGAGGTGGACGGCCGAGGGGAAGACATCGTTCGACGACTGGCCCATGTTGACGTCGTCGTTCGCGTGGACATCGTCGCCGGCGAGTGTGGCCAGGACCTCGTTCGCGTTCATGTTCGAGGAGGTCCCGGAACCGGTCTGGAAGACGTCGATCGGAAACTGGTCGTCGAGCTCGCCCGACGCGACACGCTCGGCGGCCGCGGCGATCCGCTCAGCCTTGTCCGCGTCGAGCAGCCCCAGCTCGGCGTTCACCCGTGCCGCGGCGCCCTTGATCCGGCCGAGCCAGCGGGCGACGGACGCGGGGATCGGCTCGCCGGAGACGGTGAAGTTGGCGACGGCCTTGCGGGTCTCGCCGCCCCAGAGCTCGGTCCGCGTCTCGACGTCGGCCACCACGCCAAGCGTATCGAGCTAGGAGGGCTAGACGACGCGGAGGCTGCGGCGCTCGAGCGGGCGCTCGCGGATCAGGCGGCGGGCCACGTCCGTCAGGTCCTCGGCGCGCGCCCACCCGACGTAGCCACAGCGGTGGCACTCGCCGGGATCGAGGTGGACGGCGTCCTCGGTAGTCGTGCGCCGGGCGCCACAGGAGAGGCATTCGATGCGAACCTTCTTCTCCACCAAGTGCGGAGTTCGGCGCCTGAGAGGCACGAGCGCATCACTCGAACGAGGGATGCCTAGGCGATGCGCCCACAGGGCGCTAGCCCGCTGCGAGGGAGGGTCAGTCCGTGGAGTACTTCGGTTGGACCTTCTCGCCTCGAATGGCTGCAATCGCGTTGTTCGCGGCGATCGCGGCCTCGCCCATGCCGATCGTGATCAGCGTGATCTTGCCTGGGTAGCCCGCGACGTCGCCCGCCGCGTAGACGCCGGGCATCGACGTCTCGCAGCTCATCGGGTCGATCTTGATCTGGCGCTTGCCCTCGAGCTCGAGCCCCCACTCCGCGATCGAGCCCAGGTGCGAGACGAAGCCGAGCAGCGTGATCAGCGCCTCGCAGTCGTACCGCTCGATCTCGCCGGTCGCGGTGTTCTCGATCGTGACCGCCTCCAGGCTCCCGTCGCCATGGACGTCGCGGACCTCGTGCGGCGTCAGGATCCGGACGGCGCCCTCCGACTCCAGCCGCATCGCCTCGTTCACGGACGACTCGAGCGCGCGGAACCGGTCGCGGCGATGGACGAGCGTTATCGGGAGATCGGCGGTGTCCTGAAGGCCGAGCGTCCAGTCGAGCGCGGAGTCGCCGCCCCCGACGATCACGCAGCGCTTTCCCTCGAACTGCGCCTTCTCCTTGACCACGTAGTGGAGGCCCCGTCCCAGCCACGAGTCGATGTCCTCCACGCCGAGCCTTCGTGGCTCGAAGGCCCCGTGGCCCGCCGTGATGATCATCGCCCGCGAGAGGTACGTGTTCCCCGCGTCCGTCGTCAGGGCGAGGATGTCCTCGCCGTTCTGGCTGATCCGCTCGAGCGACTTGGCCTCCTCGCCGAGCCGGACGTCGGCGCCGTACTGAAGGCCCTGCTCAGCGCACATGTCGACGAGCTTCTGGCCGAGGATCTTCGGGAACCCGGCCACGTCATAGACGTGCTTCTCGGGATATGTAGCCGCGACCTGGCCGCCGATCTGCTCCAGCGACTCCACGATGCGCACCGTCCCGTCGCGGTGGCCGACGTAATACGCGGCCGAGAGCCCGACGGGGCCCGCGCCCAGGATCGTGACGTCGACGACGTCGCTCATGGCGCCGTGAATGCTAGTAGGGCTAGTGCGAGCAGCCGGAGCCGCAGCCGCCGTTCGCGTGCGGGTCGCCGGCCTCGTCCTCGACCTGGAACGAATGCCCGCAGCCGCACCCGGCGGTCGCGTTCGGGTTGTTGATCGCGAACCCGCCCTGGAGGCCGTCGACGAAGTCGATCTCGGTGCCGCTCAGGTACGGAGCGCTGAACGGATCGACGACGACCCGGACGCCGTGCGCCTCGAGCTCGTGGTCGCCCTCCATCGAGCCGCGGTCGAAGCCGAGCGCGTACTCGAAGCCGGAGCACCCGCCGCCCTGGACGGCGACGCGAAGAACCTCGGCCTCGCCGGCCGGCTCCTCGGCCATCAGGTCGCGCACCTTCGAGGCCGCTCGCTCGGTGAGAGAGACGATCGTGACGGGGCGTTCGGTGATCTCCAAGGCCGGCCAATCGTAGCAGCGAGACCGGGCGTCGCCGTCCCCCGCCGAAGGGGCGCAGGCGGGGAGTTTGTAACACCTGATTCACGCTTCGTTGAGCGGTTTCTTGCCCTGCTCGTGCAGCGGCCCCGGCTGTAGACTCCCGGACCACGGTGGGGGCCCCGGCACGCAGCGATGCTCGATAACTGGCTGCCCTTCCTGATCTACGGGTTGCTGGCCTTGGCCATCCCCGCCTCGATGATCGGCATGTCGTTCCTCTTCGCCACCCGGCCGTCCCACCGCAACCGGACGCGGACGCTGCCGTTCGAGTCAGGCGTCTCGCTTGGGCCGCCGCGGCTGCAGCGGTTCACGATCAGCTTCTACCTGACGGCCCTGCTCTTCATCGTATTCGACATCGAGATCGTCTTCCTCTACCCGCTCGCGGTCGTGCTCGAGCCGCTCGGCTGGTTCGGCTTCTGGGAGCTCTCGTTCTTCATCGGGATCCTCGCCCTCGCCTACGTCTACATCTGGCGGAAGGGGGCGCTCGAGTGGCGGTAAACGGTGAGAAGCCGAAGCGGCTCCGCGACTACAACATCCACTCGGAGCGGGTGCTGATGCGGAACAAGGAGCCGGGCGTCTTCGAGCGCGAGCTCGGGCCCGAGGACCTCCAGGACAAGCTGATGCTCACGACGGTCGAGAAGGCCGTCGCCTGGTCGCAGGGGAACTCGATCTGGCCCGCGACCTTCGGGCTCGCCTGCTGCGCGATCGAGATGATGTCGATCGTCTCGTCGCGATACGACATTGCGCGCTTCGGCGCCGAGGTCTTCCGTTCGTCGCCGCGTCAGGCCGACCTGTTGATCGTCTCCGGCCGGGTCGCGCACAAGATGGCCGGGCCGCTCCGGCAGATCTACGACCAGATGCTTGAGCCCAAGTGGGTGATCGCCATGGGCGCGTGCGCAAGCTCGGGCGGGATGTTCAACAACTACACGGTGCTCCAGGGCGTGGACAAGGTCGTCGCCGTGGACATCCACGTCCCGGGCTGCCCGCCGAGGCCCGAGGCCCTCGTCGAGGGAATCATCCGGCTGCAGGAGAAGATCAAGGC
>Ga0126305_10001335_pt1 | contig 10923 bp, 8 predicted proteins | sample Plot26_FD_92536 | JGI IMG/M metagenome (GOLD analysis project Ga0126305, IMG submission 92536) | Serpentine soil microbial communities from UC McLaughlin Reserve, CA, USA - Plot26 | ecosystem: Environmental > Terrestrial > Soil > Grasslands | place: USA: UC McLaughlin Reserve, Lake County...
CCGAACTTATGAAAGCATTTGAAAAAAAATTCGGCTAAAAAAGCACACTTCATAAAAAGATATAAGTTTATTTTTTCCACTTCCTTATTCTTTTCAATTTTAAAAAAGGATTTTTGTTAGGCCTAAGAAGCGATTTTAGTAATTATAATAATGGTGATATTAATACGCTTCTATCCATTAAAGCAGGCTTTACCTTTCAATAATTATGAAATTCTGCTGATATTTGCCGGATGGCAATAATCAAACCGTTCAAGGCATTAAAACCAAAGAAAGAATTAGCAGAACAAGTAGCTTCAAGACCTTATGATGTTCTTAATTCAGAAGAAGCAAAAAAAGAAGCGGCAGGAAATAACTGCTCATTCCTTCGTATTACAAAATCAGAGATAGATCTGCCCGATGGAATTGATACACATAGCCAGCAAGTATACGATAAGGCGAAATCAAATCTTGAATTGTTTATTCAAAACGGTACTCTTTTCAAAGAAGAAAAACCCTGCTATTATATTTATCAATTAGTAATGCCCGCCCGTGCAGGATCGGACGGGATTGCTAAAAGCCAGACCGGCCTGGTTTGTGTTTCCTCTGTTGAAGATTATTTTAATAATGTTATAAAAAAACATGAACTGACAAGACCTGAAAAAGAGAAAGACCGTATCGATCATATGCGGACGATCCGGGCACAAACGGGAAATGTTTTTATGGCTTACCGTGATGTGATGGAAATAAATGCGCTCATCAATGGATGGAAAGCGAAGAATACACCTGAATATGATTTTACTGCAAATGATGGTATAAAACATACGGTATGGGTCATCAATCGTGATGATGTCATCAATTCGATCACTAATTTATTCGCAACAAAAGTTCCCAATACTTATATCGCCGATGGTCATCATCGTGCTGCTTCAGCTGCTAAAGTCAGTAAGCAGTTACAGGATAGCGAGGATGCAAAGTTTTTTCTTACCACAATTTTTCCTGAAAGCCAGCTGGCAATATTGGATTATAACCGGGTAGTAAAAGACCTGAACGATCTGACTACTGAAGAATTTATCGGGGCATTACAGGAAGATTTTATGCTCACGTATAGTCCCGAACCGGTAAAACCTGCGATGCTCCATGAGTTTGGTATGTATCTTGGGGATGAGTGGTATATTTTAACAGCAAGAGAAGGAACTTATCGGAAAGATCCGATCGGCGTGTTGGATGTAACCATTTTGCAAAAGAATGTTCTTGACAAGATCCTTGATATCGATGATCCAAGAACCGATACACGTGTAGATTTTGTTGGAGGTATACGTGGACTGGAAGAATTGGAAAAAAGAGTGAATAGCGGCGAAATGGCCGCAGCATTCAGTTTATACCCGGTTACCCTTCAACAACTTTTTGCTATTGCCGATAGCGGGAAAGTAATGCCACCCAAAAGCACCTGGTTCGAGCCAAAATTGAGGGATGGATTGCTAACCCACCTGATCTAGGCTGTGAAAGAATTTATAATCTGTCAAAGGAAACTTTATTACCAACTCTCTTTTAATTTACTTTGTACTATGAAAAAACTCATTTTCCTCTTTTCGTTTTTTGCTCTCCCTTTTGCTGTTATTGCACAGGATGATCCGAAAACCATGCACCAGACGGCACGTAGTTTTATGGCGCAGGGCGATTGGGACAATGCAATCCTTGTATTGAACCGTTTGCTGCAAACGGATAAAAATAATCTTGAGTATAACAAAGACATGGCTCAATGCTATTATTTCAAAAGAGATTATGAAAAAGCAGTAGAAAGTGTGAAAACCATCGTCAACCGTGATGACGCTGATGTAATGACATTTCAAATTGCCGGAAATGTTTATCGGGCACTTGAAGATCCTAAAGAATGTGAGAAGGTTTATAAAGCGGGTATTAAGAAATTCCCGAAAAGCGGCCCTCTATATAGTGAATATGGCGAATTGTTATGGCAACGGAAGGATTACAACGCTATTGATCTTTGGGAAAAGGGAATTGAAATTGATCCCGCCTTTGGTGGTAACTATTACAATGCAGCTCTTTTTTATTTTTATACAAAATACAAAGTATGGAGTCTTATCTATGGTGAAATTTTTGTGAACATGGAAAGCCTGAGCCAGCGTGGAGCTGCTATGAAAGAACTTTTATTTAAAGGCTATAAAGAAAAATTATTCAAAGAAGCCGATCTGATGAAGGGCGAAGAAAATAATAAAAACCCTTTTGCAAAAGCTTTCTTGCAGGCAATGAGCAAGCAGTCGGGACTTGTTTCAAGTGGAGTAACAACAGCTTCACTGACTATGGTAAGGACAAGATTCATCCTTGATTGGTACGAAACCAATGCTGCAAAATTTCCTCATCGCCTTTTCGATTATCATCAGCAATTATTGCGTGAAGGAATGTTTGAAGCCTACAATCAATGGTTGTTTGGCACCGTGGAAAATCTTACTTCATATGATAACTGGACAAAAGCTCATCTGGACGAATACAGAGGTTTTACAGCTTTCCAGAAAACCAGGGTTTTCAGAGTGCCACCCGGACAGTATTACCAGTCAAAATAATCCCGTGAAGGTTATCATCCACATACTTGGTTTGGTAGTGAATAACCTTATTACCTTAGTAATCACCCGCAGCTAATGTAAAAACCTTATTACTTTATTTTTTAGTAGAATCAAAAGGCGGAATAAGCTAATAAGGTGGTTTTCTTTATAGGTATATTATTAAGGTAATAAGGTTCTTACATCCTGATATAATCCGCTTTTTTATTCTTTAGATTTTTACCTAATTTGTTCGGGATTCATCTTTCCGTTATCTGACAAAATTTTGCTGATGCAAAAACCTACACGATTATTTGATTGCCTGGAATATCAATTGAAAGAATGTCCTTTGGCTGATATGTTTGCCGCAAAGGAAGGAGGAAGTTGGAAACAGTACAGTACAGCCGGGGTGAACGACACAGTCAACCAGCTTGCTTCTGGTTTGCTCGATCTTGGTATTTCTCCAAATGATATGTCTCCAGAGAACAGGGATAAGATCGCGATCATCAGTAAAAATCGCCCAGAATGGTTAATGATAGACCTGGCTGCACAAAAGATCGGGGCAGTGCTTGTACCAGTTTATCCCACTATTAATGTAAATGAATTACAATTTATCCTGAATGACTCACAGGCAAAACTGATCTTCGTAAATGATGAAGAACTATTTTTGAAAGTAAAAAGCTTAAAAGATTTTGTGCCTTCATTGCAGCACATTTTTACCCTTGAGCACGTTACAAACGCAACATATTGGAGAGATTGCCTCAAGCCTGCGCCGGCAGAAATGCTAACAAGGATAGAACGGTTGTCGAATAAAATTACTCCGTCCGATCTTGCCACTATCATTTACACCTCCGGTACCACTGGTACCCCGAAAGGGGTTATGCTGAGTCATCAGAACATCGTAAGTAACGTGTGTGACAGCAATTGTGTGTTTGAAGAAATTGGTGTGGAAGGAAAAAGGGCCTTGAGCTTTTTACCATTGAATCATGTATTTGAAAGAATGGTAAGCTACATATACATATACAACAGCGTTTCTATTTACTATGCAGAGAGCATGGAAAAAATGGGCGGTAATCTCAAAGAAGTAAAACCTTTGATTTTTACAACCGTTCCGCGTCTATTGGAGAAAGTTTATGAGGGAATAATGGCAAAGGCTGCAACGCTTACTGGTATCAAAAAGAAATTATTTAATTGGGCGTTGGGCCTTGCATTAAAATATGATGTCAATAAAAGAATGGGGTTCTGGTATGATTTACAATTGGGGATTGCCAATAAATTGGTATTTAGTAAATGGCGTGATGCATTAGGCGCCAATGTAAAAGCGATCGTTACTGGTTCGGCAGCCTGCCAGGTAAAACTATTAAGGGTATTCACTGCGGCAAAGGTCCCGATACTTGAAGGATATGGCTTAACAGAAACATCCCCCGTAATAGCTGTGAACCGGATCAACCCAAAGAACAGAATGTTTGGCACCGTAGGAACGCTCATTGATAATGTAGAAGTGAAAATTGCAGAAGATGGCGAGATACTTTGCAAAGGACCAAATATTATGATAGGTTATTACAAGCGGCCTGATCTTACGGCAGAAGTATTGAAGGATGGATGGTTTCACACCGGCGATATCGGCGTTATGATCGATAATCCGCAGGATGCTGCGCATAAGTTTTTAAAAATTACTGATCGAAAAAAGGAGATCTTTAAAACATCGGGGGGTAAATATGTAGCGCCGCAACCTATCGAAAATAAAATGAAGGAATCAAAATGGATCGAACAAATGATGGTGACAGGAGCCGAACAAAAATTTACCGGCGCCCTGATCGTTCCTGCTTTTAATGCATTAAAGGAATGGTGTGCCGAACATGGTGTAGAATTCAGCGGCAATGAAACAATTATAAAAAATGAAAAAATAATCAGCCTTATAAAAGATACTGTCGAACGTTATAATCAAAATTTTAACCAGGTCGAACAAATAAAAAAGTTCGAGCTATTGCCCTACGAATGGAGCGTCGAAGGCGGCGAGTTAACTCCAACTTTAAAACTGAAAAGGAAAGTGATCATGGAGAAATACAAAGACGCGATCGAAAGAATATATGCATGATCTTTCCTTAGTTTTTTACAACATTATCCTTTAAAAAAAAGCCACTCATAAAAATGAGTGGCCGATTCACCACTTTAACCAACCTAACTAACAGGTGTATCTGTAAAATTCACTCACCTGCTAATTCGCTTTATTATTTACTCTTTTTCTTAGTTGTGGTAGTTTTTTTATTTTTGTCAGCTTCAGTATGAACAGGCTGCTTCGTTGTTGCTGGCTTCTCTGCAGGCTTTGAATTTGTCTTTGTGGTTGTTTTTGTTTTTGTACTGGTTGCTGTATTCTTATTTGTAGTTGCCGGCGACACAGAATTTACAGAACCTGAGGTCTCTTTCTTAGTTGTTTCTTTTTTCTGTGGCGGATTAGTTTTAGCAGGAGCTGTTTGGGCGTAGCTTACTCCGCCAAGTGTTAAGAGCGTCAATGCTGCAAAAAAGATCTTTTTCATTTGTTGTTACAATTTAATTGTGATCAAAATTTGTTTAGGCAAAGTTTGACCCCGGAAACGCCTCTTTCCAAATAAACCAAACCGATTAACCCGGGATTAACTGAGGTTAACTGATTGTTAGCCAAAAAATCCTTTAACTTTCGCTTAACCGGATCGATAATTAAAGACAGTCAAATAATCACAACCTTTGCAGGGTAATCTGTTTTAATGCGTTCGAATACCATACGCCTTTTTATTCTTATCGCTTCCTTGTTAATTGCGATCATCATTGCCGTACAGGTATATTGGCTGAATAAAACTTACACTTTCGAAAAAACAGAGTTTAATACTTCCGTAATAAAAAGTATCCGTGGCGTATATGAAGACCTGCCACTGCTTTATGAATCGTCTGAAAAATTACAATCACTCATTGAAAAAACAGATGCAGACAGCTACCTGTTCAGGATGGACAGTATCCCTCCAAAAGATTCGCTGATCTTTTATATGCACAGTGAACTGGAAGGCTTTGATATATTCACTGACGGTAAATTGTCAGTGTATGATTACTTAAAGAACCGGCATGTTTATGATGCTTATTTACCGTCTGCCGGCTCCGGTTATGCTAATGATACGACCTTGACATTACCATTGATCCAAAAAGGTTATTCGTACGCTTATTTATATTTTCCACACAGAAATAAATATATCATTAACCAAATGACGGGCTGGATCGTATCAAGCGGATTACTGCTACTGGTACTGATCGGCTTTGCAGCTTCGCTTTATTATTTCTTTAAACAAAGGTTTTTAGTGGAGATACAAAAAGATTTTATCAATAACGTTACACATGAGTTCAGTACTCCCCTGTCAGTCATTGAACTTTCGGTTGATGGTTTAGAAAAACCCATTGCTCACGCCAACCAGGAAAAGCAACAAAAGTTCATAAACGCCATTCGTTACCAGTCAGACTATTTAAAAAATCATATTTCAAACCTTATAAAGACCGTAGTAGCAGATCAATACCAATTCGCATTAAAAATGAAACCGGTTGTGCCAAATGAATTACTTAAAAAAGTCATTGCACAACTGGAACCATTGCTAAATAAAAAAGCGGGAATAGTCGAATGGAGACTTGATGAAGATAACAGCAGTATACTGGCTGATGAAGAAAATCTATACCTCGCTTTTTTTAATATTATAAGCAATGCGATCAAATATTCGCCGCTGCCAAAAATAATTATCAGCACTGTTAAAAATTCCCATAAATACACTATCAGCATAAAAGACAACGGTATGGGCATGGAAGCTTCTGAGTATAAAAAGATCTTTAGGAAATTTTACCGTGTACAGAATGGTAACCTTCATACCACAAAAGGCCTTGGCCTGGGATTGTATTTTACAAAAAAAGTAATTGATGGTCATCACGGGAAGATCGAAGTGCAGAGCCTTCCCGGCATTGGGACAGAATTTAAAATTGAATTACCGCTAAAAAAATAAACGATGGAAACAAAAGGAAGAATTTTACTGGCTGAAGATGACGATCACTTGCGGGAACTGGTCAAAGATGCATTGGAAGATGAGGATTACCAGGTAACAGATTGCATAAACGGGCAGGAAGCAATTGATTCATTTGATAAAAATAAATTTGACATCTGCCTGTTGGATATTATGATGCCGGTGAAAGACGGCTTTACTGTTGCAAAAAAGATACGGCAGCAAAGCGATGTGATTCCCATTCTTTTTATAAGCACCAAAGCATTGATCGAAGACAAGATCGAAGGTTATCAAAGAGGCGCTGACGATTATATTGTGAAGCCATTTAACATGAAAGAGCTTTTATTAAAACTTGATGTTTTTCTCCGCCGCACGAAAAAAATGTTCAGTGAAACAAAGCAGGAGTTCAATATCGGCAAAATACACTTCGACTACACGGATCTTCGCTTAACAAACGATGATGGCGTTTTCGATCTGAAACAAAAAGAAGCGGACCTGCTGAAATTCCTGTGCGAGCATCCAAACCGCATTTTAAAAAGAGAAGAAATATTAATGGCCGTATGGGGTAAGAATGATTATTTCCTTGGTCGGAGCATGGATGTCTTTATGAGCAAGGTGCGAAAATATTTGCGTCCCGATCCGGCTGTAATTTTGGAAACAATTCACGGAACAGGTTACAGGTTCACATTACCAGTTACCTGATCTTCTTAAGCAGTTTTGTAACGGACAGTTATGGTACTTAAGATGTACTACCTCAACTACTGACTATGGACTATTCACTATCGACTGCTCACCACTCACTCGTTTAACCACCGGTTAACACCATTTACTTTTAACCTTATTCAATTTTACACGGCAATTAAAAGCACTTAGCTTTCTCGAACAGTTGGTTTTGGTTAACCCCTTTGTATCAACATGGGGGTTATTTTTTATTTGGTTATAAGGCAACGGCAAATTGATCGCCTTACACTCTGCTTTTTTTAAATCGCGTATTTCAATTATTTTTAAAGATGCCGCCGGGGTTTTTAAAAATAAAAGGTCGTGCCGCAAGGGTTTGGCAGAATCTAAAACAGGGAATGTCACTTGCGTGGGCTGCTTCTCCAAAACTCCTTATCCGTTATACATTATTGGGAATGTTCAATTCGATCATTCCTCCTGTTACAGTTTTGCTTGGCGCATTATTGGTAAATAAAATTGCAGAAGCAAAAATTCATCCGCTTGAGTTCAGGGACCTTTTACCATTGGTCGTTGGCTTATGGATATGCTTTATTGTACAAAGGACAATTGGTTCATACATCGGCTATGGTAGGAATCTCTATGTACGGCGTGTTGAGTTAGAAGCAGAACGCCGCTTACTCGACAAAGCATCAAGAGTTGATCTTGGGCATTTTGATAATTCTGACTGGCATGACCGGCTTGCCCGTGCTAAACGTGATGTTTCATGGAGACCTGGTGACCTGACATGGTCGGTACTAGGGTTGTCCGGTAATCTTGTGACAATAATTTTGATGGCTGGCCTATTGGCAAGTCTTCATTGGCTATTAGTTGTTCTTGCATTGGCTACATCCTTCTTATCATTGATCATTGAAAGCCGTGTTACCTCCCGCTTATATAAATATTATTACCAGGAAACTCCTGACGAAAGAGAAAGAAATTATATAGGCGAATTGCTGATCCAGCCCAGGACAATTAAAGAAATTAAAGCTTATGTGCTGGCCGATTATCTTTTAGGAAGACATAAGAAGATATCAGATCATCTTTTCAAACAAAGAGAAAAAATGTATCAGTCAGGGGTCAGGATCTCTATGATAAGCGGATTGGTAACCGGAACAACACTTGCACTTGCGTATGTGTTTGTAGGCTTGCGCGGCATACAAGGCACAATTGATCCCGGCGGGGTTGTATTAGTGATCGGTGCTTTTTCATCAGTGGCCGGAACACTTGGACAAATATCAAGCACATTTGTTGCAGTTGATCAGCATACAAGGTTTCTTGGTGATTACTTTTCTTTTCTTAAAATTGAAGCGTTGCTTCCTGTACCGGAAAAGCCATTGTCAATACCCGATGGACCAGTGGATAACATCAGTTTTGAAAATGTCAGCTTTCATTATCCCGGTGGTCATGGTGAAGCAATCGAGAATTTGAATTTGAATATTCGCAGGGGTGAATTGGTCGCACTGGTTGGAGAGAATGGTGCAGGAAAAAGTACCCTGGTTAAATTATTACTTCGCTTTTATGATGTACAAAAAGGTTCTATTAAACTTGGCGGTGTTGATGTGAAAGATATGGATCCTGAAACCCTGCGCAGCCGCATTGGAATATTATTCCAGGATTACGCCACGTATGAACTTTCAGTAAGAGAAAATGTAATGATGGGCTGGCCTTATGGTGAAGCCAATGATGAAAAAGTGATGAAGGCGTTAAGGGATTCACGAAGTGAATGGCTGGTAAAAAAAATGACAAATGGTCTTGATTCAAAAGTTGGAAGATTGTTTGAAGGCGGTCACGATCTGTCCGGCGGCGAATGGCAACGTCTTGCATTAGCACGGATCATGTATCGCAATGCAGATATCTGGATCCTGGATGAACCAACGTCATCACTCGATCCGGAAGCGGAAGCGGCGATCTTTGCAGAATTAAAAGAAAATTTGAAAGGAAGAATTGGCATTGTGATCTCCCATCGTTTTTCAACTGTTCGTATTGCTGACCGCATTGCCGTTATTGACGAAGGACATATAAAAGAGCTTGGCACCCATCATGAATTATTAGCTGCAGGAAATACTTATGCGAGGTTATTTGAATTGCAGGCGTCGGGCTATCGGTAAAATCCTCAGAATCAGTCCCGGTTGGACTCAATTCCCGGTAATTTTAAGAAATGTTTTAGGAAAAGAAGGGCTTTCCATTTAGATAAACCAAAGAAGAGAAGTACTTTCACCTTCCAATTTTTTTTGGATTCCTGGTCCGTACGTTATAAAATATCTATACCAAAAGAAAAACCATTCGTGCCGACTGTATTTATTAAAAAATATTTGTGTAAGAAACACCAGGCTTCATCATCAAGCAGAAGTAGATCATTTTTACTCCCCTATTTTATATTTTTTTTCGCTGGTCTGCTTACAATTTGTTCTGTCTCCGCGCAATTCATGATAGATAGTTCTTATATAAAAAAATTCAGGAAAGAAAATGATGTGGAAGCCTATACAGGGGTCACCAAAACTTCTTTCAGGTTCCGGCATGTTGCCAATGATGACTACATAAGCCAGTATAAGCTGTTTGCCAATACCAGTGCCTATACTGGTTTTACGATCGACTACAACTGGCTATCGCTTGATTTTTCAAAAAATATTCCAAATACTTCTGTTGCCAAGCAGAGTACTTCGATCAAAGCATTTGGTATTCACTTGCATAAAACTCATAATAAATTTTTATTGGAAGCCGGTACCAATAAATACAATGGCTTGATCCTCCAGATCAACAGGCGCGAACGGGAGTTTGAATATTATGATGATATCAATTACCGGAGTTATTTTACCCGCATCACTTATATTTTCAATGCAGAAAGATTTTCGTTGAAGGCTGCCAGGAATTATTCAGTATTACAGGCAAAGAGTGCCGGCAGTTTTATGGCAACCGTATCTCCCTTTTTTCAGCGATTTACTTTAAAAGGAGGATTTAATGATTATGATCATTCAGATAGCGTGTTTCTTTCGGAGATAAGTAAAAAACCTTTTTCCGTTAATTTGTTGGTGAGCGGGGGATATACCTACAATTTTATTTTTAATGAGGGAGAGTGGAGTATAAACCCGGGCATATTTGCCGGGCCTGCGATACAAAAAAGATCATACCCGGAACAAGGACGGTCGTTAAAGGTTATTGCCAACTATCAACTTATTTTAAATGGTGGATACAATGGACAGAATTTTTATTTCCATCTAAATGCTATTTATAATAATGTCATCAATCATTTTATGAATTCTAAAATGTCTATTCACAATCGTGGAGTAAATCTTACTGTTGGTTACAGGATGGGGAAGTTGAAAAATAAAATATTCGGCGTGCTTTGATAGCATCCTCATTTTTCATGTTGTATACCTTCCTTCACGCGAAATACATGAAGCACATAGGGAAATATTGCATCAATAGTTTCTGCAACACCTTTCGGAGAACCGGGAAGAGTGATCACTAATGTATTTTTTATAAACCCGGCGACGCCCCGTGATAACATAGCATAAGGAGTTCTTTGCTGACCATAATTCCGTGCTGCTTCCATTATTCCCGGAATTTCTCTATCAAGCAAAGGAGCGATCGCGTCTGGTGTAACATCTTTTGGAGATAAGCCTGTGCCTCCGGTTAAGAGAACAAGGTCATAATCCTCTTTA
>Ga0126305_10001337_pt1 | contig 10918 bp, 13 predicted proteins | sample Plot26_FD_92536 | JGI IMG/M metagenome (GOLD analysis project Ga0126305, IMG submission 92536) | Serpentine soil microbial communities from UC McLaughlin Reserve, CA, USA - Plot26 | ecosystem: Environmental > Terrestrial > Soil > Grasslands | place: USA: UC McLaughlin Reserve, Lake County...
CTCAAGGCCGGGCACGCGATCGTGCTGCCGGGCGCGCGCCACGAGATCCTGATGGAGCGGGACGCGATCCGCGAGGAGTTCTGGGCCGCCTTCGACGCCTTCATCCCGGGGTCGGCGGATTCGACCTTCGATTATTCACCGGTTGAGGAGCGCGAGCGCGGCCTCGTGGATGCGGCGGTCGCCGGCGGCGACGATTGAGCCGCCCTTGGCGGCGCTCTCGCCGGTCCAGGTCGTGACGATCCCGCCGGCGCCTTCGATGATCGGGATCAGGGCGACGATGTCGTAGGGCTTGAGCCCGGCCTCGACGACGAGATCGATATGGCCGGCGGCGAGCATGCAATAGGCGTAGCAGTCGCAGCCGTAGCGCACGATCCGGGTCTCGCGCTCGACGCGCTGGTAGGCCGCAAGCTGCGCCGGCCCGAACATGTGCGTGCTCGTCGTCGAGATGAGGGCGTCGGACAAGGCGGCGCAGGAACGGACCCTGAGCTTGCGCTCGCCCTGGCGGCCGCGGTAGCTCGCGCCGGCGCCGTCGCCGAGGAAGCGCTCGGCGGTGAACGGCTGGTGCATCAGCCCGTAGACCGGCGCGCCGAGGCGCAAGAGCCCGATCAGCGTGCCCCACACCGGCAGCCCGGCCATGAAGGCCTTGGTGCCGTCGATCGGATCGAGCACCCAGACATATTCGGCGTCGCCGCCGTCGGTGCCGAACTCCTCGCCGACGATGCCGTGGGTCGGGAAGGTGCGCCGGATGAGCTGCCGCATCGCCGCCTCGCCGGCGCGGTCGGCCTCGGTCACGGGATCGAAGGCGCCGCCGTGCGACTTGTCGTCGGCGGCAAGCGCGGTGCGGAAGAAGGGCAGGATCGCCTGGCCGGACAGTGTCGCGAGCTCGTTGACGAACGTCGAAAAGTCGATCGGGCCCATGGCGCCTCGGCGTTGCCCGCGGCTTGCGGCGCCGGCCTTGTACCAGGGCGGCGTCCTTATGCCACCGGGGAATGGCTCAAGCGAAGCGGAACGGCGTGCAGCCGCGCCGCCGGAGTTGCGCGCCGGCCACATCGCGGCGTTCTTCCGCCCGATATGCACAGATAGCATGGCTCAAGGCTTGGCAGGGCTTGCAATTTGTGCGGCGCGGCGTAAATTGTGCAGTGCGATATCGCGATTGGCGTCGCGGTATCGCTGCCCTCCTTGGGCGTTTCCTCCCTAGACTTGGGCCGCACCTCGGTGCGGCCCCTTTTTTTGTCGCGCGCGTCCGCCGGCTCGCAAACACCCGCCGCTTGTCGAGCGCCGGCGACCGCGATTAAGGGTGTTTGCGCCTCCGGCCGAGCAGGGCTCGCGGACAAGATCGGAGGCTCGGGAGAAACCGCATGCGCCTCAGCTTGGCTCGACGCTCGTTCCTTTGCGCCGCCGCCGTCGCTATCTTCGCCGGCCCCGCGGCGGCCGCCGATTATCCGACGCGTCCGATCCGCTGGATCGTGCCCTATCCGCCCGGCGGGACGACGGACGTGCTCGCACGGCTGATGGGGGAGTGGCTGAGCCGGCGGCTTAACCAGCAGGTCTTCATCGACAACCGGCCCGGCGCCGGCAACAACATCGGCACCGATGCCGTCGTCAAGGCCGACCCCGACGGCTACACGATCCTCCTCGTCAACCCGGCGAACGGCATCAACGCGACGCTCTACAAGAGCCTGCCGTTCAACTTCATCCGCGACATCGCGCCGGTTGCCGGGATCACGCGGGTGCCGAACGTGATGGAGATCAACCCGGACGTGCCGGCGAAGACCGTCAAGGAGTTCATCGACTACGCCAAGGCCAATCCGGGCAAGATCAACATGGCCTCCTCCGGCCTCGGCACCTCGGTCCACCTCTCGGGCGAGCTCTTCCGGGCGATGACCGGCGTCGAGTGGGTGCACGTGCCGTTCCGCGGCGCCGGCCCGGCGCTGACCGCGATGATCGCCGGCCAGGTGCACGTGCTCTTCGACAACCTGCCGTCCTCGATCGAGCACGTGAAGGCCGGGAAGCTGAGGGCCCTCGCCGTGACGACGGCCGAGCGCTCGCCGGCGCTCCCCGACGTTCCGACCGTCGCCGAGACGGTGCCGGGCTACGAGGCGAGCGCATGGTTCGGCATCGGCGCCCCGAAGGGGACCCCGCCCGAGATCATCGACCGCCTCAACAAGGCGGTGAACGAGGCCCTGAGCGACAAGGCCATGATCCAGCGCCTCGCCGACCTCGGCGGCACCCCGATGGGCGGCACCCCGGCCGACTTCGGCAAGATCATCGCCGACGAGACCGAGAAGTGGCGCAAGGTGGTCGAGTTCTCCGGCGCGAAGCTCGACTGAACGCGCCGGCCGGCGGCTACTCCGCGGCGATGCGGTGCGGGCTCAGCTCGCCCTCGATCTCGGCAGCGACGGCCGCGAAGGCGTCGCGCAGATCGGCGGCGACGGCGTTGAAATCCGGCCGCCGGGCGAGCGAGCGCTCGTCCATGTAGAGCGAGCGGCTGATCTCGATCTGCAGGGCGTGGCGGCCGAGCGCCGGCTCGCCGTAGTGCTCGGTGATGAAGCCGCCGGCATAGGGCTTGTTGCGCACGACGGCGTAGCCGCGCTCGCGCAGCGCCACCTCGACGAGGTCGGTCAGCGCCGTCGCGCAGCTCGTGCCGTAGCGGTCGCCGAGCACGATGTCGGCCTTGACCGCGTCGTCGCGGGCAAGGCTCGTCGAGGGCATCGAGTGGCAATCGATCAGCACCGCGTGGCCGAAGGCGCGCGCGGTGCGGTGGACGAGCTGACGCAAGCCGCGATGATAGGGCTTGTAGAGCCACTCGATCCGCCTGAGGCCCTCGTCGACGCTGAGCCGGGCGCGGTAGATCTCCTGCCCGTCGGCGACGACGCGCGGGATCGTGCCGAGGCCGCCCGCGACCCGCATCGAGCGCGTGTTGGCGAAGGGCGGCAGCCGGCCGTCGAACATGCGCGGGTCGAGCTCGTAGGGCTCGCGGTTCACGTCGAGATAGGCGCGCGGGAAGCGGGCCGTCATCAGCGGCGCGCCGAGCGCGACGACGTTGGTGAACAGCGCGTCGACGAAGGCGTCCTCCGAGCGCCTCAGCGCCACGGCGTCGAGCCGCGAGGCGGCAAGGAAGGCGCCCGGATAGACGGCGCCGGCGTGCGGCGCGTTGAAGACGAACGGAATCGTCTGCCGGGCGGGCTCCAACACGTGGTGCGGCGGCTCGAAATCGGACTCAGGTGCGGATGACATTCGGGCGGGACTTGAGGGCGGGTGCCGTTCGGGGCCTACTGTGGCGGCAGGAAAGACGCCTGTCCACGCCTTTCGGTTCCGGTCCGAGGACGCGCATCAACGCTCTGTTTACCCTGTCCGCGCTTTATGGGATCACCAGCCCCGAGGCATCGAGCAGGTCTTGCCGACGATGAAGATCCTTCTGGCCGAAGACGACAACGACATGCGCCGCTTCCTCGTCAAGGCGCTGCAGAACGCCGGCTACGATGTCGCCTCCTTCGACAACGGGCTCTCGGCCTACAACCGGCTGCGCGAGGAGCCGTTCGAGCTCCTCCTCACCGACATCGTCATGCCGGAGATGGACGGCATCGAGCTCGCCCGCCGGGCGACCGAGCTCGACCCGGACATCAAGGTGATGTTCATCACCGGCTTTGCCGCCGTCGCCCTCAACCCCGATTCGCGCGCCCCGAAGGACGCGAAGATCCTGTCCAAGCCCTTCCATCTGCGCGAGCTCGTCAACGAGGTCGAGAAGATGATGGCGGCCTGAGCCGCCGCGCCCTGAGCCGCCCGATCCGGGCGCTACCCGAGCCCGGCTTGCACCCCCCTGGGCGAGCCGCTATATCGCCCGCTTCCTGCGAGGCCGGCTTGCCGGCGGATGGGCGCATAGCTCAGCGGTAGAGCACTGTGTTGACATCGCAGGGGTCCGTGGTTCGATCCCACGTGCGCCCACCATTCTCTCCAGGCCTGACCGCACGCAGAACTTCTCAGCCCCGGCGGCGTTGGCGTCCCGCCGGGCCGGGCGGCCCCTCGTCTTGGAGAGAACGATGCGGAAGCTCCTGCTCGCGGCCCTGATCGGGCTGTCCGTCGCCGCCTGCCAGACCCCGCAGCAATCGGCCGGAACCGCCGGCGGCGTCGTCGCCGGAGCGATCGTCGCGGGACCGGTCGGGGCGGTCGTCGGCGGCGTTGCCGGCGCGGTCGTGGCGGCGCCGGGCGGGCCGCTCGATCCGGGCTATTGCTACGTCACGACCCGGCGCGGCACGATTTTGTACGACCGGTGGGGTCGCCCGAGGGTGCGACGCTGCTAGGCGGCCGGGGCCCGCGGCGCCGAGCGATCGGCAATATATCTGTTGTTTCAGGTACTTAGGTCGGCGGCAATAGGACGCTGCACGGCGAGCAAGCCCCCTTTGCCGCGGCGGTGCTACCGGAGCGCCCGCCCACGGCTTAGCTCCCGGCCATGGATGAAGATGAAGAAATCGACGGCTGGGAAGAGAGCATGGAAACGGGGGTCTGGTTCTAGGCCGGCCCCCCTTCAGCGCCCATAGGGCGAGGGCAGGACGACCCGCACCGGCCTGCGGGTCGTCGCCGGCCCGCCGGGCGCGGCCTCCGCGACCCTCTCGCCCGGCCGCTCGGCCACCGCCGACGTCGGCGCCGGCACGGCGCGGCCCGCCGCCAGATCGAGGTCGGCGCGGTCGCGGGAGGCTTCCTGCGCGCGCGCCGCCGTTGCCGCCATGCTGAGGGCGAGCGCCGCGGCGAACGCTGTCCTGGCCCACCGGATCATGAGCCGAACCCGCCCGGGATGAAGCCGGCCCCTCCCGGGCAGCCCGAATTTGCGCCGTAGCCGACCTCGGTCAGCGGCACGAAGGAGCCGGGCCAGCCGTCGCCGTCGGGATCGCGTGAGATGTCCTTGCTGATCAGGACGCGGATCTCGGCGACGTAGGCGCGCGAGCGCCCATCCGGTCCGCCCGGTCCGCCGCGGCGCGGGAACTTGCAGTCGACGACGATTGCGTCGGCGAGCGCCCGGCTCTTCTCGGCGACGCCCTGGAGCAGCGTCCGGACCGGCACCTCGCGGCCAAAGAGGCCCTTCTCCCTGAGCACCGCCCCGATGGTGGCGTTCGCCTTCTCGGCGAGCCCGACGATCTTGCCGAAATACTCCTCCGGCGTCAGGCCCGAGCAGACGCCGTGCCGGCGCCACTCGTGCTCCTGGAGCCCGTCCGCCATGCCCGGCATGTAGACCCGGAGCTTGCGCCGCAGCTCCGGCGACAGCGCCAGCGCCTCGTTCGAGCAGAACGCCGGCTGCTGGTTGACGCTGCGGTTCTTCCGGTTCGGCCACAGCCCGTGCGCGGTGAGCGGCGTCGCGCGGTAGTCGGCGTCGCTCGGCGCGTCGCACTGGCGCTTGCCGCGCGCCTCGCCGACGAGCCGGCAGAAGCTCGGCGCGATGCTGAAGACCATGAGGTAGAAATCGAAATCCGCCGGTTCGTCGCGCTGCCGGCGCCGCGCCTCGGCATCGCCGGCGCCGGCAAGCGTCAGCGCCGCGACGAGCGCGGCGCAGCCGGCGGCGAGGATCGATCGGAACGGACGCATGAAACACCCCCCGCGGAATCGGCGGGAGCTTAGAGCAGCGCCTGCCGTCAGGCGAGCCGCGGCCAGCGCGTCTTATCCCCGCAATCCTCGAAACGCACCGCCCCGCGGGGGCTTTCCCGGCGCGCCCTGCCGGCGCATGATGATCGTGTTGATGGCGCGGTCGCTCACGCGATCAGCCGTCGGCGAGAAGCCCGCTCTCCGCAAGGAGGGCGGGCTTTTGCGTTTCGCTCACACGACGAAAACGCGGAGCTGGAAGGGCGCGAGCGACACGGCCGCCGACGCGTCCTGCGCCCGCACGACGAGCGGCGCGCCCTCCTGGGGGCCGCCGCGCTCGACCGCGGCTGCGCCCCACGCCCACGGGAAACGGAACTCCGGGAAATTCTCGCCGCCGCAATTTGCCAGCACGATCACTTGGCCTGCGGCGCCGAGCGGCCGGCCGCCGGTGCGGCAATAGGCGAAGACGCGCGTGCCGCCGTCCTCGTCGATCGAGGGATGGAAATAGAAGAACGCGATCTCGTTGCGCTGCAAGGCCGGATGCGACGTGCGCAGCCGGATGAGGTCGCGCACGGCATCGCGCAGCGCCCGGTGGCCGGGGCGGTTCTCGCGCGACCAGTCGACAGGGTCCGACATCTTGAGCCGCCAGTCGGTGTGGTCGAGATCGTGCACGTCGGCGAACTCCTCGCCGGCGAGGAACATCGGGATGCCGGGCGCCGTCATCAGCAGCACGAAGGCGCTGCGCACCCGCTCGAGCGCCCGCCGCTTGACGCCCTTGAGCGCCTCCGAGCCGTCCTGGTCGACGGCGCGGCGGACGTCCGCGACCGAGCCGGGGCCCTGGCCGGCCTCGCGCAGCATCGGCCCGATGAGGAAGTTCATCAGCCGCGCCTCGTCCTCCTTCTCGACGTCGTGCGAGGTCAGGTAGTTCACGGCCTGGGCCAAGTCGCCGAAGCCGCCCTTGAGCTCATGGCTCATGTCGTCCCAGAGCGCCGCGCCTGAGACCAAGTTGCGGATGCGCTCGCGCCGCGACGGCTCGCCGAACTGCGTCCTGATCTCGCCGCGGATGAGCCGGCGGGCCTCGTCGCGGAAGGCGAAGTTCCAGATCGCGTCGGCGACCTTGCGCCGGTTCGGGTTCGTGCCGGCGTCCTGCGCGACGATGGCGCGGCGCCAGGAATCCTCGGCGATGACGATGAAGGGGCGGTCGGGAAACAGCCGCCGGAACGCCGCCCAGGCCTTGTCGCGGAATTGCTGGATGAACTCCCAGTTGTCGATGCCGCGGAACTCGTCGAGGCGGAAGCCGTCGACGTGGTAGGCCTCGATCCAGAACGCCGCCATGCGGAAGTGGAACTCGCGCGCCGGAAACGAGCCGTCGGGCTCAGCGCGCCGGTAGCGGAACATGCGCGCGCCGTAATCGTCGCCGCGGCCGGGCTCCTCGTCGCGGCGGCGCAGGAAATAGCGGTCGAATGCGAGCGCCTCGAGCGGGCAGTCGCGGGCGTGGTTCATGACCACGTCGAGGATCACCCGGATGCCGCGCTGGTGGCAGCGCTTGACGAAGAGCTTGAGGTCGACCGGCGCGCCCATGTCGAAATCGGGCGCGAAGAAGAAGCGCGTGCCGTAGCCCCAGTTCAGCGTATCGGGCGAATCCTGCACCGGCATCAGCTCGATCGCGTTGACGCCGAGGTCGGCGAGCCGGTCGAGATGGCGGAAGATCACCTCGTCAAAGGTGCCAAGCCCGAACTGGCGGAAATCCTCGCCGCCGGCCGACATCCAGCGCAGCGGCATCTCGTAGACGACGATGGCGTTGTTGTCCGGGAGCCGCGTTCCGGCCGGGAGCTCGTCGTCCCAGCGGAACGCCTGAAGGCGCTTGCCGCCGCGCAGGCGAAACACGCCGCGATAGCCGGAAAAGCGCGTGATCTCGTCGGCGAAGGGATCGGCGACCGGCGCGTCGGCGCGACCGTCGAGCACGAACTCGTACTCGTAGGCGCCGTCGGCAAGGCCGAGCGCCTCGGGATCGACGCGCCACCAGCCGGACTTGCCCGCTACGCGCGCGAGCGGCGCCCGCCGCCAGGCCGTCGGGTCGAACCGGTCGCGCTCGTCCGGCGAGGCGAAACGCATCTCGACGGTCGCCGCATCCGGAGCCGGGATCTCGAGCGCCGCCATCCTGGCCTCCCTCGGTTGCGAGGGCCGAGCTTATCCCCGCAATCCTCGAAACGCACCGGCCTCAGGGGGCTTCCGCCCGCCGCCTCGGGCGCGCGCGTTTCCCCCCTTTCTGGAGGGTCATCTCGATTTCACCGGGATCGAAAGCATCGGGCAAGCGTTCGCCACCAACGATCGTCATGTAAACTCCGGTGGCGCGCTTGTCGGGCGAGCGGCATGCTCTTGCCTCGCTCCATCGAGGAAAGCAGTTATTTCGGCTCGAGATTTCAGGTGATGCACCCGCTTGGAAAGCGCCACATCAGCGACAAGCTTCCTGTATTTGGGCGTCAGCCGGGTATGGCAAAGCCAAGCAACCTTGTAGCTATTCATCGTGCTGCGCCACATGGGACTGTTCTCCGGCCAGCCCTCCGAGTTTACGAACAGGCCCCTCATAAGGCGCTTGGTCACCCACCAATAGTGGGTGGCGAGAGGCAGGTCGATGTAGACTAGCGTGTCGGCTCTGGAAAACCGCTCCCAAGCCGAGGCGACACAGCCGTAGCCATCGATGATCCACTCGTCCTGCGCCAGAAGTTCGGCATGAGCTTTCAGGTACTCCTCGTGCGGGACCTTGCCACCGCCGGCCCGGTATTGGATGATGTCTATCGGGTACAAGGGCAGCCGCGTGAGTTCCGCCAAGTGCTTGGCGAGCGTTGACTTTCCAGCACCAGTGTTCCCGAATATTGCGACCCTTTTCATGCCGGGAACATATGGCTTCCGCCTTCCCGGGAGAAGCCGCCCAGCCGCTCGAACGCGACAGTCGGGAACGCAACAAATTCAAAACCAGCCCACTACCCCGCCGGGCTTCCGGGCGCCGCCGCGCGGAGGCATGATGACCGGGTTGATGGCGCGGTCGCTCACGCGATCAGCCGTCGGCGAGAAGCCCGCTTTCCGCAAGGAGAGCGAGCTTTTGCGGTCGCCTTCAGCTTGTCGCCTCAATCGTGCTCACCCCGCCTCACAGGTTGATTTTTCAAGCCCCGCAGGCCAAGTGTCCACAGAGAATTGGCCTCGACCCCTTATGGGGGCTCCCGCGCCGTTTGACGCGGGGGATGCCGAGATTCACGGTGTTTCGCGGAGCCGAACATGCCAGACGCCCCGCCGACATCGGAAGGTCCAATGGAACCGCTGCGCTTCCCCACCCCGCCCCGCGCCGTCGTATTCGAGATCATCAAGCGCAAGTCCTACGGCGAGAAGCGCATCGTGCTCGCCTCGGGCAAGGAGAGCGACTTCTATTTCGACATGAAGCCGACGATGTTCGATCCGGAGGCACTGGCGCTATTGCCCGAACTGGTTTTGGAGCGGCTGAAGGGCGTCGATTTCGATTGCATCGGCGGGCTGGAGATGGGCGCGGTGCCGCTCATTTCGCCAGTGATGTTGCACGCCAGAATCCGGCATGGCCGAGACATTCCTGGCTTCTTCGTCCGTCAGAAGGCCAAGATGCACGGTACGAAAAAGTTGGTTGAGGGAAGCGATGTCAGCGGCAAGCGCGCGGTGGTCCTGGAGGACGTGACCACGACCGGCGGCTCCGCCATGCAGGCAGTCGAGGAGGTCTGGAATGCCGGCGGCGAGGTGGTAATGGTCCTGTCCATTGTCGATCGCGGCGAAGGCGCAGCGGAGTTCTACCGCGCGCAAGGCATCCCGTTCACATCCATCTACACCGCTGCCGAGTTCCGCAGCCGCTAGCTGCACGGGGCCGGAGGGCGGGGCGCGGCGCATGCGGGCACAGGCTCGTGCGCGCACCCCGACCGCCGCGCTCGCGCTTGCCCCCTCCACCATGCTTCGCATGGTCCCCCTCCCCCGTCGCAACAGCGACGGAGGAGGCTTTTTGCTGCCTGAAATTCCTCACCCGCGAAGCGGGGGAGGGGGACCGCCGAAGGCGGTGGAGGGGGCGCCAGAGCTTACTCTTTCCTGGCCGGGCTCAGTCCGTCGGGAACGAAACCTCGAAGCACAGGGTTTGCAGAACGTGGGGGAGCTGAGACTCCGGCTCCGATGCGAGAGGTCCCGACCGTTCTGCTTGTGATCGGTATTTTGGCACTCGCCGCGGTGCCGGCCGCCTTGGCGCTGTGGCTCTTCAATTGAAAGGCGACCGCGCCGGCCGAGGGGCCGCGCTTCAGTGGACGGCGGGCCGGGACTCGTCGTCCAGCGCGAGCAGGAACGGCACCGTGAACGCCGCGCGTCCGTCGGCATCCATCACCTCGAAGCACTGGCCGGAGACGTCCTCGCCGGCCAAAGCGGCGTCGTCCATCAGGCCGCGCGCGCCGAGCAGCGCCTCCTCGAAAGCGGCCTCCGCATCCGGCAGGTCGACGCCGTAATCGTCGGGACGGAGGCGGCCGCCTCTCTCCCGCAGGTGAAAGAAGTAGAGGCCCATGGCGCTTCCTTATTTGGACGCGCGCTTTGGACGCGCGCTTTGGACGCGCGCTTTGGACGCGCGCTTTGGACGCGCGCTTTGGACGCGCGCTTTGGACGCGCGCCAACGCGCACGAGCCGGAAAAGTTCCCGCCCTCGCTGAAGGCCGCGAAAGTGGTTGAGCCAAGCTGAAGCCGCGTTGCCAACCTCAGGCGTTCGTCCGTTCCGGCGCCGCCTCCCGGGGCGCTCGGCGCCGGGTTCTGGAGGTGGAGGTAGGTGGGGTCGAATTCCCCCGCCGCGCGGAGCCCGTCCCAATCTTCGATGATGACTCTTCCGCCTTGCGTCTTGATGAGGCCGTTGTGCCGCAGCTCCTGCAAGGTCCGGTTCACGTGCACGGTCGAGAGCCCGAGCGCGTCGCCGAGCTCGGCCTGGGTGAGCGGCATCCCGAAGGCATGGCCGTTCACGAGGCCGACGGCGCTGAACTTCGTGTACAGCTCGCAGAACAGATGCGCGATGCGGGCGTAGGCTTCCCGGCGGCCGAGGCCTGCCATCCACTCCCGGAAGATCGCGGCATCGATGAGCGTGTCGCGCCAGAAGAAATCGCCGATGCGCGGGTGGGCGCGGATGAAGGCCCGCACCGTCTCGTGCGGGATGAACGCCACCTTGCTCGCGACGACCGTGCCCAGGCTGTGGTCCATGATGTCGAGGTGAATGCTTTGCAGGTCGGGGATGTCACCCAGAATATGGAACGAGAAGATCTGCCGCTTGCCGCCTTCGATGATCTTGTAGCGGCAGGCGAAGCCTTCGA
>Ga0126305_10001338_pt1 | contig 10918 bp, 12 predicted proteins | sample Plot26_FD_92536 | JGI IMG/M metagenome (GOLD analysis project Ga0126305, IMG submission 92536) | Serpentine soil microbial communities from UC McLaughlin Reserve, CA, USA - Plot26 | ecosystem: Environmental > Terrestrial > Soil > Grasslands | place: USA: UC McLaughlin Reserve, Lake County...
GGACCGGGATTAATCCCGGAAAATCGTGTTAGCGCTCGTCGTTGTTGGCATTAAGCCTCCGCGGTCGCGGCACAAACCGATGGAGGATCAGATGCCAACTGGCACAGTGAAGTGGTTCAGCGACGAGAAGGGGTTCGGGTTCATCACTCCAGATGACGGTTCCTCTGACTTGTTCGTGCACCAGAGCGCGATCAACTCGGAGGGGTTCCGTACCCTGGCCGAGGGCGCCAAGGTGTCGTTCGAATCCGAGGCCGGCCCGAAGGGCCCCCGCGCCGTGAGCGTTCAGCCGCTCTAGCGGTCCCACTTCAAAGACGTTGTCCGAGGGCCGCTCCTAGCAGGAGCGGCCCTCGGACGTTAGGGGTTGGACGGCGTGCGGTCGAGCCCGCGGGCACCCGCCGGGCGATTGTCGGGTTTCGGCGATATAGGCGCCGTTTTCGACAATCGCTCGGGGCGGAGCTGCTGAGGCTAAGCGGGAACGTAGGCCTTGGCGGCTCGCCGCGCCGGGGACGGCCTCACGACGTCCCAGACCAGGCCGACCTTCTCCAGGGCAGCGATCACGAGGCCGGAGGGATCGGGCTGCCATCGGCTCAGGCCATGTACGGCGGAGGTCGGAAACGCGTGATGGTTGTTGTGCCACGCCTCGCCGAACGTGGGCAGGGCGAGCCACGCGAGGTTGCGGGACTCGTCCTGGGTCTCGTACGGCCGGCTGCCGAACATGTGGCACAGGGAGTTGACGCTGTAGGTGACGTGGTGGACCACGAACACGCGCACCGCGCCGCCCCAGAGCAGCGCCGTCAAGCCGGCCGCGATGGAGCCCCCGATGGCCACCCCCAGCCCGAACGGGATCGCGAGCCCGATGAGCGCCCACACGACGAAGGTGCGGTCGATGAAACGAATCACGGGGTCGGCGAGAAGATCCGGAGCGAAGCGCTCCTTGCAGCCGCGCTGGGAGTGAATGAAGAGCCAGCCGACGTGGGCGTGGTACAAGCCGCGCAGGGACCCTCGCAGGCCGGAACCGTGGCCGACGTGGGGACTGTGTGGATCACCCTCACGATCGGAGCAGGCGTGGTGCTTGCGGTGGTCGGCGACCCAGGAGATCGCGGGTCCCTCGACTGCAGCGGAGCCGAGGGCGGCGAACACGCCGCGGAGCAGCGGGCTCGTCGAGAAGCTCCGATGCGTAAGCAACCGATGGAAGCCGACCGTGACGCCGAGGCCGGTGACGACATAGGCGAGGGCGAGTATCACCAGATCGCTCCATCGGAGCGCCTCGTTCCAGGCCTGCCAGGCGGCCAGGCCCAGGAGCAGGATCGGCACGACGGTGACGAGGCCCGTGATGATTCGGTCCCGCGTTTCGTTTGAGGTGGATTCCACGGCCGTCGCCGGCCGGCCGCGCACGCGGGCGGCGGCTTCTCCGCCGACTGTGGCGGTGGGGTTCCGGTCCGAAGACATCAGCTCAGCCGCCGGCGCGGGCCAGGTACGCCGCCCAAACGAAGAGCAGAACTGCCCCTCCGAGGAGGAGGAGGCCTCCCTGCTCGGAGCCGTGCGTAATCGTGGCTAGTCCAAGCAGGAGGCAGATTCCGCCGCTCCAGGCGCTGATCTCGGGTCCGTGCGAAGAATCCATGTGCTGAAGGTCCTCCCGTCAGATTACTCCGATGGCGCTACGCGGCAACTACCCTCCGCGGCCTGATTCGAACCGGCGCATGCGCTCTGGCTCATGGTTACCGTGCGCGATCGCGGTCGTGGAGGAGATCAGGCAAACGCCGTTTCGCGTGCGGTGGGCGGTCGCGCTCTGCCTGGTCCTCGCAACATGCGCCTGGCCGGCCGGGGCGCTCGCGGGTGGTTCCAGCCACCTCGACATCCGCGTCCTCTCGAACCGCGCCGACTTGATCTCCGGTGGCGACGCGCTGGTGGTGGTGAAGCTCCCGCGTGGGGTGCGGCCGTCGCAGGTCCGCATGAAGGTGAACGACCGCAACGTCACCGGCGACTTCGCGATGCGCGTAAACGGACGCTACGAGGGCCGGCTCGATGGGCTGCGCCTTGGCCGCAACGTCGTGACCGCAACCGCGCCTGGGACCGATTCGGATCGCATCGCGATTCGCAACCACGCGATGGGCGGGCCCGTCTTCTCGGGTCCCCAGATACAGCCGTGGGTGTGCCGGAACGGCTCCACGCGCCCCAAGTGCCAGGCCCCTGCAACCTACGAGTACCAGTACAAGTCCTCGCTCGACGGCGGGCTCCATCCCTACGACCCGGACAACCCGCCTTCAGACGTCGCCAAGACCACGACCCAGACCGGCAAGACGGTGCCGTTCATCGTCCGCATCGAGACCGGCTATCAGGACCGCGATCAGTACAAGATCGCCGTTCTGGACCAGCCCGGCAAGTCGTGGAAGCCGTGGAATCCTCAGCCGCAGTTCAACCACAAGCTCCTGATCACCCACGGCGCGAGCTGTGGAATCGATCACCAGAGCGGCGAGGCGCCAAGCGTCACGGGCGACACGGTCGGCGGCTCCAGCCCCACGACCGCGCTCGGCATGGGATTCGCGGTGATGTCAACGGCTCTCGACAACGCCGGCCACAACTGCAACATCGCCACCGAGGCAGAGTCGCTCGTGATGGCGAAGGAGCACCTGATCGAGAGCTACGGAGCGCTCCGATACACGATCGGGACCGGGTGCTCGGGTGGCTCCCTGGTCCAGCAGCAGGTCGCGAACGCGTACCCCGGCATCTGCCAGGGCATCCTTCCGCAGTGCTCGTTCCCCGACTCGTGGTCGACCGGCCAGCAGCTCGCCGCCTACCACTTCGACAGTGGCTACTTCGAGAACCCGTCCAAGTGGGGACCGGGCATCGCCTGGACCCCGTCGCAGATCGCCGCCGTGGAAGGCCATCCGAACCACGTCAACGCAATCGTGTTCGACTCCGTGTACTGGACCTCGCTGGCGGACCCGGCGGACGGCTGCCCCGGCGTGCCCTCCTCGGACAACTACGACCCGCAGACGAATCCCGACGGCGTCCGGTGCACGCTCGCCGACTACATGATCAACGTGCTCGGCCCGCGGCCACCCAGCCTGTGGACGTCGCCCGAGACCGAGGCGGGCACACGGGTTCGCCGGGCTGCCGATCGGCGACGTCGGCGTCCAGTTCGGGCTCGAGGCCCTGAAGAACGGCGGCATCAGCCCAGCGCAGTTCGTGGATCTGAACGCCAAGATCGGCGGCGCGGACATCGACCTGAACCCGATTCCCCAGCGCAGCGACGCCACCCAGCCTGCGCTGCGAAACGCCTACCGCAGCGGCGGCGTCAACGAGGCGAACAACCTGACCGGTGTGGCGATCATCGACCTGCGTGGGCCGGACCCCGGCGCCTTCCACGACGCGTACCGATCGTGGACCATCCGCGCCCGGCTCGAGCGCCAGGAGGGGCACTTCCCGCGAAACCACGTGATCTGGTTCGGCCAGACGCCGCTGATCGGCGATCCGCGGTACACGACCCAGGGATTGAAGGCGATGGATCGGTGGCTCTCGGCGGTGGCGCAGGACGATCGCGACCTGCCGCTTGCCACCAAGGTGGCGAGGGATCGGCCCGCGGACGTCCACGATCAGTGTTCGTCGATTCCCGGCGTGGAGAAGGTGTCGGTGCCCGGCGTCGGACCCGTCTGCAGGCTCAAGGAGGCTCAGACGCGCTTCGGCACTCCCGCGACGGTCGCCGGTGAGAGCATCGCCACCGACCAGAATCGCTGCCAGCTGAAGCCGCTTCGCCGCAGCGACTACTACCCGATCGACTTCACGGCGTCCCAGTGGTCGGCGCTCAAGGGAGCGTTCCCGACCGGCGTCTGCGACTGGGAACGACCGGGGGTGTCGCAGCGCGACACGATCCCGTGGCTCACCTACCAGGAGCCCGACGGCCACGTGGTCTACGGCGGCGAGCGCCTGGGGGCCGCTCCCGACGGATCCGGCGGCGGCTGGACCAGCCGCGCGTTCTCGTCCTGGCGCCGCGCAAGCGGCTGAGGCACCGCCGCCCCTCGGCAAGTAGGCGACGCCCTGTCGGCCCCGGCGACCCCGACTCGAAGCATTTGGTGTTTTGGGGACGCTATAGCGGCCCCAATCCACCAAACGCTTCGAAGGCGCCCACTGGAGCCGCGACGGAACGCCCGGGCCCCCGCCCTACTTGCCCAATCCGTTTTGAGGGGTGTCCGGCTGCGGTCTACCCGAGCCAATAGCTTGCGCACATCGCGCTGATTCCAACCAGCTGGCGGCTCCGCGGCGCAGCCGGCCCCGCGATTCGCCGCGGATTTCTCGTCGCGATCCCGGTCGGGATCGCGGCGCTCGTCGAGCTCGAGCTGAAGACGCCGGCGACCGGCGCGATCACGATCGGCGCGTCCATCACCGGCTTCGTGGCGTTCGACGCCCCCGCGCGCACCCGCTTCGTCTGGCAATTCGGCATCGCACCGTTGATCGGCGTCGCCGCGGCGCTGGGGGCGGTCACGGGGCAGTCCGCGGCACTCGCGGTCCCCACCATGACGATCTTCGCCGCCGTCGCCGCCATGTCCGTGGCGGTCTCCCGGCGGCTGGCGATCGCCGCCCTGAACTGCGTGCTCGCGCTACTCATCGCGCAGGGGCTTTCGCTCGAGGCCCACGACACTCTGCGGATCCTGGTCCTGGGTGGGGCTGGAGCTCTGTCCCAGGCGACGCTGTCGCTGGCCGTCGCGCTGTTCCAGGGCCAGCTCGAGCGCCCCCATCCAATCGCCGGGGCGCGGACGACCGCTGCCCTGATCAGGGCCAATCTCAACCTCCGTTCGCCGAGCCTTCGCCACGCCCTCCGCTCGGGCCTCGCCCTGGGGTTGGCGGTCGCCGCGTATCACGTGGTCGATCTGGGTCGACACGGGTACTGGGTGCCGCTGACCGTGCTCTTCGTGTTGAGGCCCGCACGCGCCGACACCGACGAGCGAATCGAGATGCGAGTGGTGGGCACCCTGACCGGACTCGCCGTCGCAACGGGGCTGGCGGTGTTGGTGGGCCACGGGGTGGCCGCGAATACCGCGATCCTGACGGTCACGGCGGCGTGCGCCTACGCCATGCTGATGATCGAGTACGCGCTGTTCACGTTCGCGATCACGGTCTACATCGTGACCCTGGCGCACGCGATAGGCGAGTCCGCCGCCGACGCGGTCGGCGAGCGCGCTCTGGGCACGGCGATCGGCGTCGCGATCGTCATCCTGGCCTTCGCCGTCGTGCGGGATCGGCGGGCCCCGCTCCCCGCGAGGGCTGCCTCCTAGGGGTAATCCTCGGGGCGCAATAGGTTGGGGTATCGCCCTGATCCCCGCCAACTGGAAGCTGCGCGACGCTCCGGTCCCGGCGCTCCGCCGGGGCCTGCTCGTCGCGATTCCGGTCGGCGGCGCGGTCCTCGTCGACCTGCAGCTGGCCTCGCCCGTCGCCGGCGGTTTGTCGACGGGCGCGCTCCTCGCCGGGTTCATCGCCTTCGATGCCCCGGCCCGGACTCGGTTCGTCTGGCAGCTCCTGGCCGCGCCCGTCATCGGCGCCTTCGGCGCCCTGGGAGCGCTCACCTCCGAACCGGGAGCGCTGGCAGCGCTGACGATGACCGTGTTCGCCTGCGTGGCGGGGATCACGGTCGCGGTCTCGCTGCGCCTCTCGGTGGCCGCAATGGTGTGCGTGCTCGCGTTGCTGCTCGCGCAGGGGTTCGCCCTCCAGCCGCATGACGCCCCGGACGCGCTGATCATCGGTGGCGCGGGTGCGCTCGCGCAGGCGCTCATGTCCCTGGTCGTGAGTCTGTGGCAGCGCACGACCGAGCGGGTGCGGCCCGTGGGCGGAGCGCGCGCCGCCGCGCGGCAGGTGCGGGCGAGCCTTGGTCGGCGCTCGGCGAGCCTCCGACACGCGCTGCGGTGGGGCATCGGACTCGGCCTCGGCGTCGCCCTGTATCACGTCATCGACCTCGGCCAGCACGGGTACTGGATCCCGCTGACGGTGCTGTTCGTATTGAAGCCGACGCCCGCCGATACCTACGAACGCATCGCGATGCGCGCCGCGGGCACGGTTGCGGGGCTGGTGCTCGCGACCGGGATTGCGGAGGTCGTGGGCCGGGATGCCGTCGCCAACGCCGTCGTGCTGACGATCGCGGCGGCGTGCTCGTTCGCCCTGCTGGCGATCGAGTACGCGCTGTTCACGACCGCGATCACCGTCTACATCGTGGTCCTGGCCCACGCTCTCGGCCAGGGGGCGTTCCAGGCGGTCGACGAACGCGGAGTGGCGACGCTGATCGGCATCGTCATCGCCGCGCTTGGCTTCGTCCTGCTCCGCGACCAGAGCTCCACCGCCCCGTCGGCGGCGCCCACGTAGCTTGCGCGCGCCGGCTAGCGTGCCCCGGCTACGGCTTCGCGGTCCCGGGGCCGGCCGTCCGCATCCGCGGCGTGGCCGTTGGACGATGCGTCCACCGTTCCTTCGTCGCCTTGGTAGGGGCCGGGCTTCGGGCGTGGCACGCCGCCGGGGAGGGCGAGGCGCAGGATCGTGCGCTGCACCATTCCCCATTGCTGCAGAAACGGGCCGGAGTTGTACGGCAGCCCGTATCGCTCACAGATCTCCTTGACCCGCGGCGCGATCTCCGCGTAGCGAGTGCTGGGCATGTCCGGGAACAGGTGATGCTCGACCTGATAGCCGAGGTTGCCGCTGATCACGTGGAACAGCGGGCCGCCCTCGATGTTGGCCGCGCCGACGAGCTGGCGGACGTACCACGCGCCGCGGGACTCGTCCTCCACCTCCTCCTGGCTGAACGTGTACGTCTGGTCCGGGAAGTGGCCGCAGAAGATGATCGCGTGCGACCAGAGGTTGCGGACGATGTTGGCGGTGAAGTTCGCCCAAAGCGTCGCCTTGAACGACTGCCGGCCACCCTCGAACGCGCGAGTCGCAATCCGCCCGACGAGCTCGCGCCCGCGGCCGCGCCGGCGGGCACGGGCCAGGGCACCCCGGGCGCGCGACCGCATCCGCTCCTTGCGCGAGCGCGGTGCGCGCGCCGCAAGGGCGGCCTCCACCGCAGCGTTGGCCAGCGCGCTCATCAGCGGCCACGCGATGTAGTCCTTGGCGATCTGAAGTCGGGCCTTTCCCCAGATCCCCTTCAGCTCCTTCTTCAACTGCGCCTTCGACTTCTCGCCGGACCGAATGGCCTCGATGTCGAGGTCGTGGACAGCGACGCCCCACTCGAAGAACGCCATCAGGACCAGGTTGTAGAGCGGCTGGAACAGGTAGACCGGGTGCCAGCGCTGGTGCGGATCGATTCGCATGATCTCGTACCCCAGGTCCTTGTCCTTGCCTCGGATGTTCGTGTACGTGTGGTGGATGTAGTTGTGGGAGTGCTTCCATGCCTCCGAGGTCGACGCCGTGTCCCAGTCCCAGGTGGACGAGTGGATGTGGGGGTCGTTCATCCAGTCCCACTGCCCGTGCAGGACGTTGTGCCCGATCTCCATGTTCTCGAGGATCTTGGCCAGCGAGAGCGCGCTCGTCCCCGCCACCCATGCCGGCTTGAAGCGCGACCCCACCAGGAGGGCCCGGCCGAGCACACCCAGCCGCCGATGCATCTCGATCATGCCCTCGATGTAGCGGCGGTCGCGATCGCCGAGCTCCGAGAAGACCTCGTGGTGGATCGCGTTGAACTCCGCCTCCAGCTCGTCGATCTGCTCCGGCGTGAGGTGAGCCAGCGGACTCTGGATCTCGGTGGTGTTCAACTGCTCCTCCTTCGTCGTCATAGGTCGACCTCGACTGCGCCCTCGGGCGCGTTGATGCAGGTCCGGACCATCTCCCCCTCCTGCCCGTACACCTTTCCGTTGCGCAGATCGCGCACGCGGCCCGAGCAAAGCTTTCCGATGCAGGTGTGGCAGATGCCCTCCCTGCATCCGTAGGGCAGCTCCAACCCCGCCTGCTCCCCGGCGATCAGGATCGGCTTTCCCCCTTCCGCGATCGTCTCGCATCCGCTTGCCGCGAACACGATTCGTCCCCCCTCCCCCTCCCTGTGCAGCGCCAGCTTTGGCTGGAAGCGCTCCATGTGAAGGCGGTCGCAGTCCCCCTCTCGATCCCAGTAGTCGGCCATCGCGTCGAGCATGTCCTCGGGGCCCGAGAGAAACGCCTCGCGCTCGCGCCAGTCGGGACACAGCTCCTCCAAGTCCTCGGGCGCGATCCGGCGCTCATCGGCCGTGAGCCGGAGGGTCACGCGATAGCGCGGGTTGCGAGCCTCGAGCCGCTCGAGCTGCGAGCCGAAGATCACGTCGTCCGCCCTGCGGGCCGAGTGAACGTGGACGAGGTCCGAGGCGGCCTCACGGCGATCGAGATCCCGCAGCATGCTCATGATGGGCGTGATCCCGCTACCGGCGCTGATGAACAGGGCCTGTTCCGGCGGGGGATCCGGGAGCACGAAGCTGCCCTCCACCCCGCCGAGCCGGACGATGTCGCCGGGCTTGGCCCGCTTGACCAGGTAGGGCGACACCTTGCCGGCGTCCACGAGCTTCGGCGTGATGCTGATGAATCCGTCGGGACGCCCGGGGTCGGAGGTCAGCGAGTAGGCGCGCCAGTGGAAGACGCCGTCGATCACGACACCCACCCGGATGTACTGCCCGGGCTTGTGGCCCGTCCATTCGTAGCCGGGCCGGATCAGAACGGTGACGGCGTCCGCGGTCTCCCGCTCGATGCGCTCGATCCGCCCGCGAAGCTCCCGGGTTGACCACAACGGGTTGATGAGCTCCAGGTAGTCGTCTGGGAGCAGCGGCGTGAACAGGAAGCGGGCGGCCCGCAGCGCCTTGCGCTGGAGCTCGGGGACCTGCGGCGTGGCGCCGCGCTCAGCCATGGTGCTCTCGACTCGTGAGCATTACATAGGTGTATGTACCACGTTTTCATGTAAAGAAACGCGGTAAGCCTCACACAGTTATTAGACGGTCAAGATCGAGCGCGCGTGATCATGGGCGAGCGAGTCGGGATCTGAGGCGGTCGCGACCTACTTCGCGTAGTGGTGAAGCAGGTTGAGCTCGACCCGCTCCGAGGAGCTCGCCAGAAGCGGCGTGATCTGGTCGTTGAAGGCGGCGAACTCGGGGTCGCTGTTCACCGCGTCGGCGGAGTCGCGATCGGTGAACACGCCGATGCCGCGCACTACGCCGGCAGCCTCGTCGCCGAGGATCAGCACCGTCTCCAGCGCGGGATGGTCGCTCAGAAATTCGGCGGCGAACTCGGAGTAGATCTCGGCGACCTGGTCGAAGTGACCCGGCTTCGGGTGGAGGGTGAACTCGGCAACGTGCATGGTGGTCTCCTGCCTGCCTGGTTGAAGAGGACCGGCATCGTAGACGCATTTCAAGAGTCCAAGCCAACCAGCCCCACCCAGACTCGCGTCATCGCATCGACCATGGCCCCCCGCGAGGTGCCCGGGTTCTCCATCCACCAGAGCACGAGCGATGCCATCCCCATGCTCATGAGCTCGGCGAGGGACTCAACCTCGCGAGCCGGGATCCGTCCGTCGCTGAGCGAGCTGATCATGCCTGCGAGCACGTCACGGGCGCGCGCGTGCACCTCCTTGCGGAAGGCCTGAACCTCGGGCCCGCCACCCGTGTCACGAAACAGCATCTTCCATGCATAGGAGTGGGCCTCGACGTACGCGAGCCAGATGTCCAGGACCGCCCGCAGCCGCTCACGCTGCGATCCCTCATCCGGCATCGCTTCGCTAAAGGTGGGCAGGTCGTCGCGATGCCGGGCAAGGAGCGCGAGGTACAGGTCCCGCTTGGAGTCGAAATGGCGGTAAAGCACCGGCTTCGTCACCCCGGCAGCGGCCGCGACGTCGTCCAGCCGCGTCCCTTCGTAGCCGCGCTCGCCGAAGAGCCGGCCGGCGGCTTCGACGATCAACTCGCGGCGCTCGACGACCGGCAGCCGGCGGCGTTTCTCCTTGGTCCCGTGCATGGTTACCGAAGAGTAACTTAAGTGCTAACGTGTGGTCCGTTCCGAGGAGGCAAAGGCGGAGGTAACGCATGACCACCACCACGAGCACGACGAGCAGGACGAACGGCAAGGCCGCGACCGAGCGCGTCCACGACCCGATCCACCGCGTCGCCTACGGGTTCGAGCCAGGCGACGGGCATCTTTGGGTCCACACCTGGTTCGAGGACGGCGGGCATCTCCCCGAGCATTTCCATCCGTCGCTGGAGGAGTATTGGGAGGTCGTGGAGGGTCTGGCCCGGGTGAAGCTCGACGGCACCTGGCGTGACCTGGCGCCCGAGGACGGTCCGGTGCGCGTCGCCCCCAACATCCGCCACGAGCTCAAGAACGAGAGCGGCGGTCCGGTCTACGCTCGCAGCAGGGTGATCCCGGGCGGCCGCCTCGAGGAGTTCCTGGTCGAGGCATCGCGCGCCGCTCGGGAGGGCCTGTACAACGCGCGGAACATGCCGACGAGCTTCAAGGGTGCAATGTGGCTCGCCAAGTTCGCGTACCGGTTCCGCGACGAGACGGTGATGTGCTCGCCGCCCCCCGCGGTCCAGCGGATCGTGCTGCCCGTGATCGTGCGGCTGGCGCGCTAGCCCGAGCTGCCCGAGCTCTGACTCGAGGACCTGGCGCCGTAGCGCTCGAGCTGCGCCCGAAAGCCCCTGCCGGCAAGTGGTGCGTCGGGAGCGCCCGGGAATGACGCGGACAGCGAGCCCGTCCAGCGGTGCGGTGCGTTGAAGTCGGCCGCACCCTGGAACGGCTGCTCCTTAGGAGCCAGGCGGGCGGACGTGAGTCGCTTGTTGAACCTGAACTGACTGGGCTTACCCGAGCTGAAGGCATACCGGTCAATGAACACCGGCCCCTGGTCTTCGAAGACTCCGGCGTAGAACAGGGAGCGCTCACTCGACTCCTTGGCGGCGCCGAAAAACGCGTCGTCGGAGATCGCGCTGAGGGCCGTGTA
>Ga0126305_10001339_pt1 | contig 10917 bp, 12 predicted proteins | sample Plot26_FD_92536 | JGI IMG/M metagenome (GOLD analysis project Ga0126305, IMG submission 92536) | Serpentine soil microbial communities from UC McLaughlin Reserve, CA, USA - Plot26 | ecosystem: Environmental > Terrestrial > Soil > Grasslands | place: USA: UC McLaughlin Reserve, Lake County...
AAAGGTTTATCGCTATCTTATCCTTGGATATATCTATATGAGCAACTAGTTGATTTTCTGTATCAATTGCGATTGTTCCATGTGTTACAGATTTCATAGCTTTTACTAACCAATCGGATATAATATCATTTTCATCTATATGTAGATGTTTATTTCCAAACATACTAAGGGCCACCTCTTGCATCATGTATTTCAGTAGTTATGACAATCCTACCATTAATTGTCCACTTTGCGCCACCCACTTGTCTACCACCTGGTCCCTGTGCTCTTGGAATATCAATTTCCAAGTTTTCAAAATTGTAAGTCATTGACATATTTTTGCCCATAAATTTCTCAACGCGTTGTCCTATAACTTGAGTCCATTGACTTGACATCGTTTGTTGTTGGTTCTGACTTTCACTCATATCGCTATTAGAATTCTGAGCCATGCTAGATCCAATATGGACATCTTTACTTTTAATATCATGCACATAGCTAACTGTAACATCCTAACTATAATTATTATTTTGACATAATTGATTGATGGCTTTATGCTATCCCTGATTACTTCCCTTTCATAAGTGCAATTCTAATAAGATTAAGAGGGGACTCAATAATATCTTCACGCTATTGGCAAAAAGGGAAAAGTTATCCTATATATGAAAATACATAAGCTATCTGTGAAGTAATTAAGCTAGGCTGAATGATGCAACAGAATTCTTCTAAATCAAAATATGATTCCGTAGAGCAATTAAAGAAGCTGTTCAGCCATGGGTATGTGGTTAACCGTATCAGTTACCCTCCCACAAGAGATGGAACGTCGTCGATCATGATAGACTTTATACAATCAAAGCACCGTGAAGATTGTGTGTTATGTTCATGTCGGGTAAAAAGGAAAAAGGAGAAATAGTAGAATAGTAATATCTTGGAGGTTTGTCTCCGAAAAAGATATTGATAGTAGACGATGAGCCTGATATTACTTTAACTTTGGGGAAAGGATTAGAACAAGGTGGATATGATGTACACGTATTTAATGACCCTCTAGTAGCATTATCCAATTTCAAGCTGGGCACCTATGACTTATTGCTATTGGATATTAAAATGCCTAATATGACCGGCTTTGAATTATATCGTAAGTTAAAGGAGATAGATTCTAAGGTTAAGGTATGTTTTATCACGGCGTTTGAAACATACTATGAAAAGTTCAGACAAGAGTTTTTTCCTTTAGAAGAAATAAAGGGATTCATTAGAAAACCCATACAAATAGAAGACTTGATACGAATTACGAACCAAATCACACGGTGATCATGATTTGCCATATGAAGAAGCACCACCCACCAGACTATCAGCATTGAATATTGTAATAAGTGCCTGGATAGATGGGTAAATGAGCGAGAAAGGAGGAGGAGGACATCATTTTAGTTGGCAAAAAATAGAAGAAGCCGATAACTATGGAAGATAATTATCCATTGAAAAACAAACTCCATGCAGTACGTACTTGCAGCAATTTCTGATATTCTACACCCTCAAATATGACTAGAAGGTCTGTAAATAACATAGATTTGTAATTGTTATAGCCGGGAGATGACTTCTTTACGTGTTGAAAGACTTACATTTCTTAATACTGGACATAACAGCAAGGCCATAAATATATCAGTTCCAGTCCATAGTACCGCCGTGAAGACATGCACATAATTTAGAAAAAGGAGATTGGAACTAAGTATCGCAGCTATAACAACTACGATAGGTATAGCGACCCAAAGATTGGATCCTATAGAGATCCTTGGAGACTCTTGTATTGTATTTATCATTACCAGTCACCGCTTATTCATGACAACAAATAATGCTTTTGGTAGTGGGTTAAGTGTGCCTTGATATACAGTATCTTTAACATATATTATTACAAAATCATTTCTGAATAGTTGCCTTATCTCATACTCTGAAAATTTGTATGATCCTTCCTGCCTTGGTTCTTTAATGCTAAAACATTTTAAAATACATTCCCTTATCATCTAAAATTTTATCTCTCTGATATAAACTGGCCTCTTTTCGATTGCGCCATATTCAATCTATTCTACATCCTATTTCCTCTAGTCTACTAGTCTTAGTGAAAGCAATTCTTTGTTTCCATACTTGGTATACATTTCATCGAACTTGGCAACTTTTTCCTTTATCAAATTCCCCTTACTATCATACATTTTGGTGAAATTCGCACGCATTGACAAATTACCTTCTGGATCAAAGAATCTTATGCTGTAAATATGTCCTCCATCCGACCTTGGCTCTTTTGCAAACCTAGCTTGCACAACTTCATCCATATTAAGGTGAATATGCCAAGGTCTATTCTCATCGCCTATTGTTGCCCACTTCTCTCTAATTTTAAAAGGTAATCCTTTCTCCACTCTTGCTTCAGATATACCACTCCCACTACTAATTGATAGAAGTATATCTTGTTGGATAAGATATCTGAAATTAATGATAAGCTATATCGTATGGTGTGTCCTGTCCCATGGATTACAACGTAATGGTTGATTTATATTGGTTTTTTATCCTTCAAACCACATAAAATACTTGGTTAAGATATAAGTTTTACTTGAGAATAACGAGCATTTTCACCATTTTGGAATGTTTTTGCAAGAAAGAAGTTAGTTTTTTCATTTCGTAGATATCCTTCTGTATATGGTCGCTAAATATTTCACCTAATTTGTTATGGACTTCATTTACTCTCCAATTTCTCTTCTATAGCCTCTTGTATGAAAATTCATTTGAGTCCTACTTCGGAGTAATCTTGTCAAAGGATAAAATAGTAGGTTTTGGCTACCGGATAGCCGGAATCGCGACCACGCCAATCGTGCAGGCTCCTACGTTCGTATGTGATCTTGTATATATTTTCTCTGAATGTATTAAAAAAGGTTACTTTCTTCCCTTTCCCCTGCCGTGCCGTTTCGTCCTACTCTATTCTTTATCTGTCGACCGCCACATACAAACTCTTTAGTAAATTTTTCTGGAAATTCTTCTCGTCAGAGCACGAATGATAACTGTTAATAGTTAGGATTTGATAGACGCTTTCAAATATAGGCCGTAAGAGGTGGAACAGCACGGCATCAAGATACCTCGCTTCTTCTTAATGGAAACAAACTATGTCAGCGTTTTGCTTAGGCAGCGCTATTAAAGGTCAGATACTTTAGGCTGATGATCTTGATATGATCCATTATTCCAAATAGTTTACATATCTGCACTTAGTGCAGTCTTTTACCCTTTATGGCTCTATTGGACTGCTACTTTTATTGGAACATCAATTGTTGCATTACTTTTAAGGAAAAAGTTTATTCATTAAATAGATTTGTAGCGCTTCATTAGTTGAGTCTCATGATGGGCATTGAGATCATATAGATCATTTGCATTATCACTAAATAGATGGCACCGCTATATACGCTCGGGTTCAGGGCGAAAACATAACAAAATGCCGCAGGATTCCGGTGTAAAATAACCCTTGCTGCGATCAATCTATTTTTTTCCTATTTATCAATGATATAAAATAAGAGCATTTAGAGATGTTGCAAGCCAAATCTGATCGTCAATATAGCTAACCTCAGAAGGGCAACTAGCTAGTTCCTTGTGAAGTAAACTTCTTTATGCTAGATAATCTATATAACCTTCTAATGGTCCACGTAGCAAAAATAATAGAAATTATAGGTAGTTCAGACAAAGGTTGGGAAGATGCTGCACAGGTAGCGGTAGACGAAGCCAAAAAAACAATACATGGTATAACAGGAGTAGAAATTACTGATATGACAGCAAAAGTAGACCCAAATACAGGTAGAATTATTCAATATCGTGCTTCTGTAAAAATTGCATTTGGTGTAGAACATGAATCTTAGTATTAACTAGGCGCTGAAGGACTGAAGAAATAATTCTCACATTTTTATCTGTTATCAACAACACATACTAAATGGAAATTGCTGGAAACAAGAAATGATAATCCATGAGAAGACAGGATACTAGTGACTTGTGAACAAAAGATTGAAACTCTTCAATGGTGATATCGAATTCTTAATTATTATATTTAACCATCTATATAGTCTAGTGTAGCAGCATGACAGCAACTATCAGCGACCTGATGAGAAAAAAACTGATAACTATTGAAGAATCAGCCTCTGTTCAGGAAGCAGCAAAGAAGATGGTGGCCAGAAATATAAGTTCGTTAGTAGTGGTTGATGAAAAGAGTAAACCTATAGGTTTGATTACTGAACGTGATTTCGTTAGAAAGGTCTGTATTCAAGATTCATACACAAGCAATATAACTACCAAAGAGATAATGACTTCTCCTCTAATCACTATCAAGTCCAAGTCTTCACCATCAGAAGCAATTGATGCTATGCTTCAAAACAATGTTAGACATCTCCTTGTTGTCGATGACAATAGGACACCTGATGATAAAGACAAACCCGCTGGCATAATTACCCCGCTTGACTTTACAAGATCTCAGGGCTATGCAGGTAGTGATAATAATGATACCATCGAAAAGTTATTAGAATATTATATATAAAAAACAAGTTTAATTTTCCACAATCTAATGATCATACATAGATAATGCACGTCCACATCGTAGAAGAGGTAGGCATTACATTTATCATAATAGATAAAAGAAGAGAAAGCCGACAACCACATCCATTAACGCGCTAGAATAACAAATATTGAATTACTCCTTGACTTTTCCTTTTTATTACTCTGGTTTCTTAAATGATCTAAAGTGGCAAAATTAAAATCGGCGTAGTCCATAATTTTGTGTTCGTGGATGGAAACCCTCTGTTTAGATTAAAAAAGATTATGTTCCTTCTGTTGGACTATTTTTGGCATCATAAGAAAATAATCAAGATACCAGGTTTAATTTATGGGGATCGGTAGATCTTATATCCAATGCTACAAACGGAAGGCCATGAAAAATAATGAATCTCCTGCAAAAAGTGCAAAGGATATCGTGTTGGAGTATGTTCAGGCTACGGAGCGCCGGGACTTTCAATCAGCCAGAGGCTATCTGAGCGATAACATATCGGTCGTGTCACCTCTTAATTCGTTTGATAGAGTCGAAACATACCTGAAATATTTGGAACTCCAGCCTGAAGCCAAACTGATTTCAGACATCAAGAAGGAGTTCGCGAATAGCAACGATGTCTGCATTCTCCACGAGTATAAGTTTGGCACGCCTCCAGTAACATACCTTGTATGTTCGTGGTTTCATGTCGATGACGATGGGAAAATAAGTTCGATTAGGAGGGTTTTCGATCCACGGCCTTTCATTCAGCAGAAATAAGGAATGAGTAGAACAGGTTAGTAGAAAAATGGGCGAAAAAGAATCAATAACAGAGACAATTTAAGATGATATTATTTTCCTCTGCTTGTGATGATATAGAGGAGCCGGCACAGACAGGAGAAATTACTATGTGCGGAGAATACAAAAGATTTCAGGGACAATAATATACAACTTATTTCAGCCGAGGACCCATTTGGTCGAAGTATAAATAAAATAGTATAATCTCAATATAGACAACAAAATTGAAAATCAAAAATGAAACGATTTTGTCTTCAATAATGATGATATTATGTTTTAGTATACTATTAAACAATAATGGGTTTCCCACATTCCCTGCATACAGCAACATAGGACAGAATATCAGTGAACCTTCTTCCTCTCCTTTTTCTTCTTTTTCTTCTTTTCAATCCAAAGCCGCTTTTTTGGATAATATGCCATCATACAACGTTACTGTAGGTGACATAGATGTTGCATACAAACAGATAGGTAGGCCAGACGCTAAACCAATTATTCTGATTACAGGAGCTAGTGCAACTATGGATATGTGGAACCCTCTGTTGTTAGAGCAGCTAGCCTCAGCAAACTATAGGGTAATTATTTTTGAAAATAGAGGAGTTGGTGAATCAACTGTAGGGACAAAAGAGTTCTCAATTAGTCAGTTCGCAAATGATACATTGGGGCTGCTTGACGCTTTAGGAATAAGCAAAGCCGATGTCTTGGGTTGGTCCATGGGTGGATTCATTGCTCAGCAATTAGCGATAACAAACCCAGACAAGGTAGACAATCTTATTTTATACACCACAAGTTGTGGTGGTCCAAATGACAGGCCAACCCCTCCTGGAGTAATGCAGATTGTTACAAATACTTCGATGTCTCAGGAAGAGCGGATGCAAAAACTTGCACCTTTGTTCTTCGCGCCAGCTAGCTGGTTTAAAGCGCATCCAGATTACCTAAACTACTTTCGAATTCCTAAAGAGTTTCCAATTCCTCAACAAATACATCTACAACAATTAGATGCAGCAGCGACCTGGACTGGCACCTGTAATGCTCTTTCAAGTATTACTCAACCTACCTTGGTCATAGTTGGAATGGATGATGATTCGGCGCCAGACTCTTTGACCTTAACAGAAGGAATTCCAGGATCATGGCTCGTACGAATAAGGGACGCCGGACACGGTCTGATGTATCAGCATCCTGATGAGTTTAATAGGATTTTAATGACCTTCTTAGAAAATAGCAGAGAACACAAGGAATAAGTATCAACTCTAATAGCGAATACTTTTCAAATTATCCTTTTAAAGAAGGACCAAAAGCGGGTAACACGGAAAGTGGAAGCTTAATAATGAGGTTCAGCTAGCCACTAACTACAATGATGCAAACAAAACTACTCTCAGTATTATTCATTGCATCTGCAGCCATACTGGTATCAGGAGCGATACAAAACAGTGTCATGGCATATCAATATTCGCAACAAAAACAAGGAGGATATTCTCACCATGACAAAATGATGATGAAGCCAGGATCGTATGCATTTGGAACCATTGCAAGTTTACAAAATGATGAAAATGGTAATCCTACATGGGTAGTTTCAGGTCTTTACAAAGCCAGTCTATCAATGAATAAAACACAAGATGGAGCCGCAACAGGTAGTCTTCCAAATGCAACATTGAATTCCAAATTTAATATGGTAATGACAAATGGATCTGCTATGCATGATCATGAAATCTATGACTTCACACTTACAGATATGTCAATGCCAAATAACTCGACAACAGTATTTAATGGAACTGCTACTATAACCATGAGACAAGGCCCAATATCTGATGTCCCAATCAGCATAAAAGCGATGGATAACAATGCCGTAAGTATATGGATTGATCCAACCAAGATACAAAACCACTTTGGGAACACACCAATATTTGGTACAATAGAAAAACTGTTAGAAGTAGGAAAGTAGACTGAAGAATATTTGCTATTCTAAGTTACTAACATTAAGAATAGCAATCTTCCAATTTTTTTGCTATTGTAACCTCTTTATTATAGCTGTTGTAGCAGTTTGGGCCATACCCTCAGCAAATTTTCTTCAGAAATATTTCGGCAAACAGACCTTAGCAGGAATATTATCACATAATACAGCTAGAAAACTAATCCTCATATATCCTAGATTTCGACTAAACTTTAGTTGAGAATGTTTGAATTTCTAGCATATAATGGGGCTTTTACTACATCTCCATATACAGGAGTCGGCCTTGAGATGTACTTCTGTTGTAATTACAAAGATGTATGTGAATAGACATATTGAGATTTTTTACTGAGACTGGAGGCACAAGGGATATCTTTCTTCTTTTAATGGATTACATACACTAGTGTATTGCATCCCCAGCTCCCTTACCAGAACTGCTTTGAATCCTGATTGACCCACGTCCACAGATGACAAGTAGCTCAATCGATATAAGGTACATTAAGTAAACCTCACATACCGGCTACCTAAGTATCAAAGGATTCAACTATATATCTTAAATTTAGTTATGTTCATATCTCAGGTCCATATTGTGTTTTTAAAGATCTGGTGGAATAGACCATGAGGGATGGAGATGATAATAACAAACCAGAGGAAATGGTTCCATTTTTTAGTGTTGCTTCCAGAGACTTTGACCGGGACTTAGATATTAAAAAAAATATTGTACCAATTTGAACAACGAACACATTCTGAAAATGCATACATGTTCAGCAAAAGAGCTACAATGGCAGCAGGATGGTGGTTCTATGACATCTTCTTTAAGCCAGACTTTGCACAAAAGATTTTTCAACTGGCTTTGCCGCCTGGCTTTCCTCCTCATAATAAAAAAACTGCAGCGTTAAAGATAGTCAATATGTTTCAAAATCAGGTAAAGCTGAATGGTTCAGACGCTAGGATAAAGATGTATGGTGATGTCCCTTTTGCTACACCGTGGTGGTCTTGGCTATTTAGATAATAGTTATAATAGTTACACTGACTGTATTGGCCAATTGAAACGACCTTCTTGGACTGAATTCGATCTGGATACTTCATCGCCAGAGAGATAGAACTTGGCCTATAATATTACCCATTTTAATCCAAACAATCCTGTATCAGAGTCGGAAATCTACTGTTCTACTGATTGTTATGTTACAGCCGTCGTAAAAGAAGAGATGGCAATCAAGTAGTAGAGACTCTCTTAGTCAAACAGGACTACTACTTCAGTCATGTGAGAAATGGGATTAAGCACTACCATTCGTTCGGGCAAGCTTTCTTCTAGTTCCTCTATTTATATTCCAAGAGCTTTTCACATTTTAGCAGTGTTCTCCATCCACGGATCCATCAATATAGAGCAACCATGTGTCACGTTATAGATATTTACTGTCAAAGTTGGTAGAAGATTTATTTATGCTACTCCTCTTTCATACACGTAGGCAACTTGCCATTGTGTTTACTACGATATTCATTTAGGAGCTGCTCCTTTACTTTATCTGCTGAGTCTGTCAGGGCATAACTGAATCTTGTAGCCTTACTTATACAAGGATCTAATAAACAATCAAACAGAGATTGTCTTATGTTTTGGGTATTACCTCCTATATAGAGTATCTTCATGCTTGCATGCATCTTGTAGACTCCATCTTCTTCCGGGATATTCTCAACAGTAGTCTTGTCAAAATCAAGCCATTCTGACCAATTCAACTCTTCCAGACCTTTACTACTCATAACTTGAGGAGATTACCTTTCTTCAATAATATATTTCCATATTTTTAATACATTCATACTCGCTGAAAACTATATTAAGTCAGGAAAATAGCGCATAAGAGTCAAGTTTTCTATTCTTCTTCGTCTATTCTACAGATAATTAGTAAGTATATATTATTGATATACTAAAAAGAAAATTTACTATAAACATAAGGGTGATAAGGTAATACTCTTCCTTAGAGGTTTTAGACTAATTTGAATATTTAATATATGGATTTGTCTCTGCAGCATTCAAAAGAATAACAGGATAGGTATAGTAATAAATTGACTCGTGTTACAGTTGCTAAATTTGGAGGAAGTGCTCTAGGGATAGATGGTATACTAATCCCGAAAGTCATCGATAGAATCAAGCAAATAATAGACCAAAATACGAAAGTTGTTGCCGTTTTCTCCGCTCCTGTCATTGACTATGAAAAGAGAGCATCTTCGATGACTGATGTTGCCATACATATTGGCAAAAGCTATGCTTCCTCTAATCCTGTAGAAATTGAGGTTTTCAGACAGGTTTATGAACAAATTGCAGCAAAATATCTGTCCAATAAAAAGTATTACAATGAGTTCATTCATAACCTAGAAAAGTTCAATCGGCAAGTAATAATTTCATTAAAACAGGCAGCCGAGAATAGACGATTCGTCGATGTAATCAGATCAAGGACACTTGCGTATAGTGGTGAAATTACCATGTCCTATCTGATGGATTATGTCATGCGGAGCTTTGGTATTAGATCAGATCATGTAGACATAGAGAGATGGCCGATAATAACCGATGACAATTTTGAAGCAGCTAATTTTATGTTGGGAGAATCAAGGCACAATAGTAGTCATCTAATAGATCTAGTTGAGCACAATGAAGTCGTAGCAATAGGAGGTTTTATTGGCAGAACTATTGATGGATTAGAAACTACATATGAACGTGGAGGCTCTGATAGAACGGCTGCAGACACTGCGATTTTATTACACGATCATTATAAAACAAAAATAGATTTTGAAAAGGATAATGCTGTATTGAGTGCTGATCCGCGAATTGTAAAGGATAACTTGCAATATGTAAAGTATCTATCCTACAATGAAGCAAGATTAGCAGGAATGTTTGGTATGAAGATCCTTGACCCGGTAGCTATCAGGGAAATAGATGATAGCAATCTAGACATTCCTATAGTCATTACAGATATGACAAATCCATCAAATATCACAATAATTCAACAGGATATAACAACAGCAGCTATGACTGACAATCAAGAGGAATATAATAATAATTTGGTAAAGATTGTAACTGGAAGGAGAAATTGTGCGATTGTAAGAATGGAAAGTATTGCAGCCTCTTATATTATAGCGTCGTTAGAAAAGGATAAACAATACCACGATTTCATAAAGTTGTCACCCTATAGAATAGATCATGCAGAGATTACCAGAATCCTTTTTCTTGACGCAGATTATGTTAGGAGACATGAACGTCGTTTTAGAGCCTATGACTCAAAGGTAGAAATTGTTTATGAAAGAGGAGTAGTCACTTTAATTGGCGATTTGATGTGGAGAATGCCAAAAATAGCCTCTGCTGCGAGCAGCACGGTAGGAGAACACGATATTAACATATTAAATCTGGACGCTCAAGAGGAAACATCGAGAATTTTAATAATTGTAGAGGACAAGGGCAGCAATGTCGGAGATGCAGTAAAGGCAATTCATTCAAGGCGAACCAGGGTTAATAATAGAAGTATTATCTAAACTATATGACCAATAGTGAAAAGAAAATATGGATGGACGGATTCCTGGTGGATTGGAATAAAGCAACAATTCACATTCTAACACATGCATTGCACTATGCAACTGCTGTATTTGAGGGAATTAGATGTTATAAAACTGT
>Ga0126305_10001341_pt1 | contig 10901 bp, 5 predicted proteins | sample Plot26_FD_92536 | JGI IMG/M metagenome (GOLD analysis project Ga0126305, IMG submission 92536) | Serpentine soil microbial communities from UC McLaughlin Reserve, CA, USA - Plot26 | ecosystem: Environmental > Terrestrial > Soil > Grasslands | place: USA: UC McLaughlin Reserve, Lake County...
CGCAGGAGCGAACGCTCGCACGGATCGACCGGATCCTTGCGATCAGCGGCCGCGACGAGAAGACCGGCGACATCATCATCAAAGTCGTCAACAGCGCGCCTGACGCGCAGACGATGGCGATACACGTGAATGGTGCGCGAGCAGGAACGCGCGGCATCGTCACCGTGTTGACGTCCGCTAATCCGCTCGACGAGAACACATTCGAGGAGCCAACGAAAATCGTTCCGCAGACGTCGCCGGTGACAATCGCGGGACCGTCACTGTCGCATGCGTTCCCGGCGTATTCCCTGAGCATCATCCGCATTCCGACGCGCCGAAGGACGAATGAAGTAGACTCGCGCTGAGACGTATCGGCCGAAAGGGCGCGCAACGATGGCGGAGAAGTTTGTTCTTGTCGTGGACGACAACCCGGAGACTCTGCAGTTCCTCTCTTTCGCGCTCGCAGACGCGGGGCTCTCGGTCAAGACGGCCAAGAACGTCCTCGGTGCGGTCGAACTGCTCCACTGCAGCGACTGCGTCATTCCTGATCTGATCATCACGGACCTGATGATGCCGCAGACCACTGGATGGGATCTGCTGGCACACCTTCGCGACGATGCGCTGCTCCGTCATGTGCCGGTGATGGTCGTGACCGGTGCCTCGGATCCGAGCCAGGCGGCCGTGGTCGCCGACTCGATCATGCAGAAGCCGCTGGACCCGTTCGAAGTCGCGAGCACGGCCCGACGGCTGATGGGCTTGCCGCCGCAGTTCTGACCTGTCGTCACCGCCGCGCGATCGAGACCCGCGCCGTGTTACCCGTCACCGGGATCGGCAGCAGCGTCTTCGCCTCTCCTCCGCTGATCTTGCCTGCTGCGTGTCCGTCAACCGTCATCGTGTAGCTTCCGGGAGGAAGACCCGAGATCGACAGCAGCGACGCATGGGTCCGGCCGGTGCGGTTCTCGACGACGAACTGGACGCGATCGAGCGAGTCGCTGACAGTGATCGGCTGCTCCTTCGCGAAGCCATCGTGATCGAGCTCCAGGTGCAGCCGCTGCGCATCGCGAACGACATGGAAGCGGACTCGCAGGCCATCCCGCGGAATCACGCTCACCCCGCCGGCGGTCGTCGTCAACACACCGCCGTAAGCAAACTGTCCGAACACCGGATCGCGCGTGACGATGGTCGCATGCGTCCGCAGCGCGGCGCAGTAGCCTACGTCCTCTTCAGCGCTGTAGTACCACGCGCCGCGGGGCATCTGCTTACCGATCCACGCGCGGCCGATCGGTTCCGGCATGAAGCCGCCTCCGGTCGCACCATCGTTGTTCTCTCCGGGGAACCAGTAGCCGAAGCCTGATGCGGCCGTTCCGGAGTTGATCAGCGCCCATGAGCTCAGTGAAGACGCGTAGCCAAGACGTAAATAGTCGGTCGGGTCCCTGGCGAAGTGGAGGCCGTAGTCCAGGATCGACCATCCGCCCATCTGGGACATGTAGCTCAGTAAGTAAGAGAGATTGCCGCGGTAGTCGCTGCCCAGCTGGTAGTAAGTCGTCTCGATCCACCCCCGGTCCGCCATGTTCAGCAGCAGTTGAAAGTTCATGAACTTCAGCGATGCCTCGGCCGGCACCTTCTGACGGAACGAGTCTGCCTCGCGGGTCATCGCGTATTTCGCAAACGCGCCGGTCGACTCGAAGCCGGTGGAGTCGAAGGCGAATTCAGAGCCATAGAGATTCGGCGTCTTCATCACGAACCGCTCGACCTTCCCTTCCCAGTGTCCGCGCAGCGTGTTCGCCCATTCCTGTCTGCCTTCGCGCTCCAGCGCCTCGATCAATTCCGGAATGAACGCCTCGTTCATTGTTCCGACCGCGTCGGCGGACCACTTCTCCACCGCCATCGGCACGGTCCAATAGGCCACTGCCGTTCGATACGCGCGCTCGAGATACGCGGCCGCATCGAGATATTTCACCTTCTCTGGATAGAACTTCGCGATGTGGAACATCCGGTAATACAGCATCACGATGTGCGGGTAGTCGTAGATTCGCCAGACATGTGCCTGTCCATTGCGTCCCGGGTCGGCGCTCGCACGGTTCGCCCGGAAGTTGGGGATGCCGTAGATGGCGTACGGATACTTCTCCTTGTCGGTCATCTGCATCCCGCCCCAGAGATACTTGCCGATGTAGAGCTCGAGACTGGCGATTTCTTTTTGATCTGGATAGAAGACGTTCTTCGACGCCACGTACGCAGGACGCGCGTTCCCCGCATCATCGTTGGCGTCAGTCAACCACGCCGACAGGCCGTCGCGGTCCTCCGGGCTGCGCAGGACCTCGTTCTTCTGATCCCAGTCGCTGAACATCCCCACGTACCACTTCGATGGATCCTTGTGCTGGTGGTGCGTCACAAGGAATGAAGATCGCTTCCGGATCAGGGTCTCCAGCGGTTCGGTCACGAAGAACTCCAGCGAGTTCCACTGGCCATCGCCATACTTCACTCGCAGCATGTTCTCGCCCAGCTTCGAAAAGCTCACCCGGTAGACGTGCTGGTCGGATCCCTTCACCCGCTCGGTGAGAATCTTCGTGTCCGCCGGATACTCTGGCTCGATCGCGGCAATGCGGTTCTTCGTCCTGAGCGAGATCATCGCCGGCAGGTCGCTCGGCACGACCATGCCTGGCGCAACCGTCGTATCGATCTTCCCTTCCTGGTAGAGGACGTCGCGCACACCCGCAAAATCCTTCGCCCACTGAAACCTGAACGTGTATATGACCGTCTTCTGCGGCGCAATAATGAGGTTGGAAAGCGGAAGCCGCCAGTTCGCGCCACCCATGACCGCGGCGGCCGCCGCTGCCTTTGCATGAACGTAGGGCGTGAACGCACCGAAGCCGCCGGCGCCCATTCCGCCAGAGCTGTCGTAGTACTCGAACTTGGTATCGTCACCGGGCGTCATGACGAGATACGGCCCCTCTGCATTGGCGCGTTGCCAGTAGGCGAACGATCCGTGTCCACCCACATACGAGTGCCGCAGCAGTTTCTTGGTGTAGATGTCACCGAGAGCGCCGGTGCGCTCGGCGAAGTTGAACGGAACCGCGAGATCGCCGATTTCGACCGATCGGCTGCTGTCGTTGCGCAGCGTGAGCGTCCAGTCGAGGAGGTCCTGGTTGAGGGTAAATCGCTGTGTGGCCTGCAGCCCCGGCACCGGCACGATCTTCGGGTCCGGACCGACGCGCCACTCGGCGATGCTGACAGTGTCTTCAGGTGCCATCGTCGCTTCGATCCGCATCGCCATCGTCTTCACCTTGGCAAACTCGATGCGGGTGAATGCACCCGGCGCCACTCCGTACTCACCTGTTGGCGCAACTTCCTTCCACTGTCCGGCGTCCTGATAGACGAGCCGCCACGACTTCGGCGGACGGACCCAGAACACCTGCGCGGTCGAAATCTCCTGGTCGTCAGGGAACGTGTACTGAACCCACTGGGTTGGACCACGCGAGCCGTTCCAGGTGAAGAGTGGAACGTCGGCATTGTTCGCCGGTGGACCTCCGGGTGCGGCGCCCCTCCCGGCCGCTGCCGGTGGAGGGGGGAACACTCCGTCGTTGAGCCCGCGGACACCGGCGGCGCCGGTCGCTGCGGAACCGCTGCTGCGAGACGCCAGCGTGGGCTGCAATGCGCCCATCGTGTAGCTCACGAACCGTCCCGGCTCATTCTCCGCCATGAGCATTTCGCGGAGCTCGCGCCAGTCGCCGTTTTTCGTCGTCCGGTAGCGGATCAGCAGCCGGCCGAGCGAGCCATTGGCGGCGATGTAATCGGTGTCGGCGACATCATTCGTCCGCTTCAAGCTGCGGATTCCCGACGCGTCGTATTGCATGCGGAACGCCTGGTTCGAGAGATCCTGCGCGCCGGCGACAGCGCCGACCAACAAGAGCGCCGGTGCGAGGATGTACACTCGGCGCCGGATCACAGCCGAACCTCCAGTGGCTTGCCATCGAAGGTCACGCGCCTGGTCTCCTTCGAACCGGCGAGCCTGACGTTGAACTCCCGGCGTGCCGGCGGCAGCATCCGGGCACCGCGCGCCAGCTGCAGCGTCAGGCGTTCACCCGCGTCGCGCCATACCATCTCGATCCGCATCCATTCCCCTTTGCGATAGTCGAACGACCGTCCGTCGTCTTCATAGAGTGAGAACTGTCCGTCCGCGCCCGGATAGACGACCAGCGACATCGGTTCGCTCGCCGGCTGCTCCACCCACTCCTTGATCGGGCCGAGCGGAAGGATCGAACCGGCGCGCACATGTAGCGGGATGGTCGCGAGATCGACCTCGCGCGTGATCTCGCGGCCGCCCTCGACACGCGCCTCGGTCCAGAAGTCATACCAGGCGCCGCGGGGCAGGTAGAGCGAGCGCGACGTCACGCCCTTCTCGACAACCGGCGATACGAGAATGTCTCGTCCCCACAGAAACTGATCGCCGCGCGCCACCGCCGCCGCGTCGTCCGGATGATGCAACCACAGGGCGCGCATCATCGGCAGGCCGGTCTCCGCACATTCCTTCGCGATCGTGTAGGTGTACGGGAGCAGCCTGTAGCGCAGCTCGAGGTACTTGCGGACGATCGGTTCCACTTGCGCGTTGTGCAGTTCGCTGAGATCCGGATTGCCGGCTCCGCCGGTGTAGCCGCGCACTTCGTCGTGACCAAGTTCGCCGGTGTTCCATCCCCACGGCAGGCGCAGATGCCAGGTGCGGCCGTGCGCGCGGAATGATGGACAGAAGGCTCCGAACTGCAGCCACCGGACGTGCAGTTCCCCGGTGTATTCCGGCGTCGGGACGAAGCCGCCAATATCCGTTCCCCAGAACGGCATGCCCGACAGGCTGGTGTTCACGGCATTCGGAACGTGGACCTTCAACGTCTCCCACGTCGAGTAGACATCTCCGGACCAGAGGAACGCGCCGTAGCGCTGCATGCCAACGTAGCCATTTCGATGCAGCGCGAATGGACGCTCGTTCGGACGGTACTGTTGCGGGCCCTCCCAGTACATGCGGATCCGCGCCAGGCGGGATGGCGCATCGAGTCCGTCTCCCTGGTCGGGCCAGAAGCCGTCCACCCCGAGATCCATGAGCGGCTTGTGATATGGCCAGTAACACGGCACAGAACGATCGTCGGGCCAGCGGTCGTCTGCGGTGCGTCCGCTTGGCACGGCTTTGTCGGCTGTACACAGATCACTCACGGCACCATTCATCCGCCGGCCTTCAATGACGATGTGGAGGATGACTTTGAAGTGATCGTTGTGCAGCCGGTCCAGCATCTTTGCGGGTTCGGGGAAGTTCTCCGTTTTCCAGCCGAACTCGCCGTTGCGCGTGTTCCAGCCGGAGGGTGTGAACTCGGTTCCAAGATAGATCAGGCCGTCGCACGGCAGCTTCTTCTCGCGAAACGTGCGGGCGATGCCCATCACCTCGTCGGGTCCTGCGAGGGTGCGGTGCGACTGCATGTAGCCGAACGTCCAGAGCGCCGGCAACTCAGCGAAACCTGTCACTCGCGCGAACTCTCGCATGATGGCGGCGGGGTCCTTCGACGCGGTGATGAACAGATCCAGAGGTGCGACCTCGCCGACCGGAAGCATCTTCCCCTCGATTCCGGTGAGGTCGAATACCGGCGGACTGGGCGGCGCGCCTCGAGGCTGCGAGGGAGACATAACCACCGGCTGATGGATGTACATGCCCCACCCGTCCGTGCCGACCAGGAACTGCACCGGCACGCGTCCGCCATGCGTGCGCAGCTGGTAGCCGCCCTGGCCATTCCGCATCCGGTCGGACGATCCCTTTCGATCGAACTGCGGGCCGCCTTCGCCGAAGCCGAGCAAGGGGCCTTTCGGGAGGAGGAAGGACAGGTTCGGACTCGCGGCGTCGAGGGTGAGCTTCTGTATCAGCTCGCCTTTACCATCCTCGACGTGGAGCGTCGGCGGGCCGTCGGTGTAGCGCACCGCCAGGTCCCCGGCGCGAACGGACACAAACGCATCCCGCTTGCGGACGATCGCCTTTCCCAGTGCCGCCGGCACGAGCGCGCCGGATTCCGGCAGCCGTCCGCCCGCGACCGGCATCACCGTGATCCGCGCGGTGATCGGCGAAACCGCGGAGACGACGATCTCGACCGGGTTCCCATTGACCGTGATCGGTGCCGCTTGCCCGCGCAGCACCCCACCCGAGAACGCGAGCCCCGCGCCCGCAAACCCCAGCTGTTTGAGCGCGACGCGACGCGGGATTCGGGTTGCCATCGGAGGACTGTATGCGATGGATTTAGGCGCGCGGCATTCAATCTTCTTATGTGGGGATAACGGGGAACCCAGAGGATCCTTGGATCCTTAATCCTTAATCCTTGATCCTTGATCCTTTTCGAATCCTTGATCCTTGATCCACTATCCTCAATCCATAATCCCGGCATCGCTCATCGGGGGCATCGCTCATCGGGCATCGCTCATCGGGGCATCGCTCATCGGGGGCATCGGGCGATTATTTACGATCAAGGATTGTGTGTCCCCCGGTCTTTGAAGTCGGAACGATGAAGGTATTTGATGAACCCACCCAGCATCCGGCCGAGTTCATCTCCCTCGCGAACCAGCGGCTTCACTGCGGCTGCGGAGATGTATCCTTGGCCGCATGCACGTTGCAGGTGGCCGACGGTTTCCGCGAGCGAACCTTTCGCGATGATCAGATATCGTGCAAAGGCTCGGTCGCTTCCCTGCTGGAATCCTTCTTCGATGTTGGCCGATATGGAATCAGCGGCGGACGTGATCTGCCCACAGAGTTTGAGTTTTCTGCGCAACGTCGGAGTCCGCACGAGTGCAGAAACTGCGCTGCCGAAGGCCAGGGTGCGCCCATACACAGGTAATTCAGAGACTGTTCGAGCCACGCCAGGAAAGCGTCGCATCACCCATACCGACTGCAATGCTCCGATGTGAGATGTCCGATGTGAGATGTCCGATGTGAGATGTCCGATGTGAGAGTGAGATTTATTCGGGATCAAGGATTCGGGATCAACGATTAAGGATTCGAGTCGGATTAAGGATTAAGGATCGAGGATGAAGGATTGGAAACCCGTCGCCATCGCCCTGTTGCTGCTAACCACCCCAACCCCGCTGCGCGCCCAGGGAACGGTTGCGGACTACGTCCGCGCCAGTGCGCTGCGTGAGAAGTTCACCGGGCTCGCCCTCAACGTGGCCGATGCGCCACGCTGGATCGAGCAGACGAGTCGTTTCTACTACCGCAAGACCGTGAAGGGCGGGCACGAATGGGTGCTGGTCGACGGCGCCACCCAGGCGAAGGCGCCGGCCTTCGATCACGAGAAGCTCGCTGCCGCGATCGCGAGCGCTACTGGACGCAAGGCCACGGCGGTTCAGCTCCCCTTCACGACGTTCACGTTCCTCGACAACGCCCGCTCGATCGAGTTCGCGCTTGGCGGCGGACCAGCAACTGGCGCGCGGGGTGCGGGGCCTGGTGGCGCAGCCGACGTGCCGCCCTGGCGCTGCTCGCTCGAGTCCTATACCTGCCGCCAGGAGCCGGCGCGGACTGGCGGCCGCGGCGGACGCGGTGGTGGAGGCGGGCTCGCCGGCCCGGTGCATCCGCCCTTCAACATCAACGCGATCGAGCCGCGGAAATCGCCCGACGGCAAGCTCGAGGCGCTGGTCAACAACTACAACTTCGCCATCCGCGAGACCGGTAAACGCGAAGTGACCCTGTTGAGCACCGATGGATCCGAGGGGGGCTACTTCGATCCGGAGTCGATCGTCTGGTCGCCGGATTCGAAGACCGTGGCGATTTACAAGGTGAAGCCAGGGTTCCGACGGTTCGTGCACTACGTCGAGTCGTCGCCGGAAGACCAGCTGCAGCCCAAGAGCTCCTCGATGCAATACGCGAAGCCAGGTGATGTGCTGGACCAGGAACTGCCGGTGCTGTTCAAGATCGACACGAAGAAACGACTGGACGTCGACACGGCGCTGTTCCCCAATCCGTACGACATGTCACGCATGGCGTGGCGCAAGGACAGCTCCGCCGTCACGTTCGAATACAACGAGCGCGGACATCAGCGTTATCGCGTGGTCGAAGTGGATGCGAATACCGGGAAGCCGCGGGCGGTGATCACCGAAGAGCCCAAAACGTTCTTCTGCTATTCGGGCAAGCGCTTCCGGCAGGACATCGACGAGACAAGAGAAGCGATCTGGATGTCGGAACGCGACGGATGGAATCATCTGTATCTCTACGACCTCACCGCCGGCGCGGTGAAGAACCAGATCACCAAAGGCGACTGGCCCGTCCGCAGCGTCGTCAGCGTCGACGAGAAGGCGCGCCAGATCTACTTCAGCGCGAGCGGCATGTATCCGGGCAAGGATCCCTACTTCGTCTATTACTACCGGATCAATTTCGACGGCAGCAACCTGGTTACGCTCACGCCGGGTGAAGGCAATCACACCGCCACGTTCTCCCCCGACGCGAAGCTGCTGGTCGACACTTACTCACGGGTAGACGCCGCTCCGGTGACCGAGTTGCGCAAGAGCGCCGACGGCACACTGATCTCGACACTCGAAAAGGCCGACATCACCGGCGCGGTCGCGGCCGGGTGGAAGGCACCTGAGGTCTTCGTCGCGAAAGGCCGCGATGGCAAGAGCGACATCTGGGGCGTCATCTACCGCCCCAGCAACTTCGATGCAGCGAAGAAGTATCCGGTGATCGAGAACATCTACGCCGGGCCGCAGTCTTCATTCGTGCCCAAGTCGTTTGCGGCATTCAACCAGATGCAGGCGCAGGCGGAAATCGGCTTCATGGTCGTGCAGATCGACGGGATGGGAACGAGCAACCGGTCCAAGGCCTTCCATGATGTCGCCTGGAAGAACATCAAGGACGCGGGGTTCCCCGACCGGATCCTGTGGCACAAGGCCGTCGCCTCGAAGTATCCGTCCTACGACATCACGCGGGTCGGTCTCTACGGCACGTCGGCGGGTGGCCAGAACTCGCTCGGAGGGCTGTTGTTCTTTCCCGAGTTCTACAAGGTCGCGGTCTCGGCTGCCGGATGTCACGACAACCGGATGGACAAGATCTGGTGGAACGAACAGTGGATGGGATGGCCGATCGGTTCCGAGTACGCCGAATCCTCCAACGTGAACAACGCGTATCGCCTGCAGGGTAAGGTCCTGCTCGTGGTCGGCGAGATGGACAACAACGTCGACCCTTCATCGACGTTCCAGGTGGTCAACCAGTTGATCAAGCACAACAAGGATTTCGATTTGCTCGTCGTTCCTGGTATGGGCCACGGTTCGGGCGGCGCGTATGGCGATCACAAACGCTATGATTTCTTCGCACGCCACCTGCTCGGCGTGAAACCGCCGGAATGGAAAACGATCGAAGACGCGACGAAAAAGGCCACGGGAACAGCGGCCGCGCAATAGCTGGCTCGAGCGGCGTGACCCGGTGGGGTGTTCTGGGCGTTGCGAAAATCGCGACCGCCCGGGTCATTCCGCCGGTGCAGCGAACGGCACCGCACTGCGCGATTGACGCGATCGCGTCGCGCGACGGCGGCAAAGCCGAAGAGGCGGCCGCTCGACTCGGAATTCCGCGCGCCTATGGCTCGTATGAAGCGCTGCTCGCCGATCCAGATATCGACGCCATCTATAATCCGCTGCCCAATCACCTGCACGTGCCGTGGACGATCCGCGCCGCCGAGGCGGGAAAGCACGTTCTCTGCGAAAAGCCGATTGCGCTGAACGCGAACGAGGCACGAACGCTGCTCGAGGTACGCGACCGGACCGGCATGCGCATCCAGGAGGCGTTCATGATTCGCACGCACCCGCAATGGCTGCGCGCGAAATCGCTGGTTGACGCAGGCCGCCTGGGTGAAGTCCGGGCGATGACCGGGTTCTTCAGCTACTACAACGTCGATCCGCTCAACGTTCGGAACATGCGCGAGTACGGCGGAGGCGGCCTTCTCGACATCGGCTGCTATCTCGTGAACACGTCGCGCTTCATCTTCGGCGCGGAGCCGTCACGTATTGCCGGAACCATCGACAGGGATCCATCGACCGGCGTCGACCGGCTCGCGTCGATGCTGCTCGACTTCGACGGACGCCACGCAGTCGGCACCTGCAGTACGCAGGCCCTGTATCACCAGCGCATCCAGATCGTCGGAACGGAAGCGCGTCTCGAGATCGAGATCCCGTTCAATGCGCCGAGCCACGGGATCACGCGCATTTTCCTCGACACCAGCGGCGACTTGTCCGGCAGCGGCATCGAGACGATCACGGTCGACTCGTGCGACCAGTTCGCACTTCAGTTCGAGGAGTTCTCGACCGGCATTCTTGAAAACCGTCCGCAGCGCGTACCGCTCGAAGACGCGGTCGCGAACATGTCCTGCATCGACGCCGTTTCTCGCTCGGCCGAAACAGGGCGATGGGAAACGCCCTGAGCGGCGGTGCGCTCTACCTCGGATTCGACTGCAGTACGCAGGGACTCACCGCGCTCATCATCAGTCCCGACGATCGCACCGTTATTTTCCGCGACGCGATCGCGTTTGACGCGTTATTTCCTGAGTTTGGGACGGTGCACGGCGTCCTGCGGTCGCCCAGTCCCGGTGTTGTTCATGCACCACCCTTGATGTGGAAAGCTGCCCTGCATGCGATGGTCGGACGGATCGCGTCCTCGGGCATCGATCTCGCGCAGATCCGCGCGATCAGCGGCTCGGCCCAGCAGCACGGCAGCGTCTACTGCGGCGACGATGTCGAGACGCTCGCTCGCGCGACAGCTCCGATATGGCTCGATACAAGTACCGTCCGCGAGTGCAGTGAGATCGAAGAGGCAGTGGGCGGGCCCGCGACGGTCGCGCAGCTCACGGGTTCACGCGCCTATCCACGCTTCACTGGTCCACAGATCCGCAAGTTTGCGCGCGAGGATCCAGACGCGTACG
>Ga0126305_10001342_pt1 | contig 10900 bp, 11 predicted proteins | sample Plot26_FD_92536 | JGI IMG/M metagenome (GOLD analysis project Ga0126305, IMG submission 92536) | Serpentine soil microbial communities from UC McLaughlin Reserve, CA, USA - Plot26 | ecosystem: Environmental > Terrestrial > Soil > Grasslands | place: USA: UC McLaughlin Reserve, Lake County...
ACCGGCTACGGTCCTGTGTTCGCCGCGGTCAGTACCTTCCACGTGCTCGCCTTCATCCTCATCATGCTGACGATCCGCAGAGTGCAACCGCTCACGTTCCGCTAAAGCCATCCTTCGCGCTTGAACCGGTAATAGAGGAACGCGCAGACGACGCCGATGGCTCCGACCACGATGAAGTATCCGTATCTCGTGGTCAGCTCCGGCATGTTGGCGAAATTCATCCCATAGATGCCGGCAATCGCGGTTGGCACCGCGAGAATCGCGGCCCAGGCGGCCAGTTGCCGGGTGATCGTGCCGGTCCGCTGTTGTTCCAGCAGCGAGCTGACTTCGAAGACGGTTTTCAGCACCTCTCTCAAGCCCTCAACCAGCGCCTGAACTCGCCGCACGTGGTCGAGCACATCGCTGAAGTAGGGACGCGCCTCGGTATCGACACATGGCATATCGAGATGTGAGAGCTTGCGGACGACTTCGCTCATCGGTCCGAGGATGCGCTGAAAACGAATCAGCTCCCGGCGTAAGTTGAACAGCCGCGTCACCTCCGCACGATCGAGAAAGGCATCGAGCGTCCGCTGCTCCATTGCCAGGACTTCCTCCTCGATCGACTCCACGATCGGAAGGTAGCCGTCGACGACGAAGTCCAGCACGGCGTGAAGCACGTAGTCCACGCCATGCGCCAGCAGCGTCGGCGTGGCCTCGAGCTGGTCGCGGAGATAACCATGCGCGCGCTGCGAGCCATGGCGCACCGTGATGATGTGGGTGCGACCGACAAAGATCGCGGTCTCGCCGTACTCGATGCGGTCGCCGTCGAGATGCGCCGTGCGCGCGACCACGAACAACTGATCGCCAAAAACGTCGACCTTCGGAAGCTGGTGCGCTTTCAGTGCATCTTCAACGGCCAGCGGATGCAGGTCATACTGGTGGGCGAGTGTCCGCAGCTCTCGCTCGGTCGGCTCGAGCAGTCCCATCCAGACAAACTCGGACTTCTTGCCGGTGCAAGGAGTGGGCTCGTCGATCGAGATGGGCCTTACCTGGCGGCCGTCACGGTAGAGAAATGCGGCGACAACACTCATCGCTGATCACTAGGTGAAGAGATCAGGACCGGGGCGCCAGGCACCATCGGCGGTTCCATACGGGCTGGCGATCACGACGGTGTAGCCATCCGGGTCGCGCATCCAGCACTCCCAGTGCTTAGGGTGTGTCGAAGTCATCCACCTCGAACCAGTGCAGCACACCATTGCCGTAGGCCGGTCGGCGGGATTCCCGATGGGACCGTGATGATGCTCCACGTCGAAGCTGTGCAACTGCAGGATCAGCGACCCGTCCTTCACCAGTTGCTCATAGTGGCTGCCGCCGTGAGCCCCGCGGCAGCGGAGCAGGCGCTGATACCACCGGCTGCTGGCTTCGACATCCGTGACGCAGACGAGAGGCTGGGACCGCATGGCGGTACCCTAACCGAATTCCGCTACTTCGACTTCGGCTTCCGCTTCGGCCGCGCCGGCCAGCCCTCCTGCAGCGTCTGACCGGATGGACCTACCCTGTCACACCTCGGCCCTATACTCCTCCTTGCACGGAGGGCACGCTGGCTGTCGATTTCTACCACCACCTGATCGTCAGCGGCCCGTCGAAGGCGGTGACCAGCTTCGTCGATCGCATCGCGTTCGTCGTCACTCGCCGTGTGGCCGGGATCACCACCCGTGAGGTCGCCCCCTTCTCCTTTCAGTCGCTCTACGCACTCACGAAGCAGAAGGGGGAGGTACCTTTCGATCCCTACGACATGGTCCGCTGGCCGATCATCCGGCGCGAGCGAACCGCATACGTCCGCTACCGTTTCCATACGCGCAGCTTCGAGATGTTCGACCCACTGAAGAAGCTGACCCGCGCGTTGACGGATGTACGGATCGCACTCGTGACGCACTGCCTGGACGATGGGGATTTCGGCGCCTATACGTTCGAGAAGGGGCACATGAAAGGGAAGTGGCTCGGCGACGATTGGCGGACGCCGTTCTGGGAACGAGCAGCGCGCGAGCTGAAGATGACGTTGGACGAGGCCTATGACGACGATGACGCGGAGATGCGTGCCGAGTCGCTGATGACTGACGAAGCGATGCGGATCGCCACTGGTGCCGACCGCCGTTACGACTGGTCGGGTGGGCTCGTCTCCCGCGATTTGTGGGACGAGCGCGCAGCGATGATGCGTAATCTGGCGGCGGCGATGAAGGATGTGAACGAGTGACCGCTCCCATTCCGGACTCCTACTGGCTGATCGACGGCATGCTGCTCGCTGGCGAGTACCCGGCTACTCACCGAGAAGGCGGCACCCGGGAGAAGCTCACGAAATTCCTCGATGCCGGGATCCGCACCTTCATCGATCTCACCGAGACCAAAGAGCCGCTGGCGAAGTATGACGGCGTCCTGCATGAATTGTCGGACGAGCGCGAGATCGAAACCAGGTACTTCCGGCACAGCGTGAAAGACGGCGGCATCCCTGCCGATCGTGCCCAGATGAAGCGGATCCTGGCGACGATCCGCGAAGAGATCGATGCTGGACGCCCTGTCTACGTCCATTGCTGGGGAGGCATCGGACGCACGGGGACGGTGATCGGTTGCTGGCTGGTGGAATCCGGTCTGGCCGGGGAAGCCGCGATCGAGAAGATCGCCTCGCTGCGCGCTCATACACCCGATCGCAACATGCCATCACCCGAGAACGAATGCCAGCGTCGCTTCATCTGCGAGTGGCTGGAGGGGAAATGCTGATCGACCGCTATCGTGGCGCTCTCCTCGGTCTCGCCGCCGGTGATGCGCTCGGAACGACAGTGGAGTTCAGCCATCCTGGCACGTTCAAGCCGCTGACCGACATCGTCGGCGGCGGTCCGTTTGATCTCGAGCCAGGGCAGTGGACCGACGACACGTCGATGGCGCTATGCCTGGCGGAAAGCCTGCTGGAGCGGAACGGCTTCGATCCTGTCGACCAGCTGCAGCGGTACGTCCGCTGGTATCGCCAGGGACATCACAGCAGCATTGGCAGGTGCTTCGACATCGGTAACGCAGTGCGTGCCGCCCTGGAGCGATTCGAGCGAACCGGTGAGCCGTCGTGTGGCAGCACCGATCCGCACACAGCGGGCAATGGCTCCCTGATGCGCCTTGCACCGATTCCGCTCTTCTTCATGCAGGACCCTGAAGTAGCGATCGCCCGTGCCGCCGACAGCTCGCGAACGACGCACGGCGTGGCGGAAGCGGTGGATGCGTGCCGCTACTACGCCGGTCTGATGATCGGAGCGCTGCAGGGTGTCGCGAAGGACGATCTGCTCAGCCCGATGTTCACACCTGTGAGCGGTTCATGGGAGATCGCACCGCTTGCGCCGAAGATCGAGGAGGTCGCTCGCGGATCGTTCCTGCGCAACGATCCTCCTGACGTTCGCGGCACTGGATACGTCGTCAAGTCCATGGAAGCCGCGCTGTGGGCCTTCGCGAGAAGTACGGATTTCAGAGAGGGCGCGCTGCTGGCCGTCAACCTCGGCGACGATGCGGACACTACAGGGGCGATCTACGGTCAGCTGGCGGGTGCGTTCTACGGAGTCCAGTCGATACCCGAGAACTGGAAATCCAAGCTCGCCGCGCTCGACACGCTGGAATGCTTCGCCGCGCGGCTGGCCGATGCCGCGGCTGGGGCGGAGAGAGTGTGATCACTCCTGCTCACCGTCGACGACCGCAGAGGATCCAAAGCACCCAGGCACCCAGCACCCAGGCACCCAGGCACCGGCACCTTGGGCGTGCTTACCTGATCGCCACGATGATGAAATCGGCGAACGTGCCGCCGGTATTCCTCGACTCGTGCGGCTGCCCGCGAGGGATGAAGACCACGTCGCCGCGCGACCATCGCGTTCTCGCCGGCTTGCCGGCGATCGCCAGCGTGAGCTCTGCGGGCACGAGGGCGACAACGAGCTGGTCGAACTCGTGCGTCGAGCCGGCTGCCTCATGGAAAGACGGATCGACGGTTGTGCGGTAGACCAGCGCGCGCGCGCCTTCGGCCAGCACCTTCATGTTCAGGCCGGTGCGCGTCGGCGGCAGCACGGCCGTGCCGGGCTTCGGCGGCTTGAACTCCACAATCAGCACGTTGAGGCCGGCCCTGCCGGTGTTGGTGGTGCTGTGCGTGGCCGCGGGGGAGTAGTACGCGGATTCAGCGGGCAGGTTCTGGTCCTGCGTTTTCCCGTCGGGCATGGTGAATCGGGCCCGCACCTCTTGTAACGCAATCACAACCGAATCGGGATGCTGATGCATCGGGCTCTTCGCCCCGGCTGAAAGGAAGGACCGCAGCACCCGGACGCTCGCGTTGTCGAGCACCGGCCTATAGTGGGCGGCATCAACCTGGACGGGATCCTGGGCGCGCGGCGACGCGGGCCACAGCAGAATGAGAGAGACCATCGGCAGTAAGACGCATGCCTTCATGGGACCTCCGACTGAACTGCTCGACGACCGAAGCCTCTTCGATCAGCGCGCCGGCGGCCGCATCAGCGCGCGATGCGACAATGATCGCATGCCCCGCCGCTTCACAGCGCTCTCAATACTCACGATACTGCTTTTCGCCGCATGTGCCTCGGCAGGGCAGTCGCCACGAACTCATCCCGTCTCCGGACGCCGCATCGCCAGCGTCATGGGACACGAGGGGGCAGCGTGGCTCGACCGGCAGGAGCGTGAGCAGGAAGAAGCGCCGACGAAAGCCGTTGCGGCGCTGAAGCTGAAGCCAGGCCAGGTGGTTGCCGACATCGGCGCGGGATCCGGCTACTACTCGATACTGCTGGCGCCGGCGGTGGGGCCGACCGGCAAGGTCTACGCGACCGACATCCAGCCGGAAATGCTGACGCTGATTCAGAAGAAGCTAGCGGCCAACGGCATCAAAAACGTCGAGACAGTGCTCGGAACGGTGACGGATCCAAAATTGCCGGATGGCTCACTCGATCTCGCCGTGATGGTGGACGTCTACCACGAACTGCAGCAGCCGCAGGTGTTCCTGCGCGCGCTCAAGCGGACGCTCAAACCGGACGGACGGCTGGTGCTGATCGAATTCCGCAAGGAAGATTCGCGCGTGCCCATCCGTGAGGAACACAAGATGACGGTGCGCGAAGCACGCGCGGAGGTCGAGGCCGAGGGCTACCGTTTCGAAAAACTGATGGACATTCTGCCCTGGCAACACATGATCGTCTTCGCGCCTCGGTGAGCGGCTGTTCAATGGCGGCGCCTGTCGCCGGACAGCCCCACTTCGTGCTCGGCCAAGTGCACTTGTCACGCGTGTGGCCTCCGCGCGAAGCGGGGCCGCCTCGTGCAGCTGAAGCGAGCTCGAGTGTGCGCCTGGCCGAGAGTGCCGGGACGCGCTGTGTGACGAGTTGCGCAGCGCAACGGCGCCGCCTTTTCATCATCCTATTTCAACGCGCCAGACGACCCATACACGGGTGTAGAATCGCTATCGCCGTGAGGTGATGACGTTCATCTCACGTTTCGCCTTCGTCGGCTGCCTTCCTCGCCAGCGACGCGGGTGGAGGAAGCATCATGCAATTCAAGCAGATCATCACAGTCGCGGTATTCGCGTGCCTTCTCGCTGCGTCGGCCGTTGCGCAGACGACGGCGACCGGTACTCTCACCGGCAGAGTCACAGACCCGGATGGACTGATCCTCCCCGGCGTCACCGTCACAGCCACATCGTCATCGCTGCAAGGCCCCCGGACCACGACCACCTCTGCAAACGGCGATTACATCATCCCGTTCCTGCCGGCCGGCGACTATACGGTTCTCTTCGAGATGACCGGGTTCGCGAAAGGGACGCAGTCGGTCCGCGTTCCGGTGGGAGAGACGGTTCCGGTCAACGTCACGCTGCGCGTGGCCGGCGTCGCTGAGACCGTCAGCGTCTCGGCGGAACGAGGCGCCGACTTCACTTCGGCGCCCACGGTCGCGGCCAGTTACAAGGCCGCAGCGCTCGACACGTTGCCGGTGTCGAGAACGGTCAATGGTGCCGTCCTGCTCGCGCCGGGCACATCGAACACGGGGCCTGGCGGTAACGTGACCTTCTCCGGTGCCTTCGCCTATGAGGGGCTCTTCCTCATCAACGGGGTCGTCGCCAACGAGACGCTGCGCAACCAGGTCTCCACCGTGTTCATCGAGGACGCGATCGAAGAGACCAAGGTGATGACGGCCAACATCTCCGCGGAGTTCGGCCGGTTCTCGGGCGGCGTCGCGAACACCATCACCAAGTCCGGCGGCAACAACTTCAGCGGATCGTTCCGCACGACTTTCGACAGCGACAGCTGGCGTAGTCTCACCCCGTACGAGCGCGGGCTCAATGCAGATCCCCGGCTGAACACGGTCGTCCCGACTTACGAGGGAACACTCGGCGGCCGCATCATCCGCGACAAGCTGTGGTTCTTCACTGCCGGACGGATGCGCACGGACGAGGCCTCCGAGCAGACTTTCTACACCGACCTCACCTATCCAAACAAGGTCGAAGACATGCGCTACGAGCTGAAGGGCACCTGGGCCGCCACTTCTGCACACACCCTCAAGGGGACGTTCACCAAGCGAACGCGTGACGAATTCAACAACACCTTCGGCGACGTCATGGACACGGCGAGCTTCTACGACAGCCAGTCGCCCGAAGATCTGCTCGCCGCCAACTACACCGGCGTCCTCGCCCCGAATTTCTTCGTCGAAGGGCAGTACTCGCGCCGCCGCAATTTCTTCATCGGCTCGGGTGCGCGCTTCACCGACATCGAGCGCGGCACCATGATCCTCGACCGCTCACGGAACAGCGCGCGGTGGAACTCGCCGACTTTCTGCGCGGTGTGCGGGCTCACGCAGGAGCAGATCGACGCCGGCGAGCTGAACGAAGAAGAACGATCGAACCAGAACGTCATCGTCAAGGGGTCATACTTCCTGTCCACGCCCGGCTTCGGATCGCACAGCCTCGTGCTCGGATTCGACGCCTTCGAAGATTCGCGCCAGAACGACAACTACCAGTCGGGCAGCGGCTTCCGTCTCAACGCCAGTGACACGATCTTCCGAGGCGAAGGCAGCAGCCTGACGCTTCATCCGGTCGTGCGTCCGGGGACGTCGGATCGCGATACCAATGCCTCCTATATCCTGTGGACGCCGTTGTTCGAATCGTCAGAGGGCAGCCGGCTGCGAACGTACTCCGTCTTCATGAATGATGCGTGGCATTTCAACAACCGTGTGAGTTTCAACCTCGGGGTGCGATGGGACAAAACCGACGAGCGAGACCAGGCCGGCAATCCGGTCGCGGATGACCAGGCGTGGAGTCCGCGGCTCGCCGTCAGCTATGCCCCGCGCGGTGACGGCAACTGGACCATCAACGCCGGCTTTGCGCGCTACGTCATTCCGATCGTGAGCGGCATCGCCGACCTCGGCTCCGGCGCCGGCAGGACCGCGTCATTTCAGTACGTGTATCGAGGGCCGGCGATCAACACCGATCCGAACGCGCCGAATCCAGTGTCGGCCGCGCAGGCGCTGCGCACCGTCTTTGACTGGTTCAATGCCAATGGCGGCACCGAGCGGCCGCTCCGCAGCAATCCCAGCTATCCCGGCGTGAATCGGCGGATCGAAGGCTCGCTGACCAGCCCAAGCTCCTGGGAGTCGACTGTCGGACTGGCGGGGAAGCTTGGCTCGCGTGGCACGTTCCGCGTCGATTTCATTTTCAAGGATTTCAACGACTTCTACACCGACCTCGTGCAGCCCGGTGTCGTCGCCAGCGATCCGACCGGACGGAATTTCGATCTGAATCTCGTGGTGAACACCAACGATCTCGATCGCAAGTACCGGGCGCTGCAGGGGCAGATGCAGTACCGCTTCTCCAAGGACCTGACAGTTGGAGGCAACTACACGCTCTCGAGAACCCGGGGGAACGTCAACGGTGAGAACGAGGCCAGCGGACCCGTGCAGGACGACTTTCTCGCCTACGTCGAGTACAAGGAAAAGAGCTGGAACACGCCCACCGGCGACCTGTCGACCGATCAGCGGCACAAGCTGCGGCTGTGGGGTAACTATGACTGGCGCTGGGGATCGGCCGGCCGTCTCAACATCGGCCTTCTGCAACTGGTGAACTCGGGGACCCCGTACAGCTCGGACGCCAGCATCGACACGCGGCAGTACGTCACCAATCCTGGATACCTGACGCCGGACTCGACGATCACGTACTACTTCGGAGGGCGCGGCAACGTCCGGACTGACACCATCTGGTCGACCGATCTGTCGCTCAACTACTATTTTCCACTGCGTTTCGGCAACAGGACAGAGCTCTTCGCGCGGTTCGTCGTGGAGAACCTTTTCAACAATGCCAGCCAGGACAACGTCAGCGACGACACGGTGTTCACTGCCTCGAATCAGAACCCGCAAGGGACGCTCAAGGCATTCAATCCGTTCACGGAGACGCCGATCGAAGGCATCCACTACGAGTTGAGCCCTGACTTTGGCAGAGCGCTCTCGGCCGACGATTACCAGCGGCCTCGCGGGTTTTATTTCGGCGCCGGCATTCGGTTCTGAGAACCCGGGGGCCGTTTGGCAGCTCGCTCAAGCCGACACGCAAACCAGACGGACGCTAAGACACATCGTCCTGAAGGCGGCGCGCGAGCTCGAGTGTGCGCCCGGTGCCGGTCAGCGGTCGCCGAAGCGACGTTCCTGGAAGCGCGGACCACTCACCGATTCAGCGAAGGCGACGATCTCCGCCGCGGGCGCATCGGCGGGCACGAGCATCCCGCCTTCCCTGAATCCTTTGAAGAGGCCGACCCAGGGAAATTCACGCTCCGAATAGGACCGCGCCTCGATCTGCATCTCGGTGTCGACGACCCCAGGTTCGTAGCTGAGGACCGCCACATCACGTGCGGCGAGCGGTCCGGCGGATGACTCGAGCTCCTGCGCGAAGACCATTCCCGCCATCCGCAGCGCTGCCTTGCTGCTGCAGTATCCGGATAGCCCTGGGATCGGCTGCACAGCCGCGGCCGAGGAGACGTTGACGATGCGGATGACTGCGGCATCCGGTGCGTGGCGGAGGACGAACCCCATCAGCCACAGTGGCATCGCGACGTTCAACGTGTATGTCTGCTGGATGTCGTCGGGTGCAACGTGCTGGAGTGGTCCGAGAGCGCCGGCTCGAGCGGCATTGTTCACCAATGCCAGTCTCCGGCGTACGCGAGCGACAGCGGTGGCGAGGCGTTCCTCGATCGACGGCGACGCCGATTGAAGGTTGCTGAGATCGAGTGAAACATGTTGGTAGCGCGCGTGCTCGAGATGCGCCGGCCGCCGCGAAATGCCGACGACCTCCCACCCGCGAGCCACGAGCTGCGAGGCCACGGCAGCACCGATACCCGAACTCGTTCCGGTGACAATCGCCAGGTCCGACGCAGCAGTCATTCCCGAAAACAATACTCCTGCGTCACGACCCTGCCGTCAGTCGCAAGCGCGCTCGCTAGTCGGGGCTCTCAGCTTCCACGAGCTTCGCCAGCAGCGTGAGCGACTCCTGCCATCCCAGCACGCAGGCTTCCGCCGGGATGACGTCGGGGATCCCCTGCTGGACGATGTGAACGTCGGTGCCGACCGACACCTGCTTCAGCGTCACCGTCACCTGCATTTCGCCAGGCAGGTCAGGGTCTTCGAACTTGTCGGTCCACCGGATCCGCTGATGCGGCAACAGCTCCAGGTACTCGCCGCCGAACGCCTGGGTCTTACCAGTGGTGAAGTTCGTGAACGACATCCGATAAGTGCCGCCGACCTTCGCCTCGGCGTGATGCATTTTTGCGGTGAACCCGTTCGGCGGCAGCCACTTGACCAGGGCGTCCGGATCGAGGAATGCGCGGTAGACTCGCTCGGGCGTGGCGCGGAGAACTCTGTGAAACTCGACCGTGTTCGGCATGCTCAGCTCCAGGAATCGTGAACTACTCTATGCTCTGGTCGAACGAGTCTGGCGAGAATCGACATGCTCCGCCGCTTCCTGATCCTTTCGACAATCGTCGCCTGCTGCTGGACGCTCGAGTCTCGCGACGCAGATGACCTTCCCGATCCCTTGTCGGTGGTGGCGCAGGTGGCCGAGCGCCTGGCGGCGTACTATGAGCGCGCGCAGCGCCTGATCTGCACCGAGCGTTCGACGGTCGTGCCGATCGATGAGCACTGGAGCACGCAGGGATTTGCCCGGACGGTCGAGTCAGAGTTGCGCGTCGACATCGATGCGGCCGACGGACACGCCCTGCCCGAACCGCGGGTCAAGCGCAGGATTCTCAAAGTGAACGGGCGCGAGCCACGCGCGCGCGACGCGACGAGCCGCGCGGGCTGCACCGATCCTCCGCCATTGGCCACCGAGCCGCTCGCGTTCCTGCTGCCCTCGAATCGTGACCGCTACCGCTTCACGGCCGTTCGCAAAGCCCGCGAGCGCGACCGGCCCGCACTCGTAATCGATTTCACGTCGCCGCGGCGCGGGGATCCGGAGCTCGTCGAGGACGAGCTCGGTCACGATGACTGCTTCGACTGGAAGGGGCCGCTCGCCGTGTCGGGACGGCTCTGGGTCGATGCCGAAACGCACGCCGTCCTGCGGCTCGAGCAGCACCTCGCCGGCCCCACGAACGTCCGCGTGCCGCGGGCGCTCGAGCGGAAGTTCGGATTCCCGCTCTGGCTGACGATCGATCGTGACGACCTGTGGGTGAGTTTCGCGGAGGTCGCGTTCGCAGGGCCGCCCGAGGTACTGCTGCTGCCCGAGTCCATCGAGTCGCGGACCATGGTCCGCAGCGGCCTGCAGTCCACGCGGCGGACGCAGGTCTTCAGCGACTACCGCCGGTTCCTGACGGAAGGCAAAGTGATCAAGGCGCGGCACTAGGGTGCCGGGGTGCCGGTGCCGGGGGGCCCGGGGGGC